>Ga0134125_10007346_pt1 | contig 12425 bp, 11 predicted proteins | sample KB31751_FD_96464 | JGI IMG/M metagenome (GOLD analysis project Ga0134125, IMG submission 96464) | Terrestrial soil microbial communities with excess Nitrogen fertilizer from Kellogg Biological Station, Michigan, USA - KB3-175-1 | ecosystem: Environmental > Terrestrial > Soil > Unclassified ... | reverse complement strand
CGTCGCGCTCAACTGCGTGGCCACGTCGCGGGCCCTTCGCGCACGCACGGCCGATCGCATCCGCGGCCAGGAACTGGCCCTGGACCTGCTTGCCGAGGTGCTCCAACAAAACTACCTGCCCGCCACCCAGAACGAGGCGCGGCGGGCACTGTGGACGGACGTGGACCACTACAACGGACTGCTCGACTCCCCTCCCACGACCAAGAACGGCGTTGCGATCCCCGACTGCACCGGCTGGACGCGGACGGTCGCCGTCACGGCGGTGGACCCATCGACTCTTGTGATCACGACCGGCTCGACCGGAATCAAGCGAATTCTGGTCAATGTCCAGCACAACGGCCTGACCGTGGCCAGCGTGGCGGGCTACCGGACCAGCGCCTGGATGGACGTCATCCCAAACCCGAACGATGCGACCGGGAACCACAGCCCCACGGCGGTCGCCACCGGCGCCCCCTTGTCCGGCAGCGGCGGACACTTGTCCGTAAACTTCGACGGCAGCGGCTCGTCCGACCCGGATGGTGACACACTCTCCTACGTCTGGAACTTCGGCGACGGGACGTCCGGTGCGAACGCCACAACCTCGCACAACTACACCGCCGCCGGCACGTACAACGCCACGCTCACCGTCTATGACAGCCGCGGCGGTGTTGGGATCGGGACGGTGACTGTCGTCGTTTCACCTTAATCCAAATGACCACCCTCCGTTCAAAACCTCGCCGCGTTCGCGGAAGCATCTACGTGGCTGTGCTGGGAATGTCCCTGCTCGTCGGCGTCATTGGCATTGCCGGACTGATGGCCTCCCGCATGCAGTTGCGGACCGGATCGTCCGAATCCGACTTTGCGGTCGCACGACTCTGCGCCCGTGCCGGCCTTGAGATCGCGACGTACCGAATGCAGAACGATCCGAACTGGCGAACCGACTTGGGAAACGGCGCTTGGTTCTCGAATGCTGCCCTCGGCTGGGGAAACTTCTCCGTCTCGGCCACCGACCCGATCACCGGCGACATCACCGTGCCCAGCAACCATCCCGTCGTCCTGACCTGCACCGGCAGCAAGGGATCAGCTTCGTACCAGATCCAGGTTCAGGTGGGGGTGAGCCGGCCGGGGATGAGTTGCCTCGGTGTTAACCTGTGCGCGGGCAGCGGGATTCAGCTCAACAGTTGCACGCTCACCAGCAATCAGGTCATCAGTTCGAATGGCAGCATTTCCAACCCCGGCAATTGCAGCATTAACGCCGTATCACAGGTCCTGGGGAACTTCAGCGGCGGCGGGTCCTACAGCATCACGCCGCAGACGATCACCCAGCCATTGATGCTCCCCGACCCAACCCACGTGTTCGATTATTACAAGGCCAACGGCACGGCCATCCCCTACACGGCGCTGTATCAATCCAATCAGACCCCGCTTGTCACGAACCCGAGTTTTGAAACGAACATCAACGGCTGGTACATCTACTCGCCATCGTCACCGAGCGTGACAATGGGACAGGTCAATCAGGTCAAGGAGGATGGCCTGTACTCGCTGGCAATTTGGAATCGTGCCCGGCCAGGCGACGTACCCGCGCAGGACCTGCCACTTGCAAAGATTCGCAACGGCGACACCTACTCCATCACCCTCCCCGTCTACATGCAATCCACGGGCACCGCGAGGGCCACCCTCGTGCTTCAAAGCGACAGCGGGGTTCAGTCATTCAGCACGCCCGCAGTCACAGCCAATGCCAACGGGGCATGGCTCAACTGCCAAGGCAATCTCACGCTGTCTTGGACTGGAATTCTGTCCAAGGCAACGTTGACGGTGACCTGCAGCAACAACACGGCACCGTTCGCCGTCGACAAGGTATCGCTGACCGATGCCAGCCTCCCGTCCAACGCGTACGTGATGGACCGCATTCTCCTGAGCCCCAATTCCAATCCATACGGCGCTCCCAACTCCCAGGGAATCTATGTGATCGACTGCAACAACCAGCCGGTCACCATCGGCCCGTGCCGGATCGTGGGCACGCTGGTGCTGCTAAACGCCGGGAGCAATACCACCATTCAGGGTCCGATCACGTGGGAGCCGGCAGTACTGGGCTACCCCGCGTTGCTCGCGGACAAATCGGTCATCATCAGCGCGAATTCCAGCGTGGGTCTGAGTGAGGCCACATTTGGCGTGAACTTCAATCCGCCGGGAACTCCGTACCCGTACGTGGGGGGCACGTCCAACACGACCGCCAATGACGGCTTTCCGTGCGTGATTAACGGCATCATTTACTGCGGCGGGAATGTGTCATTCTCGGCGGCTCCGAGCATCAACGGTTGCGTGGTCGCCGCTGGCTGGGCACTTCCGAACTATCAGTCGGTGAATCTCACGTATAATAACGCCTCGTACGTCACGCCGCCGCCCGGCTTCATCAGCCCGCTGCCGGTCCTCAAGCCCGTGCCCGGTTCGTGGCAACGGGTCACGCATTAGCCGCTTCGATCTGGTTAGTGCGGATGTCCGTCCGTGGATGAGCAGTGCTATTATTTCTCGCTGACTCCCCCGACCCGCTACGCTACGATTGAGGGACGGAATGACGGCATGGATTCGCTTCAGGGACATCTGCTGATCGCCTCGCCCAAGCTGCAGGATCCGAACTTTTTCAGGTCGGTCGTGCTGCTGGTCCAGCACAACGACCAGGGTGCGCTGGGAGTCATTTTGAACCGGCCGTTGGAGGCAACGATCCAGGACGCCTGGCCGCAGGTCAGCATCCTGCCGTGCAACGCCGAAGGCCCGCTTCACCAGGGCGGCCCGTGCCCCGGGCCGCTGATGGTCGTCCATACCGATCCGACCGTTTCACAACTCGAAGTCTGCTCGGGAATCTATTTCAGCACCGACAAGGATTCGATCGAGCAACTCGTGACACAATGCGCCGGCCCGCTGAAGTTTTTCGTCAATTACGCGGGCTGGGGGCCGGGGCAGCTTGAGGGCGAGCTCGACGCCGGTGGCTGGCTGACAACGCCCGCCGCACGAGACCAGGTTTTCAGAGGCGACGAGGAACTTTGGCCGGCCGCACTGCGTCTGGCCGGGCGGCGTGCACGCCTCGCCGGCGTCGATCCGAAGCTCATCCCCGACGACCCGTCCATGAATTGATGTGGTGCGCGGGTTGCCGGTCGCTACAATTCCCCGCCCATGAAGGTGCTCATCACCGCCGGCCCCACGCGCGAGCCGATTGATCCGGTGCGCTATATCGGGAATCGCAGCAGCGGGAAGATGGGCGCGGCGCTGGCGGCGGCGGCGCTGAAGGCGGGGCATCTGGTGACGCTCATCCTTGGGCCCGGAACGGTTCCGATGCCCGGCGGCGCCAGACAGATCGCGGTCGAGACGGCTGCCCAGATGCACGACGCGGTCTTGCGTGAATTCCCGGCCCACGACCTGCTGATCATGGCCGCGGCGGTGGCGGACTTTCGGCCCCGCCAGATCCAGCCCGACAAGGTTTCCCGCACGGGCCCGTTGACGATCGAATGCGAACCGACCGAGGACGTGATCGCCAACGCCGGAAGGATCAAGCGGCCGGACCAGCGCACCATCGGCTTCAGCCTCGAATCCGCCAGCAACCTGATTCGCGCCCGCCAGAAGCTCAAGCGCAAGCGCCTGGACCTCATGGTCTACAATCCCATTGCCACCATGGAGAGCCCAAGCGTCGGAGCGATTCTCCTCTGGCCCGATGGCCGCTCCAAGGAGCTTTCCATGCTCTCCAAGCCGGACTTTGCGCGCAAGCTGATCGAACGAGTTCCCGAGCTTTTCAAAACCTCAAGGAAGGTTGCTCGCCGTAGATGATGTACCAGTTCTGCCGGGCTTGCCTGGCGAGTTCCGGATCGGCGGCTAAACGCGACGCGGAGGACCGCACGCGATCCTCCACCTGCGATTTGTCCAACACCGCTGAAAGAACGCGCAGGTCATCCCGATCCTTCATTCGCTTGCTGAAAAGTTTTCCAACAAAGATGTCGTAGGCATCGACCACGCTCACGTCGAGCTCACCAAACGGCCCCAGCGAACCGGTCCGCTTCTCCCAGCCATCGGGAAGATAATGGGATTGAAAGTGGGTCAATCGCAGCCCGTATCGCGATGCGAGCTGATCGAGCAGTTGGTGCTCTGACCGGATCTGCGCCGGAACCTCGTCGACCACGTCGACATCTTCCGTCGCCCGGGAGAGTTGTCCTGAGAGAATCAGCGCAATTGACCCACCGATCGTAATTCTCTCCGGCCGCCGCAAATGGCTTCCCAGTTCGCGAAGCATTTCAAACACCGTCTTTCGACTCGTCATTTGCATAAGGCGTCGCCCCAATGTCGGGAATCCAGCCGGACCAGAGACAGACTCCTTTAAGTAACGCAGTGTTGGTCCCTGTGATGAACGAGCCAGCCACGAATCCATGCGTTGGGGACCCCAAAAGCCGGACAAGGCATTGAGACTGTCACGAACGAGCAATTCCGTGCGCGCATCCAGTTGCGGCTCCTCCGCGAGCTGCCGCTCTAGCGCCTTGGAGAGTTCCTCCGCATCAATCCATGGCTGTCCGAAGGTCAGGCTCCATAAGTCCTTCATTCCAACTTCATCTTATCACCCGTTCCGCCGACTCCCGCATTCAACCACGATCGGACGATAGTTCTTCAGGAGATTCAAAGCCCGCCGACAGGATGGCAAGAACATCGATTGCAAGTCGATTCGCTCCCATCACTTATGTCTGTCCCATGCGTGCGCCCGAACTATCCCAAACCCGCTCAATCTGTCTGGAGAATTCCCTTTGCCCCGCCCGATAAATGTAAAGATCAAGCGGCTCGAAAACGGCCGCGGCGTGCCGCTGCCGGTGAAGATGACCGAGCACGCGGCGGCCTTCGACCTGCACGCGGCGGTCGATCAGCCGGTCACGCTCGCGCCCGGCGACATTCGCCTGGTGCCCTGCGGCTTTGCCATGGCGCTGCCGGCGGGGTACGAGGCACAGGTCCGCCCGCGTAGCGGATTGGCCAGCCGGAACGGGATCACGTTGGTGAACTCGCCCGGCACGATCGACAGCGACTACCGCGGCCAAGTGCAGGTGCCGCTGATTAACCTCGGCCGGGCCGAGTTTGTGGTGGAGCGGGGAATGCGGATTGCCCAGATGCTCGTGCTCCCCGTCCCGCCGGTCCGGCTCGTCGAAGTGGAAGAACTCGACGAAACGTCCCGTGGTTCGGGAGGCTTCGGGCATACGGGTCAGTGAGAAGGGTGCAATAAGCGCCTTTTCATGCTTCACTCGCGCGGATGCGAGGAGGAGCTGAAATGCGAGTACCAACAAGCTTGTTATGGAACGATCAACCTCAACGCGCATCGTCCTGGAGTTTCTCGCCGTCGGCGTGTGGGTGTTTCTGCTCGTCGCGCTGGGGAGCTTTCATTACAACGACTGGCCCAGCCACGAGGTCTTCCCCTACCCGCCGATCCAGAACCTCTGCGGCTCCGTGGGGGCCTTCATCTCGTATCACGTATTCCTCACGGTCGGCCAAGGCGCATTCCCCGTGATGTTCTTCACCGGCGTTTGCCTCGTCATGCTGATGTGCAACAACCGCATCGGTGATCTGTGGATGCGGGCCGTAGGGCTGCTCCTGCTGACGGTGGCGTTTGCCGCCACCGTGCACCACTTCAAGCCCGGCTCCTACGACGGCTTCCCCGAGGGTCGCGGCGGCATCGTTGGCATCAGCGTCGCCACCGTCCTGCAACATTACTTCAGCACCGTCGGCACCCGCCTGATTCTTCTGACGACCGCTCTCGTCGGCTTGCTGCTGGCGGCCGATGACCTCGTGCTCCGCACGCCGGGCGTGGTGGGCGGCGCGATCGCGACCGTCAAAGACAAGGCCCCCAAGATTAACTGGAACTTTGTCAATCTGCCGAAGCTCCCCGCCCTTCCGCAGTTCGTCACGCGCGATGCCATCAAATCCAGGCTTCCCGGCCCGAAGAAGAGCCGGCTGGCCGAGAGCGATCTGGATGGCGAGATCGAGCTGAAACCCTCTTCGCCGAAGAAGGACAAACCAGGCAAGACCGACAAGGCTTCGACGGGATCGAAGCCGGCCGGCCCGATCGCCCCGCTCTCACCGGAACTGGTTGTGGCGGGCGTCGACGAGGACGAAGACGACGGCATCATCGATCTGTCGTACAAGGACGACGAGCCCGAGATCACTGCGGCCGACGACGCCGCCCACATGGACGACGCCGACCCGGCCCCATCCGAAGCGGCAGTTATCCCGCCCCCCGAGGAGCAGGCCCCCGAGCCGGCTCCGTTAGCGCCGCCCCCGCCGAAAATGGACATTGTCGTCAAGCTGCCGAACCTGATCAAACCGAAGCAGACGGCCCCCCCGCCGCCGAAGGAATTGGGCGATTATCACCTGCCGGCCTGGGACTGCCTGGCCGACGCCGAGCACGGCTATGCCGAGTCGCAGGAGGCCTTCGTCCGCGAGCAGGCCGCCATCCTCGAGCAGGCGCTGCGCGAGTTCAGCATCGATGCCCAGGTCGTCGAGATCGACACCGGCCCGGTCATCACGATGTACGAGATCAGCCTCGCGCCGGGCATCAAGGTTTCGGCCATCACCGCGCTCACCAACGACATCATGCGCGCCCTCAAGGCCGAGAGCGTGCGTATCGTGGCGCCGGTGCCAGGCAAGAACACCGTCGGCATCGAAGTCCCGAATGCCGAGAAGGAGAAGGTCCGCCTCAAGGAGCTGATGCAAAGTGCCGGCGACCTTCAGAAGATGGCAATCCCGCTGTTCCTCGGCAAGGACGCCAGCGGCGAGCCGCTCATTACCGACCTGGCCCGCATGCCCCACTGCCTGATCGCCGGCACTACCGGGTCGGGCAAATCCGTGTGCATCAATACGATCATCATGTCCATCATGTACATGCAGCGGCCGGACATGGTGAAGCTGATCCTGGTGGACCCAAAGGTGGTGGAAATGGCCCCGTTCAAGGACATTCCGCACCTGATGTGCCCCGTGATCAACGACGCCGCCCGCGCCACCAGCGTGCTGGAATGGGCGTGCGAGAAGATGGACGAGCGGTACGACCTGCTGGCCGAGGCCGGCGTGCGAAACATCAAGGACTACAACTCGATGACCCAGGAAGAGCTCATCGAGAAGTTCCAACCCTCCACGCCCGAGGAAGAAGCCAAGATCCCCAAGAAGCTGCCGTACCTCGTGATTATCGTCGACGAGCTTGCCGACCTGATGATGACCAGCGGCAAGGAAGTCGAAAGCTACATCGTCCGCCTGGCCCAGAAGGCCCGCGCCGTCGGCATCCACCTGATCCTCGCAACCCAGCGCCCACAGGCAACCGTCGTCACCGGCCTGATCAAGGCGAACATGCCGAGCAAAATTGCCTTCCGCGTCGGCAGCAAGATGGACAGCCGCATCGTGCTCGACCAGAACGGCGCCGAAGTCCTGCTCGGCCAGGGCGACATGCTCTTCATGCCGCCCGGCGCCGCCAAGCCCACCCGCGGTCAGGGCACGTTCATCGACGACAAGGAAATCCGCGACAGCGTCAAGACTCTCAAGGGCCTGGCCGAGGCCCAGTACGAGCCCGAGTTGGTGCAGATCAAGGCGGCGGGCAACATCGACGAGGAGGCCGCCAAGGACGATCTCTTCGACGATGCCGTGCGTGTCGTATTGGAAACAAAGCGCGGCAGCGTCAGCCTTCTGCAGCGTCGGCTGACGATCGGCTACAGCCGCGCCAGCCGCCTGATCGAAGCGATGGCCGCCGCCGGCATCGTCGGCGATTACAAGGGCTCACAGGCCCGCGAGGCCCTGATTACCGTCGAACAATGGGACGCCATGCGCTCCCAGGCCCAGGCCGACGCCGAGGCGGGCATGACGGTTTGACGGGTAGAGGGGTCACCCGGATCACCCCACCGCCTCCAACCTCGCGTACTGAAGAATCAGCGTCTTGCGTCCCGCGGTGTTGAACTCGACCACCGCACGCGTTTGCGTGCCCATGTCGGAGACGTCGGCCACCCTCCCGATCCCAAACGTCGGATGGCGGACGAGTTGGCCGCGACGGAATTGGGTCGCCAGGTTGCGCGACTCAGTTGCCGCACGATCGCGGAATTCGGCGCGGTCGTCCAGATCCGCCAGGCCCGTGCGGTCGATGGTTTTGAACTCCTGCGGGGGCATCTCAGCCAGAAACGGGGACATGATCGTGCGGTTGCGCATCCCGCGGACGGTGCGGGTTTCGGCTTTGGAGATGACCAGCCGCTCCTGAGCGCGGGTGATGCCGACGAAGAACAGGCGGCGTTCCTCCTCCAGTTCGTGCAGGTTTCCCTGCGCCCGGCTGTGGGGGAGGATGCCTTCTTCAAGGCCGATGATAGCGACGACCGGGAATTCGAGGCCCTTGGCGGCGTGGAGGGTCATCATCGTGACCGCCCCGCCGGAGCCTTTCATGTGGTCCACGTCGCTGACGAGGCTCACGATCGCCAGGTATTCCTGCAGCGTGCCTTCCGGGTTCTCCTTGTCGTACTCGGCGGCGGAGCTGATCAACTCGTTGACGTTGGCCAGCTCGGCCTGCTCGTCGCCGCCTTCTTTCTTGAGCAGGTCTTCCAGCCCGCTGGTGCGGACGACGTCTTCCATCACCCGACGGACGGTGCCGCTGCCGTCGTCGACGATCGAACCCGATGCCCCCGCCTCCGCCAGCGCCTGCCAGAAGCGAATGCGCTCGACGAGCTGCTGGGCGCCCTTCAGCGCCTTGGCCGAGAGGGCCGACACCTGGAGGGCCTGCTGCATGGCGTCGAAGAGCGAGACGCCATGGGCGACGGCCCAGGCGGTCAGGTGCTTGATCGCGGCGTCGCCAAGCCCGCGGGTCGGGACGTTGGCGATGCGCGAGAGGCTTACCTCGTCATTGGGGTTGGCGATAACGCGCAGATAGGCTAGGACGTCCTTGATCTCCTTGCGGTTGTAGAACTCGACGCCGCGGGCGATCTGATACGGGATGCTCGCCTTGCGCAGCGCGTCTTCCATCACGCGCGACAGCGCGTTCATGCGATAGAAGATCGCCATCTGATTCCAGGAGTAGTTGCAGTTCTCGTGCATCTGGCGGAGCTGATGTGCGATTTGCTCGGCCTCGTCATGCTCGCTCTGAGCCAGCAGCAGCGTGGCCTGCTCGCCGGCGTCGTTTTCGGTCCAGAGTCCTTTTTCCTTGCGCTGGGTGTTGTGCGAAATCAGGTCAGAAGCGATGCGCAGGATGCGCTTGGTGGAGCGGTAGTTTTGTTCGAGCCGCACGACCCTGGCGTCGGGGTAGTCGCGCTCGAACTCGAGGATGTTTTTGATGTCGGCCCCGCGCCAGGCGTAGATCGACTGGTCCGGGTCCCCCACGACGCAGATGTTGCGGTGCCGCAGCGCCAACGCATGGGCGATCACGTATTGGGCGTGGTTGGTGTCCTGGTATTCGTCGATCAACAGATATTGGAAGCGATCCTGAAGCTCGCGAAGGACGTTGGGGACATCGCGGAAGGCCTGTGCGGTTCGAAGCAGCAGATCGTCGAAATCGAGCGCGTTGTTGGTCTTCAGAAGTTCCTGGTATTTAGCGTAAACCCGCGCGATGGTCTTGTTGTAAAAATCCTTCGAATTGGCCAGGAAACCATCGGGCGAGAGGAGGTGGTTCTTGGCCTTGCTGATCGTGCCGTGGACGGTGGACGCGGGGAAGTTGGTGCTGGAGAGTTCCAGCGTCTTGAGGGCGTCCTTGATGAGCTTCGTCTGGTCGGCGGCGTCGTAAATGCTGAAATTCGGCGGCAGGCCGATCTGCGGCGCGTAGTGCCGCAGGATCCGCATGCACAGGGAGTGGAAGGTGCAGATGATAGGCCAGGGCTGATCGAGCCGGCCGAAGTCGCGCAGCGGGCGGTCGAGCAGGCTGCCGATCCGGTGCTTCATCTCCCCCGCCGCCTTGTTGGTGAAGGTGATCGAAAGGATCGAGCTGGCAGGGATGCCCTGGCCGATCAGGTACGCCACCCGGCGGGTGATCACACGCGTCTTCCCGCTGCCGGCCCCGGCGACAATCAGCAGCGGGCCATCCACATGCGTCGCCGCCTCGCGCTGCGGCGGGGTAAGGTCTTCCAAGAGCGTTTCCAAGTCAGGCACGCGCGCTCCATGCGGGTGAGATGAGTCCACCAGCGCACTATAGAGAAATCTCGGCTTGGCCTCCACCGAAACGTCCGTAGCGTTGCAGGCAGAATGGAGATATATCACTTTTATCGCGCGGGTGTCCGCGCAAACTCACGCCACGTCAACCCGACAGGAGGAGTCATGTCACTGGCAGTCCGGTGCGCGCTTGCGGCGATCCTGGTTCTTGGCTTGCAGGCCGCCTCGTGGGCGGACGATCGGGCCGATATCGAAACCAGCGGCCGCGCGTTCGCCAAGGCCCTTTTCAATGGTGACATCCCGACCGCAAAGAAGTACGCCATCACCAACGAGCAGTCCGATCGCATGCTCGATTTCCTGTCCCGCTTCATGAAAGCACACCAGGGCTTCGAGAAAGCTGCGGTTGCCAAATACGGCGACGAGGGGAAACAGATCTTGCCGAGCCACATGGGCCCGGAGCAGTACGCGAAGATGGAACAGAAGATGAAGGATGCAAACGTGGAGGTGAACGGCAACACGGCCGTGGTGACCGCACAGGATTCCAAACAGCCGGTGATCTTCAGAAAACAGGGCGGCGCCTGGAAGGTGGACCTGACCGACCGAGCCGCCAACATGCCGACCGGACGCGACGCGGCGATGATGGACGCATTCATCGCCGCGATCGACAAGACGGCCGGTGAGATCAAGGACGGGAAATACCCGATGGCCAACGACGCCCGCCGCGGGCTGATGATGAATCTGCGATCAGCGATGGCGGCCCAGCGCGGCGGTGCCGGACGTCCGCCTCAGCAGTAGCCCGCATTTGGGTGTGCGCCTCTTGCGGAGGACGGTGCGGCCGGTAGCCGTCGCCGTCCTCCGTGTATTTCGAAGGGGTCCCCATCGTCAAGGTTGCTCGGGCGGGCAGTAAGCTTCCAGTTCGCTGATGAACTCGCGAAGCGCGGTCGCCGTGTTGTGCTCGCAATCGTCCTCGGCGTGGAGAAGCGTGAAGTTCTCACGCATCCCCGCACAGGCCAGCCGCTGGAGGGCGGGCCGATAGTGGCTGTGACCCAGGGCCTCGTGGTATTGGCCCCGGAAGTACTCGTATCCATCGGGGTGTTCGCCGAACCAGTCCCACACGTCCTTGGGCGGGCCCAGGTGAGGCATCACCTGCTCCACCTTGCACCACTCCCGCAAGTCTTTGGTCAGCCCGCACGGTTCCACCCACATTCGAACCCCGTCATCCGCCTCCGCCGCATCGAACAAGTGTTTCACCTTGATCATGGTGCCGCTCCTGAAGGTGCCGTATCAAGGAACGACTTCAATTGGTTCCTACACTGATTAGACGTAATAAAGTTTGTGAAGTTGTGAACGGACCGAGGTTATAGGAATTGGCTGGGCGTATAAACCGCGGCGCCCTCGACGGGGGTTTGGGGCAACGACCGATAACGGGGTGGGTCTGCGAGAGCAATTCACGCGGCGGTCGGGAGCATCAGATCGGGGACGTGTTGCTGCTGAAGACACAGCGCAACGAAAATGTGACGCAGACGGTCCACCGGAATGCTCGAGAGAAACTCGTTGGTGAAGTCGATGGGGAAGGTGGCACGGTAGGCATGAATCTGGCGGATGAGCTCCGGCCGGTCCATCGCGGCCACGAGGCAGATCAACTCTTCGACCTGTTCGGAAGCCAACATGCCCTCTCTCCTCTTGGTCATCATACGATATGTCCGATGGTGGCCGGCACGGCTGGAAAAAATGCGGCTTTACACCAGCAGATCCAGCAGCGTGCCTCTGCGAATGATATCGGGGTGATAACAGGCAACCTTTACCTTCGGCGCCGGTTGTAACGGAGATTTCCACGGGACGGTCTTCCAAGGCGGCTGGAGGGGAGATTCGGCTTCGGCCGCTTTCACGACGACCACCGGCCGGCTCGACCCATCGCCGGAGCAGTCGTTGAGCTTCTGCTCGATTCGCGGCTCGGGATGAATGATCGGCCGGCGCTCGTACCTGGGGGTGGGGTGAATGACTCTTCGGGGCTCGTAGCGCGGCTCGGGCTGGATCACCGGCCTCGGCTCGGGAGTGAGCGACAGGACCGGGTTGTTTTTGCCCGGCTGATCGACGGTGCGCATCGCCCGCACGACCGACTGGACTTCAGACAGGTCCAGCACGGCCGCGAGCAACGCGACGTTCGATCCCAGGCTTCCAAGCTCCACGCCCCCGACAAAGCAAAGGGCGCGCGGCCGCTACGACAGAGCCGGCAGTTCACCCGGTGCGGGCTCAAACCCCGATAAAACAACGGAAATTAATTTTCGCCACCGTGTCGCAGTGGGCCGCGGCACGGTCCGTTT
>Ga0134125_10007345_pt1 | contig 12425 bp, 11 predicted proteins | sample KB31751_FD_96464 | JGI IMG/M metagenome (GOLD analysis project Ga0134125, IMG submission 96464) | Terrestrial soil microbial communities with excess Nitrogen fertilizer from Kellogg Biological Station, Michigan, USA - KB3-175-1 | ecosystem: Environmental > Terrestrial > Soil > Unclassified ... | reverse complement strand
GGCGAAGCCGGCGCGCGGTGTTCCGCGAAAGCGCATCTGCCGATCGAGCCAGCCGAAATGGCGCAGGAATTGCCTGATCCCTTCGGCATCCTCGACCGAGATCGGTAAATCGAGCGCCGTCTTGTCGAGCGCCTTCGCTGCCAATTCGGCGACATAGCCGCGCGCATCGTTGATGACGGCGCGGCTCCGTTGCGGCTGGCCGTCGAACGCGCGGTCGTCCTGAAAATATGCGCCACGATTGTCGTTGACCATGACTTCGAGGGGCACGCTCAGCTCGCGGCAATAGCCGAGGATGCCGTCATGGTGGTAGGGCAGGCGCGCCGGCCCGGGATTGAGGTAGAGGTGATCGGCCTTGTCCCACGCGACGGGCTGCTTGCTGTCGGTCTCCTCGACGGTATCGCCGCCACGGATGGTCCAGTTGCGGCCTCCGGCGCGCGCGCGTGCTTCCAGGAGCGTGCAGCGATAGCCGGCCTTGCGCAGCTCGTAGGCGGCAACCATGCCGGCGATCCCGGCGCCGAGAATGATCACCTTGGTCCCTTTACCCGACCCGGCGGGGAGAGTCGGCGGCCCGGCATAGGCTTCGGGAATCGGCAGCAGGCCCATCGCTTCCATCGTGCGGTAGGCGGCGGATACGCCGCCGGCCATTCCTACCAGATTCAGAAAGCTGCGACGCGTTAGGCCAGGAGCCATCCTCTGCACTCTTCCATGACGCGCAGGCCAAACAGTATGCGCGCCGGTGCCGACCGGCGCTAGTCGAGGCGCGGCCGCAATGCTAGCCTTCCTGCAAAGCAGGGAGGAAAGACGATGCGCCCGATCATGCTGCTGGCCGCGATCCTCTGCGTCCTGGTCGCGCATCCGGCACGAGCGCTCGAGCGCATCATCATCGGCACCGTCGGCGCGCCGAGCGGCGGGCAATGGCCCTATCTCATCGGCATGAAGAAGGGCTTCTTCGCCGCAGCCGGACTCGAGCTCGACATCATCTATGTGCCGTCGGCGCCCGGTCTCATCCAGCAGCTGGTCGCCGGCTCGCTGGAGGCGGTCGCGACCTCGGGCCTCGTCGAGCCGATCCTGGCATCCGAGAAGGGGGCGCCGATCGCCATCATCCGCATCATCGGCCAGGTGCCGCCCTACGCCCTCATCGCCAGGCCGGGGATCGCCTCGCTCAAGGACCTCAAGGGCAAGACCATCTCGCTGGGCGGGCTGACCGACATCACCCGCGTCTATTTCGACCGCATGATGGAGCCGAACGGGCTCAAGATCGGCGATTACGACATCGTCGTCGCCGGCGCCACCGGCGCCCGCTTCGTCGCGCTGAAATCGGGCGCCGTCGATGCCGCGATCCTGCTGCCGCCGCTCAGCTTCCAGGCGGAATCGGAAGGCTTCAAGACGGTGGGCATGGCCGTCGACTATGTGCATGACGTGCCGTTCACCGGCGCCATGGTGAATACGATCTGGGCGGCGCAGCGCAAGCAGACGGTCGCGGCGCTGCTGCAAGCGGTGAACCGCAGCACGGAATGGTTCTACGACCCCGCCCATCGCGACGAGTCGATCGCGATCATGGCGGAAGCGGTCGGCGTCGGCCGCCAGGAAGCCGAGATGACCTATGATTTCTTCCGCAAGATCGAGCTGTTCGAGCGCTCGGGCAAGGTCTCGCGCGCGCAGCTCCAGAAGCTGATCGACATCCAGCTGCAGCTCGGCCTGCTCGGCGAGCGGCTCAGCCCCGACCGCGTCGTGCTCGCCGGCGTGACCGAGCTCACGGATTAGAACCATCGCCGAGCCGCAGCGTTGGGCGGCCATGTCCCGCATCACCTGCGAGCGCTGCGGCTACGAGGCGGAAGCGGTCGAGCGCGCCGCGGGCGGCATCGACATACGGTGGCCGGTCGAGCTCGGCTCTTCCGTGTGCCTCTTCGCCGGCGACCGCCGCGCCGCCGGCGAGCCGGTCGGCACGCGCTGCCCCTGGCTCGAGCAGGAGATCGCCGCCGCGCACGCCAACAGCCTGCTGACGCGCGAGTGAGCTCCCGTCAGGAACTGCAGGCCAGCGAGCGTCCGTCAAGCCGGCAATGGCCGAGCGGCTTGGCCTCGCTGTCATAGAGCACGCCCGACCAGATCGCGTCCTGCCTCTCCCACAGCATGTAGCCGAAGCCCGAATAGGTCGCGGCGCTGACGACGCGCGAGCCATTGACCATGGCGCCGAGGAGGCTCTGCGGCGGCACGGGATCGAGGCTGTCGCCGCCGGTGCCGACCACCAGCTGGGGCGCGTGCAGCCCGCCGAAATCGAGCGCCTGGAAGAAATGGATGTGGCCCGACACCAGCATGCGGACCGAGTCGGGCAGGCTTGGTCCGAGCCCCGCCTCGATGACGCTGTTGCCCACCACATTGCGACCCTTCACGCCAAGGATCGCATCGAGCGGCTGATGGGTGACGAGCCAGCTCTCGGCGGGAATCGTGCCCGCCACCGTCTCGAACTGGTCGTGCAGCAAAGCGACGAGGTCGGTGCGGTCCTTCGCCTTCTTGGGATCGTCGGCGCGCGCGCTGTCGAGATCGACGATGCCGAAATTGCCGAGGCGCGCCACGAACAAGCCGGTGCGATCGCGGCAGGCGGCCTCCATCGGCGCGCGGTCGAGGAAGCGGAACCAGCCCTCGCCGGCGCGACCGCAATTCTCGTGATTGCCGCGCACCATGACCCAGGGTGCCGTGGCGAGAAGCGGCGCCGCCGGATCGAAGAAATCGACCTTCCACGGCTCCCAGCCATAGCCGGACGGGCTGCCCGAGCAGCCCGTCCGATCGGCCGGGCAAGCCGTCTCGCGATAATCATAATCGCCGAGATGAATCACCAGGTCGGGATGCGCGGCGGCGGCGGCGGCGGTGATCTTCGCGAACGGCCAGGCCGCGGGATCATTGCAATCCTGGACTTGGCGCTCGCCCTTGAGGCGGCAACCGGTATCGCCGAACAGCACGATGCGCTGGGGATCGGGGCGCGGCAGTGGTAATTGGCGTCCGGCAATGGCGGCGCTGCGCACGCCGGCGGGCAGCTCCGCCTCGCAGCTCCGGACGGAGAAATGCGCCGCCGGAACCTCTGCAAATTTCCTGTCCGGCTCGGCTCGCACATGCATCGGCAGCGCGACGCCGTCGAGCGCCACATCGGGACAGGCGTCATCGGTGATGGCGCGCAGGCTGGTCGTGCCGTCGGGCCCGAGCTGCACCCATTGCGCCAGGATCGTCGCCTGCGCCGAGGCGGCAAGCAGGATCGTGGCGATGCCGAGAGCACGCGACAGAGCGAGCATGCGCCTTATTCTCCTGCAAGATCGCAGATTGAAGCGCCGCTCTAGCTAGAAAGCAACGGGCGTCGAGCGCCGGTGCCGCCGGCCTGAAGAAATCGGCGTTCCACACGCCAAAAGCGCCCGCATCGGCGGCCTCGGCTGGTCGCTGGAATGGCGCCAGGCTGGAGCCGAAGCGTGACCGGCAGGCCGCGAACCTGTGACGGTTGGGCGACAGTGACGCGGGATTGGGCAGGCCAGCAGGAACCCGGCCGTAAGAGGGCCGTTGGGAGAGGCGCTCGTGATGCGTTCCCTGCTGTCAGAGGTCAGATCATGTTTCGCTTTCTTTCCACCGTGTCGAGCCTTGCCCTGATCGTCGGCTTCAGCGCCGCCGCCGCGGCGCAAAGCTCCTACTCCGATACGATCGCCGCGCCGAGCTACAGCACCACCACGACAGAGCCGAGCTACGGCAGCAGCACGCCAGAGACGACCGTGGCGCAGGCGCCGGCCCGGCCGGTGATGCGCGAGAGCGAGGGATTCGCCGTGCGTCCCGGCCCCTATTTGCGTTTCGACACCGGCCATTCCTGGGCGACCAACAGGAATGTCGATGATTCCTGGATCGTCGGCGCCGGCGCGGGCTGGCGCTTCACCCCCAATCTGCGCGGCGACATCACCTTCGACTACCGGCCGGATTTCAATCAGAACACGAGCTTCGGCATCGGGCCCGGCGCCAAGTCCGGGCTGCACAACTGGACCTTGATGGCGAATGGCTATTACGACTTCACCATCGGTGCGATTCAGCCGCTCGTGCCCTATGTCGGCGGCGGTATCGGCATCGCGCAGAATTCGGTCGATGGCGTGACCGTGGGCGTGCCCGGCACCGGTCTCGCACGTCTCAGCGGCCACGACACCAACCAGTTCGCCTGGCAGCTCTCGGCCGGCGTGACCTACAATTTCAATCCGAATCTGGCGCTCGATGTCGGCTACCGCTATCTGCATGCCGGCGAGACCGGTCTCGGCGGCAGGCTGCACGCCAACGAGCTGTCGACCTCGCTACGCTTCGGCTTCTGAGCGCGATCGATCGATCAAAAAAAGATCGGCCGGACCTCCGTAGGGTCCACCGGTTCGGCCTCGCCGAACAGCCAATAAAAATCGGCCGGACCCGATGAGGGTCCGCCCCGTTCGGCCTCGCCGAACAGCCATAAAAATCGGCCGGACCCGATGAGGGTCCGGCCGAAGGCAACAGGGAGGCTTCACGTCAGGGCGGTGTCGAACAGCCCCGTCCGAGCGGGGGCACGGGAGCGCTCGACTGCACCACCATGAAAGGCAGATAGGGACGGGCCGACGGGGAGAGCACCGGCACGCCCTGCATGCTGTCCATGCGGTGACCGCATGGCTCGAAACGCTAGAATTCCTGGTCGCCGACCTTGCGCAGCAGGAAATCGCGCAACACCGTGATGCGTTTGGAATTCCTGAGCTCTTCCGGATAGACGAAATAGGCGGGGACCGAAGGCGTCTGCAGATCGGGCAGGACGCGCACCAGGTTGGTGTCCCACGACGCCATATAGTCCGGCAGTCCGGCGATGCCGACCGCGGACTGAACGGCACGGAAGATGGCGAAGTAATTGTTCACCTTGAGCACGGCGCGCTCGCCGAGATCGAGGCCGCCGATCGAGAGCAGCCAGTTCACCTCGGGAAAGGGCGGACGCACATCCGTGCCATAACCGATCAGCCTGTGCTCGGCGAGCTCCTCCACGGTGCGCGGCGTGCCGTGCTTCCTCAGATACGCCGGCGAGGCGTAGAGGTGGAAGTGGAAGGTGAGCAGATGGCGCTGCACCAGATCGCCCTGGCGCGGCGCATTGAGACGGATCGCGACATCGGCCTGCCGCATCGACAGATCGACCTCGTCGTCGTCGAGGCGGATGGTGAGGTTGATCTCGGGATAGAGATCGAGGAACTCGTTGATGCGCGGCGCGAGCCAGGTCGAGCCGAAACCGACCGACGTCGTCACCTTGAGCGGACCTTTCGGCCGCTCCTTGTTCTCGTTCAGCATCACCTCGGTCATGGCGAGCTTGGCGAAGATCTCCTTGGCCGTGCGGAACAGGAGCTCGCCCTGCTCGGTCAGGATGAGGCCGCGCGCATGCCGGTGGAAAAGCGGCACGGTCAGGCTTTCCTCGAGCCCGCTGATCTGCCGGCTGACGGCCGACTGGCTGAGATTCAAGGCATCGCCGGCATGGGTGAAGCTGCCCGCCTCGGCGACGGCAAGAAACACCCGCAGCTTGTCCCAATCCATCGACATGGCCGGCCGTCCCGCGCTGCTACTCGGCGGCCGCGCGCGCTTCGTGATGCGCGAGAAATTTCTCGGCCTCGAGCGCGCTCATGCAGCCCATTCCGGCGGCGGTGACCGCCTGACGGAAGATCTTGTCCTTCACATCGCCGGCGGCGAAGACGCCGGGGATGTTGGTCGCCGTCGAATCCGGCGCCGTCACGATATAGCCTTCGGCATCGGTCGCGACATGACCGCGGAACACTTCCGTCGCCGGCACATGACCGATGGCGATGAACACGCCGTCGGTCTTGATCTCCTTGCTCTCGCCGCTGTTGGCATGGCGCAGGCGCAAAGCCGTGACCTGCGGCGGGGCGCCGTCGCCCAAGATCTCGTCGACGGTGTGGTCCCAGATCACGGTGATCTTGGGATTGCCGAACAGGCGATCCTGCAGGATCTTCTCGGCGCGCAAGCTGTTGCGGCGATGGATCAGCGTCACCTTGCTGGCATGGTTGGTGAGATAGAGCGCTTCCTCGACCGCGGTATTGCCGCCGCCGATCACCGCCACCTCGCGGCCGCGGAAGAAGAAGCCGTCGCAGGTGGCGCAGGCCGACACGCCGAAGCCGCGATAGCGCTCCTCGGAGGGCAAGCCCAGCCAGCGCGCCGAGGCGCCGGTGCAGATGATCACCGAATCGCCGCGATAGAGTCTGCCGCTGTCGCCGACGGCGAGGAACGGACGCTGCGAGAAATCGACCTTGACGATGAGATCGTCGATCATCTCGGTGCCGACATGCTCGGCTTGCGCCTTCATCTGCTCCATGAGCCAGGGGCCCTGGATGATCTCGGCGAAACCCGGATAATTTTCGACGTCGGTCGTGATCATGAGCTGACCGCCGGGCTGCAGGCCCCCGACCAGCATCGGCTTCATATTGGCGCGCGCCGCATAGATGGCGGCGGTGTAGCCGGCCGGGCCGGCGCCGATGATCAGGACCTTGCTATGCTTCTGCTCCGCCATCCGGCTCCCCTTAGCGGTGAAACCGGCGGTTTCACCTTACGGCGGGGCAATTCCGGTCACCCCGTGACCGGAATTCGCCCCGCGAGCAGAAAGTAGCTAGCGAGGCCCGGTGGCACAAGGCGCGGGCGCTGCTTTTCGCCCCGGTCGCAGCCGGGGCAGGCGGAACAGCGGGCGCTGCCACGCCGCCGCGCCGCCGCGCGCCGCCGCCATGCTGACCCCGTGCTGCTCGAAAATATGCCGCATCCACAAGGTCCAGGCGATGCCGAGCCAGGCCGCCGCCAGCACGTCGCTCGGCCAATGCGCGCCCACCATGATGCGCGACAGCCCGACCAGCAGCGCCAGCGCGAAGCCCGGCCAGGCGAGCGGCCGCCAGATCAAAGCGAGCGCAGAGGCCAGCGCGAAGACGGTGACGGTATGGCCCGAGGGAAAGGAGGTGTAGTCGGCCGTCCGGTGCCAGAGATCGAAGCCGAAGCGCTGATCGAGGAAATAAAGCTTGGGACGGAAGCGGCCGGCGGCCGCTTTCACGAGCGCATTGGCGATGCCCGCGCCGGCGATCGAGACGAAGGCGAACAGCGGCAGATAGGCGTAGCTCTGCCAGCGCGCGCGCAGGGAGGGTGCCAGCCAGCGGCGCGACAGAACGAACAGGATCACCGGCACGCCGCTCAGGATGAGCCAGCCGGTCGAGACGCCGAGCTGGGTTATCCACTGCATGACCGCGCGAATGCCGGGCGAGAGCGCATGCGCCCATTCGGCGACCGGCCGGTCGATCATGCGCACCGACAGCACGATCGCGATCGCGATCAGAATGAGCGCCAGCGTGAGCCGGCCGGCGACGCTCGAGCGGGCCCAACGCCACCACTGGGCGAAGCGCGCGGCGCCGTCCGGTTCGACGACCAGCAGATACAAGAAGCGAATCAGCGCCGCCATGAGCAGGCCGGAGAACAGCACGTCGGAAAGGAAATGCCCGCCCTGGGCCATGCGCAGGATGCCGAGCGCCAGACCGAGCACCGCCGCGGCGAGGGCGCCGGCGCTGCTTGCCGCCAGCATCGCGAAGCTGAGATAGAAAAATCCCGCCGAGGGATCGCCGGCGACGAAGGAGCAGTTGCGGTCGCATTCGTCGCTCGGAATGACCGGTGGCGTATAGGCGCGGGTGCCGCCGAAGGCTTCGACCTGCGCCGGTCGCGCGCGGCCCCAATGATCCTTCAGCACCACATTGACCAGGAGGCCGGGGCCGAGCGCCGCGCACAGCAGCACGAAGACGAGACCGCGGCGGCGCAAGCCCAGCCAGTTGGTGCCGCGCGCGAGATTGAATGCCGCGACGATCAACGCCGCCGCGATGCCGCCGATCAGCAGCGCCGGCACGCCCTTGTTGTGAATGAAGTCGATGAGCGCCACACGGCCGAGCGGAAACTCCTCGCCGGGCACGAAGAACAGGCGCGCCGCCCACAGATCGAGCGCCGGGGCGAGCAGGAACAGCAGCGCGAGCGCCGTTCCCGCAGCCGCCAGGCGGCGCAGCGTCAGGCTCGCCGATACAGGGTTAGCGTCAGCCATTTGCCGCGCGAGATGTTGAAGCCGCGAATCGTGCCCTCCGCCTGAACCGCTATGCCGGCCGCCGCGGCCGCCGTCCGGAACCCCGACTCCTCCTCGCCCGCAACCAGCGCCAGCGCGCTTTTTTTTGCGGCGAGAAGCGCCGCCGCGGCGCGGCCGTCGCCCAGCATTGTGCCGGTGCCGATCTGAAAGATGAGGCTCGGCTCGCTGTACCCCGCCGCGATCACCGGCGCCCCCGCTTCGCGATGCAGCGCCACCAGCGCCGCCGCGCTGCGGCTCGGCCAGAGAGCGGTAATTCCCGGAAGCACGGTACCGATAATGAGGCCGAAGGCAACCGCGGTGCTGCCGACGGCGAGCATGACGGCGCGCAGACCCGGCCGCGGCAGGCGCCGCGCGCCGCCCGCGACCGCCGCCCAGAAGCCGATGAGGGCCGAGCCGCCGCCGCCCAGCATGATGGCGGCGGCGAGCGCGCCGGCGGTGTCGAACCGGTGCTCGAGCAGATAGGGAAGGGCCAGGGCGATTGCTGCCACCGCGATCGCGACCAGCGCCCACAGCGCGGCTCCGGCCAGCATCCAACCGCGCCTCGGCAGCGCATCGCGATCGCCGTCGAGGCTGGCGAGCGCGCGCGCGGCGAGCAGCGCCAGCGCCGGATAGAGCGGCAGCACGTAATGCGGCAGCTTGGTGGGCACCAGCTCGAGCAAGAGCCAGGCCGGCAGCAGCCAGGCGAGGCAGAAGCGCTCGACGGGCGTGCGCCGCAAGCGCCAGCCGCGCGCCAGCGCCGGCACCAGCAGCAGCGAGCCGGGGAAGAAGCAGACCATGACCAGGAGCAGATAGGTGCCGGGCCAGGCGCCGTGCGATTCCTGGCCGCCGATCAGCTTCGGCAGCAGATCCTGCGTGATCGCATCCTGATAGAAGCCGCCGCCCGTCGCGGCGAAGATCGCGATCATCCAGGGTGCGGTGATGAGGAGCGCGAGCGGCACGCCCCACGCCCAGCGCAGATAGCGCAGCCAGGCGACCGAGCGGTCGGCGATCGCCAGCGCCGCGATGGCGAGCATCGCGACCATCGGCACCACCGGTCCCTTGACCAGGATGGCAAGGCCGAGCCCGATCCAGAACATGAGCGCCGTGCCGACGCCGCGCGCGGCGCCCGTATAGAGCAGCGCCAGCGCGCCCAGCACCGCCACCGAGGTGGCGAGCAGCGCCGCGTCGGTGGTCGCGATATGCGCCTCGACCACGGTCAGGAGTGCGGCGCCCAGCAGCGAGGCGGCGACGAAGGCGCTGCGCTGGTTGCCGAGCCGGCGGGCGACGGCGAACAGCAGCAGCACGGCGGCGCTGGCGCCGATTGCCGAAGGCAGGCGGTAGACGAGGATGGCGGGCTTGCCTTCGAGCGGCGCCTGGCCGGTGAGTGCCGCGCTTGCAGCCTGGGCCCAATAGATCAGCACCGGCTTCTTGTTGCGCGCTTCGGACTGGAACTGGATGCGCACGAGATCGCCGGTCGCCGCCATCTGGCGGCTGGCTTGCGCGAAGCGTGCCTCGTCGCGGTCGGTCGGCGGCAGCGATCCGAGGCCCGGAAGATAGAGTGCGAGGCAGAGGGCGATGAGGCCGAGCCACGGTCCCAGCCGGTCGAGCCAGGAGGCGTTGCCGCCAGCCGGCAGCTCCTCGGGCGTGCGGCGGCGCGGCTTGCGCGGCGGTCCGAACCGCCGCTTCTGCTGCGCCGTCGCATCGCTCGCCGCCACCGTGTTCATGCCGATGCCAGTTGCGCCGTGCCGCTCTGCGCGAGCAGGGCGGCGACGGCGGCGGCGGCGCGCTCATTGTCGCGCGGCGGCTGATAGCTCCAGGCCGCGAGCGCGTCCGCGAAGGGACGGGTGATGCCGAGCGCCTGGAAATGCGCATGGAAGGCGGCGAAGCGGCCGCCGATGAGCTCGCGACCCAGAACGTGAACTGGCTTGCCGGTCGCCGCCGCCTCGGAGGTCATGGAGACCGAATCGGCGGTGACGATGATGTGGTCGGCCAGCGCCAGCAGGCCGAGATAGGGATTGTCGCCGCCGCCGTCCCACAGGAAGGCCGGCGTGTCGCCCAGCGCCTGAACCAGCTCGGCCAGGGCCTGCGGCGTGGTGCGGCGCGACGGGGTTATGGCGAAGCCGGCGCCGGTGCGCGCGCCGAGCATCGCGAGACGCCGGCCGAAGCGCTTCGCCGCGGTGCCGTCGAGCCGGAAATGCCGGTTCGAGCCGCCCAGCAGCACCGCGACCAAGGGTCGCGGCAGCGCGCCGAGCAGCGGCCGAAAGCGCTCGGCGGCAGCGGCGAGCTGGTCCGGCGTCACGCGATGCAGCGCGCCGTCGGTGACCAGCACATTCGCGCCGCGCACGCGGTCATGCGCGGCGGCGATCACGAGATCGAATTTTTCCGGACCGATGCGCGGATCCTGCACCGCGACCGCGATCATGCGCGCGCCCGCTTTGCGCCGCATCGCCGCGGCGGTCGGGACGGCGGAGCGGCTCGACGCGATCAGCAGATCGGGCCAGGGCGGCGCGAGATCGACATAGCGCGATGATTGCGCCGCGAGCGGCAGCGGCCAGGCATCCGCCGGCAGGAAACGCCAGGGCAGGCGCGGATGCGAGAGCTTGATGACCGGCGCCAGACCCAGCGCATCGGCGAGGCCCTGGCACTGGTTCATGGTGCCGATCTTGCCGTCGTTGAAGATCCAGCTCAGCACGCCTATGGGCCCGCATTTTTTGTTATGACGTTCCCTTTCCGATGGCTAATCTGTAATTTAATTTCCCTGTGAGGGGAGCGAGGTGAGGCGATGCGCCGCGTCAAGCTCGATCGGATCGACCGCCGCATTCTGCGCGACCTGCAGGCGAATGGCCGCATGACGAATGTGGAGCTGGCACGCCGGGTCGGCATCTCCGCTCCGCCCTGCCTGCGCCGGGTGCGCGCGCTCGAAAAGGCCGGATACATCAGGGGCTATCACGCCGACATCAATGCCGAGGCGCTCGGCTTCGGGGTGACCATATTCGCACAGGTCGGCTTGTCCAGCCAGAACGAGGCCGATCTCAAGGCTTTCGAGGAGCTGACCCAGAGCTGGCCCGAGGTCCGCGAATGCAACATGCTGGCGGGCGAAGCCGATTTCCTGCTGAAGATCGTGGCGCCCAACTGGGACGGCTATCAGCGCTTCCTGACCACGCGCCTCACCGCCGCCAAGAATGTCAGCCACGTCAAGTCGGCGCTGGCGATCCGCACCTCGAAATGGCTGCCCGGCGTGCCGATTCCGCTCGAGGATCAGGCGGAAGCCGCCGAGTAAGAGCAAATCGCAGAGTACCCAACCCTCCCCCCCTTGGGGGGAGAGGGAGACTACGGAGATGAATCCTCGCTACCATCGCGAAGTCAGGTCTCCAGCGATGCGAGCACGATCCCGATCGCGCCGAGGATGATGACCGCCCAGACCAGCAGCCAGGGCAGTGGGCTGGGTGGCTGGCGCAAGCCGGAATTGGGATGGGTTCCGTCGGCATGGCAGCCGGCCCGCAACGCCGCGTCGTGCCGTGCCGCGGCCTCGCGCACCAGCAGCCGGTCCGGCGTCGGCGCGCCGCTCGCTTCGGCGTCGGTTGCGAGCGGCGCCGTGCTGGGATCGCGGCCTGGTATCTTGTCGCCGGTCCTGCCTTCGTCTGTCATCTGACGATAACGCCCGCCGCCATCCTCGGGCATCGCTCCCTCCATGCAGACGGCTCACGGTGAACGCGATCTGCGCGATCAGGTAACGAGCGAGCGCCGGATTTGACCCCTACCCCTGCGGGTAAGGTCTGAGGAAATCGTGCAGCCGGTCGAGCCCGGCCGGATCGGCGATGATCCGCGGTACCTTGTTCTGGCCGCCGAGGCGGCCGCGGCTCTTCATCCAAGCGGCAAAGCCGCCCGGCGGCACGATCTCGAGCCTGGGCGGGCCCATGCCATAGCTGCCGGCGCGGTGGACCCGATAATCCTCATTGAGTTCCCCGAGCCGCGCATCCAGCCTCGCCAGGAACAGGCTTTGCGCCGCCGGCGCCACCGGCTCGGCGAACTCGGCCAGGAAAAGATGATGGCCGGGCGTGGTGAAAACGGCGCCGACCGTGAAGTCGAGAATGCGGCCGCCGATCGCCTGCGCCGCCTCGGCCACGGCCTGCTCGATCTCCTCGCCGATGAGATGCTCGCCGAAGGCGGAAAGCGTCAGCGCGATCCTGCCGCTCACGACGAGGCGCGGCGGATCGAGGCTGACGAAGCGGACGCTGTCGCCGATGACATAGCTGAACAGCCCGGCGCAGCTGGTGACCAGGATCGCGTAATTCACGCCGCAGGCGACCTCGCCGAT
>Ga0134125_10007344_pt1 | contig 12427 bp, 5 predicted proteins | sample KB31751_FD_96464 | JGI IMG/M metagenome (GOLD analysis project Ga0134125, IMG submission 96464) | Terrestrial soil microbial communities with excess Nitrogen fertilizer from Kellogg Biological Station, Michigan, USA - KB3-175-1 | ecosystem: Environmental > Terrestrial > Soil > Unclassified ... | reverse complement strand
TGCACGGCGAAATGACCCACGCCGCCGGCGGCGCCGTTGACCAGCACAGTCTTGCCTGCCAGCGGCACCGGCTGGTGCGCGTGCGGCTGAAGCGGGTTGGGGGCGTCGTGGCCCAGTTCGATCATGAACTGCCATGCGGTGAGCAGGGACATCGGTGCGCCGGCGGCATGCACGTGATCGATCCCGGAGGGCTTGGGTGCGACTTCCGCCGCGGGCACCGCGACATACTCGGCGTAAGCCTTGCTGTCCCCGGCGAGGCCTTCGGGAAAGCGGACCATCGAATACACCTCGTCACCGATGGCGAAATTGGCGACGTCATCGGAAACCGCGGCGACCACGCCCGACACATCCGTCCCCGGAATGATGGGCAACGACATCGGCGGCCGCCATTCCGGCGGCAAGCTGGCGTACCCCTCGCGCAAATACCAGTCGGGTGGATTGACGCCCACCGCGTGCACGCGGATGAGCACTTCGCCAGGCTTCAGTCCGGGCAGCGGCGCGTCTTCGTAACGCAATACATCGGGACCGCCGGATGCGTGCAGCCGGATCGCTTTCATCGTGTTTGTCGGCATCTGCCTTGTCCTTCTATAATTAACGGAGCGGTGTTCCGATTATGCGGAGCAATGCTCCGCTTATCAAGAGGCCACCATGCGAGCCGATGCCAGGAAGAACTACGAGGACTTGCTCACCGTTGCGCGCACCGTCGTCGTCGAGCAGGGTGCCGGCGCGTCGCTGCGCGACGTGGCGCGAAAGGCCGGCGTCGGGCTCGGCACGCTTTATCGGCACTTCCCCACGCGCGAGTCGTTGCTTGAGGCCTTGCTGCGCGAAAGCTTCGATGGCCTGACGACGAAGGCGATCGAACACGAAACGTCAGCTTCGCCGGGCGACGCACTGGTGACGTGGCTGCGCGACGTGGTCACGCTGGCGAACGATTACCGCGACGTGGTGGCATCGATGGTTGCTGCCATCGATGACGAGGACTCGGCCCTCCATGCCTCGTGCGTAAGCATGAAGGCAGCCGGTGCAAGACTGCTCACCCGTGCGCAGGCCGCGGGTGTGGCGCGAACCGATATCGACGGCGCCGACTTGTTTGCGCTGGTGGCGGCGCTGGCGTGGCTGGGCGACCAGCCCGCGCTGGCACCGCTCGCCGATCACCTGTTTGGCGTCATCGCCGGGTCGTTGCTGGTGACTGGGGCTGGCGGCGATGCCAAGGTCAAGACCAAGGCGCGGGTTGCGGGCAGCAAGAGCCGCCCCTGAAAGCCACGCTGCAGGTCTTCCGCTCTTACATCCGCGCGGCGATCAGCTTGCCCAGAACGGCAATGCCATGGCGTATGCGCTCCGGCGGCACGGTGACAAACGACAGGCGCAGCGTGTTGGTTTCCGGTGCGTTCGCGTAGAACGGGGCGCCGGGCACGAACGCCACGTTGTCCTTGATCGCGGCGTCCAGCAGTTCCATCGCGTCGATGTGCGGCGGCAGCGTGACCCAGATGAACATGCCGCCTTCGGGCCTGGTCCAGGTGGCGCTAGCGGGAAAGTGCTCGGCCATTGCGTCCAGCATCACCTGGCACTGGTTGCCGTACAGCTCGCGGATGGTGGGGATGTGGTGGTCGAGAAAGCCGTCCTTCACCACCTCATGCACCACCATCTGGGTGAGCTGCGCCGTATGCAGGTCGGCTGCCTGCTTGGCCCGTTCCAGCACCCGTACCAGCGGCAGCGGAGCGACGACATAGCCCAGCCGGATACCGGGCGTCAGCACTTTCGAGAACGAGCCCATGTAGATCACGCCGGCCGGGTTCATCGCCACCATCTTCGGCAGCGGGTTGCCTTTGTATGAGAGCGCGCCGTACGGGTCGTCCTCGATCAGCGGCAGGCCGAGACTGGCGCAGGTTTTCACCAGCTCGACGCGGCGCGCGGTGGACAGCGTGCGGCCGGTGGGGTTCTGGAAATTGGGCAGCGCGTACAGCAGGCGTGCGCCGTCGGCGACGCCGGGGATCGAAGAGGGCACCAGGCCGTTATCGTCCGTCAGCACCGATTTGAATTCGGGCCGGTACACGGAGAACGCCTGCAGCGCACCCAGGTAACTCGGCGTTTCCACCAGCACGCGGCTGCCCTCGTCGATGAGCACCTTGCCCAGCAGATCCAGCGCCTGCTGCGAGCCGGACACCATCAGCACCTGTTCCGGCACGATCGTGGCGCCATCCTTCGAGAGCATCTCGGCGATCCACTGGCGCAGCGGCGGATAGCCGTCCGTGGGGCCGTACTGCAGCGCGGTCTTGCCGGCGGTGGACAGCACCTTGTCAAACGCCGCCTTCATCGCGTCCACCGGGAACGTGGCCGGCGAGGGCAGGCCGCCCGCGAACGAGATGATCTGCGGCTGCTGCGTGATCTTCAGGATTTCGCGAATGAACGAGCTTTGCAGCTGCCCGGCACGCTCGGAAAAACGCCACGCGATGGGGCTGGGACTTTCGATGTTCATGCAATGCTCTTCGGCGAAGGAGTGGCGTCCAGCGATTATCCAACAAGCGCGGCGGGACGCGTTCATCGCTTCCTTCTTGCGCTGGGTTGGGTGTTCCTGGCCGCCTGGATAAGCGAGGCCCGCCGATCGCCGCGCACGTCCCCACATTGGCCACAATCGCCGGTTACTATCCGCACCAGCGACACGCCACGCCTGGCGGCGGCGCCTTCTGGACCATGGGGAAAACAATGGATTTGCTAAAATGGCTGCTGATGCTGCCCTGGCGTATGGTGCGCTGGCTGACCCACATGCTTGGCGCCGGCCTGCGGCCGCTGCTGGGTGATGTCAGTTGGGGTGCGCCGGGATGGGTGCATGTGGTGCGGCGGCATCCACGCCGTTCCGGCGGAGCCGCCCTGGCCCTCATCGTGCTGGCGCTGGCTGGCTGGTTCGGCTGGCAGTGGTACCAGCATCGGCCGCGCCCGCAGCAGATGACGTTCGAGGTGACGGCGCCGGCCATCACCGACTACAGCCAGGACACGCCGCTCATCCAGCCGCTGGTGGTGGCGTTTTCCGGCTCGGCCGCGCCGATCGAGCAGGTCGACAATGTCGTCATCGAAGGTATCGCCAGCAGCCCCGCGGTGAAGGGCCAATGGAAGTGGACGGACGATCGCACCCTCACGTTCACGCCCGCGGCCGATTGGCCGGTGGGGCGGAAATACACGGTGCGCCTGGACGCGCGCAAGCTGCTGGCGCCGCAGGTGCACCTGGCCGAAGACCACTTCGACTTCAGCACCGAGGCATTCACCGCCACCCTGGGTGAGGGCGAGTTCTACCAGGATCCGCAAAACGCCAGCGCCAAACAGGTGATCCAGAAGCTGGACTTCAACTATCCGGTGGATCCGGCGCAGCTGGAAAAACGCATCAAGCTGTCGAACGCCGACGCGGACGGCAAGGCCACCACGCCGGTCAAGTTCAGCGTCACCTACGACAAGTACAAACTGCACGCGTGGATCCACTCGCAGCAACTGGCGCTGCCTCACGATCCGGGCCTGCTGCTGGTCAATGTGGACGACGGCGTCGCCAGTTCGCGCGGCGGCGACGGCACGCGCGAAGCCCTGCACGCGCGGGTGCGCATCCCCGGCCTCTACAGCCTCACCGTCGATGACGTCAGGCCAACCCTGGTCGACGATGACAGGAACGAACCGCAGCAAGTGCTGGTGCTGAATTTCACCGGCGCGGTGCGCACGGACGAGGTCGTTCCGCTGGTCCATGCGTGGGTATTGCCGAAGCAAAAGTCGGGTCGTCCCGATAGCGGTGACGGTGGTCAGTATCCGTGGGACGTGTCGCAAGTCAGCACGGACGTGTTGCGGCAATCGCAGGTCTTGCCGCTTACCGCCACGCCGACGGAGGAGAACTACCAGGCACTGCAGAGTTTTGGCTTCCATGCGCAACCGGGCCAGCGCATCTACGTGAGGATCGACAAGGGGCTGAAGTCCTTTGGCGGCTATGTGCAGGGCCAGCCGGTGGCGCGGGTGATCACGGTGCCGAAATATCCGCAGTTGCTGCGTTTCGTCGGCACAGGCTCGCTGCTGTCGATGAGCGGCAGCAAGCGCCTTTCGGTGGTGTCGCGCAACCTGCCGGGCATGCGCCTGGTGGTGGGCCGCGTGCTGCCCGACCAGTTGCAGCACCTGGTCAGCCTCAATCAGGGCGACTACAGCCATCCTGAGCTGATGTACGGCTTCAGCGAGGACCAGATCGTCGAGCGCTACGTGGTCAAGCAGGCCTTGTCCGACGATGATCCGGCGAAGGCCAGTTACACCGGCGTGGATCTGGGCAAGTATCTGGCCGACGGCAAGCGCGGCGTCTTCCTGCTGCATCTGGGTGGCTACGATCCGGCGGTCGAGAAGCGTGCCGAGCGCGATGCGGCCCGACGCTGCGCGGCGGCAAAACAGCTGCTTGCCCCAGCGGCCGGTACGTCGGCGAACGCTCCGGCGGCAGCGGGCATTCTGGCCTGCGATCCTGTCGATGAGAGCGCCGGCAGCATGGGTGACGCGCCCACCGACAGCCGTCTGATCGTGGTCACCGATCTGGGCATGCTGGTGAAGAAGGCCGATGACGGCAGCCAGGATGTGTTCGTGCAATCCATCCATGGCGGCCAGCCGGTGGCGGGCGCCACGGTGGCGGTGGTGGCGGTGAACGGCAAGACCTTGCTGTCGCGCACGACCGGTGCGGACGGCATGGCGAGTTTCCCCAGCCTGTCGGGCTTCGATCACGATAGGCGGCCGGTGATGTATCTGGTGACCCAGGGCACGGACATGTCGTTCCTGCCGATCGGTGCCAGCGGGCGGGAGCTGGATTACTCGCGCTTCGACGTGGGCGGTGCGGACAACGCGCCGAATCCGGGCCGGCTGTCCGCCCATCTGTTCTCCGACCGCGGCCTGTATCGGCCGGGCGAGATGATGCACATCGGCCTGATCGTGCGCGCGGCCAGCTGGACGCGCAGCGTCGCCGGCATTCCGCTGCAGGCCGAGATCGTCGATCCGCGCGGCAATACGGTGAAACAGTTTCCGCTGGCGCTGGACCGCTCCGGTTTCGGCGAGCTGAGCTACACCACGGCTGACACCGCGGCGACCGGCGCATGGACGGTGAACCTCTACATCATGCGCAACGGCCGGGCCAATACGCAGATCGGCAGCACCACGGTGCAGGTGAAGGAGTTCCTGCCCGATCGCATGAAGGTGCGCGCCAGCCTGTCGCAAACCGTCGCCGAAGGCTGGGTGAAACCGGCGCAGTTGCAGGGTGTGGTGGAGGCGCAGAACCTGTTCGGCACGCCCGCCGCCAACCGGCGCGTGGCGGTGTCGATGAGCCTGCAGCCGGCGTTCCCCGCGTTCAAGAGCTGGTCCGGCTGGAACTTCTACGACATCCGCCGCGCCAAGCAGGGCTACCAGCAGGAGCTGCAGGATCAGCAGACGGATGCGCAGGGCCATGCCGCGTTCGCGCTGGATCTTTCGCGCTACGAGGACGCGACGTACCAGCTGCATCTGCTGGCCAAGGTCTACGAGGCGGACGGCGGCCGCGCCGTGGCCGCGGCGACCGAATCGATGGTCTCCAACGACGACTGGCTGGTGGGCTACAAGAGCACGGACAACCTCGATTACATCGACCGCGACGCGGTACGCCGCGTGCGTCTGGTGGCGATCGACCCGCAGGCGAAATCGATCGCGCTGCCGGGGCTCACGGCGCAGCTGGTCGAGCGCAAATACGTATCGGTGCTGACCAAGCAGTATTCGGGCGTCTACAAATACGAGTCGCGGCTCAAGGAAATACTGCTGGAGAAACGCCCGCTGACGATTGCCGCCGGCGGCATGGATTACACCTTGCCCACCGACAAGCCCGGCAACTACGCCTTGCTGATCCTGCGCGCCAATGACGGCAAGGAGGTCAACCGGGTCGAGTACTCGGTGGCCGGTGCGGCAAACCTGTCGCGCTCGCTGGAGCGCAATGCCGAGCTGCAACTGACCCTGGACAAGCGCGTCTACCAACCGGGCGACACCATCGAGGTGGCCATCCATGCGCCCTACGTGGGCAGCGGCCTGATCACGCTGGAGCGCGACAAGGTCTACGCGCATGCATGGTTCCGCACCGACACCACCAGCTCGGTGCAGCACATCACCATCCCCGCGGGTTTCGAGGGCAACGGCTACGTCAACGTGCAGTTCGTGCGCGATCCGTCGTCCGACGCCGTCTTCATGAGCCCGCTCAGTTACGGTGTGGCGCCGTTCCGTCTGAGCCGTGAGGCGCACCAGGACAAGCTGGACGTGGCGGTGCCGACGCTGATCAAACCGGATACTACCGCGACCTTCAAATTGCATGCAGCCGAACCGGCCAGGGTCGTGCTGTTTGCGGTGAACGAGGGCATCCTGCAGGTGGCGCGCTACGAGCTGACCGACCCGCTGGAATACTTTTTCCGCAAGCGCATGCTGGGTGTGTCGACCGCGCAGATCCTCGACCTGATCCTGCCCGACTTCGAGAAGCTGATGTCGCTGTCGGCGGCGACCGGCGGCGACGCCGACGCGGCGATCGGGCGGCAGCTGAATCCGTTCAGCCGCAAGAAGAAGGCGCCGGTGGCGTACTGGTCCGGCATCGTCGATGTCGATGGCGACAAAGATTTCCACTACGCCGTGCCGGATGATTTCAACGGCACGCTGCGGGTGATGGCGGTGGCGGTGTCGCCCGACCGCATCGGCACCTGGCAGGGCACGACCACCGTGCGCGGCGATTTCGTGCTGTCGCCCAACGTGCCGACCACGCTGGCGCCGGGCGATGAGGCCGAGGTCAGCGTGGGCGTGGCCAACAACCTCACCGACATCGGCAAGCAGGCGGTGCCGGTGGCGGTCACGCTGAAGACGGGCGCCGGGCTGGCGGTGGTCGGTGCGGCCACGCAGAACATCGATCTGGCCTCGATGCGCGAAGGCGTGCTGCTGTTCCGGGTCAAGGCCACCGACACGCTGGGCTCGGCCGATCTCGCCTTCAGTGCCAGCCACGGTGCGCACGCGGCTCGCCAGACGGTCGACCTGTCGGTGCGACCGAATGTGCCGTATCGCACCTCGATCTCCACTACCCGGGTGAAGCCGGGCAGCCAGGTGGACGATGCGGCGCTGCGTTCGCTGTATGCGCCGTATGCGCGACGCGACGCGGTGCTGTCGTCGTCGCCGGTGGTGCTGGCGCGCGGGCTCACCAGCTACCTGATCAATTACCCCAACTACTGCACCGAGCAGATCATCAGCTCGGCGATGCCGCGCCTGATCGTGGCCAACTGGGACGCGGCACCGGCATTCGTGCAGGCGCTGCAACCGGCGTTCGAGGGCAAGCCGGTCAGCAACGCCAAGGCGCTGGGGGATTTCATCAGCACGCTGGAAACGCGCCAGAACGATGCCGGCGGCTTCGGCCTGTGGTCGGCCACGCCAACCTCGCTGCCGTTCGTCTCGGCCTACGCGATGAACTTCCTGCTGGAGGCGCGTGAGCGTGGGGTGTCGGTACCGCAGAACGTGCTCGACAACGGCAACGCCTACCTGCGCGAACTGGCGGCGGACGACAGCCTCACCTCGCTGGCACAACTGCGCGACCGCGCCTACGCGATCTACCTGCTGACCGTGCAGGGCAACGTCACCACCAACCAGATCGCCGCCGTGCAGCAGCGTCTGGAGGCGTTGTATGCGAAGCAGTGGCGCAGCGATCTGGCCGCCGCCTGGCTGGCCGCGTCGTACAAGTTGCTGCAGCAGGATGATGAAGCCGACCAGCTGATCGCCGGGCCGATCAAGGTGCTGGAACGCGGCAAGCCGGACAGCGACAGCTTCGACTTCGCCGAGTACTACAGCCCCGCGGTGCGCGATGCCAGCGTGCTGTACATCGTGTCGCGGCAATTCCCGGCGCAGGCCAGGGCGCTGCCGCCGCAGGTGTTCGAGAACATCGCCTGGCCGCTGCAGCAGAACGACTACAACACGCTGTCGTCGGCGATGACGATCCTGGCGCTGGACAGTTACGCCGGCATGGAGCCGGGCAACCTCGCCAAGCTTTCCATCGAAGCGGTCGGCGCGGGTGGCGCGGCGACGTCCATCGGTAAGGCGCAAGGGCACCTGCTGCAGGCGCAAACGTGGGATGCGGCGACCGCCAAGCTGCGCTTCGTCAATCACAGTGCGCAGAGCGCCTGGGGCGTGCTGACCCAGAGCGGTTACGACCGCCAGGCGCCGGCCAAGGCGATCAAGCAGGGCCTGGAAATCGTGCGCGATTACACCGACGACAAGGGACGGCCGCTGGACAAGGTCACGGTGGGGCAGGAGATCGACGTGCACGTGAAGGTTCGCGCCATCGGCGACGAGGAGCTGGACGACATCGCCGTGGTGGATCTGCTGCCGGGCGGCTTCGACCCCGTGCTGCGCACGCCGCCGCCGGCCACCACCGACACCTCGGAAGACGGCGAGTATGACGACGACGACAGCGCGCAGGCGCAATGGACGTCGCCGCTGGGCCTGGACAGCTCCAGCTGGCACGCCGATCACGCCGACGTACGCGAGGATCGGGTGGTGATCTACGGTTCGGTGTCGTCGGACGTGCGCGAATTCGTGTACCGCATCCGCGCCACCAATGCGGGCAGCTTCCGGATTCCGCCGGCCTATGCCTCGGCCATGTACCGGCCCAGCGTGCAGGCCGAAGCGCCCGCCGCCGGCGTGCTGACCGTGGTGCGACCGAAGTGAGCTGAGGGCGCGTGCGCACGGAGTGGGCAAACGCCGCGCGCGCCGGAGCAGGGCGCTGGTTGCGCCGCTGGCAGAACGTGCTGGCGGCGCTGGGGCTGATCGCGGCGATCCTGATCGGCTGCCGGTTGTGGCCGCATCCGTCGCTGCGCGACGCGTTGCCGCGATCGACCGCGATCCATGACGATGCCGGCCACCTGCTGCGACTGACCCTGGCCAGCGATGACCAGTACCGGCTGTGGACACCGCTGGCGGAAATTTCCCCGCCGTTGGTCGACGCCACGCTGATGCACGAGGACCAGTGGTACTGGTGGCATCCGGGCTTCAACCCGTGGGGGCTGCTGCGCGGGGCGTGGATTACCTACGTGCGCCACGGACATCCGCAAGGCGGTTCCACCATCACCATGCAACTTGCCCGGCTGCTGTATCGGCTGGATACGCGCACGCCGCTGGGCAAGCTGCATCAGGTGGCGCTGGCGCTGCGGCTGGAGCTGTTCTATTCGAAGAAGGACATCCTGGCGGCGTATCTCAACAGCGCGCCTTACGGCGGCAATATCCAGGGCGTCGGCGCGGCCAGCCTGGTGTATTTCGAGAAGTCCGCCGCCCGGTTGAGCCTGCCCGAGGCGCTGACGCTGGCGGTGATTCCGCAGGATCCGTCGCGCCGGCTCGACGCGCGCCACGGCCCCGACGTCACCGTGGTGGCGCCGCGTCTTGCCGCCGCACGCGACCGGCTGTTCCAGCGCTGGCTACGCAGGCATCCTGATGACGCCAGGTGGCGCGCGGTCTTCCGCATGCCGCTGGCGTTGCACACCCTCGCGCAACTGCCGTTCGAGGCGCCGCACGCGGTCGATCAGTTGATTGCCAGCGCGAACGCGCAGGGCGAGCCGCTGCCGTCGCAGGTGCGCAGCACCATCGACCTCGGCCTGCAGCAATTGCTGGAGCGGCAGGTGCGCGATTACGTGCAGCACATGGCTGGCGTGGGCGTACGCAACGCCAGCGCCATGCTGGTCGACACCCGCAGCATGGACGTCAAGGCGCTGGTGGGTTCGGTCGATTATTTCAACAAGGACATCCACGGCCAGGTCAACGGCACGCTGGCATCGCGTTCGCCCGGTTCCACGTTGAAACCCTTCATCTACGGGCTGGGATTGGATCAGGGTGTGCTGGGGCCACAGACCGTGTTGCGCGACGTGCCCAGCTCGTTCGGGCCGTACACGCCGGAAAATTTCGACGGACGTTTCCTGGGGCCGGTGACGGCCACCCAGGCGCTGATCCACAGCCGTAACATTCCCGCGGTGTGGGTCGATGCGCAGTTGCGCGATCCGGACCTGTACGGCTTCCTGCGCCAGGCTGGCGTGCAGAACCTGGCCAGCGAGCAGCACTACGGCCTGGCGCTGGTGCTGGGTGGCGGCGACGTGACCATGCAGGACCTCGCGCGCATGTATGCGCTGCTGGCCAACCGCGGTGTGCTGAAACCGTTGCGTCTGCGTCAGGACGTGCCAGCGGTGCCGGGCAAGCGGCTGCTGAGCGAGGCGGCCAGCTTCATCGTCACCGACATGCTGGAGCAAAACCCGCGGCCGGGTACCACCTTCGGCAGCCGGCCCGCCGCCGCACCGGTGTTCTGGAAGACCGGCACCTCGTGGGCGTTCCACGACGCCTGGACCGCGGGCGGTTTCGGCCCGTACGTGCTGGTGGTGTGGGTGGGCAATTTCGACAGCACGCCGAACCCCGCGTTCGTGGGCATCGATGCGGCCGCGCCGCTGTTCTTCCGCATCCACGACGCGCTGCTGGCGGGCCATCCGCAGCTGCGCCCGCCACCGCGTTCGTTGCCCGACGGCCTGAAGCGTGTGCGCGTGTGCCTGGCCACCGGCATGCTGCCCAGCCGCTGGTGTCCGGCGACCGGCGAGACCTGGTTCATCCCCGGCGTATCCCCGATCAAGGTGGGCAATGTGTATCGGCCGGTGGTGATCGACAACGCCAGCGGCCTGCCGGCGTGTCCGCCGTATGCGGCTGGCTCGACCCGCACCGAGGTATTCCAGTACTGGCCGTCGGATCTCGCCGCGGTGTTCGCCCGTGCCGGCATTCCGATCCGCAAGCCGCCGCACAATCCCGCCTGCGCCAACGCGGGCCAGGCGCAAGGCGATCCGCCGGCGATCACCTCACCGTTGCGCGGGGCGTCCTACGCGCTGCGGCTGGATCGTCCCGAGGGCAATGCCGTGGTGCTTGCCGCCACCAGCGACGCCGACGTGCGTGCGCTGTACTGGTTCGTCAACGACGCCTACATCGGCCGCGCCACGCCCGCGCATGCGCTGGCGTGGCAGCCGCTGCAGGCGGGCAACTATCAGCTGCGCGTGGTGGACGACCACGGCAGCAGCGACGCGCGCAGCCTGGAGGTCGGCGTGGTGCAGTGACGGTGGCCGGGCACCGCGTGCGGCTGACGGGAAAGGGTTCCTGCCGCGCTATTTTTCATCCCCGGTGCAACGATCGGCCGCCCAGTCGTTTACGCGCCCGAGCGCGTTGGTCAGCGGGGTCGAGTCCATTCTTTTTGCATGGGCATGGCGACGGATTTCATCGGCCATGAGGGTGAAATCCTTTTTCAGCTGCTCCGAGTGAAAGTGCTCGGCCAGCTTGGCCGTGGCGTTGGCCAGCTCGATCCGGCTCGATGGGGACGCCTCGGTGCTGCCGGGCATCGCATGCGGCGTCAGCGATGCCACGGAAGGAACCAGCAGCACGCAGTCGTCCATGTCCTCGGGGTCGATGTTGCGCAGCTTGCGCGTTATCCGCGCCTCTTCCTCGGGTGAATAATCGGGATCGTTGAGCGCGTTCAAGGCCGAAATCTTCGCCGCGTGCTGGTTGTAAAAGCTGATGTTGCGCGGGTCGACAGTTGCCGCACCGGGCGTTTTCGAAGCCCACTTGGTGCCTGCCATCCGTGCCTGGGCGCCTGCGTGGGCCAGGGTGGACATCGCGAGCAGGTAGCTCTGGCCGGTGAAGCCATGCCGCGCAAGCAGCGCGCGCGTGGTCGGATCGGCATCCATCCGGCTGGCCATCGATGCGATCGTGGGCACACCGGTGTCGTCGCCATCGTCGCTGTCGTCTTCTTCGTCGCTGGCCGGATGGGCTTGTTCGATCGCCCGGCGTTCCCTGGCGACGGCCATCATCCGATCGAGCAGGTCGTCCGACAGCAACAGGTGCTGGGTGGAAGCGGGCGACGACGCCAGCGGCGCCGCCTGCGCGGTTTGCCCATATCCGCTGCCGACGAGCAACAGGGCGATCGTGAGCAGGGTTGGCATCCAGCGAATTGTCATCGTGCGCTCTCCATTCCGGGTAGGACATTTCATCCTATAAGACCCTGGAAACATCGGCATCCCATGGCGGGAAGGTTTGCCCGCCATTTCACGTCGACAGATTTCACGTCGACAGGATGTCGTGGATTTTCTGCCGCAGCACGTCCAGCGAGAATGGCTTGGTGAGCAGGTGCATTCCCGGTTCCAGGTGACCGTCGCCCACCACGGAGTGCTCGGCATAACCCGTCATGAAGAGGACCTTCAGGCCGGGGCGGACGGTGCGGGCGGCATCGGCCATCTGCCGGCCATTCAGGGAGCCGGGAAGACCGACGTCGGTGATCAACAGATCGATGCTTGCTTCCGACTGGAGAACGCGCAGGCCGGCGCTGCCGTCGGCGGCATGCAAGGTGTGAAAGCCCGAATCCACCAGCCGCTCG
>Ga0134125_10007342_pt1 | contig 12428 bp, 11 predicted proteins | sample KB31751_FD_96464 | JGI IMG/M metagenome (GOLD analysis project Ga0134125, IMG submission 96464) | Terrestrial soil microbial communities with excess Nitrogen fertilizer from Kellogg Biological Station, Michigan, USA - KB3-175-1 | ecosystem: Environmental > Terrestrial > Soil > Unclassified ... | reverse complement strand
TGCGCATCCGGCAAGGCGTCGTGCTGCTGGCCACCGACTACGGCCCGGTGCGTCTGACCGCCGACGCGACTGTGGAGGGCGGCCGCCTCACGACGCTGGACGCGCATATCGACGCGGCGCGGCTGACCGGCCCGACCTTCGACATCGCCGCCGGCCCATCGGACGTCCGGCTGCGCACGACGGGCGCGCAGGTCGCGGTGACGCTCGACGCGCCCTTGGCGCAGGCGCGGGTCGGCGCTCTCGACGCGACGGGCGCGCGGCTCAGCCTCTCGGGAACCGCGCCCTATCCGGACCTGAAGCGCCGCCGCGTGGAAGGTCCCGTGGCGCTGCGCGCCGCCGTCGCGGCCCAGCGCCTCGGGTTCGCGGGCGACAGCCTGGAAACGGTCCAGGCCGCGCTCGACTTCGCAGGGCGGGCGGCCGGCGGGCTGGATGACCTTACCCTCACCGGGCGGGCGACGGCCGGGGCGGGCAGCGCGGGCGGCATGGTGGGCGGCGCGCGCCTGACAGGCTTGCGGCTGACCGGCGGCGCCCCGGACCTGCGCTGGAGCCGACGGGGTGGCGACGCGGTGGCGGCGACCGCGCAAGCGAGCGTCCTCGCCCAGGGTTTTGCCGCCGGCGACCTGCAGCTCTCCCAGATTTCCCTGCAGGCGCGCGGCCCAGCCGCCTGGCGCGCGGGCAAGCTCAGCGCCGCGCTCGCCGGAGCGGCGGCGGCGCGTGGGTCGTGGCGCGGCCTCGGCCCGGCGCTGGCGGCGGACGCGCCCGAACTGGCGGCGGTGAAGCGCGCCGCGCGGGCCTTCCGGCTCGCCGCGCCGTCGGTGGGCGTGACGCTGCAGGGGGGGCTGCCGCGGGTCGTCTTGCCGAGACCCGCGCAACTGCTGGCGGACAATGGCGTGCGCCTCACTCTCAGCGCGCGGGGTGCTCAGCCGATCCTCGGTCCGGAGGGCGGCGCGCTTCGGCTGGCCGTGGCGGGCGCGGGCTTGCCCAGCCTCGACGCCGACGTGCGCCGGTTGCGGGTCGCGGGGCGCGGTGTCGTCGCCGAGGGCGCGGTCAAGGCGGCGGGCAGCTTCGGCCCCGCGCAGGACGCGGCCCTGGACCTCTCCGGGACCTTGAACGCCGCGGACGGCGCGCTGCGCTTCACCGCCGACCGATGCGCCCCGCTCTCGGTCCGGCGCCTCGAGCTCGGCGCCAACGACGTGGAGGCGCTGAGCGGCCGGCTCTGTCCGTCAGGCGGGCCGCTCTTCACCCTGGCCAAGGGCGACTGGCGCCTGGCCGGCGAAGCGCAGGATGTGGCGGCCACAGTCCCGTTCCTGCAGGCCCGCGTCACGAACGGGCAGGCGAGGGTGAGCGCCGGCCAGATCGGCGGGCGTCTGGGCGTCGAGGCGGCCCTCAGCGCCGCGCAGGTCGCCGACACCGCCGCGCAGCGCCGCTTCAACCCCCTGCGCCTGAGCGGAACGGCGCGGCTCGCCGATGCGCGATGGACGGCCGGGCTCGACGCCGCGACGCCGGCCGGGCAGGCGCTGGGCCGCGCCGAGCTGCGTCACGACACGCGCGACGGCCGGGGCGGCATCACCTTCGACACCGGCCTGCTGGCCTTCGCCGACAAGGGCCTGCAGCCCATCCAGCTTTCGCCCGCCGCGACGGCCCTGGCCTCGCCGGTCGAAGGCCGCGCGCAGTTCGTGGGCCACGTCGACTGGACGCCGCAGGGCGCCGTCAGCGGCGGCACGCTCACCGTGCCGGGGCTCGATTTTCAGAGCGCCGCCGGCAAGGTCAGCGGCCTGAAGGGCGTGGTCGCCTTTTCCAGCCTCGCGCCGCTCGCCGCCGCGCCGGGCCAGACGCTGAGCGCGCAGTCGATCGCCGCGATCGTGCCGATCACCGACGTCACTGCCGTCTTCGGCCTCGGCGACAAGGCGCTGACCGTCACCGGCGGCCAGGCGTCCGTGGGCGGCGGCCAGGTGAGGATCGAGACCCTCAGCGTGCCGTTCGCAGCCGACGCGCCGATGACCGGCGTCCTGGCGCTGGAGGGCGTGCAGCTTCACGACCTGGTGGAAGCCTCGCCGTTCGGCGACCGGGTGGACCTCGATGCGCGGGTCAGCGGCCGCGTGCCATTCGAGAGCCGCGGCGGCAAGGTGCGCATCCCGCAGGCCGAGCTGCACGCCGTCCAGCCGGGGCGTCTGTCGATCGCCCGCCAGGCGCTGACCGGCGTCGCGGCCGCGGGTTCGGTGGCCGCGCCAGCCGGCCCCGCCGCCGCCGTCCCGCCCACCGACACCTTCACCGACTTCGCCTATCAGGCCATGGAGAACCTGGCCTTCCAGACGCTGACCGCCACGGTGGCCAGCCGCGACGATGGCCGGCTCGGCATCCTGGCCCACATCGTCGGGCGCCACGATCCGCCGAAGCATCAGGAAATCCGCCTCTCGATCTTCGACCTGATCGGGCGCAAGTTCCTGAACAAGCCTTTGCCCCTGCCGTCCGACACCGGCGTCGACCTGACGCTCGACACGACGCTCAATCTCGACGACCTCTTGGCGGACTACGCCGACTATCGGCAGCTTCGCGGTTCACCCCCAGTTCAGCCCGCCGGCCCGACAACGACGCCCAAGCCTACGGAGACGCCCCGATGATCGCGCCGCCTGCATCCGCCGCCGCCCTGCGTGGGTCGGCCCTCGCCCTGCTCGCCGCAGCCGGCGTCGCGGCCTGCGCGCCGACCGTCCACGTCAAGGTCGACCCGATCACCATCTACGCCAAGCTGGACGCCAACGTCCGGCTCAGCCTGGACCAGGACGTCAAGGACCTGATCCAGAAGAACCCCAACCTCTTCTGAGGGATATGACCATGCTGACCCGCACCGTCTTCACCCCCGCCACCTTGGCCTTGGGGATCGCCGCGGCCCTGGCGCTGCCCGTCGCGGCCTTCGCCCAGTCGGCCCAGACCAAGGCCACGGTCGATTCCGCCAAGGCCGCCGGCATCGTCGGCGAACAGGCCGACGGCTTCCTAGGGTTCGTCACCGCCGCCGCCGACCCGGCCATCAAGGCCGCCGTCCAGGAGACCAACGCCGGCCGCGCCCAGCTCTACGCCCAGGCCGCCGCCAAGAACGGCGTCACCCCCGCCGCCGCCGGCGCCGCGGCCTATGAGAGCGTCGTGAAGGGCAAGCTGCGCCCCGGCGACTACTACCGCCCGGCCGGCGGCGGCTGGACGAAGAAGTAGCCGAACCTCGACGGCGCCGGACGGCCGGCCACACCCCTCCGGCCTTGGCAAAAGGGGTATAGCGAGGGACGGAACAGAAGCAGGTCGCGACCACACCCGCACGTCTTTCCGTTGATTTCCACCCGCCCGGCAACGCAAGGTAGCTGCGCATTAGGCTGGGGGGCCGACACCAATGACGTTCGAGCTTGTGTCGAAATACTGGGCGGCACCGCTGTCCAATGTCATCTTGGTTCTGTTAGCGATCCTGGTTCTCTACCCGGTTATCTGGAAGGTCTCAGTCAAGCAGCTCAGAGAAGCGATTGAGGCGCTGAACGCCGCGAAACAGCTGCCCTCAACCATCGCAGAACTAACGGCGGCGGCTGATCGCCTACAGGATGTGAACCGAGACATATCGGCGCTGAGGGACACGCTTGGTGATCTAGACGCGATCAATCAGCAGCTAGAGAAGGCCAATCGCCAGATCTCAGACCTACAAAAATTGAGCGAAGAGCGGCCGCCGGAAGTGATTGTTGAAGCGGATGATCAGCAGCATAATATCAATGATGAGATTGCGAACTGGGACGCGGTGAGTGGTCTCTGGTTCGATGTGAAAGACTATGTAGAGAACAAAATCGATCACATTTCAGATGGTCGTAAACGGAGAAAATATAATCCGATACCGAGATATACTTATGAAGAAATAACTGAATTACTTGAAGACGATGGCGTTCTCAGTCCTGAAAAAGCCGAAGCCATCGACAACATGGACAGTGCGTTTCGATCGCTTCGAAACCGAAAGACGCCCGTCACCGCGGAGCGAGTGGCTGCGTTCCAAGCGTGGCATGATTTGATCGTTGCCGAGGCTGCGCCACCACTGGTGCTAGCTTGATCCAATCTCAGATCATGTCTGTCGCGAGCGTATAAATGGACCGGCGCAGGGTAGTTCTCCCCACAGCAGTAGCGGCCATCTATACGGCTGTCGAAGAACTTGAACGCACCTATCCGGGTCGCAAATTCACCCCCGATGGGCATCTCGTCGGGTCGATTGGCGAGGTCGTGGCAGCTGAGGCATTCGGGCTCACGCTTCATCCGGCCTCGCATGCAGGACACGACGCCAGAGACGCGGCCGGGAGGGACGTTCAGATCAAGATGACAGGCGGCCGATCGGTCTCGCTCTATGCCACCTGTGACCGTCTGATTGTCCTCCGGATCACCTCTCCAATCGAGGCAGAGGTTTTCTACGACGGCCATGGCGCGCCAGCATGGGAAGCCGCGGGCCGGGTGCAGAAGAATGGACAGCGGACGATTAGCCTCAGCCGCCTTGCACGGATCGCAGCGGAGGAGGTTTTAGCCGTCGAGGCCCTATCGTGACGACGGTCCCGCGCACTGAACTTTTCAGGGACGCTTGGACCCGGCCGCTATCAACCATCGCGGCGGAGTTCGGTATCAGCGACACGGCGTTGCGGAAGATCTGCGACCGCCACGACATCCCGACGCCAGGGCGCGGCTATTGGGCCAAGGTTGCCGCCGGACAGACATTCCCGAAACCGAAGCTCCGACCGGCCAAAAGCCCCAATCTCGAAGTGGTCGGGATCTTGGGAGCATTCCCGCGTTCACCGGAAATGCAGGCGGCCTTCGCTCAAGTCAGGGCTGAGCGGCCCGCGGTCGAAAAGCCGAAGCGGCCAAAACCCACATCGGCCGAGCCGGCCGCCGCGCTGATCGCCACGCCGGCTCCGGAGACCGAGATCCATCCGCTCGTATATCGCACCCATGCCAAGCTCGCCCAGGCCGCGGATCGCGACCGAAAGCTCATCCACTTGAGCGGCAAGGGGTTTTTCACGGTGATCGCTACACCGGCCCTCGCTGATCGCGTCGGCCGGCTGCTGACTCAGCTGATCAAGGCCTGCGAGGCGAAGGGCTGGACGGCCAAGAGCGATGACAAGGCGATAGCGCTCGTTCCCGATGACGAGCCCATCCATTTTGAACTGGTCGAACAGACTGATCGCATCCGCCATCAGATCACCGAAGCCGAGGCGGAGGCTTTGCGGAAATTTGAGGAGAAGAAGCAGCGGGCGCAGCGCCGCGGCGATTGGTTCTCAGACTACGATCGCCCAAAGATCCCGGAGTTTGACGCCGTCCCGAACGGGAAGCTCGTCCTCAACCTGGCGGCCGGCTACCGCCAGGACGGTCTGAGGCGGAAATACTCCGATGGAAAAAACCAGCGGCTTGAGGGGATGATCGAACCGATCATCGAAGCGCTAGCGATCTATGCGGCAAGCGAGAAGGCCTGGCGCGAACGCCGCGAGCGGGAGCGTCTAGAGTCGATCGAGGCGGAGAAGCGCCAGCGTGAGCAGGAGCGGGTGGTGCAGCTTGAAGAGCAGCGCCTCGTGTTCCTGAAGCATCAAATGCAGCGTCACCGACGCGCTCTAGAGGTCGAGGCTTTCATCGCGGAAACGGAGGCGGCTGGTGGGATCGATGGTGCCGTCGCCAATTTCCTTGGGTGGGCTAAGGGCTATGCAGCAGTGCTACGCGACGACATTTCGCCGACGGTCCTACAGCGAAAGCTGGAGCGGCTCGATCTCATGAACGATGACGCCAAGATCGATAGTTGGCGCGACATCGATCATCCGCTCGATGCGGAGAAGACGCAGGGCTATGCCTACCGGCGCGCGCCGCCGTGGTGGTTGCTCGAGCGCGACTAGGAAAAGGGTCCAATGCGTAGCTAGGTCAACAGAGCTAGCCGCATTTCTCGTTATATTTCTCAATCACTCGATCTCGCGACAGAAGATAGTCTTCCACCCAAACCCGCCCGTTTGAATTGGCGTTGGAGTAGTAGATATCCTTCATCCCGTATCCTGAGATTTCACCCACAATCTGATCACCTTTGGACGGTGGGTGCCCGCCGTACCACTCAAGGAGATAGAAACCTCGGGGGCCGTCCGCGATGAAATAGTCGCACCCGGATTTCTCATAAACGACTGTGATCAGTTTGGCGGGCGAACTCGGAGCTCCCGAGGGGCGTGGGGAACCGCCTGAAAGAAGCTGAACATCGATGCTCTTGCCCTTCACGATCAGCTTTCCAGACGAGGGGCAAATCGCGGCGCTCGGCTGGTATTCGTACATGTACTCGTAGGCGTATTTGACCTCCCAGATTGATCCGTCTGACAGTTGAACGATCTCACCGTTATTGCCGAGGAATGGGGACGGTCGTTGGATCGTCACGCTGTAGCATTCGGCTGCCTGTGACGCGGTTGCGAAGCACAGGATTCCAAGCGCCATGCAGGCGAGCGTGAGCAATCGCATTGGTTTCGTCCCCCGACAGTCCCAGCGCAATCACGGTAGGCCGACCAGGCGTTGTTGGCGAGGGGAAGCCCGCCGCCGCCATGAGGCGCTACGCGAAGCGTTGCGCGAGCGAGGATTCGAACAGCTCATCGCAGATCCTGGGTTATCGGAAACACGCGCGCGGTCTCATCGATCGACTTGTCTATTGCCAAGCTGCGAGGTCGCCGCTGCTATCGCTGCGCGCCGAAGGGCTGGGCAATGACCGATCTGAATAGCGAAGCTGAGGAACGAGAATCCAAACCGGGGCTGCGGGGCCTCTGGATTCCCGTGTTTGCTGCGATCTATGTCGCGTGGGTCCTACTGATCATTCTTTCCGGCCTTGGGGTTCGAGTCGGCGGCCCGTGGGATTTCGAGGTCGTTGCCCACTTGGGTGAGGCCTTTGGCGGCCTAAGCGCCCTCATGGCCGGCCTTGCGGCGTACTTCACTCTGCAAGCGCTAAATGACGAGCGAGCCGAAACGAAACGGCTTCGGGCGCGTGAAGCGCGACGCGACAAGGCTGATGCTGAAAGGGATCTTCAGCAAAACACCCGGATCAGCGAAGAGCGCCTCCGAGACCTAGAACTCACATATTTCCGCATGTTGGAATTTCGCCGCGAAATCCTAGACGACGTTCAGATTGGCGACCTGGCCGGAATAAAAGCGTTTAGAAATTTGAAGAATTCATACAATAATTTGGAACAATCGGAGCAATTCAGAGATAGATATCTTACTCAGTACAATAATTTTGACGCCGTTTTGGGTCATTATTTTCGATTTACATATCACCTCATTAAATTTGCCAACGAGAGCTTCGATTTTCCGAAGGCGTATTCCTATGTCCGGATGCTGAGGGCGCAGCTCTCCAGCGGCGAACAGTTCTTGATCGCCTTGAACGCGATCTTTGGCGAGGGGAAGGAGAAGATGCTTCCTTTGATCAATCGATACGGACTTCTGCACAATATGCCCGAGGCCGATAAGGCGCGGCTGATCGCCTTCCAAGCTGGGCTTGAGCCAACAGCTTTTGAACCTCCGGCGGAGCTGGCGCCAGCCATCCCCAACACTGAATGATCAGTATGTCAGGCAGCCATGCCGAGGCTCGCGACCTTTCGGGCGAGCTGTGGGGCGAGCCGGCAAACCCCGTCTGAGCGCAGGACGAAGTCGGCACCTGTGAACGTCGTGGTCCGAATGAACTCCAAAACCGCAGAGTCCGCGATCGGCCGGCGCGGCTCGATCAGGTCATAGACGAAGGCCTGAGTGTCATCGCGATCGTGATGCATGATCCCGCGACAAGGGTCATAGCCCTCCGCGGCTGTCTCAATGTGGATACGGCTGCGAAGTGCGGCATAGGCGTAGTTGAGCATCGCGCCGACCGGGTGGGTCGCGTTGCGATTGGTGGCGAAGCGACCACGACCGGTCGAGCGTCGCGAACCGATCGTGAGCCACGCATCGGGCACCGGATGTTTCCAGCGACCACGCCATGCGATTGGGACATCCCTCCAGGCATTGAAGTAGACCGCCGCCGCGTTCGCTTCGATCGCGCGAACGTCTTCGACGGATCGGACATTGCGGCTTGTGAGTAGGTCAATCCCGGCTTCCGCGCGGGTCGCGGCGAGGGCTTGTCCCGAGCTTGGCGGAAGCACGCCGTTGAGCGTGCACAAGCTGCTGCGGAGTTTCTCGGCGATCAGGTCGCAACAGAACTCCAGCCGCCGCTCGGGATCGTTGCGCGTTTCCATCTGCCAGCGCACCCGGTCGGGAACTTGAGCGAACCCACTTCCGCCAATGACGCTGACGACCTCGCCTTTCCAATCGATTCGCATGAGCGGGATGTTCTGCTCTGATAGCCACGCCAGCACGTCGAAGGACAGGCTTCCGCTCCCATCGAGCATGATGATGCGGGGCGGCAAGGCGAGGTCACCAGGGAAAAACTGATAGGTGACGCGTACTTGCGGATGATGGGTAAGGCCATCGCGAATCGTAAGCCGGCCGCGGTCGATGTTCAGCGATACGCCATGGCCGCAAAGGATCAGCGGCTCTTTATTCCGCTCACGCTTCGCGCGTCGCGATTTTGGACGGGTTTGGCGGAGCCAATGGTCATTTCGCTTTGCCCATGCGTCGAATTGATCGGGATTTTCGACGGCCGAAAATTCATTTGATTGGGCGAGTGTCGGATTTAATTCGGCAAAATCCATTTCCTGAATTCCCGTCAATTAAGTCACGGGATTCTAAATCGAAATTGGCCATTTCATAGCGATTTCGCCGATCGCTCTGGAATTCAATATGGCGCTGCGAGATCGAATTCTTGCGCCGCGTGGCGGCGTCCTGAAAACTGAGGAAATGGCGCGGGGTGATTTCGAATTTGTTTGGCTGTGGGAAGCCCCGGAACGGTTTGGGCCGAAGAAGCTCATCGTGGCCTCGCGGGCTGAAAATGTCGTTCGCCCTTTCAAGCAGCCCACCGAATTCCCCGACAAATTCGAAGACCGAATGGCGCAATTCAGCGACATCTTGAAACAGGTGTTTCCGCCCAAGCCCGCGACGGAGGAACTTCGCGCGGTAGTCGCCGAAATGCTGTCGTCGGGCGAGCTTGAGGCCTTCGGGATACAGGTCAGGCCGTCGCCAGGTGTGGAGCCCGAACTGGTCCCGCGCCACATGTTCAGTGACCCCCTGAAGGTCAATTGGGACAATTCGCGAATTAAGAGGTCCGGCCGCGAATACGAGGAAATCGAAGTGCGGCGGAGTGTGGCCAAAGCTCCTGAGCCGCCGGCTCCAGCGGCGCGTTCTCAACGCGCCCCGCGCCCCAACGGCCGGCCGACCAAACAAGAGGAAATTCACGCGCTCATAGATGAAATCACCAAGGGCGGTTTCGACCTGAATTCCATCAACCGCGAACCGGCTTGCGACTTGCTTCGTGCGGAAGCGAAAAAGCGCGGTTTGAATCCGGCGATTGGTTATTCGGATCCTGTCCTAAAGCGAGCAATCAATCTCAAAATCGGACCTCGGAAATAACCGCCAAATTGGGTTTTGACCGAGAACTTTAGACCTTTCGACTCCGCACCGTCTGAACCGGACCCTGCATCGAAAGCGCGACCCAAGTGGTCTCGCCACCCGAAGCAGGATCGCCGATGCGAATTCGAAATCACGCCGCGGAGTATGCCCGTCGAAAGGCCCGCGCCGCCGAACGCGGCCTAAGTCTCTCGCAAGCCCGCGGACACCCGCGGTCCGGCGAAGCCGGCATTCGACCCATGAAGTTCGATGGGGCGCTCGAAGCCGCACTGAAGGCCATGCGCGGCGGTCACTCCCTGAAGTCCGCTGCGGCGCGTGAGACGGTCTCGCGCGAGCGCCTGAGCCGCTACGTCAAAGCCCAAGCCGGCGCGTCCCGCTCAAGTCGCGCCTGGACGTTCAATGACCGGCGAAAGCGCCAGGTCCAGGTGATCCACAACGGCGAGATCATCGAGATCTGGGTCGAGGGTTACGAGCCCGCACGTCTCGCCGGCATGTACATGCAGGCGGCAAAGCGAGCGATCGGAAAGCCGCGACTTCAGCCCGCGTTCCAACGCCGTTGGGAGAACGTGACGGTGAAGGCGGTCAACGGCCGGCGCTACGGCTTCCCTACCAATCTCAATGAAATCCACCGCGCGATCATGACCAACGATCGCCCGTTCCATCAAATCTATCGCGTGAGCCCGCAGCTGTGACGCCGCTCGAACGCGACCTCCAAAAGATCAAGTTTCGGCGACTGCGCACCCTGCGCACCGCCAACCCAATCTGCGCCACCTGCGGGGAACGCAGATGGTGGGTTCGATTCGAACTCCACCACATCGCGGGCCGGAAGAATTCAGACCTCATGATCCGGCTTTGTTCAAATTGTCATTATGGAATCAATATCTTGCAAAACCTCATTCCCAATCTGGACGACAATCCGAACCCTCAATTGGCGAAATTGATCGCCCTGCTTGAGGGCCACCAACTCATTATGGAATACGGCGCGACTTGCCTGGGCGAGACCGCGACCTTCCTGCGCGAGTTCCAAGAGAAATTCAGCGATCGAGAGGGAAGCCAATGAGGCTCCCTCCGATTTCCGGCGCGGATTGGCAGAGCGAGGCTCTGCCAATCCATCTGCGCTGCTACAGCCGGCCTCTTGTCTCGCAACCTGACGCCACGGCGAGCGGTAGGAAGGCCCGAGCCGGCGCGTCGCGCGGGGCGACAGGACCGAACGATATGGTCCTGATCTTCGACACCGAGGCCACGGTCGATCCGTCTCAGCGGGTGCGCGTGCTGTTCTACCAACTTCGCGTTGGCGGCCGGCTTGACGAGGAAGGCGCCGCCTATGATCCGGCGGTTTTGACACCTTCCGAGGTCGCGACCTTGGAGGGCTATTGCCGGGCGAAGGGCCTACCCGAGCCGACCACAATCGACGCCTTTCGCGACGAGGTCTTTTTCGGGTGCGGGTACGATGGCGGAGCTGAGATCGTGGGCTTCAATCTGCCCTTCGACCTGGCACGCATTGCTGTCGATTGGGAGGCCGCGCGGGTGACGGAGTATCGCCGCAAGATGCGCGGCGGCTTCACGCTCAAAATGTCCCATGACGCCCGCCGGCCGAACCTCCAGATTCGGCATTTGAATGCCCGTTACGCGATGATCGAATTCGCCGCGGAATATCGTCAACGGACCAGTCGCCCCGATCGCAAACAGGGTGACTATGTGCCGGTGCATCGCGGACATTTCACCGACGTCGCCACCTTGGCCGCGGCGCTGACGAGCAATGCGCGGTCGCTGAGATCGCTCGCACGAACGCTCAAGACGAAGACACAGAAGGCCGATGCGGGCGGCCACGGCAAGACGTTAACGGCCAAATATCTCGACTACTCGCGAGCCGACGTGCAGGTCACCTGGGAATGCTTCGAGGCTCTCGTCGCGCGCTATCGCACCTATGGGCTCAGCATGGGCCACTGGCAGATTTCCAGCGAGGCCAGTCTCGGCAAAGCCATCTTGGCGAGCCTTGGCGTGCAGCCGTGGTTGGCGTCCAACCCGTCGCCGTCGCCCGAGTTACTCGCCAAGATCATGGGCTCGTACTTCGGCGGCCGGACGGAAGTGCGTTGGCGCAAGGTCGTGCGCCGGGTCTTTCATACCGACTTCACGTCCATGTATCCGACGGTCTGCACATTGCAGGGTCTGTGGCGCTTCATGACCGCGACAGGCTTTGAGACCCGAGACGCGACGGCGGAAGCGCGCGATCTCCTGGCGGCGGTGTCGGCGGCCGATCTACAGGACCGGGCGTTCTGGCCGAAGCTCGCCATGCTGGTTCGGATCAAGCCGGACGATGATCTTGTGCCCGTGCGCGCAGGATACTGCGCCGAAAAGAGCGCCACCATCGGCCTCAACTATTTAACCGCTCAGCCGGTCTGGCTGACGCTCGCCGACTGCATCGCCGGAAAGGTTCTGAGTGGAAAGACGCCGCACGTTGAGGAGGCGATCGCCTTTGCGCCAAGCGCGCCGCAACCGAGCCTAAAGCCGGTCAACTTCCTTGGGCGCTATGCGATCGACCCGCGCAAGGATGATCTGTTCCAACGGATTGTTCAGCTCCGGATTTTGGAAAAGGACCGCGGCGAAACCCTCGCTGGCGTTGAGAAGGATATCTCCGAGGACCTCAGCCAATTCCTCAAGATCGTCGCCAACTCGACGAGCTACGGCATCTTTATCCAGGTCAATGTTGAGACCGAGACCACGCCGATGGAGCTTGAGGTTTTCGCTCCAGACGGCGCGGCGTTTACGACGCCATTTCGAAAGGTCGAACGGCCGGGGCCTTACTTCCACCCGCTGCTTGCGACCCTGATCACGGGCGCGGCGAGGTTGATGCTGGCGCTCGCTGAGCACCGCGCGGTTGAGGAGGGGCTCGATTGGGTGTTCTGCGACACCGACAGCCTGGC
>Ga0134125_10007341_pt1 | contig 12428 bp, 10 predicted proteins | sample KB31751_FD_96464 | JGI IMG/M metagenome (GOLD analysis project Ga0134125, IMG submission 96464) | Terrestrial soil microbial communities with excess Nitrogen fertilizer from Kellogg Biological Station, Michigan, USA - KB3-175-1 | ecosystem: Environmental > Terrestrial > Soil > Unclassified ... | reverse complement strand
CGGCGCCTTGGTGGCCCATGCGCCGGACAAGGCGGTGCCTGAGACCGCGTCGGCTGATGTCGCCGCGATCAGGGGCGCGCCGCCGCATCCTCTGGCGCTGCCGCCGCCGCCCGTTGCCGCAGCACCCGCTGCCGCGGCACCCGTCGCCGCCGCGCCGGCCCTGCCGCCGCCGACCCAGGTCTCGGATCCGACCGCCGTCGCCGCAGCGCCGCCGGCCGATCCCGACCGTCTGGTGCCGCCGGCCACGATCCCCGATCAGTCGGGCCCCAAGCCGACCGGCTGGCTCAGCCATGTGCCCTTCGTCGGGCAGGTCCTGGCGAAATAGGGCACGCGCGTCGCCTCCATCCCGATCGACGTTCGGACTTTAGCCAACGCTCCGCCGGCCCTGTTCTTTGACGGCGCGGGCGACGCCGGTGTCCCTTTTTCCGTTCCCCGACGGGAATGGAGCGCCGGGAGGCGCCAGGGGCTTGCGAGGCCCCCTTATGGACCGCCCTTGCGATCGGGCAGTCCGCACGCCGTTCGGGAGCGGGGTGATGAGGCCCGCCCCGGGCGCGCCACCCCCTTGCGATCGGGGGTGCTGCGCCTCCCGGCGCTCCACGTGGTCGAAGCTTGCGCGGCCCCCGCGCAAGGCTCGACCGCGACGGCGCCATTGTCGGGCGCCGCCGCTCGGACTGCCGTGCCGGCGCGCCATGACAAGCGCCGGGCCGACGGCCGAGCTTCCGGACTATATTCTTTAAAAGATTAAAGTCAATGGTGTTAGGATATCGTGCAGTGGACCGCCGCCGCGGTGTCAAATGAAATCCCGTCATCGAATCCATTGAAAACTTTGGCGCCAGTTTCTGGTGGCGCCTGCGGCGCCGCGCGCCTACCTAAACCGGACTCATTTGTTGCGGCTGACCTGGCATTGTCATGAAATCCTTTCTCGCCCGCTTCTTCCTGATGCTCGGCAACATCGTCATCGGCCTCGCGGTGCTTGGGCCGGCCGGCATGCTCGGCGAGCTCGCGAACGGCCTCGGCGTCGGTATTCACGACGCGGGACTGCTGGTCACCTATGGCGCGGTCGTGTTGTGCGTCGGCTCGCCGGTAATGGCCTGGCTGACCACGCGCATGGACCGCCGCATCTTGCTGGTCGGGACCCTGGTGGTGGTCGCCGCGGCGGAAGGCGCTTCGGCGCTGGCGCCGAGCTACGGCGTCGTGCTGGCGCTACGCCTGGCGATGCTCGCCGTCGCGGCGATCTATACGCCGCAGGCGGCCGCGACCGTCGGCCTGATCGTGCCGGAGGCGCAACGGCCGAGCGCCATCGCCTTCGTCTTTCTCGGCTGGTCGCTGGCGGTCGCCGGCGGCCTGCCGCTCATCACGTTCCTCGCCACGCATTTCGGCTGGCGCGCCGGCTTCGGCGCCCTGGGCGTCGCCGCGGCGGTGATCGCGTTGCTCGTATTCGTGACGCTGCCCGGCGGCCTCATCGGCAAGCCGCTGTCGCTGGCGAGCTTTGCGACCATCGCCCGCAACAAGCGGCTGGTCACGATTCTGACGGTGACGATGCTGCAGATTTCCGGCCAGATCACTGTCTTCGTCTATCTCGGACCGCTGTTGCGCCGGCTGATCGGCGCCGACGACCTCGGCGTCGAGAGCTTCTTCGGCTTCTACGGCGTGGCGGCCCTCGTCGGCAACGTCATTGCGACCGGCGTGGTCGGTGTGCTCGGCACCGAACTGACGCTGGCGTTGTTTCTCGTTTCGACGACCCTCGGTCTGGCGGTGTGGACCGCGGGTGTGGGCGTGTTCGCCGCCGCCGTCGTCGGCATCTTCTTCTGGGGGCTCGGCTTTGCCGCGATCAACTCGATGCAGCAGGCGCGGTTGGCCGAAACGGTGCCGGATCTCGCCAGCGCCTCGATCGCGCTCAACACTTCTTTGGTCTATGTCGGACAGGCCGTCGGCTCGGGCATCGGCGGAGTGTTGTTCGCCCAAGGCGCGTTCACCGCGATGGGCTATGTCGGCATCGGGTTTCTTCTCGCTTCCTGCGGTCTGATCGCCGTCACCTGGCAGCGCGAGCGTCCGCTCACTGCCGTGCCTTGACCGCGGCGATCAACGCCTCGACCTGCGGCACCATGCGGGCCACGACGATGCGATAGCCCTCGGCGTTGAAATGCGCACCGTCGCGGGCGCGGTATTGTCCCGGCGGCAATTTGAATCGCGCATAAGGCACGTGCGTTGCATGCGCGACGCCCGACAGCTCGAGCGAGCCGAGCCCGATCAGCAGCACGGCGATGTGGCGCTTCTGCAAGGTGCGCACGATCTCGGCCAGATTGGCGCGCATTTTCGCAGCCGGAACGTGCAGGCGCAGGTCATTGGTGCCGAGCTCGACCAGCACGATGCGGGTATCGGGATCGACCGCCAGATCGAGCCGCTTGAGCGCGCCCTGCGTGGTGTCGCCGCTGACGCCGGCGTTCTTCACCGTGACGTCGTGACCCTTGGCGCGGAGCTGCCGTTCCAGCTCCGCCGGATAGGCATCCTTGCGCGCCACCAGCCAGCCGGCGGTGGCGCTGTCGCCGAGCGCGACGATCTTCAGCGGCGCGGCGAGCGCGGGGAGGGTGAGGAGGAGCGCAGCGAGGACAACCAGTATTCTTCTCATCGCTTACCCTGTCTGCTGTCATGGCCGGGCTTGTCCCGGCCATCTCGCTTAGGCGAGCACAGTGCCATCTTGAGCGAGGCCACCGGGACGAGCCCGGCGGCGACAAGAACCTAATTCAACACCCCGACGATCGCCCCCATCAGACAGGTCGTCAGCGTGCCGGAGACGATGGTCTTGGGGCCGAGCGAGACGATGTCGGCGCGGCGCTCCGGCGCCATCACCGTCAAGCCGGCGATCATGATGCCGAGCGAGCCGAAATTGGCGAAGCCGCACATGGCATAGAGCATGATCAGCCGCGAGCGCGCATCGAGCGCGTCGGCCGGCAGCCTGGCAAGGTCGAGATAGGCGATCAATTCGTTCAACACCGTCTTGGTGCCCATCAGCGATCCGGCAGTGAGCGCCTGATCCCAGGGAATTCCCATCAGCCAGCACACCGGCGCCATGACGAGGCCGAGCAGCCGCTGCAAGGTGATCGCCGCGCCGGCGACGTCGGGCAGCAGGCTCAGGATCGCATTGGCCAGCGCCACCAAGGCCACCAGCACGATCAGCATGGCGACGATGTTGAGCAGCAATTCGAGCCCCGCGGCGGTGCCGCGAACGATGGCGTCCATCGTCGAGTCGGCGACCGCGCCGACCTCGACGGCGCCCATGTCGGTGCGCTCGCCCGGCTTGTCCGGCACCATCAGCATGCTGATGAGCAGCGCGCCGGGGGCGCTGACGATCGAGGCCACCAGCAGGTGGCCGGCCACGTCGGGAATGGCGGTGCGCAGGACGGTGGCATAGAGCACGAACACGGTGCCGGCGATGCCGGCCATGCCGCCGGTCATCACCATGAACAGTTCGCCGCGCGTCAGCCGCGCCAGATACGGTTTGATGAACAGCGGCGATTCGACCATGCCGAGGAAGATGTTGGCCGCGGTCGACAGGCCGACGGCGCCACCGACACCCATGGTCCGCTCCAGCAGCCAGGAAAATCCGCGCACGATCGGCGGCAGGATGCGCCAGTGAAACAGCAGAGTGGTCAGCACGCTCATCACCAGCACGATCGGTAGCGCCTGGAACGCGAGGACGAAGTCCGCGCCCGGCGTTTTCAGGTCGAACGGCAGCGCGCCGCCGCCGAGATAGCCGAACACCAGCGAGGTTCCGGCGCGGGTGGCGCCGCCGATCGCATCCGCGGCGCGGCCGACGACGGCGAACACGACCTTGAGCTGGGGCACTTCGAGCAGCAGCACGGCGGTGGCGACGGTGACGGCGAAAGCGATGCCGACGCTCTTCCAGTCGACGGCGCGGCGGTTCTCGCTGATCAGGAACGCGAAGGCGAGCAGGGCGAAAATGCCCAGCGCCGATTGCAGGTGCTGCATTCCGGACCCCTCTTCCGGCGCCACGCAACGCGGCACCGGTCCCTCGCGCATCAAGATGCGCGATCGGTCGCGTTCAGGCAATGCAGGTTCAGGCGGTCGGCGGCGCGTCGGGCGGCTTGTTGGCCGCCTCGGCGTGGCGGCGGACCATCGACAGCATCAGGTCCCAGGCATTGCGGATGTTGACGAGCAGCAACACGAGCAATGCGCCGGCAAGCACGTCGAGGGCGCCGTCGCGGCCGGCATAAGCCAGCGCGGCGGCAACGAGCAGGGCGAGATAGGCGATCGCCGGCATCGCCACATAAGCAAGATGATCGGACAGGTACGGCGTGCGGTAGCGGACGAAGAACTTCACCGTCGTATAGGCCGAGACGCAGAGGCCGACGAGGCCGGCGGCGCCGATCAGCACCGCGAAAAATTCGGCGCGATGTCCCGGCACCAGCGCGATGCAGGCGAGGAAGAACGCCGCGCCAAAGTGCACGACGATCGGGCTGAAGAAGGTGCGGGTGGCCTCGGCGCGTTCCTCGTTGAGGAAGCCGGCGCCGAGCGAGACGGCGACAAACAGCAGAGCGACAAGCGCCGCCGCGCCGGTGCCGAGGAGCACGTAAAAGTCGTGCCACTTCTCCAGCGCGTCGGCGAAATGCATGGCGTCAGCCGCGGCCGACGAACGGCATCTTGTTGGCCATCACCGTCATGAACAGCACATTGGCGTCGAGCGGCAGGCTCGCCATGTAGGCGACCGCGGCGCCGACATTGTCGGCCGCCATGCGCGGCTCGATCATCTTGCTGCCGTCGGGCTGCGGCACGCCTTCGCCTTGCGCCATGCGCTCGGTCATCGGCGTCGCCGCGTTACCGATATCGATCTGACCGCAGCAGATGTCGTATTGGCGGCAGTCGAGCGAGGTCGATTTGGTGAGGCCGGTGACGGCGTGCTTGGTCGAGGTATAGGCAATCGAGAACGGCCGCGGCGCATGCGCGGAAATCGAGCCGTTGTTGATGATGCGGCCGCCGCGCGGGGTCTGCGCCTTCATGATCTTGATGGCTTCCTGCGTGCACAGGAAGATGCCGGTGAGGTTGGTCTGTACCACGTTCATCCAGGTCTCGTAGGGCAAGTCCTCGAGCGGCACCGGCGGCGCGCCGATGCCGGCATTGTTGAACAGCACGTCGAGGCGGCCGAAATGGGATTTCACGGCAACGAACAGCGCCAGGATGGAGTCGCGCTTCGACACGTCGGTCGGCACCGGCAGCGCCTTGCGCCCGAGCGCCTCGATCTCGCCCTTCACCGCGGCGAGCGGCTCCGGCCGCCGGCCTGCGAGCGCCACGTCATAGCCGGCCTTCGCCAACGCCAATGCCACGGCGCGGCCGACGCCGGTGCCGGCTCCCGTGACCAGTGCGATCTTTGCCGTCATCGGCTTTCCCCGTCTTGAATTTTCTGACGGCACCCGCATAGCAATAATTCAGCGTCCGCGCCATGTGGCGCGCGCCGGGGCCGTCGGCTCAAATGGATCAGCTCGCCAGTGCGGTCGGCTTGCCGGCCGGGTGCGGCGCGGCCTCTTCGTCCAGCCGCCTGGCGATGTCCGCGGCGGGCATGGCGGCGCCGAAGCGGTAGCCTTGCATGAAGTGCACGCCGGCGGCGCGCAGGAACAGGTGCTGGTCGGCGGTCTCGACGCCCTCGGCGGTCACCTTCATGCCGAGGCCGCGCCCCAGCCCGACGATGGCGTGGACGATCGCGGCGGCATCGGCCGCCTTCTCGATCGACAGCACGAAGCTGCGGTCGATCTTGAGCTTGTCGAACGGATAGCGGCGCAGATAGAGCAGGCTCGAATAGCCGGTGCCGAAATCGTCGAGTGCGATGCGCACGCCGAGCGCCTTGAGCCGCAGCATCGCTGCTTCGGCGCTGTCGACATTGCCGAGCAGCACGCTTTCGGTGAGCTCAAGCTCGAGCCGCGCCGGATCGAAGCCGGTCTCCTTGAGGATGCGCTCGACCTGGTCGACGAAATCGGCGCGGCGGAATTGCAGCGGCGACACGTTGACGGCGAGGCTGAGCTGCGGCCAGGCGTTGCCGTCGAGGCAAGCCTGGCGCAGCACGAGGGCGCCGAGCTCGATGATGCAGCCGGAGTGCTCGGCGAGCGCGATGAACTCCGCCGGCGAGACGTCGCCGCGCACGGGATGCGTCCAGCGGCAGAGAGCCTCGACACCCATGATCTTCTCGCCGCTTTTGTCGACGATCGGCTGGTAGGCGACGCGCAGGCCGCCCGAGGCGATGGCCTCGCGCAGGTCGCCTTCCAGCAGCTTGCGGTTGGACAGGGCCGCGTCCATCTCGGCGTCGTAGATGCAGGCGCGGTTGCGGCCCTCGTTCTTGGCGCGGTAGAGCGCCATGTCGGCGTAGCGCATGATGTCGGCGGCGCCGCCGCAGTTCTTGTCGATGGCGGCGATGCCGATCGAGGCGCCGATGACGATGTTGTGGCCGCTGACCGAATAGGGCGCGCAGATCGCCTTGATGATCCGCTGCGCCAGCGTCAGCACGCGGTTCGGCTCGTCGGTCATCTGCGAGATCACCGCGAACTCGTCGCCGCCGAGGCGGGCGACCAGATCGCCCCCGCGCAAAGTGTTCGACAGCCGCAGCGTCACGTTGCGGATCAGCTCGTCGCCGATATTGTGGCCGAGCGTGTCGTTGACGTCCTTGAAGTGGTCGAGGTCGATATAGAACACCGCGGCGCCGCCGCCGCCGGCGCGCACCTCGGCAATGGCCGCTTCGAGCCGTTCGCCGAAATAGATGCGGTTGGGCAGGCCGCACAGCGGATCGTGCATGGCGAGGAAACGCAGCCGGGTTTCGCCGGCGGCGATGGTCGCGGCGGTGCGGCGCATATAGCGCAGTACGAACGCGGCGAGCAGGGCGAAGCCCGCGAGCGCGACGATGATGAACGGCGCGACGCTGCGCACGATGTCGGAGCCCGGCTGCTTCGGCGTCCAGACAAAGCGGGCGAGCGTGCTGCCGTCCGAGGCGTGTACGGTGTCGAGGAAGTCGCCGTCGGGCGGCGGGCTGTTTTGCATCAAGCGCAGGTTGGTGAGCCGGAGCTGGCCGGAGAGGGCGGCGAGCAGGTCGCCGTCGATGAATTTCACCGACATCATCACCGGGGCGCCGGCCGATTGGCCGGCAGCGGCGTCACGCGGCGTCACGACGGCGGCGGCGGCGATCACCGCTGGGCGGCCGAGCACGCGCCGCAGCACGGTGATGCCGGAGCGAGGGTCACCATTGGTGCGGTCCAGCCGCAGCATATTCCCGGTGGAGAGGGTGTCGCCGCGCAGCGCGGCAAGCACCGACGCCAGTTCCGGTCGCGCCGCGGCGAACCACTGCGCCGACCGGGCCTGGCTCGGGCCGACCGAATAGAGCGGCGCACCGTCGGCATCGAAGACCACCACCGCGTCGTGATCGAGGACATTTTCGAACCAGGCGCCGATATGCTGTTGCGCCCACTCGGCATTGAAGTCGTCGCGGATATTGCGCACGGCGCTGTCGGACCTCGCGACGCCCTCGACGTCGTGCAGCAGCCGCTCGCCGAAATTGGCAAGCGCCGAATCGAGCATGTGCTGCTCATGCCAGACGGCGACCTCGTCGGCATGGCGGGCCGAGGAGAGCACGGCGACGACGATGCAGACGATCGCCACCGCGACGATGGCGCCGATCGGCATCACGACGCTGAGCCGCGCGCGATCCCAATGACTGTAGGACCGTGGCTCGGATCTGACCTGGCGGGTCGTCGGCGGCACTATTTTCCCCTAAGTTCTGCCGCAACCTTGCGTTTTCGACCGGCAGACTATTGTCGCAATGCTTGCCACCGGCTTTCGCCGTCCTGCCTTGTGCCGATAAATCCCACTGCGAGCCGCCAATTCGCGTTGCGCCGTTAACGGAGGGTAAAAGTCGAGGGGAATTGGAACTCGGTCCGGCGGGCGCCTGCGCCGCCGCCGGTTCCCGATGTGTCAAATGCCATGGTTTCTCGTCAGGAAATTGCGAGCGGCGTCGCAAGGACCGGCGCGGAAGACCGCCACGGGCCGACGGCAGGGGCGACCTCCAATTGCGGCGGCTGAGTCGGCCGGGCTGTCGTCGGTTGCGGAGAACTCGGGCTGAAGCCGCCTTGCAGCGCATCGGGTGGGGCGGGTCGCGCGCCGGGGGCCTCCTGTGCGCTGCTTGGACGGACGACACAAATATACGCCATGGCAACAATTGCGATTGCGGACAGAACCGCGCGGCTGCGCATGGGCTAACATTCCCCCCGCCGCTTCGCCCGACCGGAGCGAACGACCGAACATTGATGAACGATTGTCAAATTGCGCTGGCGCGGCCGGCGCTGTCTAGCGCGAGCGCACGCCGGAATCGAAATGGTTGTGGATTGGAATTGTTTTTAGACGCCGACTTTTAAAGTCGCGCACGTTGCGTCAACGACATGACCCAAGCTGGCGGCGGCGCGGCCGACAGCATGTGCACGTACGTCTATGGATGCGCTCGCCCGTCAATGGCCGTCCTAGGACGGTCGCGGCAAACCCATGCGCCGGCAACCGAGCCGACGCCTCACGGTCCCAAGGCGATCGGTGCAGGCTTCAGGCCAACGACAGCAGCCTCCCGAATCGCCGTTTGCCGGCGCGCCGGCGATTGCGGTGTCTGCCTCTTCCTTCAGTGACGCCGGGTCGGGCCAAGGGAGAATACCGGAAGAGGGCCGATCGCCCCCCGCTTGAGTGAGGGCGGCGAAGCGGGCTAGGTGTTCGCGAGGACGACCCGCCGAGGTAGCCGCAGCGATGGCCACAAACCCCGAAATCATTACCGCCGCCGTACTGGTCATCGGCGACGAGATCCTGTCCGGCCGGACCAAGGACAAGAACATCGGCTATATCGCCGACTACTGCACCGCCATCGGCATCGACCTCAAGGAGGTGCGGGTGGTGTCCGACGACGAGGCCGCGGTCGTCTCCGCGCTCGACGCGCTGCGCCATACATATACTTATGTGTTCACGACCGGCGGCATCGGCCCGACCCACGACGACATCACCGCCGAATGCGTCGCCAAGGCCTTCGGCGTGCCGCTCGACGTTCATCCGGAAGCGGTGGCGATCCTCAAGGAACGGCTGGCGAAGACCGGCGGCGAGCTCAACGAGGCGCGGCTGCGCATGGCGCGGGTGCCGCGCGGTGCGGCGCTGGTCGCCAACAAGGTCTCCGGCGCGCCGGGCTTCTGGACCGGCAACGTCATCACCATGGCCGGCATCCCGGCCGTGATGCAGGCGATGCTCGACGAGGTCGCGCCGAAGCTCAAGACCGGCGCCAGGCTGATGTCCGAGACGATCCGCGCCGACGCCAAGGAAGGCGACCTCGGCACGCCGCTCGCGACGGTCGCCAAGCAACACCCCGAGACGATCATCGGCAGCTATCCCTTTATCGACGATAAGCTTGGGCCGAACACCAACATCGTCGTGCGTGCGCGCGACGCCGACAAACTCGCCGCGGCCAAAGCGGCGGTCGAGGCGATGCTCGCGGCGGTGCGCGTGCAAGTCGCCCGGCAATAGCGGCGACATCCTTCGCTACGGAGAATTTCAGTACATGGCGAAAGCAAAAGAGCCGCCACGCCCGGAAAAGATCTTCCCGGTGTCGTGGGACCAGTTTCACCGGGACTCGCGCGCGCTCGCGTGGCGGCTGCACGAGGCCGGGCCGTTCGACGCGCTCGTCTGCATCACCCGCGGCGGGCTGGTGCCGGCGGCGATCGTCGCGCGCGAGCTCAACGTGCGCGTGATCGAGACGGTCTGCATCGCCAGCTATCACGACTACAAGAACCAGGGCGACATCAAGGTGATCAAGGGCGTCGCCGCCGAGATCACGTCGATGCGCGCCGAGGGCAAGGGCGTGCTGATCGTCGACGACCTGGTCGACACCGGCAAGACCGCCAAAGTGGTGCGCGAGCTGTTGCCGGCCGCCCATTTCGCCACGGTCTACGCCAAGCCGATGGGTCGCCCGATGGTCGACACCTTCGTCACCGAAGTCTCGCAGGACACCTGGATCTATTTCCCCTGGGACACGGGCTTGGCCTTCGTGCCGCCGATCCGCGAGGGCGGCGATTGAGGGCTCCCCGGCCACGTGCCCGAACGGCGATGTTCGTGTAAGCTGGCCAAAAGGCCACAGGGAGCCGCCCATGACCGCTACCGCCGTGAAGACGACCGAGGCCGACGACATGCGCTCGCGCCACGTCAAGCCGGACGAGGTGCCGTGGCAACAGCTCCAGTTTCCCGGCTGCGAGATCAAGCCGCTCTATTTCGACCCGAAGACGGGGATGGCGACCCTGCTGTTCAAGATGGCGCCGGGCGCGGTGCTGCCCGACCACGAGCACGCGCTGCTCGAGCAGACCTGGGTGCTCGAAGGCTCGCTGGTCGACAAGGACGGACCGGACGCCGGCCTCGAGGTGAAGGCCGGCGAGTTCGTCTGGCGCCCGGCCGGCAGCCGGCATTCGGCTTGGTGTCCGAACGGCGGCCTGATGATCGCGATCTTCCAGGTGCCGAACAAGTTCTTCGCCAAGGACGGCCGCGTGACCGATCCGACCGGCAAGGACTGGGACGCCTCCTGGGGCCACGTCTTATCGAAATAGCAATTTACGTCTCGCGTGGGTGTGACGCCGCGCGGGGCGCGGTGGTGAAGCCCACGTTGCGGACGTGGCGGAATGGTAGACGCAACGGACTTAAAATCCGTTGGGAGTAATCCCGTGAGGGTTCGAGTCCCTCCGTCCGCACCAATCGGGGCTGACCCGGTGACGCAGTGTCCTGCGGCGTCCTTTCCGCCCGCGAAATAGCGCTCCGCGATACGGCTGAGCATCACGCAAAGTGAGCCCAAGACCGCGGGCTTACGAAATTAGATTTTTCATGGCGCATGGAATAATTTCTCGAAGCGTATGGAATACTGTCGATTGCCAGCCCTGATATCAGTGCCTGCGACCTGAAAAACCGTTGGTAATCCAAAGGTCAAGACGTGCATATGAAACTAAAGTCGGTGCCGGATCGCGTCCATCTCTTCTGCGATAGTTCTGGAAGCACCGTCTGCGCGCTGTTGCGTCTTGAAAAATTGTGAGTAGCATCCGCGCCGAAATCGACCGTTCGCCATTCGACAATGGCGGCACGGTCCAATGAAAACACAATGCAGGAGGAGACTGATATGGACGATTTCAAACTGAGCCGCCGTTCTCTCGTCAAGGTGGCGGCGCTTGCCGGCGTCGCCCAGGTGGCGTCGCCGTTCGTGATCACGGCGCGCGCCGAGGACGTCGTCAAGATCGGCCTCGACAATCCGCTGACCGGCACCTATGCGGCTAATGGCAAAAACGAGATGATCGGCTGTCAGCTTGCGGTCGAACAGATGAACGCCAAGGGCGGCATTCTCGGCCGCAAGGTCGAGCTGCTGGTCGAGGACTCGACTTCGGGCGACGCCGGCACCGCGGTGCAGAAGGCGCGCAAGCTGATCGACCGCGACAAGGTCAACTTCCTGCTCGGCAACGTGAACTCGGCGCTCGCCGCAGCCATGGCCAACGTCGCCTACGAGAAGGGCGTCCTCATGGTCGACCCGGGCGGCCACACCGATCCGATCACCGGCACGAACTGCCACTGGAACGTCTTCCGCGTCTGCAACACCACGCAGATGGAGGCGAATGCGGTGGCCGGCACGCTGATCAAGAAGGCCGGCAAAAAATGGTACTACATCACGCCTGACTATGCCTTCGGTCATACCTTGCAGGCGGGCCTCGAGAAGGCCGCGGCCAAGCTCGGCGGCATCAAGGTCGGCGGCGACCTCACCCCGCTCGGGACCACCGACTTCTCGTCGTACCTGATCAAGGCGCAGGCGACGAACCCCGACGTCATCATCTTCCTCACTGCGGGCGACGACGCGGTCAACTCGCTCAAGCAGGCGGTGCAGTTCGGCCTCGACAAGAAGACGCACCTCGCCGGCGCGCAGCAGGAGCTCGAAGTGCTCAACGGTCTGCCGCCGGAAGCCCGCGTCGGCACCTGGGTCTTCGAATGGTGGTGGAACCAGCCGAACGTCCCGCATGTGAAGGAGTTCGTCGCCGACATCCGCAAGCGCAGCGGCGGTCACGTGCCGACGGCACGTACCTGGTTCGGCTACGCGTCGGCCTGGACCTGCGCGCTGGCCGCGAACGGCGCCAAGTCGCTCGAGGCAGTGAAGATGGCCAAGTTCCTGCAGGACTTCCATCTGCCGCCGGAAATCGCGCTGATGCCCGATGGAGCCTACTATCGCAAGGGCCAGAACCAGCTCATCCCCGACCTCTATGTCGGGCATGCGGTGTCGAAGGGCAAGGACGATCCGGAAGATCTCTTCGTCGTCGACGAGGTGGTCAAAGGCCCGGCGATCGCCGGCACTCTGGAAGAGACCGGCTGCAAGATGACCTGGCCGGCCTGAT
>Ga0134125_10007340_pt1 | contig 12429 bp, 11 predicted proteins | sample KB31751_FD_96464 | JGI IMG/M metagenome (GOLD analysis project Ga0134125, IMG submission 96464) | Terrestrial soil microbial communities with excess Nitrogen fertilizer from Kellogg Biological Station, Michigan, USA - KB3-175-1 | ecosystem: Environmental > Terrestrial > Soil > Unclassified ... | reverse complement strand
GCCGAGCCGGACGTAATGCTTTCGGTGCTGTTGTTTTCGACATTCGTCGTCTGGTGGGACGGTCAAAAGACGGGCCGGGTCAGCGCGCCGCGTTGGCTCGCGGTTGCGGCGATTTTTGCTGCGGCCGGTTTGACCAAGGGGCCGCAGCCGATGGCTTATTTTACCCTCGGAGTAGGGTCGTTCCTTCTGCTCAGGCGACAATGGCACGACGTGCCGGCCTTTATCTTCGTCAACGCGCTGGCCGGCGGGGTGGTGCTCGCCTGGTATCTTGCTGTTTATCGGTCCGGCGATTTCGCAATATGGGAAAACCATTCGCGCATCGACCTCAGCGAGACACGGTTCAGCTATTACTATGGGATTTTCCTGTTCATCCGGCAGTTTGCGCTCGAGGCCTTGCCGTCGCTGATCGTTGTCGTCGCGCTGGTCGTCGACCGGATACGCAAGCATTCGCTCATGAGCGACGCGATGGTTCTGGCGCTGTTATGCTACGCGTCCGCGACAACGCTTGCACTTGCCGTGTGGCCGGAAGGCAATGTGCGCTATGCCATGCCGGCGATGCTCGCGCTGGCGACGTTGGCCGGCCTTGGCTACGACCATTTGCGCGTCGCGGCCCCGCATATTCTCAATGCCGCCGTCGGGCTGGCGTTCGTCCTTGCAGCGTATGCTTTGGTGGTTGGTTGGATCGTCATGCCGCTGCTGCCCGCCTCGTTTCAACAGAGCGCCGTGATCGCCGATAAAATGATGGCGCAGATGCGTGCCGAGCCGGCGCCGCTTTACGGCATATTCGAGTCGTTCAACAACAACATCGCGGCCTATCTGCCGCCGCCTGTCCGCCTGCGCTCGATGGCGGATATCGCCAAACTGACCGAACCCGCCTGGCTTTATATTTCGCCTGAAGAAGCCGAGCAGGTGCGCAAGCTGCGCCCCGATCTGTCGATCGAGCAGCGCCTCGTCGTGCATTTCGGGACCGACGCGGATTTTTATCGCGCGCAGGCCAAATAAGGCGTCGGGATTTAAGCGGCTTTGCCGCGCGTGCCGATGGCGGCAATACGCGTGACCAGATCGGCCAGACTGGCGACGCTGGTAACCTTGAAGCCGCCCTCGGCGCCCTCGCCGCGGGCACATTCCGGTATGACCGCGCGCGCAAAGCCGAGCTTTTGCGCTTCCTTGAGCCGCGCCGCGCTATGCGCGACGGGTCGGATGGCGCCGGACAGCGACACCTCGCCGAAATAGACGGCGTCGGCCGGCAGGGGCGCTTTGGCAAGGGAGGAGACGAGAGCCGCAGCGGCTGCGAGATCGGCGGCCGGTTCCTGAATGCGCAGGCCGCCGGCGACGTTGAGGTAGACATCGTGCCCGCCAAGCTTGACGCCGCAATGCGCTTCGAGCACGGCGAGCACCATCGACAATCGGCTCGGATCCCAGCCGACAACGGCGCGCCTTGGCGTGCCCAGCGACGATGGCGCAACCAGCGCCTGCATCTCGACCAGCAGCGGCCGCGTGCCTTCGACCCCTGCGAATACGGCGGTGCCGGGCTGGCCAAGATCGCGCTCCGACAGAAAGAGCTCGGACGGATTGGCAATCTGTTGCAGGCCGGCGCCGGTCATCTCGAAGACGCCGATTTCGTCGGTCGGACCGAAACGGTTTTTCACCGCGCGCAAGATGCGGAACTGGTGCGATCCTTCGCCTTCGAAGGACAGCACGGCGTCGACCATGTGCTCGACGACGCGGGGGCCGGCGATCTGCCCGTCTTTGGTGACGTGACCGACGAGGATAACCGCGGCGCCGGAGCGCTTGGCGAAACGGATGAGCGTCTGCGCCGATCCGCGCACTTGCGTCACGGTTCCGGGCGCGGATTCGATCGTCGCTGTCCACATGGTCTGGATCGAGTCGATGACGATCAGCCGTGGCGTTTTGCCTTCCGAGAGGGTGGCGATGATGTCCTCGACCGCGGTTTCCGCGGCCAGTTCGACCGCCGCGGCGCCCAGACCCAGGCGCTCGGCGCGCAGGCGCACCTGGGCGACGGCCTCCTCGCCGGAGATATAGACCGCGCGGTGGCCGGCGCGGGCGAGCGAGGCGGCGGCCTGGATCAGCAGCGTCGATTTGCCGATGCCGGGGTCGCCGGCCATCAGCAGGACCGAGCCGCGCACCAGGCCGCCACCGGTGACCCGGTCGAATTCGGCAATGCCGGAGGCAAGCCTCGGCGCCTCATGGGCTTCCCCAGAGAGCGGTTCCAGCGCGAACAGGCGGCCTTTCGCGGGTTTGCGGCCCGGTCCGGAGGGTATTTCGGCGCCTTCCTCGGCCAGTGTGTTCCATTCGCCGCAGGCCTCGCATTTGCCTTGCCAGCGGCTAAAAGCAGCGCCGCAATTCTGGCAGATGAAGGAAAGGCTGCGTTTGGACACGGGAATCGCCCTCAAAATGCTCGAAAACAGCCTAGACCGGCCGTGAGAACATTACAAGAACATTGGTTACAATGTCCTTTATTTCAGTTGATCGGACTTTGTCGGCGGCTTGGATCGCTATTCGTCGGTCCTGTAGACGCGATGGTAGCGATGGCCCAAGCCGGTGAGCACCTCGTAGCCGATGGTGCCGGCGGCGAGGGCGACATCGTCGACGCTGAGATCGTCGCCGATCAAAGTGGCGAAATCGCCGCGCCGGGCCGCAGCATCAGGCAGGTCGGTCACGTCGATGGCCATAAGGTCCATCGAGACGCGGCCGGCGAACGGGCAGCGCTTGCCGGCGATGACGGCGTTGCCGCCCGGCGCCTGATCGGACGCGCTCGCCGCGCGCAAATACCCATCGGCATAGCCGATGCCGATCACGGCAAGGCGCGTCGCACGCTTGGCCGTCCATGTCCCGTCGTAGCCGATGGTTTCGCCGCGCGGCACGTTGCGGATCTGCACGATGCGCGCACGCAGCTCGACGACGGGCCGCATGGGATTGGGCCGGCCGGGCGTCGGATTGACGCCGTAGAGCGCAACGCCGGGGCGCACCATGTCGCAATGCGCCGCGGCGTCGAGAAAGACGCCGGATGAGTTGGCGAGCGAGGAGGGAATGCCGCGATAAAGAATGCGCACCTCGCGGAACAGCCGGATCTGCCGGTCATTGAGCGGATGCTCCGGCAACTCGGCGCAGGCGAGATGGCTCATCAGCAAAGTGATGCCGTGATTTTCGCTGCGAATGCGCGGCGCGAGCGCCGCAGCTTCGTTCGCGGTGATGCCGAGCCGGTTCATGCCGGTGTCGACGTGCAGTGCCGCGCCACCGCGCCATTGCTGCGCGGTGCAAAAAGCATCCCATTCCGCAAGCTCGACCAGGCTGCCGATCACCGGCCGCGCGTTTATCTCGGCAAAGAGCGGCGCGGTGCCCGGTGCAAGGCCGTTGAGCACATAGACGGCATGACCCTGCACCACCGAGCGCACGCGGCGCGCTTCGGCAAGCGAAGCAACGAAGAAGGTCTTGCAGCCGGCTTTGGCGAGCGCCGCGGCAACCTGCTCGATGCCGCAGCCATAGGCGTTGGCCTTGATGACCGCCGCGCATTCGCACGGTGTCGTGCGACGGCCGAGCGAACGCCAGTTGGCGACGATCGCCGACAAGTCGATGGTCAGAATGCCGCCCGCTTCGCTCTCGGGCGGACCGGCGGTGAAGGCGTTATCTCCCGGGCCGGGGCTATTCTCATTGGTCGGTTGCGGCGCAGCCATGAGACGAGTTCATAGCTGGCCAGGCATCGCCAGTCCATGAGGAGGACGGCCCCGGAGAGGTCAACCCACGGCCGACATTGCGGGCCTGCGCCGCCGCCAATACGCCGCCATGCCGCAGCCGGCCATGCCGATCAGCATCGTGGACCATGCCGCCGGAAGGGGCGTGGCGTTGGTCGAGGGTCCGAGGAATTGCGCCTCGCTGAGGAAGACCCAAGAGATATTTTGCGCGGCCGAGCGGTTGAGCATCACGGCGATGTCGCTGGTGTCGAGCGCCAGTCCCGTGATGTCGATGGTTTGCGGCGCGTCGACGCTGCCCCAGTTCGGATCGGCGTATGACGTGCCGTTGATGACGACAGAGCCCGGCGCGGCAACGCCGCTGATCGCCGAGTTGTCGACATAGAGCTTTATTTCGCTGACGGTTTGAACCGAACCGAGATGAAAGGTGATTGTCGGATTTTCGAGCCAGCCGACATAGGCGCCGACGCCGTCGCCGCCGAAAAAGGAGCTGGCCGGAATGACGCCGTCGGTGAGCATTCCCGTGCCGCCGCTCAAGTAGGAGCCGGACAGGCCGTCGGTGGTGCAATTACTCGCAACGCAATTGCTGTAACCCGCATCCCAGTAATTGAAATCGCCGCCGTGCGCCGTCCCGTCGCCATTCGGCATATCGTAGCCGGCAACGGACAACAGCGTGTTCGCCTGCGCCGCGGTCGTCGCAGCGGCGATGGCGGCGACAAGGAGCGTGGCCTTGAAAGAGAAACGCATCGTGAGCCTCCCCAAATGAAAAGAGGGGAGGAGTTTGCGGCACGTGCAGCCGCAACGGCGGTAACCGGACGCTTTCTTACTGTTACCTGTCCCCAGATTACCCGGCGCGCGGATACCTGCGCTAAATCTGCGCAGGCACCTGATCGGTGCGCGCGAGCGAGGAGAAGCGGGTGAGCGCGCCCTCGAACTGCAATTCGACGGTGCCGGTCGGGCCGTGGCGTTGCTTGCCGATGATAACCTCGGCTTTCCCGTGCACCTTCTCGCCTTCCGCCAGCCACTCGGCGAATTTCTCGCGGTTGTTCTCCAGCGGCTTGCGCATCTGGTGGTAATATTCCTCGCGGAACACAAACAGCACGACGTCGGCGTCCTGTTCGATGGAGCCGGATTCGCGCAAATCCGAAAGCTGGGGGCGCTTGTCGTCGCGGCTTTCCACCTGTCGCGACAGTTGCGAGAGCGCGAGAATCGGAACGTTGAGTTCCTTCGCCAGCGCCTTGAGCTTGGTGGTGATCTCGGTGATTTCCTGCACCCGATTTTCAGCCGAGCGCCGCGTCGAACCTTGCAGCAATTGCAGGTAGTCGACGATCAGAAGGTCGAGGCCGCGCTGGCGTTTGAGACGGCGCGCGCGTGCGGCGAGCTGGGCGACGGAGAGGCCGCCGGTTTCGTCGACGAAGAACGGCAGGCTCTGCAATTCGACCGAATGATCCTTGATCCGCTCGAAGTCGGCTTCGCTGATGCCGCCGCGTCTGATCTGGTTCGACGGAATGCCGGTTTGTTCGGAAATGATACGGGTGGCGAGCTGTTCGGCCGACATTTCCAGCGAGAAGAAGCCGACGATGCCGCCGTTGGTGGTGACGGTGTGGCCGTCGGAGCGAACTTCGCCGCGCCAGTTGCGCGCGACGTTATAGCCGATGTTGGACGCGAGCGCGCTTTTCCCCATGCCGGGGCGGCCGGCGAGGATGATGAGGTCGGAGGGTTGCAGCCCACCCAGCATGCGGTCGAGATCGTCGAGCCCGCTGGCGAGGCCGGACAGCTTCCCGTCTCGCTGGAAAGCGTGCGCGGCCATGTCGACTGCGGTGGTCAGCGAACGGGAGAAGAGCTGGAAGCCGCCGTCGTAGCGTCCGCTTTCGGCCAGTTCGTAAAGCCTTCGCTCGGCGTCCTCGATCTGGCTACGCGGGGAGAAGTCGACCGGCGCGTCATAGGCGACATTGACCATTTCCTCGCCGACCAGGATCAGCGCGCGGCGGATCGACAGGTCGTAGATGGTATGGCCGTAATCCTCGGCGTTGATGATGGTCGTGGCTTCGGCAGCGAGCCGCGCGAGATATTGACCCAGCGTCATGCCGCCGATGTCGACGCTTGCATCGAGAAACGTCTTCAGCGTGATCGGCGTCGCCACCTTGCCGGCGCGGATCAGGTCGCGCGAAAGCTGGTAGATTTTCTGGTGGATCGGCTCGAAAAAATGCTCGGGATTGAGAAAGTCGGAGACGCGGTAAAGCGCTTCGTTGTTGACTAAAACCGCGCCCAACAGGGCTTGTTCCGCCTCGATATTATGCGGGGCGGAACGATAGAGCGGGGTCGGGTCGTCGACCTTGCGAGCGGTCGAATCAAGAGGTGCCATGGATGTCGATGCTTATCCGTGGATTGTGGCATAGCACGCGCGTTTGCGACGCCAGCCACGGCGGCGTGCTTGCACACGCAATCCACACTGAATCACATGGCACAATTCTGCGGTGGAAATGCCGGTTTTTTCTTGACCGTCGGCGCCTTCGCGGGGCGCGGGGGGCTTTAGGCCGCGCTACTCGCCGGCCAGCCGCAGCGGGGGATGCGCGTTGCGCTCGGCCGACCGCAGGCGCTGCTCGTCGCGGCCAATATAGCCGCGGGTCATCGGCACGATGCCCTGCCGCCTGGTGAGCTGGATCTGCATCACCATCAAGTTCTGCTCGCGGAACGACATTTCCGACGCCGCCAGATAAAATTCCCACATGCGCACAAAGCGTTGGTCGTAAATGCGCTCGACCTCTTCGCGGTGGGCGAGGAACCGCTCGCGCCACGCCTTAAGCGTTTCGGCGTAATGCAGGCGCAGGATTTCGATATCGGTGACCAGCAGGCCGGCATTTTCCACCGCGCCAAGCGCCTCCGACAGCGAAGGGATATAGCCGCCGGGGAAGATGTATTTGGCGATCCAGGGATTGGTGATGCCGGGGCCTTCGGAGCGGGCGATCGAATGCAGCACCATGACGCCGTCGTCCGCGAGCAACTCTTTGGCTTTGCGGAAGAACGTATCATAGTGGTTGACGCCGACATGCTCGAACATGCCGACCGATACGATACGGTCGAACGGGCCTTTGACGTCGCGGTAATCCTTGAGATGGAATTTTGCCCGCTCGGCGAGCCCTTTTTCCAGCGCGCGGCCGTTTGCAATGCCGTGCTGCTCCTGTGACAGGGTGACCCCGGTCACGTCGGCGCCGGCGACTTCGGCGAGGTAAAGCCCAAGACCGCCCCAGCCGCAGCCGATGTCGAGAACGTGCTGCCCCGGCTCGAGCAGCAGTTTGGCGGCCAGATGCCGCTTCTTGGCGAGCTGGGCGTCGTCGAGCGATTGCTCGGGGTCTTCGAAGTAGCCGCAACTGTATTGGCGGTCGGCGTCGAGAAACAGCGAATAGAGGCGCCCGTCGAGGTCGTAATGATGCGCGACGTTCTGGCGCGACCGGCGCCGCGGATTAAACTGTTGCAGGCGCCGCTTGAGGTAGCGCAGCAGCCATTGCGGCCGCGCCCAGTGCGGAACGTCGGAATTCTGTCCGAGCGCGATCGCCAGCACGTCGGCGATCGTGCCTTGCTCGACGACAAAGGTGCCGTTGGTATAGGCCTCGCCGAATTTCAGTTCGGGATCGAGGAGGATGGCCCACTCGGCCGCCCGCGTCGTAAACCGGACGGCGACCGGCTTGCCGGTCCCATCGCCAAATGTAAAAACCTTGCCGCTCGAGGTCGTGACCCGGAAAGTCCCCCGGCGGATAAAGGTTTTGAGCAAAAACTGAAGCAACCGGTCCATCGGCCGCCGCCACCACACTCGTTGCCACGGATAGCTGGACGCCCCAACAGCTAACGCGGCAGACACCAAAACGTTCGGACCTGGATATTTGACCAAAGTTCCGCCAAACACGCAATGCCACAATTGGCTGCGGCATCCGCGGTTCGTTCGAGGCGGCGGCGCGATTAAAGGTGCTTCTCGGGCATAAACGGGGGCGGAGGGAAGGGGTTTGAGCATGGTGCAAGTCGATCGCGGGGTCACAATCGCCTGCGGCCTTTTGATGCTGGCAATGGCCGGCCCGGCCGTGGCCCAGGAAAACCTCGATCTGGGCAAGACGCCGGCACAGCTTTACGCGGCGGATTGCGCGATTTGCCACAAAAGCCCCAATGGCTTGACCAAAGGCGGCGGTCTTTTCGGCCTTTCCGGCTTCCTGCGCGAGCATTACACGGCGAGCAAAGAGTCGGCGGCGGCGATCGCGGCCTATCTGGAATCGATCGACAAGGGGGCGCCGGCGGCTGCCAAGCGCTCGCCGGCACGCAGCGCCAAAGGCGACAGCAAGGGCAAGCCGGGTAAACCCGGCGATGCCAAGCCGGCTTCGGCCACGCCTGGCGAAGCCAAGCCCGGCGAGCCGAAAACGGGTGAGGCAAAGCCCGCCGAAACGAAATCGGCAAAGCCCAAGTCGGCAGAGCCCAAGTCGGGAGAGCCCAAGTCGGGAGAGCCCAAGTCGGCAGAATCGAAGTCGCCCGACTCCAAATCGGACTCCAAGCCGGACTCCAAGTCTGACGCCAAGTCGGATGCCAAGTCGGATGCCAAGCCCGACTCCAAGCCGGAATCCAAATCGGACACCAAGAGCGAGAAGTCCGACGAGAAGAAGCCGGATTGACGATCGGCGCGGCGCTCAGGCCTCGTCTTTCTTTTTCTTTGCCTTGGCTTTGGGCGCCTTGTCCGCATCGGCAGGCGCGGCAGCGGTGTCCGCGCCGGCATCCGCGGCCGGCGCCTCGGCGTCTTCGCCATCGCGCTCGCGCAGCGCCTTTGCTTCCGGGTCGAACATGGCTTGGGCTGTGGCCGCGGCAGCGGCTGCTTCCTCCTCGGCATCGGTGCGCAAGACTGTGACGTCCTCGCCGCGGGCGATGCGTTCGGCCTCGTCGGCGCTGCGCGCGACGATAACGGTGACGGTGGTTTCGACCTCCGGATGCAGCGCCAGCGCGACCTTGTACTGGCCGATGGCCTTGATCGGCGCGTTGAGCACGACTTGCGAGCGGCTGACGGGAGCGTCCTTGGTGTCGAGCAGGCTGGCGATGTCGCGGGTCGTGACCGAGCCGTAGAGCTGACCCGCTTCAGAAGCCTGACGCAGCACGGTGACCGATTTTCCGTCGAGCGTGGAGGCAACCTTTTCGGCGCCGCTCTTGAGTTCGAGATTGCGCGCCTGCAACTCGGCTTTCATGCCTTCGAAGCGCGCCTTGTTGTCCGCGGTCGCGCGCAGCGCCTTGCCGCGCGGCAACAGGAAATTGCGCGCGAAGCCGTCCTTGACGCGCACCACGTCGCCCATTTGGCCGAGCTTGCCGATCCGCTCGAGTAAGATCACGTCCATTGTCGTCTCTCCATCGTTTCAATGAGGTTGATCGGGAAAATTTCCATGTCAGGTGGGCGCCGGCGGCCCGCGCCTTTGCGCCAGACGCGGGCGCAGATTGAATGCGATGTCGACGAGCCCTAGCGCGCAGAGCGCGAGCACCGGCCAGCCGAAGACGATCAGCGCGGCATAGATGCCGCCGAGGAGAAACGCGCGGCTCGCAAGGCCTTGCGTGACGAAATGCAGGACGGCAAGGCCGAGCGCGGCAAAGGCGATCATCAGACCCGTCGCCAGCACGCCGGCGAAGAGGCCCGTCATCCCACCGATGAAGCTGAGAATGGCGGCGAGGGCGAACGCGGCCGCCAGCGGTTTCGGAAAGGTCATGGCGGAAAGCTGCGGCCAGGGCCGCTGCAGCCGCCCCGACACCTTGACGATGCGGGCGGCGAGCCAAAGATTGACGAGGCTGGTGACGGTGGCGACGACGGTTGCCGCGGGTGGGATGACGACCACCAGGAAATTGACCAGCCGGTGCGGATCCTTGATGGCGGACGTGCGCGCGGCCGCGTCCGTTCCGGCGCCGCTCTCCGGGCTCAAAATGTCCATGAGCGCGCCGTGCAAGGCGGCGCGGAAGCTCGCCACGTCGGTGCCCAAAGTTCCGATCGCCACGATCACGGCAAGCGCGGCAAGGATGGCGGCCCAGCACACGAGCCGGCCGGGCGGATACCATTCGAGCACGGCCGCGCCGTTGCCGTCGCCGGCCGCTATCGGACGCGCGAGCATGCCGAGATAGCCGAGCCACCAGGCCGGCACGCCGGCGCCGGCGAGGAAGGCAAAAAAGAAAAGGGGACCGAAAAATGCCGCGAGCGCAGTCGCCGCGGCGAGCGCGGCAACGAGCGCCGCCCAATGGCTCCAGCCCAGCGCGGCAATCAGGATCGGCAGCGGCGCAAGATAAAAGAGCGGAACCGACAGCCACACGCCGGACGCCACCGACGCAAACAGCAGCGCCGACGCGGCGCCGGCCGCAATACCGATCAGGCCGATCTGCATCATCACGAGCTGTCCCGCTCCGTTCGAGCGGTTAGAGGCGGACCATTCCGCCCCAACCATCGGCTTCAGGATGTTTCCCCTGAAGCCTCGTCAAAGAAAGCTACTTGATCACGTAAGGAAGGAGCCCGAGGAAGCGCGAGCGTTTGACCGCCTGCGCGAGCTCGCGCTGCTTCTTGGCCGATACCGCGGTGATGCGGCTCGGCACGATCTTGCCGCGCTCCGACACGTAGCGCTGCAACAACTTGACGTCCTTGTAGTCGATCTTCGGCGCATTGGCGCCGGAGAACGGACAGGTCTTGCGACGACGGAAAAAGGGCCGGCGGGCGCCGCCTTGGGGAGAGAATGCCATGGTCTATTCCTCCGCCGCTGCGGTTTCGCCGCCTTCGCCAGGAGCATCGTCGCGACGCGGACGATCCCGGAAACCGCCGCGTCCGCCGCCCCGGTCACCACGATCGCCACGGTCACCCCGGTCGTCGCGGTCAGATTTGCGCATCATCGCCGAGGGGCCTTCCTCGTGCGTCTCAACGCGGATCGTCAGATAGCGCAGAACGTCTTCGTTGATGCGCTCCTGCCGCTCGATCTCGTTCAGCGCGGCCGCCGGTGCGTCGACGTTGAGCAGCGTCATGTGCGCCTTGCGGTTTTTGCGAATGCGATAGGACAGCGAGCGGATGCCCCAGTACTCGGACTTGGCGATCTTGCCACCCATTTGGGTGATGACGCCGCTGAGCTGCGCGGTCAATTCTTCGACCTGCTGCGCCGAGAGGTCCTGGCGCGCAAGATAGACGTGTTCGTATAGCGGCATGAAATGCCTTTCCCTTGGTTCAACCCATGCCCTCGGTCCCGGCGCGAAGCCCCTCGAGCCCTTCGGGGAAAGGCTCGAATGCTCTGAAGGCGGGAACACCGGACGCCGGACCAGATGGCCCTACCGTATTTCGCCTGAGAAATGCGGCCGTCCGTTCAGCTCCCAACCAGGACCGACGGAGCGCGCGGGTTATATGCGGTTTATGCGGAGAAAGGCAAGCGCAGGCCACGCTTGGCCTATCGGCGGGTTACGCCGCCCGAGGGCCGGAATTGCCGTCATTCTGCTGCAAGCGGTCGGCGAGTTTGACGGCCAAATCGACGCCTTCGCGGATCTGGAGCGCCCGGGTCGGATTTTCGTCGGGGGTCCGGCGCATCTGGTTGAGCAGGCCCAGCAGGCGGTCGAGGCTTTCGGCCATCAGTTTTTGCCGAAATACGCCGTCGGTGCGGGCGCGCACCAGGTCTTCCTCGGTCACCATTCCACCCATACGCGCTACCCGCTCGATCTCCAGGCTGGAACTCTAGTCCCCGAGTCTTTTCGCTTGGTTACCGCGCAGGGCCCAACTTGACAGGACCGCATCCAGCGGTGTCTCTCGGCCCGATTTCGACGAAATTCGCAAAAATTAACGGATCGGGATACCTGCAAATGGCGGTCGCCTTCGTGTTTCCCGGCCAGGGCAGCCAGACGGTCGGCATGGGCAAGGCGCTGGCGGCAAGCTTTGTTCCGGCTCGTGCGGTCTTCGACGAGGTGGACGAAGCGCTCGGCTCGAGTCTTGGCGCCAAGCTCAGCACGATCATCTTCGAAGGCCCGATCGAAACGCTGACCCTGACGGAGAACGCCCAGCCGGCGCTGATGGCGGTATCGCTCGCGACGATGCGTGTGCTCGAAGCGGAAGCCGGCCTCGATCTCAAGCGCGAGGCGCAGTTCGTCGCCGGCCATTCGCTCGGCGAGTACTCGGCCTTGGCGGCAAGCGGCGCCTTCAGTCTTGCCGACGCGGCGCGTCTCCTGCGCACGCGCGGCCAGGCGATGCAGAAGGCGGTGCCTGTCGGCGTCGGCGCGATGGCGGCATTGCTCGGGCTCGAATTCGATGCGGCGTCTGCCGTGGCAAAAGAAGCCGCGCAAGGCGAGGTATGCGAAGCCGCCAACGATAATGGCGCAGGCCAGGTGGTCGTCTCCGGCAACAAGGCGGCGGTCGAGCGCGCCGTCGAGATCGCCAAGGCCAAGGGCGCCAAGCGCGCGATGCTGCTGCCGGTCTCCGCGCCCTTCCATTGCGCCTTGATGAAACCTGCCGCCGAGGTGATGGCGGATGCGCTGGCAAAAGTAAGCGTCAAACGGCCGGCCGTGCCCGTGGTCGCCAATGTTCTTGCAAAGCCGGTCACCGAACCTGCCGAGATCGTGCGCGCGCTCATTGCGCAGGTGACCGGCACCGTGCGCTGGCGGGAAACGGTTGCATTCATGGCTGGCGCCGGCGTCCAAACATTCTATGAAGTCGGCGCAGGAAAGGTGCTGAGCGGTCTCATCAAGCGCATTG
>Ga0134125_10007339_pt1 | contig 12432 bp, 7 predicted proteins | sample KB31751_FD_96464 | JGI IMG/M metagenome (GOLD analysis project Ga0134125, IMG submission 96464) | Terrestrial soil microbial communities with excess Nitrogen fertilizer from Kellogg Biological Station, Michigan, USA - KB3-175-1 | ecosystem: Environmental > Terrestrial > Soil > Unclassified ... | reverse complement strand
GATTCCCCGTGGACGACAGTATCCCGTCAGTACTGAGCGTGAACCCTTCGGGCAACTGGCCGGCGACTTTGCTCCAGGTAATCCCGATTCCTGGTGACGCAGTGAGCGTTGCCGTATAGGCCTTGCCGGAGGTGGCGTCATTCAGCGTCTTCGTCAAAATCTGTACGGGCGGGGCGATCGGACCACAGTCAAAGCTGTCGAGGGTCACCCCGAAGCCCTGATCAAAATCCGTCAATCCAGCAATTTGGGTGAATGTTGGTGGGAACGCGGTCGAAGATGACACGGGGAGAGAAGGCGACGAAAGCACGGTAGGCGTATTCCAGACTACATCGAAATTCCACAGGCCGGAGGGTGTAGTCGGGACCATACTACGGTCACCCGTAGGGTATCCATCGAAATTCGTGTCAATTTGGTCGACTAGCATCTCGAATACCCCTATCGGATGGTTGTGACCGATGAAGAGTCCCCCACCGCCAGCACTTCTCCATGTTTGGCCATCGAGCAGGACTTCGAAGTAATTCGTCTCGTTGAGTGTGTAGGATGTCGATGTCGCATCAAGACGGACCCCTGTAGAAGGATCGATATAAAAGCGCGCGTACACGCGGTGGCCGTTTGAACTGGCAATTCCTGAGAGGCACAGCTGCGGCGTCTGGGCAGTGAGACCTGTGACGGCTAACGCTGCGAAGGTGAGCAGTCCAGGAAGACGCGCGCGCATCATTCCTCCCACCGCGCGGCGCTTCGATCCCGCAAATAACAGGGCGAAGAACAGACTCGATGTGAGGCATCGAAGGAACGAAGACGGCCAATCTGGGGTGCACGCGAACTGCGTTACAAGCTCCGTATCGTTCTCAGTGGCGTCAGCAATGCCGGAGTTGCCAAAGCTGTAAGGTCGGCTGAGGGTTCCCGGAACGGCCCTTGCTGTAAAGTCCGGGAAAACGTTGAAATCGCCCACGTCGTCATCCTTTGTGAGAGTTAGTAAGATATTGCCTTTGCCCGGTTGTGGCTGAAGGGACCAACTGGTCAGAGAATGTTGCGCTCCGGCAGTCTACAGCAGCCGTGGCGCCAGATAACTCAATTGTGTAGCCGGACAGCGGAATACTTCCGGAAACGAAGTTGTTATTGAAGAATGTAAGAGCCGTAATCGTGGTGGCGCAGCCCAGGGACGCGCAATCCCCATTGAAAGTATCGGTCGGCTCGCCGGCAGCAATGGAGTTTCCGAACGCGAGGGAGGCGAAGAACATAAATGACAGAGTGGGGGCTTCATCTGAACAGGGAGCTTAGCAACGATCGCTTCATGCCATTGTAATTGATCAGCCATAACGAGGCATATACGGCCGGGATGCAATCGCCCGGAAGGCCTCCAGGATGAGCGGTGCTGGCTGAATCGAAATGCCGGTGGGGTTGGCCGCCGCAGTCAGATAATAGATTCCGGCGGGGGTAGTTGTGGGTATCTCGAGCTCGTCAAGAACGAGTACGCCGGTCTCGGCCGCGACGTTCACTAAGCGTTATTGAACCCGAAACGGGCGGATTGCGTCTAATAAGGTGAATGACGAAAATCCGCGACGTGCCGGCACTGGTGGGATTTGCCCGGAAGGCAGGGCCGCTCCTTTGGCGAAGGATGTCCGAGGACCGGGCGCGTGTTGTTCAGCCTGCACCGCGGAAACCCGATTTTTCTTCCTGGACCGACGCAGGTATCCATGCCCTATGGATTGGGCACAGCACGGTTTTGCTTCGAATCGACGGCTTGACGATCCTTACCGATCCGGTATTCAGCACGAGGATTGGAGTTGGTCTGGGCCCCCTGACGATCGGAATGAAGCGGCTCGTTGCTCCCGCGGTTTTGCCTGAAGATCTTCCGACGCCGGACATCATTTTGCTGTCGCACGCGCACATGGACCATTTCGACCGGCCCAGTCTGCGGGCGCTGGAGCATCACGGAACGACGGTGGTGACGGCCGCGGGCACCAGCGATCTGCTGCGAGTGAAGCGTTATCAGAAGGTACACGAACTGAAATGGAATGAAACGGCGCGTGTGGCTTCGGCTTCGATTCGCGCGTTTGAAGTCAGGCACTGGGGAGCGCGAACCCATACCGACGTACACCGCGGATACAACGGCTATGTGATCGAGGCAGGGCGGCATCGCGTGCTGTTCGGCGGCGATACGGCTTATACAGACTCGTTCCGCGGCCTGCGTTCTTCGAGGGAATTCGATCTGGCGATCATGCCGATCGGCGCTTACGACCCGTGGATCAACGCCCACTGCAACCCCGAGCAGGCGCTTCAGATGGCCAATGATGCCGGGGCGAACCTCATTCTTCCCGTGCATCACCAGACTTTCAAACTCAGCAGCGAGCCGTACTTTGAGCCGATCGAACGGCTGCTGAACGCAGCCGGCGAACGCGTGGTTGTTCAGGAAATCGGGGGCGAATTTCAGGCGTACAATCCGCGCAGTTTTACCGCGCTCGCCACGCGGTCGAGTGCGAGCATATAGGCTGCGGTGCGATTGTCCACTTTGTGCTTTTCGCCGTATTCCGTGACGGCGTGGAAGCTGCGGACCATGACTTCTTCGAGCTGCGAATTCACGACGTCTTCGCTCCAGAAGAAGCCCTGACGGTCCTGTACCCATTCGAAGTAAGAGACAGTGACACCACCGGCGTTGGCGAGGATATCGGGAATGACGAAGACGTTTTTCTTCTCGAGAATTTCGTCGGCGAGAGGCGTCGTCGGTCCGTTGGCGCCTTCGCACAGAATTTTGCAGCGAAGCTGACCGGCGTTGGCGGACGTGATCACGTTTTCCGTGGCGGCGGGGAGGAGGACGTCGCATTCGAGAAAGAACGCCTGATCCTTATCCATGTTTTCGCCGCCCGGGAAATGCAGGATGGAGCCGGTTTCCGTACGGTGCTTCGCCAGCGCCGGAATATCGAGACCGTTTTCGTTGTAAACGGCTCCGTAATATTCGATGATGCTGACGATGCGGAATCCTCGCGCGGCCATGAGCCGCGCCGCCATCCCTCCGACGTTGCCGAATCCCTGAATCACCACGCGCGTGTCTTCCGGACGCAGGCCGAACTTCTTCAGGGCTTCGAGCGTCACGATCATGCAGCCGCGGCCGGTTGCTTCGGTACGTCCGCGTGAACCGCCGAGCTCCATTGGCTTGCCGGTAACCACGGCAGTTGTCGCATGGCGGATGTGCATGGAGTAGGTATCCATGATCCAGGCCATCACGCGGGCATTCGTATTGACGTCCGGCGCGGGCACGTCGCGGTCAGGGCCGATGATGTCGAGAATCTCCGCCGTGTAACGCCGCGTGATGCGCTCCAGCTCACCATCGGACAGCATGGCGGGGTTGCAGATCACGCCCCCCTTGGCGCCGCCGAAAGGAATGTCGACGACCGCGCATTTCCACGTCATCCACGAAGCAAGAGCGCGCACTTCGTCGAGGCTGACGTCCGGCGCATAGCGGATACCGCCTTTGCCGGGTCCGCGCGCGATGGAATGCTGCACACGATAGCCGGTGAAGAGCTCAATGCGGCCGTCATCGAGCTGAACCGGAATATTGACGGTCAGCTCGCGCGTGGGATTGCCCAGAACTTTGCGGATACCTTCATCGAGACCGAGTTTATCGGCGGCGTGATTAAAGCGGGCTTCCGCCGCCAGCCACGGATTTTTTTCCTGATCGGGAGCGACGCTTGCGGGCATACCGGTATTATTATCGCTTTCCGAGAAATGCCGGCGGATTCACGACGCACTCCACCGCCTGCTTCACTTCGGGATCGCGTTCCGCCTGCACTTCATCGCCTTTGTCGACGCCGAGCGCGATGGTATAGACCTCTTCTTTCAGGCGTGAGGCCATGAAGTCGCGCTCAGCGAGCCATTCGGAAAGCGCGGGCTGGATCCGCCTCTCACCCAGCCACACCTGAAACTCACTGAGCATTTCCGGCGGCACTTCCCAGCCGTCACTGACCTTGTGGTCTTTCACATATTCGAGAGCGAAACTCGTAAACGAGCCTGAGGCTTCGAGGGCCGCCTCAAACCGCGAGAACTCCGGGAGACTGGCGGCGATATCCGGCACGATGCCGCCACCGCCGGGAATCGGGCGGCCGTTATCTGTTTTGAATTCCGTCTGTTCATTCGGATGGGCGGCGGTGGCGCCCAGCGCGAAACCTTCTTCGCGAAATGGCTTCTGAATGGAGCGGCCGCTCGCGGTGTAATAGAGCGCGGTGGTGAGCGCGAGGCCCGTCTTTTCGGCCAGGGGATAGACGCTTTGCACCAGGCCCTTGCCAAAGGTGGGCTCGCCCAGTATGGTGGCGCGATCGTGATCCTGCAGGGCGGCGGTCACGATCTCCGCGGCGCTGGCCGTCTTGCCGTTGACGAGGACCGACACGGGAAACGTATAGGGAACGCTCTCCGCGGGAACCCGTTCGGTGGTCTCGGGGACGTTGCGGCCTTTCGCGGAAAGAATCACCTGGCCCGGTTTGAGGAATAACGATGCCGTTTCGAGCGCCGAGGTCACGTGGCCCCCGGGATTGTTGCGAAGATCGAGAACCAGCCCCTTCAGTTTTTCGCCGCCCAGCTTCTCTATTGCGGCGTGAATATCGCGGCCGGTGCTGCCTTCAAACGCCGTAACGCGAATGTAGGCGACGCCCGGCCGCAGCTCGAAGGCACGCTCCACGCTGGGCGTCTGCATCTCCTGCGGGACGAGGCGCAGGTCGACCAGACGCAGCGCGCCCGGATGGCGCACCGCGAGCTCAACCGGTTTCTGGCGTGATGCGGTGAGAAGCTGGATGATCTGCTCGGGCTCGAGGCGGTCGAGTGAGTAGTTGTTCACGCCTCGAATTTCATCGCCCGGCATGATGCCGGCGCGCGCCGCCGGCGTATCAGGGAGCGTCTGCAGGACCATGACGCGGCCGGGCAGAATGGAAACTACCGTGCCGAACCCCTTGCTGGTGGAGCGCTCCATCTGATTGAGCTGTTCGAACTGGTCCGGATCGAAAAACGAAGAATGCGGGTCGAGATGGCGGAGCAGGCCGGGGATCGCGCCCCCGTAGAACGCCTGATCGAGGTTGACGGGATCCGTGGCGTTTTCCTGGGCGATAGCCAGGACTTCCGCAAGACGCTTCATCGCGTTCGACTGTTCGGCATCGGAATCGGCGGCCGCGAGAGGCACCGCGAGCAGGAGCGCAAAGAGGACCGGCCGGATCATGAAGTCGCGTCGGGGCAGAGCACTTTCATTATGACGTCAGGGCTCATAAAGAGATAGTTGGCATTATTCGTGCAGGAACGGTCCCGATGTCTCCTACAGGACGTATTTTTTGGGGCCTTCTAGTCACATCGCTCAGCCTGGCGGCGCAAGTCAATGTCACGACATATCAATATGATCTGGGGCGGACCGGTGCGAACACGAGCGAATTCATTCTCAATAAGGCTAACGTCAAACCGGATACTTTTGGCCTGCTTTACACTTATCCGGTGGACGGAACGATCTACGGGCAGCCGCTTTATGCAGCCAATGTGAATATCCCTGGCAAGGGAACGCACAACGTCGTCTACGTGGCTACCGAAAACGATTCAGTCTATGCATTCGACGCGGATTCGGGCACCTATGGCGGGCCGCTCTGGCAGGACACGTTTGCGAGCGGCGGGGCGGTGCCGGTAGCGGCGGATGACGTGAGCTGCAGCCAGATTAAGCCGTCGATCGGCATTACGAGCACGCCCGTGATCGATTTGTCGCGCGGCGCGATCTACGTAGTGGCGATGACGCGGGAGGGCGGGAACTATGTGCAGCGCCTGCACGCACTTGATCTTTCGACGGGGGCCGAAAAGACGGGGAGTCCGGTAGAGATTCAGGCGACGTATCCGGGCACGGGAGAAGGCGGATCCACGGTAGTCTTCAATCCGCGAAATTATAAGCAGCGGCCAGGACTGCTGCTGCTGAATGGCGTGGTCTACACGTCGTGGTCATCCCACTGCGACATCGGGTCGTATCACGGATGGCTGATCGGATACGACGGGGGAACTCTGCAGCAGGTCTCGGTTTATAACAACACGCCAAACGGCAACATGGGCTCGTTCTGGAACGGCGGGGCCGCGCCGGCGGCCGACGCGAACGGCAACATTTATATCGTCTCCGCCAATGGCTCTTTCGACGGCGATCAGGATCTGGGCGAGAGTTACATCAAGCTTTCGAGCAGCGGAGGACTGGGAGTGGTGGATTACTTCACCCCATTCAATTACGCTGCGCTGAACGGAGCGGATCTCGACACGGGCTCGGCGGGCGTGGTGTTGATCGGCGATGAGGCGGGGAGCGCGGCGCATCCGCATCTGATGAGCAGCGCGGGAAAAGAAGGCCGAATTTACCTGATTGACCGCGACAATCTGGGCAAGCTGAACAACAATGGGTCGGACAGCCAGATCCCGCAATCGGTGCCGGGCGGTTTGCTTGCGCTGTTCGGGAATCCCGCGTATTTCAATCATTCGCTGTACTTCTGCGGGGCGGGCAGCTATCTGGGGGCCTACTCCATCTCGAATGCGCAGATGTCGACGGCGCCGGTTTCGCAGTCATCTGAAAAATATGGATATCCGGGCTGTGTTCCGACGATCTCATCGAATGGAACCAGCAACGGAATCGTGTGGACGCTCGAGCCGTTCGTGGGCCTTCACGCTTATGACGCGGATAACCTGGCGAATGAACTCTACAATTCCGGGACGGATGCCTCACCTGGAAACACGGTGAAATATTCGGCTCCGACGGTAGCGAACGGAAAGGTTTACGCGGGGCGAGATACGGTGCTCGCGGTATACGGGTTGTTTTCGGCAAGCTCGATCGGAATTCCGGTAGCCAATTCGGCGAGCGGCGACGTCGGTTGGATCGCGCCTGGTGGACTGGCGTCGGTCTACGGTTTGGGGCTGGCAGGCGGTACGGCGAGCGCGACGGGTTTCCCGCTGCCGGCATCGCTTGCAGGAACATCGGTCACCGTAGGGGGATACTCCGCGCCGATACTCTATGCAAGTCCTGGACAGGTGAACTTCCAGGTTCCGTTTGAAGTGCCGCCGGGGAACGCGGTCTTCACCGTTTTCGTGAACGGGTCGGCGGTGACTTCGGGATCGCTCACGGTTTCCGCCACGGCGCCGGGCGTCTTCATGATGAACGGTGGACAAGCGGCGGTCGTGAATCAGAACGGCAGCGTGAATTCGCTGGGCTCTCCGGCTCCGGCGGGAAGTGTGGTTTCGGTTTATGTCACGGGGCTGGGGACGGTCTCGCCGCAGATTGGGAGCGGAGAGTCCGCGCCTGCCGGGCCGATCTCCTATACAAACGCGACGGTCACGGTGACGGTGGGGACGGCGGCGGGGCAACTGCAATTCGCCGGCCTGGCGCCGGGCTTCGCGGGGTTGTATCAGGTGAATTTCGTTGTGCCTTCGCTGTCCACCGGGCAGTATGCGCTGAAGATTACGGCTGGTGGAGTGGTGAGCAATCCCGCTACGATTGCGGTGCAGTAGGAGGTCAGAGACCCGCCCCCAAAAAGGCTTCGCGGCATAGACTACGATCATGCGGCCTGCCCCGACTCCCCGGATTCTTTGGGTGGAGCTCACTTCCAAATGCCCGTTCGATTGTATTTTTTGTTCTCGCAAGAGCCGACGGGGGAGTGGGGAGCATTTACCGTTCGCGGTTTTCGAATCGCTGGTTCGTCAGGTTCAGAATCCCAGAAAGTTCCTGCTGAATTATTCCGGCGAATCGACGGTGTACCCGGACTTGATTGCCGCGATTCAATTGGCGCGATCGACGGGCGCGACAGTGGAGTTGGTTTCCGCACTTGCGTCCGCACCGGAGGCACTGCTGAAACAAATCAGCACCAGCGGGTTAAACCGGCTGACGGTTTCCATGCACGCGGCGGATTCCTCCACGTTCACGGAAATTTATCGATACAGTTCGTTCGACGCCCAGCTATCCCGGCTGGAGCGCCTGATGGCGCTCTGCGCGTCAGTGGAAAAAGGTCCGGTGGTTGACCTCGCGTTTGTAGCGATGCAGCGCAACCTGCAGGATCTGGAGCGTGTGGCCGGAATTGCAAACCGCCTGGCGATTACGGAACTTTCCATATTTCCCGTGATCAGAAGGGACGAGATTCCAATCGATTTTCAGGATGAGCTGGCAGCGGCCGGAAAATACAACGATACTTTCCGCACGGCTGTCGCACAGCACACGGAGCGAGCGAAGATTCTGTTCCCGGAGATTGCCTTTACCATTTGCGACCCATCATTTGCGCAGCAGCCTGGGGGGCTCGGCGAAGTCCCGATCCCGTGTCCAGGCACTTTGCCGGTTGGGGCGCGGATCCATTCCTGCGAACAAAATCCGTGGGAAACAGTGCACGTGCTCTCCAATGGCGATGTGGTCAGTTGTGAGGTGCGTGACAGGATACCTTTCGGGAATCTCGCGCGGCAGCCGCTGTCGGAGATCTGGAATGGCGAAGCATACAGCCGTTTTCGATCGGACTATGTGGCGGGCGAAGTGGCGGAATGCCGCACCTGTCCCTGGAAAACGGCGTATCTTCCCGCGCGGCTTCGGGGCGAAATTCTGGCGGCGCGCGGCGCCAGCGCTCAGTTAGGGCATGGCTGGCATGCGCCTTCGGGCGAGCCTCACATTTGGGGCAGCCAGCAGGCTGTCGCTGTGTTGCAGCCGACGGAGGGCGCGTCTCTCATTCAGGTCGCGGGATTACTTCCGCCCGGTAACGGGGATGGCGGCAACGATCTGACGCTGAGCTGCAACGGCGAGACGATCGGAAATGTTGTCAATTCGTCGCAGGAAGTGATGGCTTTCGATCTCAGTCTCGACGTGCGCGGTGCGGCGGCGTCTTTCAATCCCTGGCAGATTGAGTTTCGCACCCGACACGTATACCGGCCCGTCGATCACGGGACCGGTGCGGACCAGCGGGATCTCGGGTTTGCGCTCTCGGTGCTCGCGGCCAGATCTGAAATCAGCAAGGAGCAAGCCAGGAGGCAGACCAGCGATTTCGCTCGCCTGAGCGCCGCGATTGACCGGTTTGACCGTGCGGCACGAAGGGTCAATCGCTTCCGCGGAAAATGGCGGCGTACGCGCTACGATGGCGGGCCAGGGCTTTCCGTCATCATTCCCGAGCGCGACAACATCGCGGAGCTTCTGGTTTGTCTCGATGCGCTTCAGGAAGCGTCGCGATTGTGGCGGGAGCCGATGGAGATCATCATCGTGGTGAATGGATGCGCTCCCGGGGCTTATGAGGATGTGAAGAGGAAATATCCGGACGCTCACTGGATGTTTTCTCCGGCGCCGCGAGGATTTGCGGCGGCGATCGATGCGGGCCTTCGAGAGGCTCGCTACGACTGGGTTTATCTGTTAAACAGCGATGTGCGGGTGGCGCCGGATGCGCTGCTTGCGGCTGGAGCGCACCGCGATGCCGGTGTCTTTTCGATCGCATCCCAGATCATGCTGAAAGACTCGACCCGTTTTCGGGAGGAAACGAATCTGACGCGGCTCTTTCTGGAGAATGGTCTGGCGACGATTCACGATCTGATTCCGGAATCCGCCGACACGGTTGAGCATTTCTATTCCGGCGGAGGGGCTTCGATGTTTCAACGGCGAGTGCTGCGAGAGGTGCTGGATGTCGAGGCATACGAGCCCTTCTATTGGGAGGACGTGGAGTGGGGGTGGCGGGCGCGCAAGCGGGGATTCAGGGCGTTGTTCTGCGCGGGTTCCGTGGTATGGCATTCGCAGAGGGCGACAATTTCGCGATTTTATTCGCCGGAGGAGATCGACGAGATCTGGCAGCGAAATCGATTGTGCTTTCAATTGCGGAATCTGACTACGGTTGGCTCATTGGAGGACGTGGCCGCCGCGATTGGAAATGCGTCTGCCAATGTGGCGGCGCACTTCAACCGATGGAGCACGATCGTCAAAATTCTGCGGGGACGGCAATGGAACCACCGCGCGGCTTTGATGGATGACCAGCTGACTGATGACCGGCTATTCGCGTCGAGAGATCAGACGTCTTTGACGTCGTAAGTGAGAATCGTGACGCCCGCGCGGGCGAAGTTCGCCAGATCGCCGGCGGTGGCCTGTCCTTCGGAAGATTTGAGCGCTGCCTGAACGGCGGCCTCATTGTCGAAGGAGAGCTCGGCGACGAGATAAGGAGGCTGATCGCCCGCGATGACGCCGGGACTTCGAGTGCTGACCTGGTAGGAACGCAGGCCCGGGAGCTTTTTGGCAATGGGGACGTGCGTATCGAAGTAGTAGCGATCGAATGCAGTGGAATCGGAAGGCTGGGCGTAAAGAACGAGTACGCGGGTCATTGCGGTGCCCTCATTATATTCCCCGGTTGAATTTGGAAGCCATTGCAGAATGAGAGGAATGATCGCGGTTGCGGTGGGACACGAGGCTTAGAATATGGCTGGAACATGAATTTCCGGCGTGTTTTGGCTCTCGGTCTGATTGCAGGCTTCGGCGCGGGGTTGTTGGCCGGGCAGGGGCAGATTCCACGGTGGTGGTGGGCGTGGCCCGGGCCGCCGGACGCGCAGAGCGTGGCGCGCGGCAAGGCGGTGTTTGCGAAGGCGTGCGCTTCCTGCCATGCCGAGAATGCGGCGGGGACGTCAAGGGGCGCGAATCTGATGCGGTCAACGCTGGTGCGTCATGACGCGGACGGTTCGGCGATGAAGTCCGTGGTGGAGACCGGCAAGTCGCACGGCAATGTGAAGCCGATCCAGATGAGCGCGGCCGAGGCGAACGATGTAGTGGCGTATATCGAATGGGCGGTGCAGAATTACGACCGCACGTCGGCGGGAGCGCCGCCGCAAAGTTATCCGCTCTCCAGGCTGCTGGTGGGGAATGCGGAGGCCGGCAAGGCATTCTTCAACGGCGCGGGCGGTTGCGCGAAGTGCCATTCGCCCACAGGCGATCTGGCGGGGATTGGATCGAAGTATTCGCCGGTGGATCTGCAATCGCGGTTTCTCATGCCGCGCAGCCGGAAGCCGGTGATGGCGACGGTGACCACGGCATCGGGCGAGAAGGTTTCGGGGCGGGTGCTGCTCCTGAATAATTTCGATGTTTCCATTCAGGATGCGGAAGGCAAGACGCACAAGTGGGCGGCGGATTCAGTGAAGGTCGAAACTGAAGATCCGCTCGCGGCGCATCGCGAACTGCTCCCGAAGTACACCGACGCCGACGTGCACAACATGTTCGCTTATCTGGTGACCCTCAAATGAAAATGCTTTTGCCGGTTTTGCTGGGCGGGGCGCTGATTTTGGCTGGACAGGACTGGCCGACTCTTAATGGCGATTACACGGGGCAGCGTTTCAGTCCGCTCGCGCAGATCAATCAGAGCAATGTGACGAAGCTGCGGGAGGCCTGGCACTTCGATGCGGGCAGCGCGGTGAAATCGACGCCGCTGATGGTGAACGGCGTGGTTTACTTCACGACCGTCAATAACGCGTATGCGATCGACGCGAAGACCGGGACGCAGATCTGGCACTTCTTCCGCGAGGCGCGCGGAAATCTGCTGGCGAATCGCGGTGTGGCGATGTATAAGAACCGAATTTACTTCGGGACGCCGGACGCTTATCTGGTTTGCCTCGACGCGCGCACGGGGAAGAAAGTGTGGGAGGAACCGATCGCGGACCACACATTCGGCTATTACATGAGCATGCCGCCGCTGGTGGTGAAGGACAAGCTGATCGTCGGGATTTCGGGCGATGCGGCGGATGTGAACGGCTTTCTGAAGGCGGTTGATCCGGCGACGGGGAAAGTTCTGTGGACGTGGAACAGCGTGCCGAAGTGGGGTGATCCGGCGTCGAAGACCTGGCCGAATCAGGAAGCGATGCTGCATGGCGGCGGCACCGCGTGGGTGCAGGGAAGCTACGATCCGGCGTTGAATCTGACTTACTGGGGCACGGGAAATCCGCATCCGGTGATGAATGGGACGACGCGCGAGGGCGCGAATCTCTACACGTGCTCGATCGTGGCGTTGAATGTGGATACCGGCAAGCTGGTTTGGTATTTCCAGGCTTCGCCGCACGACACGATGGATCGCGATGCGAATCAGTCGGTGGTCCTGTTTGACGGGGTGTTCCAGGGCAGGCAGCGGAAGATGCTGGCGCAGGCGAGCCGTAACGGATATTTCTTCGTGCTGGATCGCGCGACGGGTGAGCATCTGCTGACGGCGCCATACGGTCCGAAGAACTGGACGTCCGGACTGGACAAGCGAGGGGAGCCGATTCCGAATCCGAAGAAAGAGCCGAGCGTGGCGGGAACCTTGTATCAGGATTCGGGCACGAACTGGTACGTACCGAGCTTCGATCCCGAGACAGGGCTGTTCTATGTGAACGCGAATCTGAATGTCTGGTTTCTGACCTACCTCACTTACGACGCCGATAAGATCGAGGCCGAGGATCATGAAGGCGGGCGCGATGTTT
>Ga0134125_10007338_pt1 | contig 12434 bp, 11 predicted proteins | sample KB31751_FD_96464 | JGI IMG/M metagenome (GOLD analysis project Ga0134125, IMG submission 96464) | Terrestrial soil microbial communities with excess Nitrogen fertilizer from Kellogg Biological Station, Michigan, USA - KB3-175-1 | ecosystem: Environmental > Terrestrial > Soil > Unclassified ... | reverse complement strand
CGGCATCAGCCTCTGGTTCTTCTTCGCCGTCGCCCTCCCCGCTTACCAGCCCTGGCATGATATCTCCGGCCAGCAGCTTTTCCTTCGACAGCAGGCCGGCGTCCTCGAGCGCCTCGAAATCGGGCAGGTCACGCAGCGTGTCGAGGCCGAACTCGAGCAGGAATTGTTTCGTCGTCACATAGGTATAGGGCGCGCCCGGCGTCGGACTGCGCGGTCCCGATGCGATCAGGCCGGCGCCGCGCAGAGCACCAATCAGGTCGCGAGAAATTTCCTTGCCGAAGAAGGATGACAGTTCGGCGCGGGTGATCGGCTGGAAATAGGCAATGCACATCAGCACCAGCACATCCGACTGTGTCAGGTCTTTGGCACGCTCGCTGCCGCCGGCGGCCGCGCCAAATGCACTGCGGATGGCATCGGCATAGGCCGGCCGGGTCATATGCCGAAAACCGCCGGCGACGGTGACCAGGTCGTAGGGCCTGCCACGCAGCTCCTCGCGGATGTCATCGATCAGGAGATCGATGCTGCAGCTTGTGCCGACGATGCGGGCGAGCACCTCACGCCCAACCGGCTCGTTGGCGGCAAAGATGGTCGCCTCAACGCGCATCATCCATTCGCGCCAGCGCGCCTCCGGCGGCAGGTGATCCAGCTCCCGGTCGAGCAACGGTCGTTGCCCATCCCCATTTTCTCGGCGAGCCTTCGTCGAACGCGCCGCCATCATCACAGCCCGTAAATGCGGAAGGTCGGACGGCCCGACAGTTCGCGGATGGCGCCGAGCTCGACCAACCGGTCGAACAGCCGGCGCAGGCCGCGGTCGCTCATGCCGTTGTTTTGCTCGCCGCGCGAGGCGATGAGCGCATCTTCGCTCAGCAACCGGTCGACGATCGCCTCCGCCCCCTTGGCCCGGAGTTTTGGCGCGACGGCAAGCAGCTTGTCCGCCCGGCGTCCAAGTTCGCCAAAAAGATCGATGGCGCGTAGCGCTGCACGCGCCTGGGCGGCGAGCAGATTTTTGGCACGGTCGGATTCGGTTTCGATACCCACTGCCGGAGAAACGGTTGCCGATCGCCGTGTGCGAGCGGGACCCCCGCCCAAAGTTGCCTCGGTGCCGAGCAGCGGCACCGCTTGCGCCCAGCCCAATTGCTGCGCCAACAAGGCGTCGGCAATAAAGGCTCCCTCGACGCGCCCGAAAGAATGGCGCTCCGCAAGCACGAAGGCGCCGGTAAGCATCCCGGCCATCCCGGTCTTGGCGGAAAGCTGCCGAAGCTCGTCGGCCAGGGCGCGGACCGCTTCGGCGTCGGGCGCATGGCCAAACGCCTCCAGCATCGCCGCGAGGTTTTTTGCCGTCAGCAGATCTTGCGCCGGCCGGCCGGCCAGCCGGTGCCAGGCGAGCAGCGTCCGGCCGGTGGGGCCGACATCATCGCCGGGCTTTGTCAGCAGCACAGTATCGCGCAGCGCCGCCTCGTCCTCGACCCGGCCCGCCTGCCGGGCCGTCGCCGCGGCAGCTTTCAGCGCAAGCCGTTGCCGCCAGGCGCCGGCCCATCGCTCCTTCCGGCGAACCACCACGTCGAGCACGGCAAGCGCCGCGCCGGCGGTGATGGCAATGTCCTCAGAACCGTGCGCAGCAAGGCTTTGCGCATCGGGAACGGTGTGGCGCAGCCAGGCCGGGACGAGGGCCGTCGGGTTGACGGCCGCCGCGACAGCAAGCGTGGCGGGGTGGCGCGAGGTAGATTTGGGCGGCAGAATCATCGCACGTACGATGAATCAGTGCGGCGCTTTAGGCAAGCGTTTTCCACAATAACCGCCGCGCCTGTCGTAGGGAATAAAAGACCGATAATGTTGCCTTAACGATAACTTAGGCTATTGGAATCATTAGGGGATTCATATACGAATATCGACCTCGGTGGAACTCCTCCATCTCCTGATCGACCGTATTGATTAGCACAAAACCAGCACTCGTCCAGTGCCGCTTAAAGCCGAATTGGAGGATATGTCAGGTTAATTCGGTTAGGACGAAAGTTTCGTGGATGCCGGACTCTAGGCAGTGACATTCTTGATGGATTTCCGGTGCGCAAATGCGCTTGTACGGTGGTGCGTTTTGACCGAGGCTATACAGAGAGATTGCGGACCTCGGAGAAAGCTGAAAGGAACCGTTGAAGGCTTCCGGTAGGCCGAGATGTTTGTATTACTCGCTTTCGTTTATGGCTGACAGGCGATCGGGTCATGCTCCCGGATATCAGCCCGATACTGATCATGAGTTTACCTGAGGTCGCCTAGACAGCACCACTAAGCCACGCGGATCGGCATCCCAGGTGTGAGCATTTTTGCCAGCCATGCACAGGAACGACTTGCGGTTTCCTCCCCGACATGATTGATTGCGCCCATCCACAGGGGTGCTCCGTATTGTCGGGGCTGAGACGCGGGCGTCAAGCCCTCATACCCTAGAAGCTGATCTGGGTAATACCAGCGGAGCGAGGCGGAACTGATGTTTTGTGGCGCACAAATTTCCCTTTATCCCATGACCGGCGATTTCGTCGGCGTTATCATGAGCGCTCTGTCCGCGCTCGATCCCTATCGAGACCGGCTGCGCATCGAGACGGACGATATCTCGACGCTGCTGGTCGGTCCGCCCGAAGTGCTGTTTCCCGCAATGCGCGATCTCTACGTGGCGGCGGCGAACACCGGCGTGCATTGCGTGCTTTCGGCCGCCATTTCACGCGGCTGCCCCGGCGAGCCCGACGACGAGATTTGCGCCTCGCCGCTGTTTGGCGGCCCGCGAGAACTACTGGACCAGCGCAAGGCCGCAGCCCTTGAGACTGTTTTGGATGCACCCGTCACCGGCACGCCGGCCGACGCGCAATTCTCGCTCTATGTGATGGGCACCGGCGATCACATGGACGAAATCTACGGCTGCATCGATTTCGTGAAGCGCTCGGGCGTGTTCGATCGCTCCAAGAATTTCTGCACCCGGCTGGACGGCGATTCCGGCGCGGTGTTTGCCGCGCTTGAAGCGGCGTTCTGCCGGTTCGGCCCGCCGGCAGGGCACGTCACCATCGACCTGACGGTATCCGCGAACAGCCCGACGTCGCGCTGATCTTTCGCGCCTCAAGGCACTGCCATGTCCAGTTTCTCCTCTTGCGCGCGTGCGCTTGCGTCCTGTTTCGGCAAGGTCGGCCCTGCCCTGATTTCGGTCGGCACGCTGATCCTCGCCTGGGAGCTATACGCCCGGTTTTCCGGCATCTCGCCCACCACCCTGCCCGCGCCGTCGCGGGTGCTGGCGCAGGCGGTGCTGAACCGGCAGGCGCTGTTCGACAACACGCTGCCCACCATCCGCGCCACCCTGTTTGGCTTCGCCTGCTCGCTGGTGGTAGCCTTCGTATTTTCGGTGGTGATCGATTTCTTCAGGCCGCTGCGGCGCGCGCTGTTTCCGGTCTTCATTATCAGCCAGACGCTGCCGCTGATCGCCATCGCGCCGCTGGTGGTGCTGTGGTTCGGCTTCGGCCTCGCGCCCAAGATCATGCTGGTGGCGCTCGTCACCTTCTTCCCCATGCTGGTGGCTCTGGCGCAAGGCTATGAGGCGACCGACGCCGACATCCAGTCCCTGCTCGCCTCGATGGGCGCGTCGCGCTTGAAAATATTCCGGCTCGCCCGCCTGCCCTCGGCGCTCCCGTATTTCTTCGCCGGTCTGCGCATCTCGATCACCTATGCCGTGGTCGGCGCGATTTTCGCCGAATATGCCGGCGCCGCCAAAGGGCTCGGCATCTACATCCTCAACGCCAAGAACAATTTTCGGCCCGATTTGGTGCTCGCCGCTGTGCTGGTCAGCGCCTCGCTGACGCTGATGCTGTTCGGCCTGACGCTGCTGGTTCAGCGCCTTGTCATGCCTTGGGAACGTCTCGGCGATAGGCGAAAGCCATGAGGCTGGAACTGCGCAAACTGGCCAAACGATTCGATGGCCTCGACGTGCTGGCCGACATCTCACTTCATGTCGATGCTGGCCAATTCGTCTCGATCCTCGGGCCGTCGGGAGCCGGCAAATCGACGATCTTCAAGCTGCTGACCGGCGGCATCGATGCGGACAGCGGGGAAATCCTGTTGAACGGCGCGCCTCCGGCCGGAGGCGAAAAGCCGTTCGCCTTCATGCCGCAGCACGATGCGCTGATGCCGTGGCGGCACATCATCGACAACGCGACGCTCGGCCTCGAAGTGCAGGGTTTTTCCCGCAAGACTGCGCGTGAACGGGTAGCACCCTTGTTCGCCGAATTCGGCCTCGACGGCTTCGAACGGCATTACCCCGCGCAACTCTCCGGCGGCATGCGCCAGCGCGCCGCCCTTCTACGCACCGTGGTGCAGCAACGCGACATGCTGCTGCTGGACGAACCGTTTGGCGCGCTCGATGCGCTGACCCGCGCCGCCATGCAGCGCTGGTTGATGGAGATGTGGCAGCGGCACCGGTGGACAGCCCTGCTCATCACCCATGACGTGCGCGAGGCCGTGTTCCTCTCCGACCGCATCTATGTGCTGAGCGCCCGCCCCGCGCGCGTCGTCAGTGAGATCACCGTCGCCCTGCCCCGCCCTCGCCTCGACCTGACCTCGCCGGAAGCCAGCGCCATCGAATCCCGCCTCCTGCAAATCCTGCTCAACCCCAAATCCTGCTCAACCCAAGGACATGACGATGCTTGACCGCCGCCAGTTTCTCGCCGCCACCGCGATCCTGTTCGCCGCACGGCCAGCCTTCGCCCAGACAAGGCCCATATCCATCGCGCTCGACTGGACACCCAACACCAACCACATCGGCCTGTTCGTGGCGCAGGCCAAAGGTTTTTATACCGAGGCTGGGCTCGACGTCGGCATCCTGCCCTACAGCGATACCGCCGCCGGCACACTGGTTGCCAACCATGTCGCCGATTTTGGCATCCTGAGTTCGCTGGCACTTTTCACCCAGCGCACCGCTGGCGCCGATCTCGTCGCTACCTATGCGGTCAGCCAGACGGAAACCGGCCGCATCGTCTTCAAAGCCAGCCGCGCCGACATCCAGCGTCCCAAAGACCTCTACGGCAAGATCTATGGCGGCTTCGGCAGCGATTGGGAAAGGGCGCTGATCGGCAGTATCATCCGCAACGATGGCGGCACCGGCACATTCGAGACGGTGACGCTCGGAACCTCCGCCTATGAGGCGCTCGCCAATGGCGCGGTGGATTTCACCCTTGAGGTCTACACCTGGGAGGGCGTCAAGGCAGAACTCGACGGCAAGCCGCAACGCTCGTTCCGCTATGCGGATTTCGGCGTGCCGGACCAGCACCCCAACTTCATCGGTTCAAGCCGGTCCTATCTCGACAAGAACCGGCAGCTAGCTGCCGATTTCATAACCGCAACGAAACGCGGCTATGCCTTCGCTGTCGATCACCCGGACGAAGCGACCGACAGGCTGATCGCCGCCAACAGCGACGCGCTGACCGACCGCACGCTGGTACGCGCGTCGTTGCAGGCGCTGATCGACGGGCATTATCTCAAGAGCGCTGGGGGCGTCGTTGGCACTATAGATCCGGCCAAGGTCGAAGCGATGGGGGATTATCTGTTCCGCGCCGGTATCCTGCGCGACGGAAGCGGCGAGAAGGTGAAGGCGCGCCCGGATTTCTCCAGCTTTTACACCAACAAGTACCAGGGCGAGCGGCCATGACCCTACCCAACGGGTGGCAATACCGATGCAGATCAGTGCAGAGATGAATTTTTCTTTGCCGAAGACGGCTTTGTCGGCGCCGTATTCTCCCAGCCGAGGTTTCCTTAAAGCGCCTTCGTCACCAGCGAGCCGGCGATTATGCCGTCGCCAGTCGGCAAAGTGATAAGCGTTGAGAGTTGACCGCAGTCAACTCTCGGCTTCCTGGTAACCTCTCGTTAACATTAAATATCTTGCCGGATCAAAGGAATCAGAGCTACATGCGGTTAGTGAGCTAGATGAGTGTTCAAAACGCATGTGCGGAAAATACCGATGAATGTCAAAGCCAGCCTCAAAGAGGAGATCGCTGAAGTCGATCTGCTGATCACGCAGCAGGCGAACGATCTGTCCGCGATGCTGAACGAGCATCGCTTGGCGATGTTCCCGCCGAATGCCCAAAAAACGCTCCGGCCATTCCAGCTTTCGGAAGCAGCGCAGTACCTTGGCGTCACCAGCGGCTACCTGAAGAACCTGTCTCTCGAAGGCAAGGGACCGGAGCCGATGGTAACACCGTCCGGCCGTCGTTCCTACACGGCTGAACAACTGCTGGATATGCGTAGCTACCTCGACAAGAATAGCCGGGCGGCTGCGAAATACGTTCCGCATCGCCGAGACGGCGACCACCTGCAAATCATTGCCGTGGTCAATTTCAAGGGCGGCTCCGCAAAGACGACGACGACTGCTCATCTTGCTCAACATCTGGCACTTACGGGACACCGCGTTCTCGCCATTGATCTAGATCCGCAGGCATCACTATCGGCCCTGCACGGCTTCCAGCCCGAGATCGATCACAACGAATCCCTCTATGAAGCGCTACGCTACGACGACGAGAGAAAGCCGCTTTCGGCACTCGTGAAGAAGACCAATTTCCCGGGCCTCGATATCGTCCCCGCAAACTTGGAATTGCAGGAATTTGAGTACGACACCCCCCTCGCCCTTTCGAGGAAAGACGGCTCCATGGGTCAGATTTTTTTCGGACGGCTGGATGAGGCAGTGGCCAATGTCGCGGATGACTACGACATCGTCATCATCGATTGTCCGCCGCAGCTCGGCTACTTGACGCTGACGGCGCTTTCTTCCTCGACGGGCATTTTGATTACCGTTCACCCGCAGATGTTGGACGTCATGTCGATGTGCCAATTCCTTTTGATGATGGGCGAAATCATGGGGACCCTGAAGAAGGCAGGGGCAAATATGCGGCTCGACTGGCTGCGCTATCTGGTGACCCGTTACGAGCCGACGGACGGCCCGCAGAACCAGATGGTTGCTTTCATGCGATCATTGTTCCGGCAACATGTGCTCGTCAACGAGATGCTCAAGAGCACCGCTATCTCCGATGCCGGGATCACCAAGCAGTCACTTTACGAGGTCGAGCGCGCGCAATTCACCCGGTCTACTTATGACCGTGCGATGGAATCCTTGCATCGGGTGAATTCCGAGATTGCCGATCTCATTCACGGGGCATGGGGGCGCTGATGGCCAGAAAAAATCTGCTGACCACGTTTACAGAAGGAAGGTTGACTGCAGTCAACTCGCCTGCCCAAAGCGACACGCTGCCGCCTGCCATGGAAAGAAACCGCAGCCGGGGCGCTTTCGGGGCGATGACCCGATCCATCGACGAACTTGCCGAGAAGGCGCAGGCTGCGAAGGATATCGAATCCCGACTGCTTGAGGGCGAAACCGTTATCGATCTAGACCCCGACGGCCTCGACATTTCGTTCATTTCCGACCGCATGGACGACGATAAGGAGGCGTTCGAGGAACTGGTGGAGGCCATACGCCAGCGGGGCCAGGATTCCCCTATTCTGGTGCGGCCTCATCCCGAAGCCGCTGGTCGCTACATGATCGTTTTCGGGCATCGACGAGCACGCGCTGCCAAAGCGCTTGGAATACAGGTGAGGGCGGTCGTCAAGGAATTGGGCGACAAAGATCATGTGATTGCCCAGGGACAAGAGAATTCCGCCAGGGCTGATCTTTCCTTCATCGAGAAGGCTGTCTTCGCCTCCAACTTGGAGCGCGGAGGCTACGACCGCGATGTCATTATGTCGGCATTGTCCGTAGACAAAACCGTTGTCTCGAAAATGATTTCCGTAACCAAGGACATTCCGGCCGAGGTCATTGTGGCTGTTGGAGCCGCCAAGAACAGTGGCCGAGACCGCTGGTACGATCTTGCCAAGAAGATTAGGGCGCATGGCGGGTCGCTCGCGGGCATGACCGCTTCGCACGCATTCAAGACCGCGAGCAGCGACGACAGGCTGGAGATGCTGTCTCGTTATCTGACCGGAAGGACGGCAAGCAAGGCTACGGAATCGCTTGGCCAAGCGGAACCCAGGTCTTGGTCTCCTGCCGATAAGTCGGTCAGCGTTTCGATGAAATCCACGGCAAAGAAGGCTACGGTTACGCTTGAAGATGCGAACGGGCCACGTTTCGCGGATTACATTACTGGACGGCTGGATGAGCTTTACGAGGGCTTCCTGAAGTCCGCCAAACAAAAAAACGGAGATTAGAAGCCGCAAAAGAAAAAGGCCCCCGAACGGCGAACCGTGGAAGCCTCTCTCGTATTCCTGCAAGAGCGAGAATCGCATTTCCACGAATCACTGTCAAGCGTTTGAACGCCGATTCGGCGAGTGGATTTCTTTTGCCTGATTGGAGGTGAAGGAAGAATGGAAATGGGTATCGCAACGACTCCTTTTGGGAGCCGAACGATGACGCTTGCCTTATTGGCAGCGCAAAAGGATTCACAGGAGATCCCAGAAGGAAAGGCCGTCGACAAATGGCAGGTTTACCGTGACCTCTGCGAAGGCAAGAGCCTTTTAGGCATCGGAGACCGGTCGCTGGCCGTCTTGGCGGGTTTGCTGTCGTTCTATCCGGATAACGAACTGTCGGAGGAGAACGGGCTGATTGTCTTCCCGTCGAACAGGCAGTTGTCTCTCAGGGCACACGGGATGGCGAATGCCACGTTGCGGCGGCATCTGGCGGCGTTGCTGGATTGCGGCCTCATTACACGGCGGGACAGCCCGAACGGCAAGCGATACGCACGCAAGGGCAGGGAAGGGGGCCTTGAGGATGCCTTTGGTTTCTCTCTCGCACCGCTTCTCGCCCGATCCGAAGAGTTTCAGCAGGCGGCCGAGCGCATCCGTGCGGAGAACCGTGGCGTCAAGCTGATGCGCGAGCGGATCACGCTGCATCGTCGTGACATCCATAAGCTGATCGAGGCAGCGATCGAGGAAGCCGTTCCTGGCGACTGGGGAGGCCTGTGGAGACGTTTCCGTGCGATCGTGGAGGCTATTCCACGCAAAGCCGTCCTGCACGAGCTGGAGGCCATCGTTGTCGATCTGGCGGTCCTTCGCGATGAAGTGGACATGATGTTGGAAAACTTCATGAAAACTCAGAATCCGAGCGCCAATGAGTCTCATAATGAGCCGCAGCAATCAGACTCAAACACATATCCCTCATCTGAATTTGAACCAGCTTCCGAAAAAAGCGGGGCAACGGTCAAGCCCGAACGGGGAACGCAGGAACCGCCGAAAGGATATCCCTTGGGCTTTGTCCTGAAATCATGCCCAGAAATTGTCGATTACGCCGTCGACGGGATCGGCAATTGGCGCGATTTGATGGCAACGGCCGCCCAGGTGAGAGGATATCTCGGAGTTTCGCCGTCGGCGTACGAGGATGCCTGCCATGTGATGGGGCCGGAAACCGCGGCGATTGTCGTCGCCTGCATCTTGCAGAGGGCGCAACACATCAATTCAGCTGGCGGATATCTGCGGGCGCTCACCGAGAAGGCAAGGGTCGGGGAGTTTTCGGTCGGTCCCATGCTGATGGCGGCGTTCAAATCGAATGGAGCGACATCGAGGATGGCGGGATAGGAGGTCAACATGCAGACCCTCAAAGTCGTTAAGCGCTTGTTTCCGGAAGTAGAAAGCGGTGAGAAGACCTCAACCATCAGGTGGCGAGAGCTGAGAATCCAACCCGGGCTCATGATCTACGAATGTGACACCGATCCGAGAAAGGCAGTCACGGTTTTTGTGACCTCGTGTACGGACATTGCCGTTCTCGCAGGCGGCATGTCCGTCGGGCGAAGGGATGAGTGGCCTAACGGCGTTAGGCTCGCTGGTATGCGTGAGCATCACCCTGAAATCGAACTGATAGACATCGTTCAGGTTGTCGAGCACGTGACCCCGGAGCAGACCTGAATGCTTCAGAGATCATCTTCTCTTTGACCGTGCCGCCTGCCCAAAATCAATTATTTCGGCCGGTCTGTACGGCTTCGAGTGTTCGGCCGTCGCCACGGCTTCGACCAGGATGTCGATCGCCATGCGGGATTTCTGGCTAATGTTATCGTCGCCCGACAATTTGGAGCCAGGCTTGCTCGAGGAGCTCACGCGCATGGCCGAAATTGGATTGCATATATCGTCTCCAAATCGCGCCCACCGCGCTGGAAGAGGTGACAGAGCTGGGAACACCGACGGTAAACGGCTGCGGTCGCATTCGTCTCAAATGGTAGACAATCGCTGTTAGCTTCCAAGGATCCCGATGGATTGTCGGGCGAAATCAGGCGGATGGTAATCTCCGGCGGCCGGGGCAGAATGAGAGGACACGAATTGTGGACGGCTGGCGGCCAAAATTGAGGGCGAGGTCGGGGTTGAGCGACCACCAAATAATGTCCAATGATACTTGTGGGTATCTGCGCAGCCTCTCGGGGCGGCGAAGCACGGCACATTGGCAAATTATGTCGATATAATCGCAGCGTACCGACATGTCGTGGATGCTGCACACTGTTCGTAAAAGCCAGAAGGTGCGAGCAACGATCGGTGGACGGCGGCTCGGGTCTTGACAAGGGCTACCATGCCAGCAGATGCTATCTTGATGGCAAGTTAAAGGTGGCCTATATTCGGGACGAAGGAGACCAGCATGGCCGAACCTCAACTTTCTGTGCGAAGTGCCAAGGCGCGAGACCTTGCTCACCGGCTTGCCCGTCGCGAAAATCGCTCGATCGCGGACGTCGTTGAGCGCGCTCTGGAGTCCTACGAGGTCCGTGAAGCCGGTCGCGAACCGGCTGCAACGTTCTACGCGCGCCTGTCGACCAACAGCGGCACTGATATCGATCTCGAAGCGATCATCAGAGAGGGGCGCAAAGTCCACACGGGACCTGAGCTTTGATCTTTCTCGATACCAATGTGATTTCGGAGACGCTGAAAAAGGCGCCAAGCCCGGCCGTCATGGCTTGGCTCGTGCGGCACGATGCCGAGCTTGCATTGCCCACCGTAACGATTGCGGAGATCGCTTTCGGGATTCAGAAGATCGTGCCCGATCAGCGTGCTGGGCGGCTGGAGCAGGGACTTTCCGATTGGCGCCGTCGTTTTGCCGACCGGATATTCGCGCTGACCGAAGAGGCAGCCCTTGCCTATGGTGAAATCATGGGCACCGCCTCGCGCCAAGGACGAGGCATGTCCGCACCGGATGGGATGATCGCCGCCATCGCGCGAGTGAATGGCGGACGCTTGGCGACCCGTAATCTGACTGACTTCGGCACGACTGCCCTCGAGCTGATCTCTCCGTGGGAGTTCTGAACCGCTGAAAACGGCCTCATTCATCATAGCAGCAGGGCAGGGGGGCCTTTGCCTCCCGGTCTTATCTCTTGCCTACAATCCCGACGCTTTTGTCAGGTTGACGCGAAACCGATCCCTTCGGCGCTGGTATTTGCGGGTCATTTCGGCGCTAGCGTGGCCGAGCTGCTTTTGCACATAGCGCTCATCGACTTCGGCCGAGGAGGCAAGGCCGGCGCGGAGCGAATGGCCGGCAAACATCATTCCGCGTTCGCCCTCCGGCAGATCTCCGCGCACGCCGGCCGCCAGCGCAGTGCGCTTGACGAGGCGGGCGACCTCCTGATCGTTGAGCCGATTGGCGCCGACCGCCTTGCCTCGGCCGGTCACACGCCGAAAGAGGGGACCATGCGCGATGCGCGCGAGCTTCAGCCAGGTTTCGAGCGCCACGACGGGACAGGTGGTATCGGAGGTGCCGCGCCCGACTTCGACCTCACGCCAGCCCGTCTTGCCGCGCAGCCGCAACAGCATGCCTTTGTCGAGTATTTCGATCCAGCCGGAAGAGTCCTCAGTCTGGTCGCGGCCGCAGTCGAGGCCGACAACTTCCGAGCGGCGCAGGCCACCGGCAAAGCCGAGCAGCAGCATGGCGCGGTCGCGCAGGCCGCGCAGGGTGCCGCGGTCGAGCGTTTCCAGCATAGCGATCAGGTCCTCGGGCAACACCGCCTCCTTTTGCCGGGGCGGGGCGGCGTGCTTGTTGCGGATGCCGGCCATGACGGTCGCAATATGGCGGTCCTTCCTGTCGAGCGGCTGGCTACGCTGTGCATAGTTCCAGGTCAGCGCGGACAGCCGGCGTTCGATCGTCGACACGGAATTAGGCTTCTTGTCGCCGGTTGCCTTTCCCGAGGCGCATGCGGTGACGTAGAGGCCGACCACCTGGGGATCAGGCGGAAACATCTCGACGCCCTGCCGACGGCACCAGCTCGCAAATTGCTTCCAGTCCGAGGCGTAGGCGCGGCGGGTGTTGGCGGAACTGGCCGCCTCAACGTAATCGCGCGCGCGGTCCGCAAGCTTTTCCAGATGCGCCGGAAGGGGAGGGGGTGAGGAGTGGTCGGCATTGCCGACGGAAAGCCAATGATTTGGCTTTTCGAACGACGAACGCCCGGAACCATGGTGGAGGG
>Ga0134125_10007337_pt1 | contig 12435 bp, 9 predicted proteins | sample KB31751_FD_96464 | JGI IMG/M metagenome (GOLD analysis project Ga0134125, IMG submission 96464) | Terrestrial soil microbial communities with excess Nitrogen fertilizer from Kellogg Biological Station, Michigan, USA - KB3-175-1 | ecosystem: Environmental > Terrestrial > Soil > Unclassified ... | reverse complement strand
GGACTCCAGGCTCTGCATGAAGCGCGGCAGATTCTCGAAGCTGCGCCAGAAGCGGTAGCACTCCTCGGGAGACTTGCTGAGCACGATGCTGCGCTCGAGATAGATATCGGTTCGGCCCGACACGCCGGGAATGCTGCGCCCCGCCCTGTTGCCCGTGAGCCGCACGGCTGCAAGCACATCGAGCGCCGTGACGCCGGCAACGGCGGCGAGTGCGACGGCAGCTCTGCCGCGCCGGCCCCGGCCCGCAAGCGCTACGGCCAGAGCCGCCAGATCGAAGGTGTCGCCAACGACGCGCGACCACAGCCAGGGCGCGCGCTCGCGTTGCGTCAGGATGCCGATGCCGGCGGCGAGCTCTCTCGTCCCTACCATCCGCATGAGAGTCGGGCTGCGAAGCCCGCTCAGCCAGCAGACGGCGCGCGGTGCGGCAACGGCCGCAGCTCCGAGACCGATGCTGAACCAACCCAGACCGCGCTCGAGGGACTCTGCCGCATCGCGCCGCGCGATGTCGCGTTGCAGGCCATGATGCGCGGGTGGCGCTCCGGCCTCGAAGCCCGGGAACCCCGTGGGTTCCGGTCGACTTTGTCCCAAGCCCTGCTGTGTGACGTCGGTTGCCATGAGCTCTCTCCGGATAGGCGCGCCTGCCAGCCAGGCGCGCTCACTAAGAATCCGAGAGAGAGCCGGCGGTTCCGGCCGCCGGCACCCGGTTCGATCAGCCTCGGGACGAGCCGAAGCGCCGGCCGCCTTGGGAGCCGAAGCTGCGGCCGGAGGGCCGCGCATGCCGGCCGGCATGATGCTTCGGTTGCGATGCACGCACGGGCGGCACCGCAGGACGAGGCGCTGGACGCTGCTCCGCGGTGACGGTGAATTGCGGCGTCGCGGCGATCGGGATCGGCCGGCGCAGCAGCCGCTCGATGTCCTTGAGCAGCCCCGCCTCATCGGGCGCGACGAGAGAGATAGCGCAGCCTGCGCCGCCGGCGCGGGCCGTGCGTCCGATGCGGTGCACGTAGTCTTCCGGCACGTTCGGCAGCTCGTAATTCACCACGAAAGGCAGCTCTTTGATGTCGAGCCCGCGTGCCGCCACCTCGGTGGCGACGAGCGCCGTGATCTTGCCGGACTTGAATTCCGAGAGCGCCCGCACGCGCGCATTCTGGCTCTTGTTGCCGTGAATGGCCGCGGTCGCAATGCCGGCGCCCGCCAGTTGCTCGGCCAGCCGGTTGGCGCCGTGCTTGGTGCGCGTGAACACCAGGACCTGGTGCCAGTCCCCTTCGCGGATGAGATGCGCCAGCAGGTGGCGCTTGTGCTCCTTCGGCACGCGGTACGCCTGCTGTTCGACGCGGTCGGCCGTGGCATTGCGCGGGGCGACCTCGACGGTCACCGGATCGTGCAGCAGACGCGTCGCAAGATCACGGATGTCGTCGGAATAAGTGGCCGAGAACATCAGGTTCTGCCGCCGCTGCGGCAGCAGCTTCAACACCTTACGAATGGCATGGATGAAGCCCATGTCCAGCATCCGGTCAGCCTCGTCCAGGACGAAGTGACGCACCTCGCGAAGATCGACCGCGCGCTGCCCGGCAAGATCGAGCAGGCGTCCCGGAGTCGCGACCAGGAGATCGCAGCCGGCGCGCAAGGCGTCGATCTGCGGATTGATGTTCACGCCGCCAAAGACGACGCAGATGCGTGTCTTCGTATGGCGCCCATATTGACGCGCGCTTTCCGCTACCTGGGCGGCCAGCTCCCGCGTCGGCGTGAGGACGAGCGCGCGGGGAGCGCGGCCGGCGGGACTTTGTGCCAGCGCCTGTAATATCGGCAGCACGAAAGCCGCCGTCTTGCCGGTGCCGGTCTGCGCGCCGGCGAGCACGTCGCGCCCGGCGATGACCGCGGGAATGGCCCGCAGCTGGATGGGGGTCGGCGTCTCGTAGCCCTGCTCGGCAACGGCGCGCGACAGCTCGGGCGCAAGCCCGAGTTCGGTGAAAGGCATTGTTCGGGGAACCTCTGTGTTGGCTCGCGGGCGCGTGGCCCGCTCAGCCGGGTAGGCATCCCCAATTGATACGAAGTGTATCGGGGCTGGTTATGGCGCCCCGCGGGATGCGGCGCGGACTCTACAGGCTTTCCGGCCGCGCGTCGAGCCTCGAGAATGGCTAAACTACGCGTTTCCGGGCAATGTGTGAACGGAACAGGGGCCGGCACCTCTAACCAAGCCATATGGGTCCCGAGTGGTCCCGGCATTGAGCACATGCCCATCCATCCCGCCTGATTAAGGGGAGCTTTTTGATGATTCTCGACTGCGCTCGCGCCAAACCGGGCGCCTTCGGCGCCCTGCGCCTCTGGATTTGCGGCTTCGGTGTGGCGGTTGCGGCGGCACTGGCCGGCTGCAGCGCCAACACCAAGGTCTACAACGGCACGCCCGTGGTGACCGTCACCGGCCAGGCGCCCGGTGATTTCTCGACCTACGTGGTCGGCATCAGCGTCTACAGCATGACCCGCAGCGACGGCTACATCGCCTATCCCGCCGGCTATACCTACGAGGAATTCGCGGATCTGACCCAGCGGGTCGACCTCTCCGAGCTGCTGAACGCAGTGGGGCTACCGACCGGCAGCTACACGTCGGTCGTGATCGGCATCGATTATTCGTCTCCCATCGTCTACCTCAAGGGCGCAACCACCCCGGCCTCGGTGAAGGACTCGGGCGGTACGGTCGACCCCGGCATTCTCTATGTCACCGTCAAATTCGACCCATCGCATCCGTTCGTCCTCAGTTTGAACCAGTCGACGCCGCTCGCCCTCGACTTCAACCTGGCGGCGAGCAACACGGTCGACGTTTCCACGAACGTCGTGACCGTCAAGCCCTTCGTCGAAGCGGTCTCGCCGTCCAACGATACGGAGCCGGTCCGGGCGCGCGGGCTCTTCGTGGCTGCAAACACCGGCCAGAGTAACTTCGTCGAGGACCTCAGGCCGTTCGAGGACAACGTCTACTCCACCGTAGGCGCACTTCAGGTCGATACCACCCCGTCCACGTACTACAACGTCGACGGGAAGGTCTATACCGGCGCCAGCGGGCTGGCGGCGGTTGCGGCAATCGCTGCGAACACACCGATAGAGGCGTATGGCACTCTCGTGAGCGGCGGCTCCAGTACGAAGATCACCCCAGAGATCACTGCCACGCAGGTCTACGCAGGCACCGTCGTCGCCAACGGCCAGTATGAGCACGTCCGCGGCATTGTCACGGCCGTGAGCGGCACCACCCTCACCGTATCGAACGCGACATATTTGTATTATGAGGGTTACTGCCTCAGCAACCTGTGCTACACCTACTTCCCGACCGCCACCATCAATGTGGGCCCGTCCACTCTGGTGACCGCGGACAATGTGGCGTCCACGGCCTTCTCCCTCTTCTCTGTCGGCACTCAGGTAGACGCGATCGGGGTGGGCTCGCAGAACAGTTCCGGCGCGCTGACCCTCGATGCCACCAACGGCCTGTTACGACTGCAGTCGACACCCATCTGGGGCACACTCACCTCCGGCGCGGCCGGCTCCGCCACGCTCAACGTGCTCTCGATGGGGAACACGGGGCTGCCCGCGAGTGACTTCAACTTCACCGGTACCGGCACATCGAGCGCCACCGACGCCACTGTGGCGAGCTACGCGGTAGGCACCACCGCGGCGAGCGCTACGGCGCCCAGTATCGGGCCTGACCTCACTGCGGTCACAGCCGGCACCTTGCTGCGCATCGATGGGTTTCCGACATCCTTCGGTGCGGCACCCCCGGACTTCAACGCAACTGCCGTGACTCCGGGCGCCTCCGAGCCAGCCGACCTGATCGTGGAGTGGAGCGGCAGCGGCGCCACGGCCCCGTTCACTTCCCAGGACAGCACGAGCCTGGCGCTCAACCTGAGTAATGCCGATCTCGCCGAGGTCGTGATGGGCCCGCAGAGCGACTGTTCCGGCACGGCGACGGCGGCTTGCATCCCGCTCACGGGGACGCCCGCCATCACGATCTCCGGCGGCAATCAGTTCGCGATCGGCAACGCAACCGCCGGCATCTCGATGTTCAGCACCTCGAGCGCCTTTGCAAGCGCGCTCGGCAGCACATTGAACGGCTCTACTGCCGTGTACCGCGTCGTTGCCATCGGCACCTACGACTCGGCAAGCAACACGTTCGCAGCGACGCGGGTCGACGTAGCACTCGAGTAATCGGCATGCCCTGGAAGCGGCGCGCGAACGTCGGCCGCGATTGCGCCCGCGCCGTCAACATCGCGGACCTGCGGGACATGGCGCGTCGGCGCGTGCCGGGATTTGCCTTTGAATACGTCGAGGGCGGCGCAGAAGACGAGGCGACGCTGCACCGCAACCGCGAGGCGTTCACGGCACTGCGCTTCGTGCCGCAGACACTCATCGATACCTCCGGCAGGAGCATCGAGACATCCGTCTTCGGCCGGCGGTCCGCCGCGCCGCTGGCCATTGCGCCGACCGGACTGAACGGCATGTTGCATCCGGATGGCGATATCGCCCTGGCACGGGCGGCGGCTGCGTTCGGGATTCCTTACACCCTGAGCACGCTCTCCACCACTCGGCTCGAGGATGTGGCGGCCAAGGCCGGGGGAAGGCTGTGGATGCAGCTGTACGTCATGAAGAACCGCGCGATCGCGGAAGACATCATGGCGCGCGCCGCAGCCGCCGGATACGAGGCGCTCGTATTCACGTCAGATGCCAACGTGTTCGGCAGCCGGGAATGGGACAAACGCAACTATGTGCGCCCCGGCAAGCCCCGCCTGCACGCGACCCTCGACGCGATGCGCCACCCGCGCTGGCTGATCGAGGTGCTGCTGCGCAAAGGCATCCCGCAATTCCACAACATCGAGGCGTTCCTGCCGCCGGGTGCGGCCAACGCCATTGGCGGCAGCACCATCATCCCGCAGATGTTCGAGCCCACGATCACCTGGGCGGACATCACCTGGATACGGCAGCACTGGCCCGGGAAGCTCCTCATCAAGGGCGTTTTGAGCGTCGAGGACGCGCGTCGTGCCGCCGATGCCGGTTGCGACGGCATCGTGCTCACCAACCATGGCGGACGGCAGCTCGACTACTGTGTGGCGCCCATCGAGGTACTCGGAGAGATCGCCGCCGCAGTCGGCAATCGTCTTACGATCGTCATCGACAGCGGCTTTCGCCGTGGCAGCGACATCGCCAAGGCGCTCGCCCTGGGTGCGCATACCGTGATGATCGGCCGACCCGCCCTCTACGGATTGGCAGCCGACGGCGAGCGCGGCGTGCGCCGCGCGCTCGACATGCTCGCCGTCGAGCTCGATCGCGTCCTCGGCCAGCTCGGCTGCCGCTCCGTGGCCGATCTGCGGCCCTCGCTGCTGCGCCAGCCGACCGGCTAGGCGGCCACCACGCCCTTCGCTTTGGCGGCGTGCGTGGCGATCGCATCCATCAGCCCGGGCGACAGGCAGTCATACGGCTCGAGCCCCAGCTCCTTCAGCCGGCCACGCACCTCGCCCATCTTCGCGGGCGGGAATCCCGCCTCGATGATGGAGGAAACGAACGCGGCGAACTCCGGCGCGGCCCAGCCCTGCTCGCGCAGGAGCTCCGGGTGCACGAAGTCGAAGCCGTAGAACGGGTGATTCTTGTTCTCGATCCGGCCGTACATGTGTACGCCGCAGCCCGTGCAGGCATAGCGCTGGATCGGGGCGTTGCTGTCGACGACCTTCAGCTTCTGCTCATTGGCGGTCACGGAGACCTTGTCGCGCCCCAGCACCGCCACCAGCGAGAAGAGCGCCCCCTGGGGCTTCCAGCATTTGCTGCAGCCGCAGACGTGATTGTATGCGACGTTGCTCCCGAGGCTCACCGTCACCGGCGAGCTCGCGCACTTGCAGGTCAGCGTGCCGCCCGCGAACCCCGAATTGCCGGGCTTGACGCCGCGATCGACTGCCGGATGGATCGAGATGGCCATGTGTTTATCCTCGCAGTAATTGTTGGCTTCAGAATGTCACGACGGAGCGGATCGACTCGCCCCGGTGCATGAGATCGAACGCGTCGTTGATCTTCTCGAGCGGCATCACGTGCGTGATGAGGTCGTCGATGTTGATCTTCCTGTCCATGTACCAGTCGACGATCTTCGGCACGTCGGTGCGGCCCCTCGCACCGCCGAACGCGGTGCCTTTCCACACCCGGCCCGTCACGAGCTGGAAGGGCCGGGTCTTGATCTCCTGTCCCGACCCGGCGACCCCGATGATCACCGACACCCCCCAGCCACGGTGGCAGCACTCGAGGGCCTGACGCATGAGATCGACACTGCCGACACACTCAAAGCTGTAGTCCGCTCCGCAGTCCGTAAGCGCGACCAGGTGCTGAACGAGGTCTCCACCCACTTCCTTGGGATTGACGAAATGCGTCATGCCGAAGCGCTCCGCGAGCGGTTTGCGCCTCGGGTTCAAGTCGACGCCGATGATCTTGTTGGCGCCGACCATGCGCGCGCCCTGGATGACGTTGAGCCCGATGCCACCCAGGCCGAACACGACGACATTCGCGCCGGGCTCGACCTTCGCCGTGTTGATTACGGCGCCGACGCCGGTGGTCACCCCACAGCCGATGTAGCAGACCTTCTCGAACGGCGCATCCTCGCGGATCTTCGCAAGAGCGATCTCCGGCAGCACCGTGTAGTTGGAGAACGTCGAGCAGCCCATGTAGTGGTGCACCATCTGGCCGCCGATCGAGAAGCGGCTGGAGCCATCGGGCATTACCCCCTTGCCCTGGGTCGCGCGGATCGCCGTGCAGAGGTTCGTCTTGCGCGAGAGGCAGGACTTGCATTGACGGCACTCGGGCGTGTAAAGCGGAATGACGTGATCGCCCTTCTTCAGAGTGGTGACGCCGGGTCCGACGTCGACCACGATTCCCGCGCCCTCGTGCCCGAAGATCACCGGAAAGAGCCCCTCCGGGTCGGCGCCCGAGCGGGTGAACTCGTCCGTGTGGCAGACCCCGCTCGCCTTGATCTCGACCAGGACCTCCCCGGCCTTGGGGCCTTCGAGGTCAACGGTGACGATCTCCAGCGGCTTGCCCGCCGCGTATGCAATGGCTGCCTTGGTTTTCATGTACATCCTCTCTGATTCGGTGCGCAGCGATGCATGGAGTTTAGCTGCGGATGGGCCGGAAGCCGCGGGGGGCCGCGGTCAGCGGTGCCTGCGCGGGCCTGTTGCTCCAATACGGAACAATCCCCTGGCTCCCTGTACCGCTTTCGATGCTCGCGGGAGCGGGGCTGCCTGGCGTGGCATAATGCCCGCTCGGTCCAGAGGGGGACTCCATGCTGCAGCCGATCGGCAGTCACGCCCGCTACATCCAATCGGTACTGCGGGGTACCGCGCGCGACGAGGGCCCGGGAACGCCGGACTACGTGAAGCGTTCGTGGCTGCGCTGCCTCACGCAATACCACCTCGATCCGCAGTCCCAGCGCGAGCCCTACGTGCTGCCGCGCAACGAGCGGCTGGACCGCAAGGAGCGCAACCTCGAGCTGGTCTCTTTCGCCGATGCCGAGATGGCGCATCTATATCATCAGCTCGCCGGCTCGGGCTATTCCATCATCCTCACGGACCGGGACGGGGTACTCCTCGACTATTACGGGGATCTCAGCTTCCGCAATGCAGCCTTCCGCACGGGCCTGGTGCTCGGGGCGGTCTGGAGCGAGGAGCACGGCGGGACCAACGGCATGGGCACGTGCCTCTTCGAGCGGGCGCCCCTCATCGTGCACCGCGACCAACACTTCTTCTCGCGCAACACCGGCCTCACCTGTTGCGCGGCGCCGATCTTCGATTATCGCGGGGATCTCGTGGCGGTGCTCGATGCCTCCGGGGAATCCGACCGCGCACAGCAGCACACGCTGGTGCTGGTCAACATGTCGGCGCAGATGATCGAGAATCGCCTCTTCCTCTATCGCTTCAAAGACGAGTTCGTGGTGCGCTTTCACAGCCGGCCGGAGCTGGTCGGCACCTGGGGCGAAGGCATCATCGCGCTCGATGCTGCCGGCGCGATCGCGGCACTCGACCGCAACGCCCTCTTTCAGCTGGGCGTGAAGAGTGCGACCGAGCTCACCGGCGCGCCGCTCGAGCGCGTCTTCAACATCTCGCTCAGCGCGCTCGTCGGCCGCAGCCAGAAGAAATCCTTTCACCCCCTGCCGATCTACGACGCCCGCCACGGCGGCCGCTTCTTCGCCATCGCGCAGGCGCCGCAGTCGAAGCGCGGCTTGGGCAGCAAGCAACGGGTGGCGCGCATCGAGGAGCTGCCGCTTCCCGACCCGGGGCGCAGCCCGCTCGATGAGCTCGATTTCGGCGACCCCATGATGGCGCGCAACATCCAGGCCGCGCGCCGTACGCAGTCGCGGGAGGTGCCGATCCTGCTCCTCGGCGAATCCGGGACTGGCAAGGAGTTCTTTGCCCGCGCCATGCATGCCTCGAGCGATCGCGCCGACAAGCCCTTCGTCGCGGTGAATTGCAGCTCGTTGCCCGAGCCACAGCTCGAGCAGGAGCTTTTCGGCCGGCCGCCCGGCTCGCGTGGCGCTCAGTCCCCGCCGCCCGCGGCAACCCCGGCGGCCGCTGCTACGCCGCCTCAGGGCGAAGGCCCCGCCGCTCCGGAGAAGGCGGACGCGGATGAAGACCTCGGCCGCATCGTCCAGGCGAACGGCGGCACCCTGTTCCTGGATGACGTCGGCGAGCTGCCCCTCGAGCTGCAGGCAAGACTGCTGCATGTGATCGAGGAGCGGGAGGTGCTGCGGCCTGACGGGGAAACCCCGGTTCGCGTCGATGTCCGGGTCGTCAGTGCGGCGCGCGGCGGGCTGCAGGAGAAGGTGCGCCGCAGTGAATTCCGCGAGGACCTCTTCTATCGTCTGCAGAGCCTCGTGCTGACTCTGCCCCCGCTGCGGGAGCGCAAGGACAAGGCGGCCCTCATCCGCCACATTTTCGCGCAGGAAAGCGCTGCCACCCCGTCGGTGAGCCTGGGGGACGACCTGGCCGATGCGCTGCGGGCCTACGCGTGGCCGGGCAATATCCGCCAGCTCCGCAACGTGCTGCGCGGGATGATTGCCATGCGCTCAGGCGACCGTCTCGACGGCAGCTGCCTGCCCGCCGATTACGGCGTCGGTGAACAGGAGCACGTGCCCGCCGCCGAGGACTGCGAGCTGCCGCCCGAGGCCCAGAGCCTCAATCCGCTGGAGAGAGCGGAGCGCGGCGCGCTTCTCAAGGAGATCGAGCTGCACCACGGCAACATCAGCCGGGTCGCGCAGAAGCTCGGCATCGGCCGCAATACGCTCTATCGCAAGATGCGGCGCCTCGGCATCACCCTGCCGCCGCGTCACTAGCCAAAAGACCAGTGCCGCCGCTCCGCGGTATCGCGGCCGATGATCTTGGAGAACAGGCTGTCCTCTTCATAAAGAAAAGAAGAGCGAGCTTGCGCTGCTCGAATTCCTTGAAGAACTCGTCCCAGGAGATCTCCGTCAGCGCCTGGAATCGTGTCGTGATTGATCGTCGTTTCTGCCACGACATCACCCCGGCTGCATCAGCCTTCATGACTGGTCAGGTAAACGTAGACATAGGCCGTGATGAAAAGCACGCACAGGCCGCAGACCAGGAAGGTGGCGCACGCAGCCGCCAGATAGACGAAAACGTTCGCCGGCGCCCCGGCACGTCCACCGGCGCCGCCCAGCGTGTCGAGCAGCTGCGTGAGGAGGGCCACGGCCGCGAGCACGAAGATCCACCGGCGCATGCAGGCCGTGAGCTCACCGCGCCGCCGCCGGTTATACCGGTACGCGGCGCTACGCTCCTCACGCGTTCCGCAGCTCACGTCCTTCATCAGCCGGAACGGCGAGAACCAACGCAGCAGTGTGTCGCGCATGTGCATTCCCGCTGTCGACCTGGCAGCGCCACCATCCTGCGCCACTCTCCACCCGCGCGCCGCTGCGCGCTTCTCGATGGTGCCTTGCAGGTAGACGGTCGAGGGTCATCCATGTTCCGCCCCCCCACCCCGCCGCGGCGCTCCTTTGCAGGAAGCGGCCGCGCGCGCCGCCCCAGGTTTGAGCGACAATGAGCCCCGAAAGGGCGCGGACGGACGGAGCGGCATCCATGTCAGAGACCATCTTCGGCAAGATCCTGAGCGGCGCGATTCCCTGCCACAAGGTCTACGAGGACGAGCGCGTCTTCGCCTTCCTCGATATCAATCCGCTCAGCACCGGCCACACCCTGGTCATCCCCAAGGAGCCCGCGAAGACCCTGGATGCACTCTCCGACGAGTCCGCCGCCGCCCTCGGGCGGGTTCTGCCCCGCATCTGCCGGGCCGTAATCGCGGTCACCGGGGTCCAGGAGTACAACGTCCTCGAAAACAATGGCATCGGCGCCCATCAGGCCGTCGCCCACGTGCACTTCCACATCATCCCGAAGCCCAGCCACGACGAGGGCTTGGGAATCGGTTGGCCGGCGCAGACGCTGGATCAGCGCGCAGGCGCCGAGCTGGCAGCGAAGCTGCGGGCGGCGCTGGGCTGAGGCCCCGTCCCGGCCAGGCTGCGGGATCGGCGCCGCGATCCCAAAGAAGACTGCACGCGGTGGTTGCCCCCTACGCAGCTCGCTTGTAGAATGCGCGCCCCTCCTGGTGCGGGGTGGAGCAGTCTGGCAGCTCGTCGGGCTCATAACCCGAAGGTCGCAGGTTCAAATCCTGCCCCCGCTACCACATTTGACACAGCCAGCCGCGCTTGCGGCGGCTTCCAGTAGAACGTTACGGTTCACTGCGACCCTGGCGACCAAATGGGGACGTTCGCCTGCATTCGCGTCGCCCCGGCGCAACGGCACCTTCCCTCCGAACATTTCGAAGAGCAGCGCCCGGGCTTGCATGATCGATCGGGGCTTGCGCAGACCGAGATTACCTGCGCCGAGACGTTCGCGCAGGGAGGATGCGGCCCTTGGAAGCATCCGGATAATGCGAGCGGTTTCCCTCTCCTCCTGGATCGGCTGAGTCCGTCGGATCTCCCGGAGCTCCTCCTCGGCCTTGTCGATCGCCGCGAGTGCGACGGTCTGAGATAGGCTCCCTCCCTTCATCAGGCTACGCAGCTGCTCGATCTCCGCAACCTTCCGGCTCATCTCGGCACTCTGCACCTTCGGAACTGGGGCCGCTTCACAAGACTCCTGTCTCCGCGCCCGATCTTGCACCCGTCGCTCCAGTAAGGCGATGCCCTCCGGGGAAAGGATGTCGACGACCAATTCATGGAGCAGCTTGCGTTCGGCCACATCGATAGCGACGCGGATCCCGTTCGTACAGGCGGCCTCGCCACCGTCCCGGTGAGACGCGCATCCGAATTCCCTTGAATTGACGTTGCGGAAATTTGCGCCGCACTCCGCGCACACCAGAATCCCCGAGAGCACGTAGCGGGGGTGCCGGCCTTTTGCCTTCAACGCGGCACGAACGTTTGCGCTCGCACCCTCGATTTCTCCCTGCCGCGCCTTCACGGCATCCCATAAATCCTGAGGGACGATCCGCAATCGCTCCTCATGGTGCTTTACGAGCACGTTGTCGTCGTTCAGCTCCCAACGGCGCTGCTTCGAATCAGCCACTGAGCGCTTCCAGGTAGATCGGTTCCACACGATCTCGCCGATGTATGCGCGGTTATTGAGAATTCCGGTCCCCCGCTTGCGATCGCCGTGGATGGCCGTCGAGACCCATCCGCGTTTGCGCTTGCTATTGAGCCGCTCGCTGGTCCGATTCCAAGAGGCTCCTGGACTCGGCACGCCGCGCCTGTTCAGCTCGCCCGCGATCCATCGTGGCGACTTGCCCTCGGCATACCACTGGAATATCAGCCGCACCGTGCCCGCCTGGTCGGTATGGATTTCGCGTTGCCCAGTGGCGGAATCGCGCGCTGCGATATAGCCGAATGCGCGACCGCCCGTCGGCTTGCCGCTGCGCGCCTTGCCCTCAAGGCCTCGTCGCGTCCGGTAGGCGATCTGGTCCCGATATACGTCGGCCATGGCCCCTTGCATGGACAGCAATATCTTGAAGTTCTCTGACCGCGTATCGATGTCCTGCGTGACGATGTGCAGGCCGGCATCGAGCAGTTCCGCAACCGCACGCCACTGCTCAGGGAGGGACCGCCACAGCCGGGAGGTGTCTTCGGCCAGGATAATTTTGAACTCCTTGGCACGCGCGCCCCGCAGTAGCTCCTGATAACCAGGCCGCTCGGCCGTGCCCCCAGTGATAGCAGCGTCGGAGAAGCGTTTGCCGACGGTGAATCCATGGCGCTCTGCCAAGCGCTCGCAGACTCGAAACTGATCACGGATGGAGTCCGCGGACTGTAGCTCGGTTGAGTAACGCGCATAAATCGCGGCTTTCATTTCTTGACCCTCCCACCGGCGGTCACCTTGTATTTTGCGAGCAAGTCTGAGACGGCTTCCCTCAAGTACACAGCGATTG
>Ga0134125_10007336_pt1 | contig 12438 bp, 9 predicted proteins | sample KB31751_FD_96464 | JGI IMG/M metagenome (GOLD analysis project Ga0134125, IMG submission 96464) | Terrestrial soil microbial communities with excess Nitrogen fertilizer from Kellogg Biological Station, Michigan, USA - KB3-175-1 | ecosystem: Environmental > Terrestrial > Soil > Unclassified ... | reverse complement strand
AGCACGTTGACGTAGTCCCACTCGAACGACACCGAGAACGCGAGCACGTCGAACTCGCCGACCTCGCTCTGCGACTCGAGCGTCACGAGCGGCGTGCGGCTCGCGACGAGCTCCTTCAGCTCCTGCTTGGGCGGCAGGAACACGCGCTCGCACACCACGTCGTCCTGCGCGTTGAAAAGGCGGTAGACGGTCTGGAAGCCGAGGTTCGACATCCCGACCCAGTACGTGTTCGGAAACGCCAGCGCCACGCGCAGGCGGTCGCCATGCGGCTTGGTGATGTAGCCGGTTTCTTTAGAAAGGGTGAGACGTGCGCGTTCGCGTTGTTCCCAGGACTTCATGTAGAACCGGCAGCGAGATCGTCAGGCCATTGCTCATGCATCGTCGGCGATCTCGCATACCGTGGATCTACCTACTCTATCAGCCCTCCTGCCTTCTGAGAAATGCCGGCACGTCAAGGTTGAGGTCGAAGTCCTGATCCGTCGCCGCAGGCGCGGCCGGTGAGGCGTTGAACGGCAGATCGAACGCCGCGCGACGCGCAGGCGCGATCGCCGTCGAGCCCGCCGCGATTGGCGCGGCGGCAGCAGCGGGGGCTGCCGCAGCGGGCGCCGCGGGTGCGGCCGCAGCAGCGGGCGGCTGCACCTTCGCGCGCGCGGCTTCCGCGGCGTACGCCGACATGTCGACCGGCGTGGCGTGACCCGGAGGCTCAGGCCGGCGCTGCGTCCCGACCTGCGGACCGAAGCCGGTCGCGATGACCGTGATTTTCACTTTGCCCTTCAGCGCGGGGTCGACGACGGCGCCGAAGATGATGTTGGCGTCTTCGTCGGCGGCTTCCTGGACGATCGACGAGGCCTCGCTCACTTCGACGAGCGACAGATCCGGTCCGCCGGTGACGTTGATGATCACGCCGCGCGATCCGTTGACCGATGCCCCTTCGAGCAGCGGGCTCGAGATCGCCTTCCGCGCGGCTTCCATCGCGCGGTCCGGTCCCTCGGCGATGCCGGTGCCCATCATCGCGAGGCCCATGCCCGACATGATCGTCTTCACGTCGGCGAAGTCGAGGTTGATGAGGCCGGGCACGAGGATCAGGTCCGAGATGCCCTGAATCGCCTGCCGCAGGACGTCGTCCGCCGTCGCGAACGCTTCGGTGAGCGGCGTGTTGCGATCGATGATCGTCAGCAGGCGCTCGTTGGGAATCGTGATGATCGTGTCGACGCAGTCCTTGAGCGCCTCGAGCCCGCGCTCGGCCTGCATCTGCCGCTTCTTGCCCTCGAACTTGAACGGTTTGGTGACGACGGCGATCGTCAGCGCGCCGAGCTCGCTCGCGAGGCTCGCGATGACCGGCGCCGCGCCGGTGCCCGTGCCGCCGCCGAGGCCGGTCGTGACGAAGATCATGTCGGCGCCCGTGAGCGCCTGGATGATCCCCTCGGTGTCTTCGAGCGCGGCCTGCCGGCCGACGTTCGGATCGGCGCCCGCGCCGAGGCCCTTCGTCAGCTTGCCGCCGATCTGAATCTTGGTCGGCGCCGGGCTCACGCGCAGCGCCTGCGCGTCGGTGTTGGCGACGATGAACTCGACGCCGTCGAGCCGCGCCATCACCATCCGGTTGACGGCGTTGCTGCCGCCGCCGCCGACGCCGATGACCTTGATCCTCGCTCCCGTCTGATCCTCTTCCATTTCACCCAGCCTCAGACGGAGGGCGTCATCGTTCGACTGCTGTTTGCGATCAGCCATTCGTGATCTCCATTAGAAGAATTCCTTGAACAGTCCGCGCAGCCGGCCGGCGACGCGCACGAGCGCGCCCGCGCCGACCGGCGCGCGCGCCGGATCGCCCACCGTGTTCCGATATCCGTACAGCACGAGCCCGACGGCCGTGGCGAACGTCGGGCTGTTGACGTGATCCGCGAGGCCGCCCACGCCCGACGGCGTGCCGCGGCGGATCGGCAGATCGAAAATCTGCTCGGCGATTTCGGGAATGCCGTCGAGAATCGAGCCGCCGCCGGTCAGCACGATTCCCGAGTTGAGCGCCTTCTCGTAGCCCGCGCGCCGGATCTCGTCCCACACGAGATGGAAGATCTCCTCCGCGCGCGGCTGCAGGATCTCCGACAGAATCCGCCGCGCCATCACGCGCGGCTTGCGGCCGCCGACGCTGGCGACCTCCATCGTGTCCTCTTCGTCGACCATGCTCGACAGCGCGCAGCCGCACTTCCGCTTGATCTTCTCCGCGTCCGGCAGCGGCGTCCGCAGGCCGACGGCGATGTCGTTGGTGAAGTGATCGCCGCCGATGCCGATGACCGCCGTGTGCCAGAGGCTGCCGCGCTCGTAGATCGCGATGTCCGTCGTGCCGCCGCCGATGTCGACGAGGGCGACGCCGAGATCCTTCTCGTCCTGCGTGACGACGGCGTCGCTCGCCGCGAGCTGTTCGACGACCGTTTCGCTGACGGTGACGCCCGCGCGGTTCACGCACGCGACCATGTTCTGCGTCGACGTCTGACTGCCGGTGACGATGTGGACGTTGACCTCGAGCCGCGTGCCCGTCATGCCGACGGGCGCGCCGATGCCGTCCTGTTCGTCGACGACGAAATCCTGCGGCAGGACGTGGAGAATCTCGCGGCCGGTCGGCAGCGACACGGCTTTCGCCGCGTCGATCGCGCGCTTCACGTCGTCGCGCGTGATCTCGCGGTTCTTGCCGGCGACGGCGATCACGCCGCGGCTGTTGAACCCTTTGATGTGGGGTCCGGACAGGCCGAGGTGCACGGTGTCGATCTCGATGCCGGCCATCAGCTCGGCTTCCTCGATCGCCTTCTTGATCGATTCGACGGCGAGCTCGAGGTTGACGACGACGCCGCGCTTGATGCCGCGCGACTCCGCGACGCCGAGCCCCACGATCTCGAGGCCGTCGAGGCCGACGCGGTCGATCATCTCGGCGACGACGGCGGTGACTTTCGAGGTGCCGACGTCGAGTCCTACCAGGTATCGTTCTTTACGCGCCACTCTGCCTCCGGGTCACGGGCGTTTCTTTCGGGTCTGCTTGCCCGGCGCCTGCGGCGCCGCGGGGGAAATCTCGACCGGCTTCGCACCGCCGGCCGGCCGGACGTAAATGCGATCGTCGAAGCGCAGGTCGACGTAATCGATGCCCGGCACCCGTTCGCGCAGGGCGCCGGCGAGATCCACGTACTGCTGCAGCCGCTGCACGAACTGGTCGTCGCCGAGATAAATGACCGCCGGGTCGCCGTTCAGAATCACCGACGCGTTGTGCAGGTCGCTGACATCGACCTGCGACAGCTTCTTCGACAGGTCCGGACGCGTGCGCAGCGACACGATGATCCGCGCGGCCAGTTCCGCGCGCGCCGCATCCGCCGCGTTGCCGTCCGCCGTCGGCGTCGAGAGGCCGTCGATGAGCGGCAGATCGAGATCCGCGTAGAGCGGGCCGTACTGGTCGATCAGGATTCCGCGTTCGTCGACGAGGTACATCACGTCGCCGACGCGGCTGATGCCCACGGGCGCGCGCTCGGAGATCGCGACGTCGACCGTCGACGGCAGCGATCGGCGGAGCGCGGCGTCGCGCACCCACGGCGACGCCATCAGCTTCTGCCGCCAGACATCGAGGTCCGTGCCGAAGAGGCTCTGTCCGCGAAGGCCGTCGAGAATCCCGAGCACCTCGCCCTTCGACATCCGCTCGTTGCCATGGACCACGATGTGCTGCACCTGCAGGACCGCCGCCCGCTCGAGCATCGCGCGGCCGCGCGCGTATGCGAACACGGCGGCAGCGGCGAGAATCAGCGCGACCGCCGACGGCAGCACGAACTGCCGCCACGTCCGGCGATGCCGCGCCGGCTTGACGTGGTGGCGTCTGAACCGCCGATCCGTCTGCGCGGCAACCGTGCTCACGCGAGCATCTCCACGAGCTTCGCTCCCACCGATCCGATCGATCCCGCGCCGAGCGTCACGACGACGTCGCCGGGCCTGGCGATCTTCGCGAGCGCGGCCGCCACGTCGTCGACGTTCTTGACGACGTCCACCGGCGCCTTCGTGCTCCTGCGCACCTCGTCGGCGAGCGCGTCAATCGTCACTCCCGGCGCCGCGTCTTCACCCGCGCTGTAGATGTCCGTCAGCACGACGTGATCGGCGCCAACGAGCGACGGCCCGAACTCGCGCATCAGCGCGGACGTCCGGCTGTACCGGTGCGGCTGGAATGCGATCACGATCCGACGCTTCAACGTCTTCGCGGCGGCAATGACGGCCGCGATCTCCGTCGGGTGATGTCCGTAGTCGTCGACGACGAGCACGCCCTTCGGCTCGCCCTTCACCTCGAACCGCCGTTCGGCGCCGCGGAATTCCGCCAGGCCGGCGGCGATGCGATCGAACGGCAGCCCCAGCTCGAGTCCGACCGACACCGCGGCCAGCGCGTTCTGCAGGTTGTGCCGCCCGGGCACGTTCAGCCGCAGCTCGCCATGTCCCCTGACCGTCGCCGTCGCGGAAAACGGTCCGAGCTCCACGCCGCTCGCGGCGACGTCCGCCGTCGCGTCGAGCGCGTACGTCCGGACGCGGCGCGTGATCTTCGGCACGATCGACGTGACGTGCGGGTCGTCGACGCACGCGACCACCGCGCCGTAGAACGGCACCTTGTTGGCGAAGTCGACGAACGCCTGCCGGAGGTCGTCGAAGCCGCCGTAGTTTTCGAGATGCTCGTGGTCGATGTTCGTCATCACCGCAATCGTCGGATACAGTTTCAGGAACGAACGATCGCTTTCGTCCGCTTCGGCGACCATCAGGTCGCCTTTGCCCAGCCGCGCGTTGCTGCCGAACGCGCTCAGCCGTCCGCCAATCACCGCCGTCGGATCCAGTCCCGCTCTCTCGAGCACCAGCGCAATCATCGACGTCGTCGTCGTCTTGCCGTGGCTGCCGGCGACCGCGATCGAGTACCTCAGCCGCATCAGCTCCGCGAGCATCTCGGCCCGCGGGATCACCGGAATCTGCCGCCGCGCCGCTTCCCGGACTTCAGGGTTCGCCGGCCGCACGGCCGACGAGACCACGACGACGTCCGCGTCGCCGACGTGCGCCGCGTCGTGCCCCTGCATGACGCGGATGCCGAGCGTTTCGAGCCGGTCGGTCACGGCGGACTTCTTCATGTCCGATCCGCTGACCGCGTACCCCAGGTTCGCCAGCAGCTCGGCGATGCCGCTCATGCCGATGCCGCCGATGCCGACGAAGTGCACGCGCCGCGTCCGGCCTAACACGTCACGCCCCCGCCAGCTCCATCGCCCGGTCGACGATCACCTTCGCCGCGTCGGGCTTCGCGAGCGCCCGAGCCGCCTGCGCCATGCGCGCGCGCGCGCCGGCGTCGGCCACGAGCGACAGAATCTTCTTCGCGAGCGCCGTTCCGCCGGCGTCCCGCTGCAGGATCACCTCGGCCGCGCCCGACGCCGCGAGCGCTTCCGCGTTCTTCCGCTGGTGATCGTCGGTCGCCGTCGGCAGCGGGATCAGAATCGCCGCGCGTCCCGCCGCCGCCACTTCCGCGAGCGTCGTCGCGCCCGCGCGGCAGACGATCAGGTCCGCGTGGCCGAGCTGCCGTTCCATGTCGTAGAAGAACGGCTCGACGTCGGCAGCAATCCCCGCCGCCCGATAACCGGCTCGCACCATTTCCACATCTCGTTCTCCCGTCTGGTGGGTGAGATGTAGATGCGAGCGGCCGGCCGCCAGCTCCGCCGCTGCCTCCACCATGGCCACGTTGATTGCGTGCGCGCCCTGAGAGCCGCCAAAAACTAGGACCCTGACAGCCGCTGAACCGTCATTCGCGCCCGTCTCCTTCGCAGAAGGTCCGGCAATCCGGAAGAACTCCGGCCGGACCGGGTTTCCGCTGACGAATGCCTTCTTACCGAAAAACGATCGCGTCGAGTCGTACGTCACGGCCGCCGCCCGCACGAAGGGCGCGAGCAGGCGGTTGGTCAATCCAGGCACGGCGTTCTGCTCGAGCACCATCGTCGGGACGCCGCGCAGCGCGGCGGCGAGGACGACCGGACCCGAGCTGTAGCCGCCGACGCCGATGACGAGCTGCGGCCGCCGCTTCGAAATCACGCGCCAGGCGTCCGCGACACTGAGCGGCACGAGGAAGGCGCCGCGAAGCCGGCGGACGATCGACTTGCCCTTGATCCCGCTGCTCCGGATCACGTCGAGCCTCAGCTGCTCGCGCGCCAGCACGCGCGATTCGATCCCGGCCGCCGTGCCGACAAACGACACCTCGGCGCCGCCGTCGCGCCGGAGGAACTCGCGCGCCACCGCAATCCCGGGATACAGATGCCCTCCCGTCCCGCCGCCAGCGATGAGCACGCGCATAAATCAAGGTCATGCCGCGGGAAACGACGACGTCGACGGAATCGACGACTGCTGCGACACGTTGAGCAGGATGCCCATGCCGAGCAGGTTGATCAGCAGCGACGAGCCGCCGAAGCTCAGAAACGGCAGCGGAATTCCTTTCGTCGGCAGCAGCCCGAGCGCGACGCTGATGTTGAAGAACGCCTGCACGGCCATCATCGTCGTCAGCCCGAGCGCGAGAAAGGCGCCGAACGTGTCCGGCGCGCGCAGCGCCACGCGCAGTCCGCGCCAGGCAATCACCGCGAAGCAGATCACCACGGCGGTGGCGCCGATCAATCCGAGCTCCTCGGCGATGACCGAGTAGATGAAGTCGGTGTGCGGTTCCGGCAGGTAGAACAGCTTCTGCACGCCGTTCATCAATCCCTTGCCCCACACGCCGCCGGTGCCGACCGCGATGATCGACTGGATGATCTGGAACCCCGCGCCGAGCGGGTCGCGCCACGGATCGAGAAACGTGAGCACGCGCTGGCGCCGATAGGCGCTGCCCATCACGAGAAACGCGACGATCGGCAGCGACGCCAGGAACACGCCGGCGACGTACCGGTAATTGATGCCCGCCGCGAACACCATCACCGCGGCGATCAGCAGCAGCGACATCGACGTGCCGAAGTCCGGCTCCAGCAGAATCAGTCCGACGATCCCGCCGACGACAATCGCGATCGGCAGCAGCGCGTAGTTCACCTCGTTGATCCGGTGCATGCGCCGTTCGAGCGTGTCGGCGATGAAGAAGATCGCGACGAGCTTCGCCAGCTCGGACGGCTGGATGCCGAGGCCGCCGATCGCGAACCAGCGCCGCGCGTTGTTGACCGGCGGCGAGAACAGCACGGCGACGAGCGCGAGCGCCACGCATCCGAGCGCGGCCCAGATCAGGATCGGCTGCTTGTAGTTGTGGTAGTCCACCCGCATCGTGATCGCGAGGACGACGACGCCCAGCGCCGCCCACATGGCCTGCTTCGTGAGAAACAGGTAGGGACGCTGGAACTTCTCCATCATCACCACCGCCGACGCGCTGTACACCATCACGACGCTGAGCCCGACCAGCAGGATCGTCGCGATGAACAGCACCCGATCGGATTTGAGTTTTCTCGCCATCAGCCTCTACAGTTCCGGTCCGCCCCGCCCGAAATATGATTTGCGTGAGCGGTCAGCAGTCATCAGTCGGCCGCGGACGAAGGCACCAGCCTCACAAGCCGGGGCGGCTTGTGTTCCCAGCGGCACGGTCCCTCAACGCGACGACCGACTGACGACAGCTCACCGCTCACAGTCGATGGGCAGGCCTGAGGGCCCGCCGCTACAGCTGCGATTGCGGAAGACACCTCCTACCGGAGCCTGCGTACCTCCTCTTTGAATCTGCGACCCCTGTCCGCGTAATCGCGGAACATGTCGAAGCTCGCGCACGCCGGCGCGAGCAGCACCACGCCGTCCGGCTTCGCCAGCGCGAACGCCTGCTTCACCGCCTCGTCGAACGCGCCCGCCATCCGTACGTCGACAGCCCCTTCGAGCGCCTCCTTCACGAGCGGAGCGGCCTCGCCGATCGCCACGACCGCCCGCGCGCGCCTCTTCAGCGGCTCGCGCAGCAGCCGGAGATCGCCCCCTTTGAATCTGCCGCCGATGATCGGCACCAGTCCCGAGGCGAAGCTCTCAATCGAATGCAGCGCCGCGTCGACGTTCGTCGCCTTCGAGTCGTTGACGAACTTCACGCCGCCGATCTCGGCCACGAGCTCCATCGCGTGCTCGAGTCCCTCGAACGCGTCGACCGCCGCCGTCATGGCCGCCGGCGCGGCGCCGGCAATCACGCCGACGGTCGCCGCCGCCATGACGTCGTTCACCAGATGCGGCCCGAGGAGATGAATTGCGTCGAGCGGCACGAGCTTCGTCGTCCTGGCCGTCGCGCGATCGACGATCCAGCCCTCCTCGATCACCGTGCCCGATTCGAGCGCGGTGTCCTTCGCGAAGAACCTCGAGCGCGCCCGTCCGTGACGTGACAACCGCAGGACGCCGGGATCGTCGGCGTTGATCACCTTCCAGTCGCCGGCCTCCTGGCGCTCGAAGATCCGCGCTTTCGCGGCGCCGTACGCGTCGACACTCGGATGACGATCGAGATGGTCGGGCGAGAAGTTCAGCATCACGGCAATCCACGGATGAAACGTCTCCGTCTGCTCGAGCTGAAAGCTGCTCGCCTCGACGACGTGCACGGTCTCGGGCGTCGACCCGGCGACCTGCGAGCTCAGCGGGACGCCGACGTTTCCGCCGACCGTCACCTTGAATCCCGCCGCCTCGAGCACCCGGCCCGTCAGCTCCGTCGTCGTCGACTTGCCTTTCGTCCCCGTGATCGCGACCATCCGCCCGCGCAGGAAGCGCGACGCGAGCTCGAGCTCGCCGATCACCGGCACGCCGTGCGCCTTCGCCGCGGCGATCGCCGGCTGCTCCGGCGGGACGCCCGGACTCGTGACGATCAGATCCGCGCCGGTGAACGTCTCCGTCTTGTGCCCTCCGAGCTCGAGGTCCACGCCGAGTTTCTTCAGCGGCTCGGCGTCGCCCGCTTCGGCCCGCGTGTCCGACAGCGTGACCTTCGCGCCCCGGCCCGCGAGCAGCGCCGACGCCGCGATGCCGCTTCTCGCGGCTCCTGCGACGGTCACGCGCATGCCGTTGACGTCAAACGCACTCACCGCAGCTTCAGCGTCGTCAGCGAGAACAACGCGAACAGAATGCCGACGATGACGAACCGGCTGATGACCTTCGGCTCGCTCCATCCGCTCTTCTCGAAGTGGTGGTGGAGCGGCGCCATCTTGAACACGCGCTTGCCGGTCATCTTGAACGACCCCACCTGGATGACGACCGACAGGCCTTCGAGCAGGAACACGCCGCCGATGATGAACAGCAGCAGCTCCTGCTTGATGAGCATGGCCATCGTCGCGAGCGCGGCGCCGAGCGCCAGCGACCCGACGTCGCCCATGAATATTTCGGCGGGGTACGAGTTGTACCAGAGGAATCCGAGCGACGCGCCGACGAGCGATCCGCCGAACACCGTCAGCTCGCCGATCGGCGGCAGGTGGAGGACGTACAGGTAGTCGGCGAGGACGCGATTGCCGATGACGTACGCGAGCGCGGTGTACGTCGCCGCGGCGATGGCCGTCGTGCTGATCGCGAGGCCGTCGAGGCCGTCGGTGAGATTGACGGAGTTCGTCCACCACACGAGGAAGACGACCGCGAACGGCAGGTACACCCAGCCGAGATCGGGAATCAGACGCTTGAAGAACGGGAAGACCAGGCGCGTGTTGTAGAGGCCCTTCCCCTGCAGCGCGAGCAGCGCGAGGCCGACGGCGATGCCGACGACGATCTGATTCGCCATCTTGTAGCGCGGCAGCAGGCCGTCGTGCGATTTCCTGGCGATCTTCAGGTAGTCGTCCGCGAATCCGATGGCTCCGTACGCCAGCGTCGTCAGCGCCGCAATCCACACGTACGGATTCCGCAGGTTCGCCCAGAGCAGCGTGGGCACGATGGTCGCGGTGAGAATGAGGAGCCCGCCCATGGTCGGCGTGCCGGCTTTGGCACGGTGCGAGTCGGGACCGTCGGTCCGGATGATCTGGCCGATCTGGAACTCGCGCAGCTTGCGGACAAACCACGGACCGAGCACGAGGCTGAAGACGAGCGCCGTGATGGCGGCCGCGCCGGTCCGGACCGTGATGTACCGCACCACGTTGAGCGCCGACATCTGTCCGCGCAGCCACGTCTGCTCGTAGAAAAGGTAATAGAGCATCAGGCGAACTCCGCCTTCAGCCGATCGACGACGACGTCGGTCCGCACGCCGCGCGATCCCTTGACGAGCACGAGATCGCCGGGCTGCACGTATTCCGCAAAGGCGTCCGCGGCGGCGGCGCTGCTCGTGAAGTACTTGATGCGGTCGCGCGGCATGCCGGCCGTCACGGCCGCGACGACAACCGCGAGCGCGTTCAGATCGCCGATCGCAACGAGGCGATCGACGCCGGATTTCGCAACGGCCTCTCCGACCTGCTGATGCAGCGCCTCGCCATGCCGTCCGAGCTCCAGCATCTCGCCGATCACGGCGACGCGGCGTCCCTTGACGGGACTGGCGCGGAGCACGTCGAGCGCGCGCCGTACCGCCGTCGGGTTGGAGTTGTAGCTGTCGTCGATGACGACCACGTCGCGACCGAGCTTCACGACGTCGCCGCGATGATGCGCCGGCGTCAACCGCGACGCGCGTTCGGCCATCACCGCGAGCGGCACGTCGAAATGAATCCCGACCGCGGTGGCGGCCAGGATGTTCGCGAGATTGCCGCGGCCGATCAGCGGCGTCCGCAGATCGAAGGCGCCTTTCGGCGTCATCACGTGTGCGCTCGTGCCTTCGATGCCGGCGTCGACGACGTTGTCGGCCCGGACATGCGCGGCCCGATCGATCCCGAACGTCACCACCCGTCCGCCGAACTTCGCCGCACGGGAGGAGACGAGACGATCGTCGGCGTTCGCCACGAGAACCGAGTCGGGACCGGCGCCTTCGAGGATTTCGGCCTTCGCGTCCGCGATCGCGTCGACAGACGCGAAGAACCCGAGGTGCGCCTCGCCGACGTTCGTCCACACGCGCACGTCGGGCTCGGCGATGCGCACGAGCGTGCTGATCTCGCCGGCGTGGTTCATGCCGAGCTCGACGACGGCAACATCCGGGCGTGCCGTCAGCTCCATGAGCGACAGCGGCAGGCCGATGTGATTGTTCAAGTTGCCCCGGTTTCGAATCACTCGATACTTGGCCCCGAGAAACTCCGCCGTTACTTCCTTCGTCGTCGTCTTGCCCGCGCTGCCCGTGATCGCAACCACCTTCGTGCCCGATGCTTTTCGCGTCCGGTGCGCGAGCGCCTGAAGCGCGATCGTCGTGTCGTCGACTTCGATCACGGACGCGCCTTCGAGTCCCGCCATCCCGCCTCGACCGCGCGGCACCACGACGCCCGCCGCTCCGGCCGCGACGGCCGCGCCCGCGAACTCCGCGCCGTCGAACTTCTCGCCGCGGATGCCGACGTACAGCTCACCCGCGCGAATCGTCCGCGTGTCGATCGACACGCCGCCGAACTCACCGCGGCCGCCGGCGACGACCGTTCCCGCCATCGCGACAGCGACCCACTCGGCCGTCAGCCGGATGTCTGACGCCATGGACGCTCCGCCCTACACGACGCCCGAGTTCGTGCGGCGCCGGCCGAGAAACTCACGCGCCACCGTCACGTCGTCGAACGGCACGTGCTGCTCGCCGACAATCTGGTACTTCTCGTGGCCTTTGCCGGCGATGAGGACCAGATCGCCCGGCCGCGCGACTTCGATCGCCTTCGCGATTGCGGCGCGCCGATCGGCGATCGTGTAGATCGGCGTCTCACCGCGTCGCGTGTCGGCCGTGATTCCACGGAGGATCTCTTCGATGATCTGATCGGGATCCTCCCGGCGCGGGTTGTCCGACGTGATGACGAGCACGTCCGACATTCGGCTCGCGACCGCGCCCATCAGCGGACGCTTGGTCCGATCGCGGTCGCCGCCGCAGCCGAAGAGCGTGATCACCCGTCCACGCGCCATCGGCCGCGCGGTCTCGAGCAGATTTCTGAGCGCGTCGTCCGTGTGCGCGTAGTCGACGACGACGGTGATGCCGTCCTTCGGATTCGACACGACTTCGAAACGCCCGGGGACCGCGTCGAGCGACTGCAGGCCGCGTTCGATCGCGTCGAACGGCAGATCGAGCGCCACGGCCGTCGAGACCGCCGCGAGGATGTTGTAGACGTTCGGCCGGCCGACGAGCTTCGACTGCGCGCGGACGGTTCCACGGGGCGTGCGGATGTCGAAGTCCAGGCCATCCACCGAGAACGACAGCGGCCCCGGCGTGATGTCCGCGGGACGATTGATGCCGTACGTCACAGGCCTGGCGCTCGCCTCGACGATGGCCGCGCCCTTCGGATCGTCGATGTTGATCAACGCCGGCGCTTCCGGCGGCAGCATCTCGAACAGGCGCCGCTTCGCCCGGAAGTAGTTCTCCATGTCCTCGTGGAAGTCGAGGTGATCGCGCGTCAGGTTCGT
>Ga0134125_10007335_pt1 | contig 12441 bp, 11 predicted proteins | sample KB31751_FD_96464 | JGI IMG/M metagenome (GOLD analysis project Ga0134125, IMG submission 96464) | Terrestrial soil microbial communities with excess Nitrogen fertilizer from Kellogg Biological Station, Michigan, USA - KB3-175-1 | ecosystem: Environmental > Terrestrial > Soil > Unclassified ... | reverse complement strand
TATTAAATTTTTATTATAAAACATTAAAACAGGTTTTCCGCAAGACATAGCCTCAAGTGTTCCGGCACCCCAACTTCCAATAAGAAATTGTTCCAACACAATATCAGATGCATTATAATATTCAATTAACTTATTTTTATGAACAGGTGTAATCCATATAACATTATTTGATATGTCTAGATCATCAACCAGAGATTTACTTCGTTCTTTATCAACACTCCAACTTACTATTACAAATTTGGAATTTGGAAATTTTTTTACAAATTTTGCATATGCTTTTATCATTTTATCATTACCTTTCACATCCCACTCTTGTCGTGTAGGAGAAAAAAGAAGTAACTCATCACCTTGTACATATTGTTCTCTTAGTTTACTATGATCAGATGGTTTGTATTTTTCAGGATCAATTGAAAATGGAGCAAAATGAATTTTTTCTTTATCCAAATATGAAAGATTGTCGACAATTTCATAAGTATCAGGATTCGTCAATATTATCGCTTTTGATTTTTTGTATCCTCTTCTAATTAGCCTATCAAGAAATTTACGCCCAGAGGGAACATATCTCATCCAACCAGTATCAAATGTAACATAAGGAACTCCAGAAAATTGTAAATATACTTGATATGGGAAATGTGATTCGACAAAATCATATTCGCGTGCAATTTTTAATAAATTAATTCTAGAATCAAATTTTTTTAATAATAATTTTTTTCTTGGTACTTTTGAATATGTATTAAAGTATCGTATCCAATCAGGAGAATCCCAGCAATTCAAAATTTCAAGCGGATCAAGTTTTATAGGATCGGGATCATTTTCTATATTTCCTTCCTCCCAATGCGGAAAACAAAAGACAGAATCAGATAGATTTAATGCCAGATCTACATCATAGTTCATTTTTCTCAGCTCTTTAGCTATTGGATAACCACTGTTTGCAGTATTTCCAATTATGAGTATACGCATACTTTTTGCTATCTTACTCCAATTGAGATTAACGAACTATCAATAAAATTACTTTTATTAAGAATATTACGTCCATCAAAAATTAGCAGTGGCTTTTTTGCCATCACAAATGATCTAGAGTTTAATCTTGTATACAATTTGTGGTCAGTTGAGATGAATATCAGATCTGCATTTGTGATAATTTTTCTCATATCAGTAGAAAGAATTACGTTTGACGGAAGAAGATCGTCTTTAAGAATATAGGGGTCATGAACTTCTACTTTGCAACCTTTTTTTAGAAATTCTTTAACCACAGGATATGTTGGAGAAAGTCTAGAATCAGTGACTTCGCCTCTGAACCCAAGACCGAGTATGGACACTTTAGATTTATTCAAAGATTTACCATTATCAGATAGTAATTTTATAGCATCATTTACACATTTTTTTGGCATTGCATCATTTATTTTTCGTGCAAATTCTGTTATTTTGAGATGTTTTTTAATTTTTTTAGCTTCTTGAATTATAAACTTTGGATATACTGGAATACATAATCCGCCAACTCCAGTACCAGGATAATGAAGATGACAATAAGGTTGAGAATTCGCTCCTTTTCGGGATTCCCAAAAGTTTACTCCTACAGATTCACAAAACTCTGCTAATTCATTAGCCAAGGCAATATTGACATCTCTGTATATGCCTTCAAATAATTTCTCAGATTCAGCATTTGCAAGAGAAGACATTTTTAATACACCTTTTTTTGATATAATTTTTAACAACTCCTCTGCAAACACCACACTCTTTTCATCAAGACCCGCAACAATTGCAGGATAATTACTTTCTATATCTTCTAATGCTCTTCCTTCAAAGATTCTTTCAGGATTATATATCAAATGAAAATTCTTACCACCTATTAACCGGCTTCCATTTTCTAGAATAGGTAGTACTATATTTTCGGTAGTACCAGGAGGTACAGAAGGCGAAATTAATACTGCATCACCTTTTTTTAGTCCAGCTGAAATGTTTTTACTGACAGAAATGAGAGATTCAAGATCAGCTTTATCATTTTTTAATCCTACTGGAACTGCCACAATTTTAATATCAGAATCTTTTGATGCCTGTATTCCATTTGAAGTAAGTGTCAGTTTTCCAGTTCTAATGGACTTCGAAAACACATCAGAAACATAAGGTTCTTTTTTGTGTGATGTTCCAGATTTAATTTCAGAAATTAATTTTTTGGATATATCTACACCTATCACTGTAGCTCCAGCTCGTAGCCATGCGGTTGCTATAGGTCCTCCAACATTTCCTAATCCATAGACTGCAAAAATTTTCTTATGCAATATGTTGGATTTTGATTTCTTATGTTTCAACAATACATCCACACACCTACTGAATTAATTTGGATATCCAATAACTCCTATATACATTAAGTGTTTAATTATACAAAGTTATTACAACAAAGTTATTCAACATAATAAAAATAGAACGTAGCCATTGAAAATTGATGTAATGACACGTGGATTATTAATCACACCCATTCCTCTTGTGGTACTTCACGTATGTATCTAGCAGGATACCCATACCACAATTGGTTATCTGGAATATCTTTTAGAACAAGTGAACCTCTACCAACTACTGTATTTCTGCCTATTGTTATACCACGAGCAAGTATAGCGGCAGTCCCTATTCTTGCACCATGTTTAATCACAGGTCCCTGTAATTCGACAGTTTTATTCCTAAAAGACAATACATTAGCGGTGTTATCAGTGACTACATTTGGCCCGAAGAATACTTTGTCTTCGATAATACAAGTACTAGTGATATGCGTAAGATCTACAATATGGACTTCATTACCCATTACAACATTGTTTTCTATCATCACACATTTGCCAAAGATACAATCTTTTCCTATGACCGAATTTCTTCTAACAACAGAGTATTGATATATTTTAGTATTATCGCCTATTATTGTGTCTTGTTCAACTACTACACCAACATCAAGATGACAGTTTTTTCCAATTATTGCATTACCACGGATCACAACAAATTCTGAAATAGTAGTTCCTTCACCAATTTGTGCTTTTTCAGATATCACGGCGGTATTATGTTTGATATATGTCATATTTGATTTCACTAGTAATCTCCATAGTTTTTCAATGAAATACGATTTTTCAATTCCCACATATAAACAGAATTTTTATATTCAAAATTGATCATTTATTATTTCAGTCATAGTTTTAAGATTAGATGTCTCTATAGTGTCAAGAACATCTCGTAATGCATTATCTGCACCATATTTTTCTTGATTTCTTCTTTTTTGAAGTTCTGCTGGAATTTGATAATTACTTTTCCAAGATTCATAAAATTTCATGTCATATGTATTCATGTATATGTGAATAGGGTGAAAATTATATAAATACAAATAATCAGAGGTTTGTTGTTCCTTTAATCGATCTTTGTCAATTTTTAGTGAATCTCGAATCATTGCAAGATCATCTTCCCAATAAATAGGCAACTCTATTACTCCAGGAAAAATTTCATATGGTTTAATTTTTTGATCAGGCATAAAATAGGTTGAATCATACTTTAGATTAAATTTTGGAAGATCTAATAACAATCTATTCCAAACTTGTAGACCATGCATCCTAACTCCTTTTGCTTCTGGAAAAACTTGATGAATTTCTTTTATTGCTTCTAGATGATCTTTATGTTTAAACGTATTTGGATGTAATGCAATTTCGTGTTGTCTATAGCTTATTTTATGTGTACCAAATATGGTAATTTTGCATTTATATTCATCTAGAATATCTAAAAAATAATTTATGGTTTCATCAGGAGCCCAATCCAAATCAGAAGATAACGCAATAACCAAAATTACTCAATACCATCACTAAGAAGTTACATAAATCTATTCTTCATCAATAAAAATCAATTTAACGATTTTTTTTCAACCAATTTAGATAATCTATTATCCCATCTCTTAATTTCATTTTAGGTTCAAATCCTACAGCTTTTTTTGCTTTTTCATAACTAAGAAACATTCTTTCTATATCACCAGGATTTGCAGGAGTTTTTTTGATGTCTAATTGTTTTCCAACTATTTCAAAAATCAGTTTCAATAGATCATTTACTGATGTTTCGGTATTGGTACTTAATAAAAATACTTCAGCATTATCTATTTTAGAATTAAATCCCTTCACCAGACCTTGGACTACGTCAGACACATGAATAAGATCTCTTGTTTGCTTGCCAGTACCATTAACGGTAGGACTTTGTCCATTATACACATCAGTTACAAGCGTAGCAACAACTGGTCTCCATCCTAATTGGAGATTTACTTTTTGTCTGGTACCATATACTGTAGCCAATCGAAATATCACACTTTTTACTCCGTATATATCATGATAAATTTTACAATAATATTCTGATACCAGCTTATTTGCATCATAAGGGGTTGATGGTTTGTCCTCATGATTTTCATCGACTGGAGTATAGTCAGGGGTTCCACATATACCACTATTACTAGTAAAAACTAGTTTGATGTTTTGTTTTTTTGCAATCTCTAATACATTTATCATCCCTTTAGCATTAACTTCCACATCTTTCAGTGGGTTATTCAAGCTAAATGATCTAGGATGTGTTGCAAGATGAAAAATACCATCATAAGACTGAGAGTATATTTCATCGGGAATTTCAGTTACAGATCCCTTTATCAGTGTAATATTCTTATGATGAGATATATTTTCAACTGAACCATTACTTAGATCATCAAGTATTATTATACTATGACCATCTGCAATAAGTTGATCAGTTAAATGTGATCCAACAAATCCTGCTCCCCCAGTTATTAGAAATTTTGCCATTGAATATCACTTTTTGATTATAAAGGTAATGTAAACATTATCTTATTTTTGTTCCACGTATTGCAATTCCTGCATCTAAAACGTTCAGATTATCAATTGTTATGCCCTCATCCTCAAACCACTTTTTAATTTCTTCCACATTATATCTAAAAGCATGGCGAGGATGATACCAGTCAAAATTTACAGCATTACTATAATCATAATTTCCTTCATCATCCCACCAACATTTCAATACATTCCAATAGATGAATCTCTGTAAATCATAAACTCCTGCTTTGATGTTCAAGAGAGGAATATCTTGTGGTATGGTTATGTTTATTTTTGCCTCCCGCAACGACTTGCCCAACTCAGTCATTGTTTCGGCGAATTTATGACATTCCTCTACAGATAGATTAGTCGTATGACTTCGTATAAAGTCATCAGAGAATTCTCTTATTGGTCCTTTTTTCTTATACACGTAGATCTGTATAACTCCCCCAACAGCTAGAAGGTTAACTAATTTAGAGAAATTTTCCCGGGGTTGTTGAGTATGATGAATAACCTCTTTGCACACTATAAAATCAAAGAATCCATTCTCAAAAGGTAATTCGGATATATCTGCTTGAATATAGTTCAGGTTTTCTGTACCATTGGGACAAAAGTGCTGACGAGCCTCATCTACAGACGTACTAATATCAATACCAAACACTTGTGCTTTTGATTCAGAGTACATCCAATTTGATACATATCCAGCCCCACAACCAGCATCTAGAATTTTTTTTCTAGTGGATAGAAATTTCTTAAATTCATCAGGTTGAAAACCATAATGTTCAAGAAACATGGTTTTGTTTCTATCCTGTTTTTGTAATGCAGGTTCAACAAATGTTTTCCATTTGTAACTGAAACTTTCTATTGTATTACCAGGATTCTCTTTGACAAATCGTGGTATATAATCAACTATATTGTATTGGTTACCCTCTGAATCATATAATATTCCAGATTTTATTTCTTCACCATTCATTACCGTATTTTTCAATTGCAAACTGGTTCCGGTCTTGGGACTTTTCAAAATCCCAAGCAAGCCCATCTTCATGATTTTTTTAAGTAATTACCTTTATTTATTCTAGCAAGTAGCGATACATCGAAACAAAGTAAATCATGATAAAACTAATATGTTTAAATCAATTAACTTAGTTTCTGTTTGGAATCAAGTTCTTTTGAGATAAAAATACGATACCAAATTTCCAATGCAAGAATTGAGATTATTCTGTTAAGATATCGTATATCGCCATCATCATTAATCTTCTCAAATGCCTCCAATACCCAAGTATAGCTTATCAATCCCTTTTCAAAAATATAGCTATTCTTATCTAAGAGATATTTTTCACATATTTGTTTCCCATGAGTATTCCAATCTATTATCAAATCTGGTGAAAAACCCTTCTTTTCATCAATGTGATCCACTCCAAGACGTTTTGCAATTTTACGTAAGACTATTTTACCACGTTGATTGAGATGATCATACTTTTGTTCCATTGGTAATCGTGTTCCAAAATTAATAACGTCTTCATCAAGAAACATAGGCAATCCACGAAGATGATAATGTTTAGAAATAGCCATTCCAGTAGGAATGAAATCAAATAACAACTTGCCATTAAAATCTGCCAACATGATTTGTTCTAACGGATTTAACGGATTTAGAAAATATGGTTTGAAATAATTATAAATGGTTCCCCAGTTAAATTTTATCTTGCTACCAAACATATCTTTTTGGTCTGGAACCCAGTCTCTATTATGACATTCCAGATAATCAAGTACCTTTAATTTCCAATCATAATGTGGTTTTAAAAGACTTAGAAATTTATTATATCTAAATGTATAACCGCCAAAAATTTCATCTGCTCCATCACCAGTAACTAAAACTTTACCGAATTTGCGTGCTTCATTTGCAATTATGTATTGATATGTATTCCACCTTGGTTTTCCTGTTATCGCAACAAGTTCTGGCATTCGTGTAAAAATAGAGTCAACTGTAATGACTTTGAATTCGGCTCCAAATTTTTTTGCAATCTCTTTAGCACGTATGGATTCATCAAAATTAGTGCTAAAAACGGCGCATATAGCTACTATTTTTTTGTGTGGAAATACCTTACGAAGTATTGCCAAACACAAAGTAGAGTCTATACCGCTGCTGAGTGAAACTACAATAGTTTTTTCTTTTTCCATAAAAGGCTTCTTGACAGATTGGATTAACAGATTTTCAGTTACATGTCCATCAGTATCAGAGGTTTTATTGATTAAATGTTTCCAGTTTACCACTGGAATTGGAGGATTAACTGGATTATACCTAATGGTAAGATAATTTTTTATCATTTTTGTATCAAGATTAAACTTCTTCAAATTAATTATAAGAAGAATATTTGGTTAATAACTATTAAGATTCGTATCTGATTAAAATCTCAACATTGTTTCAACTCCTTAAAATATATGTAAATTCATTTTTACATATATGAGTAAATTAAGAATTCTGGTAGTTCATGATTCTGCTAGCTTTGCGTTTATACTTCAGAAATATTTTCCAGGACATGTTGATGCAATTTATTTCTCTGCACATGAGGTAATATCACAGGTGAATAATCCATTGTTTTTTGTAAGAAATGGAATATCATCACAAATCAATCAGATTAGAGAATTATCAAAAAAGTATGATATTTTTCTTTGCTATGGATGGCCTGCTGCTGCTATTTGTTATTTAGCTGGTGTAAAATACGGGATGGTTTTTTTTGATTCATACATAGATCCAAAATATAGGATAAGGAAAAAAGTATCATTTGCCAAAGAATTTATTTTACAAGACATTTATAAAAACACCATTGAAAATGCTACATTTACAGTAGCCGGTCTTCCGCATGATGCAGAAATTCTAAAAAAATATCGTACTGATACAAAGATAATATTTCAACTAATAGACAGGGACATGTTTCATCCAGAGGTAGAAAAGATAGATTTGAAACATGGTAAATTTACTTTTTTTAGTCCTCAGAGAATAGATTCTGGAAAAGGACAACTCATAATGTGGGATGCATTACGTTTGACAAAATCAGATTTTGTTGTACTTCAGACAGATTGGGGGAATGGAGAATATTATGAAAAGGCCCTTTCTACAAAACCCGACAAGGTAAAGATAATTCCAAAGGTGAAACGTGAAAATATGGCAAATTATTTGGTATCAGTAGATGCGTTACTAGGGCAAATATCCCCCACTAGCATAGGGTCTATAGAACGTGAAGCGGCTTTATGCAACACGCCAGTGTTTTGTTATGCACCTTATAGTTTTTCAGAAAATGACCCGATGTATAAAGAAAGCAGAGAACCGGCAGACATTGCAAGATACATAGATAAAATGGTGACCGATAAAAATTTCAGAGAAAAACTAAGAGAAATACAACACCAATGGGTTAAAGATACTTTTGATAATAAAAAAACAATTAAACAGTGGCAAGAGGTTTTTGAGGAGACAAATAATAAAAAAATAACTTACAAAGTGAGATTTAGACATCGTTTTATAATCAAGATGATAACCATGTTAGAACATACTATGCATAGAGATATCAGCTCCATGGCAAGAAACGTAATATAACACATCTAAGATATATTTCAAACTAGAATCTAAAATGAATTTCTTTTAGGACTACCAACATGTCCACCTTTTAATAACACATCAATTTTATTTTGTAATTCAGTTACCTCCTTGAGTTCAATATCTGTCAATTTTTGACCACTTGCAATTTTTAGAAGCATGTTTGTCAATGTACGATATAATGGAAATAACACTTCCATGGTATAACCAGGTGGAAGTTTATAGTAATAGGGATTAGACTCTGTAGCTATATCTGCTTCTGCTGTATAAGCAGGACTTCTTTTGTAATGAAAGTAACCAATTCCTATGAGTAATGGTACCCCTATTACGGTAATAATTCCAGCATAGCTTACAAATGATGGAAATAACACTTTCAAGGTCGGGACATCCTTAATTGCCAAATAATATGTTGTTACTAGAGTATTAATTGCTGCAAATATGAATGCGAAATATGTACTCCATCCCATTCTAAAATAAAACCAGCCACGAAATGCCAATTTTTTACGCATAGTCTGTTTATCCTTTACTCATATATCAATTAACAACTAACCAAAAATAACCCCTTGATAAAAGATATTTATTGAATTATAGTCCTGGTGTGGTATCCATCATCATTCCAGTATACAATGCTCAAGACTATCTGGAAGAATGTCTTGATTCAGCCTTGAATCAAACATATGATAAAATAGAAATTATCACTGTGAACGATGGTTCAACAGATAATTCCTTAGACATATTAAAAAAATATTCTAATAAAATAAAAATAATTTCAAAGAAAAATGGTGGAACTGCATCTGCATTGAATCTTGGAATAAAATACATGAATGGAGAATGGTTCAAGTGGCTAAGTGCTGATGATGTTCTTTATTCAAATGCAATTAAGGAATTGACTGAAGCTGCAAAACTTTTGCCTAATAAAAAATACATACTATACTCCAATTACGATATAATAGACTCACATGGAATAATAATGGATAAAGTAACCGAGCCAAACTACAATGAGTTAGATACTTTTAGCAAGAATGTGATTCTGTTAGATCACTTTGTTGGAAACGGAACTACTAGTTTGATTCATAAATCTACAATTGATGAATTTGGAATGTTCAATGAAACAATTGGGTACAAGGAAGATTATGAATTATGGTTAAGATATAGCATATGTCATAATTGTAATCTGCATTTAGTACCAAAAAACCTTGCAAAGTACAGAGTACACCAAAAACAACTCACCAAGAAAAATATATCTACATCATTATCACAAACTAACGCCATACGAAAATTCATACTTGAAAAATTATCACATGATGAAAGAAAAAAATATGAAAAAGCATTAAAAAAATACCAGAAAACTAAGCCATTGACATCAAGAGGACGACACATTTTAAGAGATATAATATTGGCAGTATTGCCCAAATCAGTTTCTGGTTCTATACTTAAATCATATATGAGTATGAAGGAAAAATAGTACCGAAAAAGTATTCCGCATTAAATCTTTAAACAACCCATTTGAGTCGTTTCATAAGTTCAATTAGTTCACTTTTGTTGAGATGTTTTACAGTTGCAGATCCATATTCTTTTGATTTGATAGATTTTCTTAGTGATTGTGTATCAAACTCTTCTTCATGTTTTATGACAAAATGATCTTTTTTTTCTTCAACTCGTCTCATCTCCTCTTCAGATACTAGAATCTCATCTATTTTTTCTCCAGCTCTTATGCCTATGTATTTGAGAGGATAATTTTTTTTATTTGTCTTTAATTGTGCATATGCCTGAGCAAGATCAACAATTTTAGATGCTGGTGCTTTTTTTACAAATATTTCACCACCTTTTGCATTTTTTATAGCATAAAAAACAAGATCTATTGCCTGACTCAATGTCAACATAAATCTAGTCATGTCAGGATGGGTCACAGGTAGTGGTTCCTTTTTTGCAATTTTTGAATCCCACAATGGAATTATACTCGCTCTGCTTCCCAAAACATTACCATATCTTACACAAGAAAATACTGTGTTGTCTTTTGATAAATCATCTGAGAGAACTATTTTTTCCTGTAATGCTTTTGTCATACCCATGGCATTTACAGGTTTTACTGCTTTATCAGTACTGATTGCAACAACTCTAGGTACTTGTCTTGCAACTGATGCCTTTACTACATTAAATGCACCAATAATGTTTGTTTTTACTGCTTCAAATGGATGCGATTCAACAGAAGGTACTTGCTTTAATGCAGCTGCATGAAATATTATGTCTATATCCTTTGCAGCAGTGTATATTCTATCATAATCTCGAACATCGCCTATCACAAACTGCATTTTTTTAATTATAGCATCATCAGAGAATTCTTGTCTCATAAGATGTTGTTTATCTTCATCCCTACTGAAAATTCTAATAAGTTTTGGTTTATACCTCATCAATTCTTTTATCATTTGATGACCAAAACTTCCTGTACCTCCAGTTATCAAAATATTTTGATCATTGATGACCGATGAGTAATCCAACTCAAATGCAATGATTGATGCTTAGTTAATAAGTCTTAATTAACAATAAGTCAAAGAATAATTTCAAACATTTGAAAACCTTTTAAATTTGGTAAATAACATCATCACACACCTCATGAAAATAATGACAGTTTTTGGTACACGACCTGAAATAATCAGATTGAGTAGAATTTTCTCTTTATTGGATACAAATTTTAATCATGTCATGGTCAACACAAGTCAAAATTACGCCTATGAGTTAAATTCAGTATTTTTTGATGATCTTGAAATTCGTAAACCAGATTATGATTTGAAAATAAAGACCGGTAAGTATGGACCAGAAATTTCTGACATCATTACAAAATCTGAAGAAGTTATACAGAAAGAAAAACCAGATATTTTATTAATTTTAGGGGATACAAACAGTGGACTTGCAGCTATTCCTGCTGCACATTATGGGGTAAAGATAGCACATCTTGAGGCAGGAATGCGTAGTTATGATTTTCGTATGCCTGAGGAAAAAAATCGAATCATAATAGATCATCTTTCATCTTTGTTACTGCCTTATACGGCGTATTCAAGAGAGAATTTGATACGAGAAAATATTCATCCAAGTAAGATCTACGTTGTAGGAAATCCCATAATCGATGTCATAAATTACTTTACTCCAAAAATAGAGTCGAGTCAAATCATGGAAAAAATGAATTTAAAATCTAACAGTTATTTTTTGGTTACTGCGCATCGTAGTGAAAATGTTGATAACCCAGAATCCTTGGAAAAAATTTTTTCTTCACTTCAGATAATAGGTAAAAAATTCAAGAAAAGGATCATCTATCCAATCCATCCTAGAACATTAAGTAAGATAAAGAAACATACATCAAGCAATGTAGAATTGATTAAACCACTTGGTTTTTTTGATTTTTCAAAATTAGAGAAAAATGCATTTTGTTTGATAACAGATTCTGGAACTGTTCCAGAAGAGGCACTTTACTTTAGAAAACCATGTGTGACAATACGTGAAAGCACAGAAAGACCGGAATACATAGAAGAAGGATCCAACATACTTGCAGGATTGAATCCAAAAAATATTGAAGATTCAGTTAGATTGATAACTTCACACGAAAATAATAGAGAGTGGAATAAATCATTAGGGGATGGACAGACTGCTTTGAGGGTTGTCAACATATTACGAGGTAAGATAAACAGACAAACATTTTAGATTCTTAGAAAAGATTTACAATACCTTTCATCCAGATATAACAGGTGAGTACTTTAATTACAGGTGGGAATGGAGCCCTTGGTACAGAATTAAAGAAAATATTTTCAGATGCACTAGTACCAACACGCCAAGAATTTGATATAACAGACAAGAAAGCAGTTAATGATTATATCAAAAATCATGACATAAATCTAATAATACATACTGCAGCGCTTACTCACATAAGACCATGTGAGGAGAATAAATCACTCGCATGGAAGACAAATGTGGAAGGTACCAAAAATTTAGTTGATGCTGTTTCAGATTATAAAAAAAATATAAAAT
>Ga0134125_10007334_pt1 | contig 12441 bp, 7 predicted proteins | sample KB31751_FD_96464 | JGI IMG/M metagenome (GOLD analysis project Ga0134125, IMG submission 96464) | Terrestrial soil microbial communities with excess Nitrogen fertilizer from Kellogg Biological Station, Michigan, USA - KB3-175-1 | ecosystem: Environmental > Terrestrial > Soil > Unclassified ... | reverse complement strand
CGCCGAAGAGGACGAGCACGGTGCGCCGGGTCGCGGCGTCGGGCCCTGACAGCGGTCCCGGCACCAGCGTCACGGCCCAGCCGCTCGGCAGCGGCCGCCCACGCTCGAGCCGGGCGACCGCGGCGGCGACTCGCGCGCGGGCAGCATCCGTCGTCAGACTCTTTTGCAGCCGCGCGATCGTGTTGGCGACGCGTTCACCCGCGCCTGCGGCGGCGTCGGGATCGAGCGGGAGCCAGATCTGTTCGTCGAGCGTCGGGAAATGGAACCGATCCGGCATGACACCCGCAATCGCGCGGGGTTTGCCGTTGACGAGCAGCGTGCGCCCCACCGCGGCAGGGTCGGCGCCGAACCGCGATCGCCAGTAACGCTCGCCGATCAGGATCGGGCCGTTCGGGGTCTGCGCGTCGGCCGCCGTGAACACGCCACCGGCGACCGGCCGAATCCCCAGCATCGCCACCAGCCCCGGTGACATCTCGGCGGCGTGGAGCTCCTCCGGTTCCACGCCTCCCGTGACGAGCGCCGACACGGGACGGTACGCCTCCACCGCATCGAAGATGCCGTCCTCGCTGCGCCATTGGCGCAGCTTGACCGGCGAGAGCCCCGCGTAGGTAAAGCCGCGGCGCGACTGGTTCAGGATCTGGACCAGGCGATCGGCGTCGTGGAACGGGCTGGGCCGGAGGAGGACGGCGTCGACGATGCTGAAGACGGACGCGGTCGCGGCGATGGCAAAACCGAGGGTCAGGACCGTGAACCCCACGAGCGACGGCTGCACGGCGAGCCGGCGCAGCGCGCGTCCTGTGTCCTGCGCGAGAGTGGCCACCCGCGAGTCGCGGCGTGCGGGTAACACGTAAACCGGGCCGCGGCGGCGGCTGCGCCACGCGCCGGCGAGCGCGTCGAGGTACTCGCCGGAGCAGCCGCGAAGGAAGACGAAGGCGCCGCGCCTGCGCGCGACGCGGCACCATTCCTCGAAGGTGTGGAGCATCGGCGCGCCGCAGCGCGCCCGGAAGTCGGCGGGATAGAGCCGCAGAATGGCCGCGTAGATCGCGATCGCCGCGTGCGTCACCGCTGGCTCTCCGCCGCGCTCCGGCGCGCAGGTCCGAGAACGCGCTTCGCGCGCGCCAGGGTCACGAGGTCCTGCAGCCGCTGCGCTTCCGTCTTCACGACCTGTCGTCCGAGCGGCGTCAGCCGGTAGTAGCGCCGCCGCTCGTCGTCTTCCCCGCTCGGTCGCGTCTCCGATTCCGCGATCCACTGGCCGTCGAGCATCCGCTTGATCACGGTGTAGAGCGTGCCGGTGCGCAACGCGATCTGGCCGCCGGTGCGCTCGCCGACGTCCTGGAGGATTGCGTAGCCATGCCGCTCGCCGTCGGTGAGCGAGAGCAAGATGTGGAACTCGACCGGCGTCAGCGGGGGCTGCCCGGCCTCGGCGTCCGTCTTGACCCGGCGCATGCGTGTGTCTCCTCTATAAATGTATTTATATTAAATGTATTCTCCCCGGTCAACGCCGGCGAGTGGCACGCGGGGATCCGGGGGTCAGGTCTGCAAACCGTCCTTTCGCGGTGCCAGGTCGCCGGCCAGGCAGGCATGGGGGTCAGGTCTGCAAACTGGCCCCTGACGGTGCCAGGCCTCGTTTCCGGCCGAAAAAGACTGCCGTCGTTGTCGACCTGGCACCCGCAAGCGACAGTTTGCAGACCTGACCCCGGGAGGGGCGCGGCGGCCTGGCACCCGGAGGGGGCGGTTTGCAGACCTGACCCCCGAATCAGAGCGGGTCGTACAGGAGGGGGAAGAACTGGCCGGACAGGGGCTGGCCGCGGGGGACGACGGGGACGCCGTGCAGGAGCGGCTCGTCGGACGCCGAGCGGACCCCGTCGCGGACGGCGTTGATCACGGCGCCGCGCCGCGGACGGTCGGATCGGTTCTCGGACGAGCCGTGCACGGTCAGCGGATGGTGGAACACCGCCTCACCCCGCGTCAGCGGGACGGCGACGGGCGTGAACGCCGCGCGCTGGGCCGGCGTGAGCACCCGCTCGATGGCGTCCATCTGCCCCGCCAGCCCCGTGATCGGCAGCAGATCCCAGCGGTGGCTGCCGGGAATGTACTGCAGGCACCCGTTCTCCTCGTTGACGTCGTCCAGCGCGATCCAGCACGTGAGGTGCGCCATCGGCTGCGTGCGCGTCCAATATGAATAGTCCTGGTGCCACGCGACGACGCCACCGCGCTTCGGCGGCTTGCAGAACAGCTGGTCGTGCCAGAAGCGGACCGCGCCGTCGAGCAGCTGCGACGCCGGGACGAGAAAGCCCGGCGCCCACAACAGGTCGTGAAAGGAAGGAGAGGCGCGCCAGGCGCCGAGCGCGTGGAACAGCACCGTCGCTGGGTCGCGGGATTCGTTCGAGTGGTATTCGTGAAACAGCGCGTTGGCCGGATGCGCCGGATCCATCAGCGCCGCGAGCTCCGCGTTGAGCGCATCCACCTGCGCGCCGTCGAGCACGCGGATCCCGGGCAGATACCCCCGCTCGTGAAAGGACGCGATCTGATCGCCGCTCAGGCGCACGCGGTCGTCGTCCGCGCGCGCCGCCGGCGGCAGGAACCCGCCTACCGGGTGGTGCCGGTGGGAGAGGTCGGCTGTTTCAACCATTTGCCGAAGAACTGGTCGACCCGCGTCCATGCGTCGCGCAGGACGTGCTCCCGCGTGAAGTAGTGGAACTCGCCGGGATACGTCATGAACTCGACGAGCGACCCCTTGTTGTTCTTCAGCAGCGCGTCGATGAGCCGCACCGAGTGCAGGTACGGCACGTTGACGTCGGCCGTGCCGTGCAGCACCAGCAGCGGACGCACCAGGCGATCGACGTGCGAGATCGGCGAGGCCTGCGCGTAGACCTTCGGGTTCTGCTCGGGCGTGCCGATCCGGCTGGCGGTCCATCCGCCGTGATACGGATCCTCGTAATACATCGCGTAGTCGGCAACACCGGCGACGTCCACCGCGGCACGGAAGGCGGTCGGCCGCTCGGTGACGGCGAGCAGCGTGAAGAACCCGCCGTAGCTCAATCCCCAGATGCCGAGCCGGTCGGCGTCGACGTACGGCAGCGTCTTCAGGTAGTCGGCGGAGTTGGCGGCGTCCTTGAAGTCGTTGCCGCCGACGTCCATGTAGACCGCTTCCCGCCACGCCGACCCGTAGCCGATGCTGCCGCGATAATCGGGCGCGAGCACGACGTAACCCTGCTGCAGCAGGTACTGATGGAAGCTGTAGTAGACGGCGTAGTTCCGCTGCACGTGCCAGCCGTCGTAGTTCTGGTTCACGCCGTCGCCGTGCACCCACACGATCGCCGGGTGCTTCTTCGTGCGATCGAGGTTCTTCGGCACGAAGAGGTAGGCCGGGACCTGCTTGCCGTCCGGACCGGGATAGTGCACCAGCTCGGGCTCGACGAACTGCGAGCGATCGATCCCCGCCGGCATCGAATCGGTCAGCCGCACCGGCTTCGCTCCCGCCTTCGTCACGTCGACCACCCACAGGTCGGCGGAGTTCTGCGGATCGGTGTGCTGATAGACGACCGCGTGCCCGTCAGGGGACCACTGGGGATCGGTGTTCGTGCCGCGGCCCGAGGTGACGGCACGGACTTCCGCCTGAAGGCGGACGCCACCGGAATCGGTGGTGCCGGGCCTGAGCGTCGCCACCCGGACCTGGCGGTTGCCCGGATTCGACCCCTCGTTCGAGTCGAAGGCGATGCGCGTCGCATCCGGCGACCACGACGGCCGCCACGCCTCGAACTGCCCTTTCGTGATCTGCACCGGCGCGCCGCCCGCGGCCGGCGCCACGTACAAATGATCCCACCCGTCCTTGTCGCTGACGAACGAAATCCACTTGCCGTCGGGCGAGGCCTGCGATCCGCCGCGCGCGTCTCCCGTCATGCTCCAGAAGGTCTGCTTGACGTCTTCGTTGACGACGCGCGGCTCGCTGCCGTCGGTCGAGCCGACGAGGATGGTGCGCCCCTTGAAGTTCGGCAGCTGCCGGTCGATCAGGAAGTGCGTGGCGTCGAGCCAGCGCGAGCCGCCGCCGCGGCCGCCGAAGCCGCCGCCGCCGGCGCTGTATTTCACCGGCGCGCCGCCGCTGACCGGCAGCACCCACGTGTCCGGGGGCTGACCGGCGGCGCGCTCGGTGATCGTGTAGATGATCTTCGCGCCCGAATAGTCCGGCGTCTGCTCGTGCCGGATCGTTTCACCGCCGGCCGCGGTCGCGAGCGACAGCTGCGTGTCGTTCACCCAGCTCACGGTCGCGATCGGCTCGGTCAACGTCGTGACGAGGCGATCGCTGCCGTCGGCGAGCGAGCGCACGTGAATCTCCGCCGGACGGGGCTGTCCGGCCTCGTCGCCGGGCGCCGCCTGCGGCGCGCCGCCGCGTCCGCCGCCGCGGCCGCCTCGTCCGCGCCCTCCTCCGCCGCCGCCGGCCGCGCCGCCGACCAGATACACGACACGCGTCCCGTCACGCGAGACGCTGACGCTCCGGCCCGGGATCTCGGCGGCCGTCTTCGCCGCTCCCCCGTCGAGCGGAATCGCCATGAGCGTGGAGCCGCGCAGAAACTGGATCGACTGGCTGTCGGCGCTCCAGAAGTATCCGCCGGGCACGCCGTCGGTCGTCACCTGGGTCGGCTTCGCCGAGCCATCCGCAGGCACGACATACAGGTTGGCGACGCCCGCACGCTCCCAGGTGAACGCGACGCGGCGGCTGTCGCGCGACCACACCGGGTTGGATGGATGCTTGATGTCGATCAGCTGTTCGATCGTGAGCGAGCCGGCGCGTGGTTGAGCCGCGCGCGGAACGGCCGCGCTGGCAGCGACCAGGGCCACCGCGGCAACGGCGCTGGTGACGAAGATGGGCTTCATGGGCCACACCTTATATCAGGCGGGCACCCCGTAGTAACATCCCGCGCATGACAGCGGAACCGGAAAAGGAACGGCGGGCAAGCCAGGACCGGCGCCACACCCCGCGCGGCGGCAGGAGACCCGAAGATCCGCAGGGGTATTCCCCGCTGGTCCTCGTGGCCGACGACGATGCGAGCAACGGCGCGCGGTGCGTGGCGATCCTGTCGCGGCTGCGCTTCGCCGTGGCCCCCGCCCACACGGTCGAAGAGGCGATCAAGGTGGCACAGTCGCTCCACCCGAACCTGATCGTGGCGCGGCTGCAGGACGAAGCCGGACTGCGCAAGCAGCTCGCCAGCGACCCGGCGATCCGCGACATCCCGCTCATCGCCCTCAACGACGACAACGACGCGCCGCAGCTGATGATCGAAGAGATTCGCCGCGTGCTCCGCGCCAAGTAGGCCGCGCATGGGCCGGTGCGCGCACGCGCTCGCGGTAGCGGCAGGCCTGGCTGGAGCCGCCGCGGCGCTCGCCGCGCAGGATCCCTCGGCGCTCTCACTCGACGCCGCCTTCGCGCGCGCTACCGAGGCCAATCGCACGCTGCTCGCGGCCCGCGCCGCGCGGACGATCGATACGGCCGGCGTCACGGCCGCGGGCCAGCGGCCCAATCCCGAAGTCGGTTTCGAGTACTCCAAAGAAACCCCGCACTGGGCCTTCACCGGCATCATGCCGCTCGAGCTCTACGGCAAGCGGCAGCGCCGCATCGACGTCGCCAACGCGACGCTCGCCGTCACCGACGCCGAAACCGCGCGCGTGGCTGCCGATCTGCGTGCTGACGTGCGGCGCGCCTATTTCGAAGCAGTCGCGGCGAACCGTCGCATCGCGATCGCCCAGGAGCTGGAGGGCCTCGCCACGCGCGTGCGCGACACCGCGCAGGAACGATTCCAGGCCGGCGCCGCGCCTCGCCTCGAGCCGCTGCAGGCGGGCCTGGCGCTGGCGCTGGTGCAGAACGATCTCGTCGCGGCGCGCGGCCAGGCCACCGCCGCGCGCGCGGAGTTGAACGCGCTGCTCGCCTACCCGGGAGAAGCCGCGGTGCCGCTCGCCGATCCGCTGGAAGCCGGCCCGGTGCCCGCGGTGCAGGCGGTGACGCAGCAGGCGCTCGCCGGCAACGCCGAACTGCAGGTCCTCGATCGACGGATCGAAGAGGCCCGCGCGCGTGTCGCGCTCGCCGAGGCGTTGCGGCATCCCGATCCCTCGGTGTCGGCGGCGCTGACCTACGACGCGCCGGGCGAGTTCACCGTCGGCTGGCGCGCCGGCGCGGCCATCGCATTGCCGGTGCTGACCACCGGCCGTCCGGAAGTGGCGGTCGCCGAGGCGACGCTGAACCGCGCGCTCGCCGACAAGGACGCGCGCAGCGCGCAGATCGCCGGGGCGGTCGGCGCCGCCGCCGCCCGCGCCGCCGCCGCGCGGCAGGCGCTGGACCGCTATCAGGCCGACATCCTGCCGGCGTCGCTGCAAGTCGAGCAGATGGCCGAGGAGTCGTACCGCGCGGGCCAGACCGGGCTGCCGGCGTACCTGCAGACCCTGCAGGCGGCGCGCGACGTGCGCCAGCGCGCGCTGCAAGCCGGGCTCGACTACCAGCTCGCCCTCGCCGAGCTCGAACGCACGATGGGAGTGCCGCTGCGGTGACCAGACACCTGTCCGCGTCGGCGCTCATCCTCGCGCTCACCTGCGCTACGGCCTGCAGCCGCCATGCAGTCGAGGAAGTCGAAACCAAAGCGCCCTCGCCGGTCAGCACGATCACGCTCGCGCCGCAGACGGTCGAAGGCGTCGTCGCCGCGAGCGGCATGATCACCGCGGCGCCCGGCGCCGACTGGACGATCACCGCGCCCGAGCACGCGCGGATCGCCGAGATGCCGAAGGCCGAAGGGGATCGCGTCAAGCCCGGCGATCTGCTCGTGCGCTTCGAGATTCCGTCGCTCCACACCGACGTCGCGACGCGGCGGGCCGAGCTGCAGGCCGCGGAAGCGCGCGTGGAAAACGCGCAGGCCTCGGTAACGCGGTTGACGACGCTGTTCGAGCACGGCGTCGCGGCGCAGAAGGAGCTGGAGGACGCCAAGCGCGATCTCGCCGAGGCGCGCGCGGCCGCCGGCCAGGCCGACGCGGCGCTGCGCAACGCGCAGCAGATCGAGTCGCGCACCGTGGTGCGCGCCACCTTTGCCGGCGTCGTCGCGCGCCGCGCGCACAACCCCGGCGACATGGTGGACGCCAGCAAGGACGACGCGATCCTGCGGGTCGTCGATCCGGACAAGCTGCAGGCGATTGCCTCGGTTGCCGTGTCGGATCTCGCGCGCGTGCAGCCGGGGCAGCCGGTGCGCGTCCTCGTGCCCGGGAGCGAGGAGCCGGAGCCCGGCAAGGTGCTGACCCGCCCGGCCGCGGTGGACCCGACCGGCGTCGCCGCCGACGTGCGAATCGCGTTCAGCGGCGCCACCCGCCTCGCGGTCGGCACGCCGGTGCGCGTCGAGATCGTGTCGGAGCAGCACCAGCACGCGCTCGCCGTACCTCCCGGCGCCGTCATTCACGAGGACGAGGACGCCTTCGTCATGGTTGCCGGCGCCGACAACAAGGCGCACCGGCGCAAGGTCACGCTCGGACTGACGACGCCGAAGCTCGCCGAGATCACCTCCGGCGTGAAGGCCGGCGAGAACGTCATCGTGCAGGGGCAGCAGCGATTGCCCGACGGCGCCGACATCGCTCCGGCCAAATGAGCCTGGCCTCGCTCGTCGATCGCTACGGCCGCGCCATCGTCACCGTGACGATCGTGCTGGCCGCCGCCGGGCTCTACGCGGCGTTCGAGCTCCCGAGTGACATCTATCCTCCGCTGATCTTCCCGCGCGTCGTGGTCATCGGCCACAGCGGCACCATTCCCGCGCAGTCGATGATGCTGACCGTGACCCGCCCGATCGAGCAGGCGCTGCTCGAAGTGCCGGGCATCCGCCGCGTGCGCTCGACGACGTTCCGCGGCGCGACGGAGATCTCGGCGCAGTTCGATCCGGCCACCGACATGATCCTGGCGCTGCAGCAGGCGCAGGGACGGATCGCCGAGGCGCGCAGCTCGCTGCCGCAGGATCTCGACCTGACGATCGAGCGGCTGACGCCGGCGGCGTTCCCGTTCCTCAGCGTCAACTTGAGCGGCGGCCTGCCCTCCGCCGACCTCTACGACTACGCCTTCTACGTCATGCGCCCGTCGCTGTCGCGCGTGCCCGGCGTCGGCAACGTCGAGGTGCTGTCGTCCGACACGCGCGAGATCGAAGTGATCGCCGATCCGGCGCGGCTGACCGCGGCGGGGCTGACCATCGGCAACGTCGCCGACGCGCTCGAAGCAGCGAACCGCCTCGATCCCGTCGGCCGCTACAACGCGGGCGGCCTGCAGCATCTCGTGCTGGCGTCCGGAATGTGGAAGACCATCGAGGACATTCCGCCGACGCCGCTGGTGGTCAAAGGAGGCGCCACGATCCGCGTCTCGGACGTGGCGACGGTCGAGCGTGGCGCGCCCGATCGCACCGCGCTGATCAGCGGCGACGGCAAGGTCGCGGCCAACCTCAACGTCTCGCAGCAGATCGGCGCCAACATCCTCAACGTCCGCGCCGGCGTCGAATCCGCGCTGAACGATCTGGCCAAGACGCTCCCCGCCGGGCTGAAACTGTCGAAGACCTACGATCTCGCGGAGTTCGTCGCCACCGCCATCGTCAACGTCCGCGACGCGATCATCGTCGGCGGCGTCCTCGCCGTCATCGTCCTGCTCGTCTTCCTGCGCGACTGGCGGCTGACGCTCGTCGCCTCGGTGACGCTGCCGCTGACCGTGATGACGACGTTCCTGGTCATGCGGTGGCTCGGCGAGACGATCAACGTCATGTCGATGGGAGGGCTCGCCGTGGCCATCGGCCTGGTCATCGATGACGCCGTCGTGGTCGTCGAGAACATCTACCGCCATCTCGGCAGCGACTCGCCCGCACGCGCGGTGGAGCTTGCCATGCGCGAGATCGTCGGGCCTGTCGTCGGCTCGACCCTGACCACCGTCGTGGTGTTCGTGCCGCTCGGCATGCTGTCGGGCGTCGTCGGACAGTTCTTCAAGGCGCTGTCGATCACGCTCGCGTCGGCGGTCCTGATTTCGCTGGTGCAGGCGCTGACGCTCATCCCCCTGCTGGCGCGGTTCGCGGCGAGGCGTCGAGAGGGACGGACCGAAGCGGCGCATGCGCCTGCCGCGGGCACCCTGGAACGCTTCTACACCCGCACGCTCGATTCGACGATGCGTGCGCCGGTCCTCGGCCTGGTCGTGGCGCTGTTGCTCGGGGTCACCGGCGTACTCCTCTTCAACCGGGTCGGCACCGGTTTTCTGCCGGAAGCGGACGAAGGCGGCTTCGTCATCGACTATCTGTCGCCCGCCGGCAGCGCGCTGGAAGAGACGAACACGATTCTCCAGGGCGTCGAGCAGATCCTGCAGAAGACTCCGGACATCGCCGCGTTCACCCGACGCACGGGATCGGAGCTCGGGCTGTTCGCCACGCAGCAGAACAAGGGAGACATCCTGGTCAGGCTGAAGCCGCGCGGCGAGCGGCGGCCCGCGGAAGAAGTGATCAGCGATCTTCGCGACAAGCTGACCGAGGCGGCGCCGCAGCTGGAGATCGAGTTCATCCAGCTGCTGCAGGACATGATCGGCGACCTCGAAGGAGCCGCCGAGCCGATCGAGGTCAAGGTGTTCGGGGACAATCCCGAAACGCTCGCGGGGATTTCCGAGCAGGTCGCGTCGATGCTCGACGGCGTCAAGGGGGTCGTCGACGTCGTCGGCGTGCAGCGCGGCAACCCGGAGACCACGTGGGAGTTCGACACGGGTTCGCTCGGCCGTCTGGGACTCAGCGTGACGCAGGCGTCGGAGCAGCTCGCCGACGCGTGGCTCGGAGACGTGAGGACCGAACTCCGGCTGGCCGATCGCACGATCCCAGTGCGCGTGCGCTACCCCGATGCCTATCGCCTCGATCCCGGGCGCATGGCGACGACGCCGATCCGGGCCGACGACGGGCGTTCGGCGCCGCTGGGGGCGGTCGCGCACGCGACGACCACCGAGGGGGCGCTGATTCTCGAGCGCGAGAACCTGAAACAGATGGCGCTGGTGACCGGACGCCTCGAGGATCGGGATCTCGGGAGCGCCGTGGCGGAGATCCGGCAGAAACTCGGCGCGATGAAGCTGCCGGTCGGCTACACGACCGACGTCGGCGGCCAGTATGCGGCGCAGCGCCAGTCGTTCCGCGAGCTGCTGACGGTGTTCGCGATCGCCGCGGCGCTCGTGTTCATCATCCTCGTCGTCCAGTTCGGCCGTTTCCTGCCGGCGCTGCTGATCCTGCTGGCGGCGCCGCTGTCGCTGGCCGGCGCGTTCGCGCTGCTGCTGCTGACCGGAACGGACCTCAACGTCTCGTCGGCGATGGGATTGATCCTGCTGGTCGGGCTCGTGGTGAAGAACGGCATCGTCCTCATCGACTACGCACATCATCTGCGCGACGAGGGGCATCCGTTCACCGAGGCGCTGGAGATCGCCGGCCGCGTGCGCCTGCGTCCGATCCTGATGACCACGCTGTGCACGCTGTTCGGCCTGCTGCCGCTGGCGCTCGGGTTCGGCGCCGGCGCCGAGCTGCAGCGTCCGCTCGCCCTCGCGGTCATCGGCGGATTGACGCTGTCGACGTTCGTGACGCTGTATCTGGTGCCGCTGGCCTACCGGGCCCTGTCGCGCACCACCTGATTGGTCAGGGCTGAAGCCCTGACCACAGCTATAGTAAGCATCGGAGGCGCTCATGAAACGCGCGCCGGCACTGCTCCTCGCCCTCGTTCTCGCCGCGGCGGCCACGCTCGCGGCCCAGCAGCCGCCGAGGCAGACGTTCCGATTTGAAATCGACGTCGCGCCGGAACTTTTTCCGCCCGACATAGTCCCGCGGTCTCTCGACGGACGCGTACTGCTGATCGTGTCGAGCGATCGCAGCCAGGAGCCGCGCTTCCAGGTCGGGCGCGGCCTGAATTCGCAATTGCTGTTCGGGATCGACGTGGAAGGGCTGAAACCTGAGCCGAGCAGCAGCTTCGTGCTGCAGCAGCGCGAGGTCTACGACTCCTTCGGCCGCCTCAGCATCATTCCCGTGCGCACCTTGATTGAACGTCGCGTGCCGCCGGCCGTGGTAGACGCCAGCACCCGGGGATGGCCACTCGAGAGCATCAGTCAGATCCCGCCCGGCGATTACACCGTGCAGGCCGTGCTGAATGTCTATACGACTTTTACGCGCCGCGACGGCGCCGTCATCAAGGCGCACATGGACCGATGGGAGGGACAGAAATGGAATCGGTCGCCGGGCAATCTCTACAGCGTTCCCACCCGCGTGCACATCGATCCGGCAATCGCATCGCCGATCCGCATCACGCTCAAGAACACGATCCCGCCCATCGAGCCGCCAGCGGACACGCGGTACGTCAAACACATCACGTTCAAGAGCGACATCCTCAGTAAATGGTGGGGGCGCGACATCAACCTCGGCGCGATCGTCGTGCTGCCCGAAGGCTTCGACGCGCACCCCGACGCGCGCTATCCGATCGCCTACAACCAGGGACACTTCCCCACGACTTTCCAATTCACCGATCGCTTCCTCGAGGACTGGAAGTCGGGCAAGCTGGGCCGGTCCATCCTTGTGCTGATGCAGCACCCGACACCGTTCTACGACGGCTCGTACGCGGTGAACTCGGCGAACAGCGGACCCTACGGCGACGCGCTGACGCAGGAACTGATCCCCCGCGTCGAGAAACAGTTCCGCGCGATCGCGCAGCCGTGGGCACGCTTCGTCTACGGCGGATCGACCGGCGGCTGGGAGTCGCTCGCGTGGCAGGTGTTCTACCCGGACATGTTCAACGGGACGTGGACCTTCTGTCCCGACCCGGTCGACTTCCGCTACTTCCAGATGGTGAATATCTACCAGGACAAGAACGCGTTCTATCCCAACAGCCCGTGGAAGACCGAAGCCGTCCGCCCGTGGCAGCGAACCCCCGACGACCAGGTGCTGATGTCGGAGAAGGACGCGAGCCATCTCGAAGAAGTGCTCGGCAGCCGCGGCCGCTCCGGCGACCAGATGGACGTCTTCAATGCGACGTTCGGCCCGATGGGCAGCGACGGCTATCCGAAGCTGCTCTACGACAAGTGGACGGGCGTCATCGATCCGTCGGTCGCGCAGTACTGGAAGGAACATTACGACCTGAACGCGATCATGCAGCGCGACTGGAAGACGCTCGGTCCGAAGCTGCGCGGCAAGCTGCATCTCTACGTCGGCGAGATGGACAGCTACTATCTCGAGGAAGCGGCGTTCCTCCTGAAGGACTTCCTCGACAAGGCGGATCCGCCGGCGGAGGCGGCGTGGGACATCGGCGAGCGCGCGCCGCACTGCTACGCCGGCAAGCCGGAGTATCCCGGACAGCGCGCCGAGCAGCGCATCCTGCCGCAGATGATGGATCGCGCGCTCAAGACGGCGCCGCCGGGTGCCGATCTCAAGAGCTGGCGGTATT
>Ga0134125_10007333_pt1 | contig 12445 bp, 11 predicted proteins | sample KB31751_FD_96464 | JGI IMG/M metagenome (GOLD analysis project Ga0134125, IMG submission 96464) | Terrestrial soil microbial communities with excess Nitrogen fertilizer from Kellogg Biological Station, Michigan, USA - KB3-175-1 | ecosystem: Environmental > Terrestrial > Soil > Unclassified ... | reverse complement strand
TCAATCCATATCGCCGCCAGCCAAGCGCCGCCCACCGTCAACCACCACAACCACCTTCGCCACTCTCTACAGCGAAGGAGCAAGCCTCCCCAAACAACATCGGCTAAGAAGAAAAAGACGCAGACCGGCACCGCCAAGGCCCACACGATGGGCTCCCCTGAAATTGGGATTATCCCGTGCTCCTGAGGTCTTCTCCAGCCGCGAGAGGCAAGCCAGAGGTAGAGCAAGAGACCGACGGCATTCGCCACCAGCAGGACCAAATCCAGAAGCCTGATGGAACCGCAGGCGGACCGGACTTGTGGCGCTGTGGATGACATGAACGGCCCATGCGGCTCTACTGCGACCGGTCTATCATAAAACGCGCCATTGCGTCCGCTCGGCAAGCCCGGCGGCTCGTTCACTCTCCGTCCGAGAGATCGGCGAACCGGGTAAAGTCGCGCAGGAAGGCGAGCTTGACCTCGTCAATCGGGCCGTTGCGCTGCTTGGCGACGATGATCTCGGCGGTGCCTTTGTCCTCGGAATCCTTGTTGTAGACCTCGTCCCGGTAAATGAACGCCACCACGTCGGCGTCCTGTTCGATCGAGCCCGATTCGCGCAGGTCGCTGAGGATGGGGCGGTGGTTGCCGGTGCGTTGTTCGGGGGCGCGGCTGAGCTGCGACAGCGCGATCACGGGCGCGCGCAGCTCCTTGGCCAGGATCTTCAGGCCGCGTGAGATCGCCGAGATTTCCAGGTTCCGGTTCTCCACTTTGCCGGTGGATCCCATCAGTTGCAGGTAGTCCACCACCACCAAGTCGAGCGTGCGCGCAGGGTTCTGCGCCCCCAGCTCCGCCGCCAGCCGCCGGCACTTGGCCCGCATCGTGGCCAGGTCGATGCCGGAGCTGTCGTCAATAAAGATCGGGGCCTGCGCCAGCCGTCCGGCGGCCTCGGTCAACGCCGCGATGTCGTCCCGGCCCAGGAAGCCGGTGCGCAGCTTGTGGGCGTTCACCCGCGCCTCCGAGCAGAGCATGCGCATCACCAGTTGCACCTTGGACATTTCCAGGCTGAAGACCGCCGCCGTGCTGCCGTACATCAGGGCCGCGTTCTCCACGATGTTCATGGCGAATGACGTCTTGCCCATGGAGGGGCGACCGGCCACGATCACCAGGTCGGATTTTTGCAGTCCCGCGGTGAGCTGGTCCAGCTCGCGGAACCCGGTGCGCAGCCCGGTAATTTCTTGTCCGTGCAGCGCGTCAATCGTTTCCAGGATGCTGCCGGTCAGATCGCCGACGCTGGTTAGGCCTTCTTTGACCCGGTCCTGGGCGATGTCGAAGAACAGCTTCTGCGCCAGGTCCAGGATCTCGGCGCTGGCGTCGCCCGCCAGCACCGACTGCGTCACCTCCTGCGCCGCCGACAGACAGCTCCGCTGCACCGAACGGTCCTTGATGATCGCGGCATAGTGTTCGACGTTGAGCCCGCGCGGCAAGCCGTCGGTGAGCGAGGCCAGGTAGGCGTGGCCCCCCACCGCGTCCAGATCCCGGCTGCGCTGCAGCGCGTCGCCCAGGGTGATGAAATCGATGGCCACATTCCGCTGCGCCAGCTCGCGGATGGCGCGGTAGATCTTGCGGTGGCTGTCGAGGTGGAAGTCGTCCGGGGCGATCAGGTCGGCGGTCTGGTAATAGGTGAAGCCCTCGAGCAGAATCGCTCCCAGCAGCGAGCGCTCGGCCACCAGGTTTTGGGGCAATCCTTGTTGCGAGAGTTGTTCGGCGAGCGCCATGGCGAAACCTGGAATTGCATTGTAACCGCCGCCGCCGGGCCGCAAGAATATCCACGCGCTTTCCACAAAAACCTGTGGGAAACTGACCCTTACGCTCTACACGCCCCAATTCGTGGCCGTGCTCTTCGCGGTCTCCGTGATTGCCGGTTTTTTGGGCGCGCTCTTGGGCGTGGGCGGCGGCATCTTCATCGTTCCCGCCCTGGTGTTGGCGTTTCACCTGCCGATCAAGATCGCGGTGGCCGCCAGCCTGGTCTCGGTGATCGCCACCTCCAACGCCGGCGGCTCCTCCTACGTCGAACAGCACATTACCAACCTTCGCTTGGGGATGTTCCTCGAGGTCGCGACCACCATCGGCGCCCTCTCCGGCAGCGTGCTCGCCCTGTACCTGAAGGAGTGGGTCATGCTGGTGCTGTTTACCGCGCTGCTGCTCTATATGGCGGTCAGCGCCTACGTCACCCGCTACGCCGACGACCGCCGCATCGCCGCCGGCGGCTACTGCCAAGCCCAGGCCGATAACTGGTCGCACCGGCTGCGCCTCAACGGCAGCTACCACGATCACGCCCTCAACCGCCAGGTGGACTACGTCGTGACCGGCAGCGGCATCGGCACCGGCATCGCCTACCTCGCCGGCATGGCCTCCGGCCTGCTCGGCGTGGGCGGAGGCGTGCTCAAGGTCAGCGCCATGAACCGCTACATGAACGTGCCCATGAAGGCGGCGGTGGGCACCAGCAAGATGATGATCGGGGTCACCGCGGCGGTCGGCTCCATCCTGTTTTATATGGCCGGCCTGATCCATTTCTTCATCGTCGCCCCGGTGGCGCTCGGCACCACGGTCGGCGCGACCGTCGGCACATGGGTCATGAACCGCCTGCGCACCGTGGTGCTGAAGCGCATCTTCGCCGCGCTGATGTTCTATCTGGCCTACGGCATGCTGGCCAAGGCGGTCGCCGAGCGCTTCCACCTCATCCTGCCGTCGCTGGGGAGTTGATCCGATGCCCGAGACCTTCAGCGAACCCGCCGCCCGCGTCTACGCCGTCGTCTACCGGGTGCTGTACTGGGGCATGTTGATCAGCACGGCGCTCTTCACCCTGGGGGTGCTGCGCGCCCTCCAGCACCCGCGCATGATCTCGCTCGGACCCGCCCTCAGCCAGAGCCTGGGCACGACCCTGCGCGGCCTTGCGGCGCTCGACCCCGCCAGCCTCATGCTGGCCGCTACGGTGGTCCTGATCCTCACGCCGGTGGCCCGGGTGGTGATGGCCCTGCTTGCCTTCTGGCGCGACGGCGATGCCGGCTTCGTCGCCGTTACCGGGGTGGTGCTGGGCGTGATCGTGCTGACCGTGATCCTGGGCCGCCTGGGCTTGCACTGACCGGCTGCCGCTCTCCCGCCGCGAGCGCAGCACCGGCATGGGGCTCTGGGGTCCCCATACCGGTGCGAGCGGAAGCGGGGCGCGCGGCGCAGCCGCGCTGGGGCCCGCGCCCATCAAACGCCAACTCCAGGCAGTCGCCGGGCGCCACCGCGCGCCACTGCGCAAACAACTGGCTGCGGCGCTGCCGGATCGCCTCGATCGCCTCCGCGCGCAGCGGCCGCGGCGCCACGGCGTTGAAGTCCGCCACCGCCCAACGCTGTCCCCCCGCCCGCTCGCTGTCGAACAGCCCGACGATCCGCTCCACCTCGACCGCCTCCGGCGGCAGCGCCCCGCGCGCGCCCTTGCCGGTCGTGTCCTCGATGTCCCAGCCCGCGGCTACCAGCCCAAAGAATCCCTGCCGGTATCCCAGCACCGTCTCGACCGAATAATGCGTCAGGTCGTGCAGCGCGAAATGTCCGGCGTGGCGCCCCTGCTTCTGCCAGGTCACCGAGCCGTCGGCGCGCGTGCAGCGCAGCAGCCCTTGCTCCGCGGACGGCTTCAAGATCTCGATGCGCAGCATGTCTGTTCCTAATACCTCGGCAGCGACGGGTCGATCTCGCGCGCCCACTGGTCAATGCCCCCGGCCAGCGAGCGCGCTCGCGCCACCCCGGCGCGCCGCAGCCAGTCCGCCGCGGTCAAGCTGCGCATCCCCGAGTGACAGTAGCAGATGATTTCGGCCTCTGGCGTCTGCGCCAGCTCCGCCAGCCGTTCCGGTAGCAGCCCCAGCGGCAGCAGCGCGGCATCGGGAAGGTGTACCAGTTCGTACTCCCAGCTTTCGCGCACGTCCAGCCAGCGCAGACGCTCGCCCCGCGCCAGGCGATCCGCGGCTTCCGCGACCGTGATCTCGATGTCCACAGGGATTCCTACGACGCCGCGCCGCTGGCGGCGAGCTCCGCCGCCAGCGCCCGCAAACGGGGATGATCCGGGTTCAGTTCGGCGGCCTTGCGCGCCGCCTCCGCCGCGCCCGCGGTCTCGCCCAGCGCCTGCCGCGCCAGCGCCAGGTTGCCGTAGTTCTCCGCATCGCGCGGGTCGAGCGCCAGCGCGCGCTCGATCAGCGGCAGCGCCTGCGCGGGCTGCTCCGCCAGCAGCCAGCACGCGGCCGCATCCTTGAGAACGCCGGTCGCCTCCGGTTGCAGCTTCAGCGCCGTGGCGTAGTAAAACGCCGCATCCTTGAAATCGCCGGCGGCGCGCACCACGTCGGCCAGCGCCGCCCAGCACCGGTAGTCGTCGGGCGCGACTTGCGTCGAGTGGGAAGCCAGCAGCCGCGCCTCGTCCAGCGCCGGGCCGCTCGCGCCCCGGCGCGCCAGCAGCGCCGCCAGCGCCGCCGCCGCCACCGCATCCTGCGAGTCGGCCTGCACCGCGCTGTGCAGCAGCCGGATGGCGGTCTCGGCCCAGGCATCGTCCTCATCGGCCGCACCGCCCGCCGCCGCCCAAATGCCAATGCCCAACTCCGCCGCCGCCGCCGCGTCGTGCAGCCCCACGCCCGCCAGCAGACTCGCGGCCGCAGTCCCGTCGCCCCGGCCCAGCGCCACCCGCGCCAGTCCGGTCCGCACCGCCGCCAGCCGCGGGTCCAGCTCAAATGCCCGCCGCCACCGCCGCAGCCGCTCCGCACCCTCTTCCCCCCAGCCCGCGCAGTAGGCCAACAACGCCCCCGGCGAGTCGGTACGCAGATCCTCGAACACGCCGTTCACCGCGATCGGCAGCTCGCCCCCCAGCTTGCGCGCGGCGAACTCGGTCAACCGGAACAGCAGGTGGTGCGCCTGCCCCCAGGCCGCCTCATCCGCCCGCCGCTCCCCGCCGGCTTCGATCTCCGCCTGCCACCGGTCGGAGATCCACAGCCGCCCTGCGACCGTGCCGTCCTTGGCGCCCAAGCCGGCGCGCTCCAGCCACGCCGCGAACAGGCGCCCCAGCCCCCGTCCACACATGGGCGACAGCTCCGGCCAGGCTTCTCCCGAAATGACTTCCACAACGAATGGCGCGACAGTTAACGGCATCGCCTCTATTGTCGCATCAGCGAGACGGCGCACACGCCGAAGGGCGTGAAGAAGTGCCGGGTGCGCGGCCGACCGCGCGCGGGCCCGCGCCAATCAAACCACGGCCGCGTCACCCAGGAGATTTACCGTGCGAGCCGCTTGTACAGGCTCGCGTAACGAGAGCGGCTCGAACGGTAGGCCTTCAGGACGTGTGCGCGCGGCTGCGTTCGCCGCGCTAACAGATCGCGCAGCGCTTCTTCGATCAGCGATTGCACCGTACTACCCTCGCGCCGGGAGAGCGCACGGATCGCCATAACAGTAGCCGCAGCCACGTCGGTCACAAGTTTCCCGCGCTTGAGTCCCACCGTCATTTTTTTACTCCCGGGTGCCGTGCCGCACCGCCAGCGCGCCCGCGATGGCCTCCAGCGCGCGGTCGGTGGCGCCGCGTTGGGAGTGCAGCAACGCCCGCGCCTCGCCTCCCACCCGCGCCCGCAGTCCGGGGTCGGCCAACAGGCGCCGCCACACGTGCCCCAGCTCGTGCGCGCTCTCCGCCCGCAGCGCCGCCCCGGCGGACAGGAACTGCTCGGCGATCTGCGCGAAGTTCTCCATGTGCGGCCCGAAGACCACGGGGACGCCCCAGTAGGCCGGCTCCAAGATATTGTGCCCGCCGTGCGGCGCCAGGCTCCCGCCCACAAACGCCATCTCCGCCAGTTGGTAGCAGCTGGCCAGCTCCCCCAGCGAGTCCAGCAGCAGCACCCCGCCTCCCGGCAGTTCACTCTCCTCCAACCGGCTGCGCCGCACGCACCGCACGCCCTGCGCTGCGATCAACTCGGCCACGTGATCGAAGCGCTGCGGATGCCGCGGCGCCAGGACCAGCAGCATCGCCTCCGGTACCGGGGCGCTGGCCCGAGCCGCGGCGAAGGCGCGCAGCACCGGCTCCTCCTCGGTCTCCATGGTGCTGCCCGCCACCAGCACATGCGCGATCCCGGCCGCCTCCAGCCGCCCGCGCAGCAGCCGCAAGAACGCCGGCTGTTCCGGTGGGATGAGGTCGAACTTCAAGTTGCCCGCCACCTGCACCTTCTCCGGCGAGGCGCCCAACTCGGTGACCCGTTCGGCGTCGGTCGCGGTCTGCATCAGAAAGCTCGAGACCCGCCGCAGGGTCGGCCGCAGCAGCCGGCGGATGAGACGGTAGCGGGCGTAGCTGCGTCCGGAGATCCGCCCGTTGATGAACATCACCGGGACCCGTTGCAGCGCCGCCTCCAGCAGGAAGTTGGGCCAGATTTCGGTCTCGGCGATGAGCACCAGCTCCGGACGGATCGCCCGTAGCGAGCGCCGCGCCACGAATCGGAAATCAAGCGGGAAGTAAAAAATCTGGTCGGCGGCGATCCGCCTCTCCGCCACCGCGCGTCCCGTGGCCGTGGTGACCGAGAGCACCACCGGACGCCCGGGGAACCGCAGCCGCAACTGCGCGATCAGCCGCTCCACCGCCAGCGCCTCGCCCACCGACACGGCGTGAATCCAGATCGTGCCCGGTCCCACGCCCCGCACCCGGCCGAAACGCTCGCCCAGAAAGCGCGTATAGCGTCCGTTGGGCGAGTCGCGCAGGATGAGCCACGGGGTCAACCCCAGCAGCCCCAGCGCCAACACCATGCTATAGACGAAGTACATGCGTTCCCGACACCGCCCCGGCCGCGCCACCTCCGGCTGCTAAAATAGAATCAGCCGCCGCGCGGGGCGCGCGGCGTCGCCGCGCCCGGGCCCACGCCACCACAATGCTCTCTCAGCTCAATCCCCAGCAGCGCGCCGCGGTCGAGCACGTCGAGGGTCCGCTGCTGATCCTGGCGGGCGCCGGTAGCGGCAAGACCCGGGTGATCACGCACCGCATCGCCCATCTCATCTCGCATTATCGCATCCCGCCCTCCTCCATCCTGGCCATGACCTTCACCAACAAGGCCGCCCAGGAAATGCAGGAGCGCGTCGCTTCGCTGCTCTCCTACGAGGCCTACACCCAGCCGCTGATCGCGACCTTTCACTCCTTTTGCGTGCGCGCCCTGCGCCGCGACTACGAGGCCGTCGGCGGCAAGCGCGACTTCGTGATTTATGCCGACGACGAGCAGTTGCGCCTGATCAAGAGCCTCTGCAAGGCGCTTGCCTTGGACGACAAAACGTTTGCCCCGCGCCAGGTGCTGAGCCGCATCTCCGCCGCCAAGAACCGCGGCTGGAGCCCGCGCGAGTTCCTGGAGCGCGCCTCCGACCCCAAGCATGAGCGCATCGCCCAGCTGTACGAACGCTACCAGCAGGGGCTGCGCCGCGCCAACGCCCTCGACTTCGACGATCTGCTGCTCGAAAGCGAGCGCCTGCTGCGCGAGGGCCCGGGCGTGGGGGACCGCTACAACCAGCGCTACCCCTACATCATGATTGACGAGTACCAGGACACCAACCGTCCTCAGTACCAGCTCATGCGCCTCCTGACCCGCCAGAGCCAAAACCTCTGCGTGGTGGGGGACGAGGACCAGAGCATCTACTCCTGGCGGGGCGCCGACATCCGCAACATTCTCGACTTCGAGCGCGACTACCCCGACACCCGCGTCATCCGACTCGAGCAAAACTACCGCTCCACCAAGAACATCCTCGAGGCCGCCTCCTCGGTGGTGGCCAACAACCAGGAGCGCAAGGGCAAGGTGCTCTGGACCGAGGCCGGCGCCGGCGCCCCCATCGGCTACTACCTCGCCCCCGAGGCCGAAAGCGAAGCCCGCTTCGTGGCCGAGACCATCCGCGCCTCGCTGGCCAAGGCGCCCCAGCGCCGGGTTGCGGTGCTTTACCGCACCAACGCCCAGTCCCGGCTCTTTGAAGAAGCGTTGCGCCGGCTGAACGTCAACTACCGCGTCATCGGCGGCTTCAGCTTCTACGAGCGCGCCGAGGTGCGCGACCTGCTCGCCTATCTCAAGGTGGCCGCCAACCCGGCCGATTCCATCGCCCTGCAGCGCATCATCAATACCCCTACGCGCGGCATCGGCAAGTCCACCCAGGAAACGCTGGAGCGCCTGGCGCTGGAGCAAAACCTTACCCTGCTGCGCGCCCTCGAAGTCGCGCTCGAGGGCGGCGCCGGGTTGCCCGCGCGCTCCCTCGGCCCGCTGGCCGAGTTCTACAAGCTGCTCGCCGAGCTGCGCTCGCAGGCGGTGGCGGGCGCGCCGGTGGACGAGTTGCTGCGCCAGGCGATCGACCGCACCGGCTACGCCCGCCTGTTGCAAATGGAGGAGACGCCCGAGGCCGAGTCCCGTCTCGAGAACCTGGGCGAGCTGGTCAACGCCGCCACCGATGCCGCCTCGCGCGGCGAGGACGTGGCCGCCTTCCTCGACCACGCCGCCCTGGTCAGCGACCAGGACGATTTCGATGCCGGGGTCGCGGTGCAGCTCATGAGCCTGCATTCCGCTAAAGGCCTGGAGTTCGGCCTGGTCTTCCTGGCCGGTATGGAGGAGGGACTGTTCCCCCATAGCCGCACCCGCAACAGCCCCGCCGAGCTGGAGGAGGAGCGCCGCCTCTGCTACGTCGGCATGACCCGTGCGCGCGAACAGCTCTACCTCACCCACGCCGCCCGCCGCCGCCGCTTCGGCGGACAGTTGAACGAGCCCAGCGAGCCCTCGCGCTTCCTTTCCGAAGTGCCGCGCCAACTCCTGCGCGACGACTCCCCGGTGGACGCCTTCGCCGCCGCCGTCCGCTCCTCCGGCCCCCGCTACGTCACCGAGGGATACAGTCAGGAGGAGCCTGCGGCCGCCCGCCTGCGCCAGTTTCTGCCAACGGCTCCGGCGCGCCCGGCTCCCTCCCGCGCCCTCGCCTCGCCGGGCGGCTGGCGCTCGGGCGCCCGCGTCCGCCACGCCAAGTTCGGGGTCGGCACCGTGCTGCGGGTCGAGGGCGAGGGCGACCAGACCAAGCTCACCATCTCCTTCCCCGGCTTCGGGCTCAAGAAACTGCTCGAAAAGGTCGCTGCCCTGACCTCGGTATAACCATGATCATCCTGCCCCTGCTTGCCCTGCTCGTCGCACCGCCGCAGACGCCGGCCAACCAGAAGGCGCACAAGGTGGTGGCCCAAGCCATCGCCACCCTGGGTGGCGGCCACTACCTCCAAGCGAACGAACGCAGCGGCACCGGCCGCGCCTACTCCTTCAACTCCAGCGGCGAACTCAACGACCCCGGCACCGTCTTCTGGGCCTACTACCGCGATCCCGCCGACGAGCGCATCGAGCTCACCAAAAAGCGCGACGTGGTCTACATCTACGCCCACGGTCAGGGTTGGGAGATCACCTACAAGGGCGTTGCTCCCATCCTGCGCAAGCAATTGACCCAGTACCAGGACACCAGCGCCCACTCCCTCGACGTCATCCTCAAGCAGTGGGCCGCCGACCCGCAGACCCTGATGATTTACCAGGGCGTCTCCCAGCTCGACCAGGCCCAGATCGAATCGGTCTCGTTCACCACCCAGTCGGGCGACAACGCCACGGTGGACTTCTCCCTTACCACCCACCTACCCGCCCGCGTGAGTTGGCGCAAGGACGATCCCGACACCGGCGGGCATTACGTGGAGTCGGTGATTTACGGCAACTGGGCCCAGATCGGCGCCATTTACACCCCGCTGATGCTCGATCACTACGAGGGCGACCAGCGCCTCGACCAGCGCTACTTCACCAGCGTCAGCTTCGCCCCCTTCTCTGACGCGCTGTTCACCCCCAAGCCGCTCGGCAAACACTGAGGCGGTAACCGCGTGGTATCGTGAGCTGGACTGGGAGGTGGTACCCGTGCGCCGTTTTTTTGCCTTGGCTTTGGCCTTGCCCGCCCTGACCCTCGGTCTTGCCGCCCAAACTCCGGCCCCGGCTCCGGCCAAAACGCCCCCGGCCGCTCTCGACATCACCGGTAACTGGCACTGCCAGGTTGACTACAACGGCACCGACGTCCCGGTTGGCGTGCATCTGGGAAAGGATTCCTCGGGTGCTCTGACCGCCTCGGTGGACAACGTTACCGATCCCTCCGGCCCCGCCATGGCCGCCACCGCCAAGTACCAGGATGGCCAGTTGCACCTCGACGTCCCCAGCGTCCCCGCCACTTTCGACGGCACTCTCAACACCGCCGGGGACACCATCGCCGGGGCTTGGTCCGTGACCGACGGCAACCTTTCTTGCAGCCTGGTCAAGGGTGGCGGCCCGGCCTGAAACCGCGGCAGGGATAGGGCCAGCCGGGTCCCGCGCGCATCCTGCGAAATACCCGCCACCGCCCGTGCTAGCATGGCGGCATAGCCGCAAGGGAGATTGTCGCCTCATGAAGGTGTTCGATACCACCCACCTGCGCAATGTCGCCATCGCCGGCCATGGCGGTTGTGGCAAAACCAGCCTGGTCGCCGCCGCTCTCTACACCGCCGGCGCCACTCCCCAGCAGGGCCGCGTCGAAGACGGCACCACCGTCACCGATTTCGACGAGCAGGAAATTCTTCGGCACATGTCCATCGCCGCCGCCTTCGCCTCTGTCGAGTGGGGCGGCGCCGCCCACGGCGCCTGCAAAGTCAACTTGGTGGATACCCCTGGCCAAAACATCTTCCTGCACGAAGCCGCCGCCGCCATGGCCGCGGTCGAGGCCGTGGTGCTGGTGGTGGATGCCGCCAGCGGCGTGCAAGTGCAGACTACGCGCGTCTGGGACTACGCCGCCGAGCGCAATCTGCCCGTGATCTGCGTCCTCGCCCGCGCCGACCACGACCACGCCAACCTGCCCGCCGCGCTGGAGTCGCTGCGCGCCCGCTTTGGCCGTGGCATCTGCCCGGTGCAGCTTGCCGTCGGGGAACAGCGCGGGTTTCAGGGCGTGGTGGATCTGGTCAATATGAGCGCCCGGCTCTACACACCGGGCGGCAACGGCAAAGCCCGCAGCGTCGCGATCGACGACGCCTACGACGCGGCCGCCAAGGAAGGCCACGAGGAACTGGTCGAGCTCATCGCCGAAGCCGACGACGCGCTGATGGAGGAGTTCTTCGAGAAGGGCACCATCCCGTTCGAGCACCTCGCCGCCGGCATGCACGAAGCGCTGCGTTCGCGCCGCTTCTTTCCCGTGCTGCTCGCCTCGGGCGCGCGGAACATCGGTCTCGACGCCCTGCTCGACTTCATCGCGGCCTACGCCCCGCATCCCGGCGAATCGGGTGAAGTGGCGGGCGCGCTCGTCACCGGCGAGGCCGCCACCCGCAAGGTGGCCGACGAGGCGCCGCTCTCGCTGTTCGTGCTCAAGACCGTTTCCGATCCCTTCGCGGGCCGCCTCAGCGTGTTCAAGGTGCGCTCCGGCAAGGTCAAGAACGACGAGAGCGTGCTCAACTTTACCCGCCAGACGCCCGAACGCCTCGCCCACCTGAGCCTGCCCCAGGGCAAACAGTTGGTCCCGGTCCCCGAACTCCATGCCGGCGACATCGGCGTGGTGGCCAAGCTCAAGGACACGCTCACCGGCGACACCCTCGGCGATAAAAACGCGCCCATCCTCTATCCCGTCACCGTCGCGCCCGAAGCCGCGATTCACTTCGCCCTCGAGGCCAAAAGCCGCGGCGACGAGGACAAGGTGTCGCTCGCGCTGCACAAAATGCTCGAGGAGGATCCCGGCCTGCACTTCGCCCGCGACGAGCAGACCCAGGAATTCCTGCTGGGCGGCACCGGCCAGCAGCATGTCGAGATCGCCGTCGCCAAGCTCAAACAACGCTACAACGTCGAGGTCAAGCTGCGCGCCCCCCGCGTCGCCTATCGCGAGACCATCCTGGGCAAGGCCGACGTGCAGGGGCGCTACAAAAAGCAGACCGGCGGCCATGGCCAGTTCGGCGACTGCAAGATCCGCATGGAGCCGCTGTCCCGCGGCGGCGGCTTCGAGTTCGTCAACGAAATCTTCGGCGGCGCCATCCCGCGCAACTTCATTCCCGCGGTCGAGAAGGGAATTCAGGAGTCGGCGCACCGCGGCTTCCTCGCCGGCTACCCGGTGGTGGATTTCCGCGTGGTCCTCTATGACGGCTCCTATCATGATGTGGACTCGAGCGAGATGGCGTTCAAGGTGGCGGGTTCGCTGGCCTTCAAGAAGGCGATGGAAACCGCCCGGCCGGTATTGCTCGAACCGGTGATGGAAGTCGAGGTGGATTCTCCCGAAGAGTTCGCCGGCGATCTTATCGGCGATCTCAATGCCCGCCGCGGCCGCATCGCGGGCATGGAGCCGCGCAACGGGGGGGAGTGCATCCGCGCCCAGGTGCCGCTCGCCGAAATGCTCAGCTACCAATCCGATTTGACCGCCAAGACCCAGGGCCGCGG
>Ga0134125_10007331_pt1 | contig 12447 bp, 9 predicted proteins | sample KB31751_FD_96464 | JGI IMG/M metagenome (GOLD analysis project Ga0134125, IMG submission 96464) | Terrestrial soil microbial communities with excess Nitrogen fertilizer from Kellogg Biological Station, Michigan, USA - KB3-175-1 | ecosystem: Environmental > Terrestrial > Soil > Unclassified ... | reverse complement strand
GCCCGACTCCCTGCGGTTAAAACACTCGCTGACTTCGACTTCGGCTTCCAGCCATCGGTCAAGCGCGAGCAGATCGAGAGCTTGCACACGCTGGGCTTCCTGGAGCGGCGAGAGAATGTCGTGCTCTTAGGACCCCCAGGAGTGGGCAAGACCCATCTCGCATTGAGTCTGGCGATTTCGGCGGCCGAGCATGGCCGACGCGTCTACTTCAGCACGCTCGCCGATCTCTTGAACTCACTGGAAGAAGCACAAGCCGGTGGTCGTCTCACACACCGGCTCCGGACCCTTGTCTTTCCCAGTCTCATGATTATCGACGAGATCGGATATCTGCCGATCTCTCGCACCGGGGCGATGCTCTTCTTTCAGCTCCTCACCCGACGGTATGAGCATGCATCCACGATTCTGACCAGTAACAAAGGCTTCGAGGAATGGGGCGAGATCTTTGGTGACGAGGTCATGGCCGCGGCTCTGATCGACCGACTGGTGCACCACTGTCACATCGTCAACATCAGGGGGAACAGCTACCGCCTGAGGCAACACTCAGAGCTGGCCCGTCGTCTCCATGTCTCTCCACCCCCACCGGAAGAGCGGCGATCAAGACGCCAGGAGGCAACGGCAACGACCTAGGGCTCGCACCCCATCACCTGTTCCATTTTCGTCCGGTGATGGTGTTCCGCTTTCACCCGGTGTTGACAGAGGCACTCAAACTATGATTCCGTGCAACCTGCCCTCACGAGCTGCATCGCGGTAGAGACGTCAACTGCCCATGCGCTGCTCGGTTTGGCTGGCTCCCCTTGGCAAGTTGCGGCTCAGGAAATTCCTGATTTCAGCGTGGCGCCATTCCGGATTGCTTGATAGTATATCCGCCACATAGCCCGACACGAAGGCCGTAGCGAAGCTAGACCCACGGAGGGCATATCTCCTGCCGCTGAGCCCTCTTGCCCACCACACCCGGTCGGGGACACTGAACTCAACGGCAGCATCTGGGTCGAAGCATAGTCCTGGACAGTCGCGGTAACGGTGTAGCCCAACACCGAACACCCCCTCGAACGTCGCTGGGTAGCCGGATTGCTGCCCGTTCACTGTCGCTGCAATAACGATACATCCATTGCGCCGCGCGACCTCGCAGCTGCGAAATAGAGGCATTACCACGTGCGTCGTCAAAGAAGCAATACTGAGACTGACAACTCGCGCCCGCGCCCGAACGCTCCATGCAATTCCTGCCGTGACTGTTTCAACCGACGTCTCGAGTGAAGCGCCCAGTACGCGCACGGGTAGGACCTGCGCCTTCCTACACTGCTGCAATACCACGTCGCAGCAAGCTGTTCCGTGACCATTGGAGTCCCGGTCATCATCTGATTTGCTGCACAACAAGTCGGATTTCGGGTCGACCAAGCCGACTCCCGGCAGCATGCGCTCTTCCTCGATTGAACGGTCCCAGCCGCTGTCGAGGACAGCGACCCGGATCGGAAGAATGTTCATGTGTATCGTCCTGAGATATTATTAGGTACGACTAGTAATGCGCGTGAAGTGGAGATGTATCGTGCGCGAGCCCGCGTGTTCAGTGTTATGAATGCGCTTGGCGACCTCGCAGTTGTTCTAGGATGACGGATACAAGTTTCGCGTGCTGTGTAATTATCTGCAACTGGACCATGTAACCACGCCGGAACCGAACTATCTCATTCGGAAGTAACTGTTTTCGGTCCAAACTGATCACTACGCGAAACTGCTTAGATACGTCCGCGCTCTGCGCTGCTTTTGGAGTCGAATTGCTGCTAGCGGGCTGAAGAGCAATGCTCTGCACAGTCCCGAAGAGCTGTTTGCGTTCGAAGTCGGGTAAAGCAGGCACGTGAATAATCACTTTTTGCCCAGGTTCTAGTCTTGACGCATCTGCCTCGGGGACATAAGCGACCGCACGCCAAACACGAAGATCTGCAACCGCAAGTATCGGTTGGCCTGCTTGAGCCATGGTACCGATTAACTGCGATGGGTCATCCGTTAGAATTACCCCCGAACCAGGCGCCCGTATTGTTAAGCGGTCGCGACGCCGTAGTGCATCATTTAGACGTTGAATAGCCAGCGAGCCTTGCGCGTGCTGCGTTTCGAGATCCAGCGATTGGACTCGTTCTCGGTCCGAATTATCGTTAAGACTCGCTAATGCCGATTCGGCAGTTCGCACGTCTGACAGCGCTAGATCCACATTGACGCTTCGACCAGGGGAATAGGCGCGTAAGACTGAGTCCACATTACTACTGAGACTATATTCGACGAGCCGACCGCGCAGGCTTGCGCGCGCAGAGAGAACGTGATTCTCGGCAACTTGGACTTGGTCATCGTGATCACGGCGCGTTACTGGGATTGTCGCGACCGCATGATCGTACGATAGGCGTTGAGCCGCAACCTCTTGTTGCGCAGTTCGGATCTCAGCGTTGGCATCAGTGTCGTCAAGTTGCACAAGCGGTTCGTTGCGCAACACATTCGCTCCGGCCCGTGCGAACACCCCCACGATTCTGCCCGACTCGTCCGACTGCACATCCCACACGGTAATCGGTTCGAGGGCGCCGGCGATATCGACCGTAATCCGAACCGATAGGGTGAACGCGACCACAGCGGCTCCGGCCGCGACAACGAGAGCAATAAGCAAGGCGGTGCGGACGCTTCGGTGAAGAATACGCGCCCCAGGCACTGTCGCCTCACTAATATCTGGCAACCGGAGAAGATATGGCTTGGGGTCACGACCGCGTTGCGGCTCGGACCGCTTATCATTAGGTAGCTGCATGGTTAGGCTGTCACACCGAACGGCTCGGCAAATACGCCTCCCTGTCGAGCTCCCAGGATCGGTGCGCTTATGCTTGGCGTTCGTCCGACCTCGAGAAGCTGTCTGTACTGGCGACTACTTGCGACCAACCTCGACGGAGTGTCACAAGCTGCAATGCCCCCGTCCTCAAGGATCCAAACTTGATCGGCGGACAGCGTACTTGTCGTTCGGTGCGTCACGAACAACACAGTACTTTCGCTTGTCCACGACCGAAGCCGTTCCAAAATCGCTGCCTCTGTTGCCAAATCTACGTTCGCAGTGGGTTCATCCAACAGGAGGATCGGCGCACGTCTTACGAGCGAACGTGCTAAGGCAAGCCGCTGTCGTTGGCCACCAGACAATGTGCTGCCCCATTCCGCCACCGGCGTATCGAGTCCAAGCGGCAGTTCCTCGATGAAGGGACCTAGCTGGCAAATATCGAGCACTTCGTCTGCCACGTCTCTAGAGACATCCGTCACGCCCAACGTCAAATTATCCCATACTGTACCGCGCATTAATGCGAACTCTTGCCACACCGCAGCGATTTGACGCCGTAGGTCGGTAAGCTGAATATTCTTCAGTGGCGCCCCGTCAAGCAGAATCTCACCGCGCGTCGGCTCCGCGAGACGTGGTACCAAACGCAAAAGCGACGATTTTCCGGCGCCACTTGCGCCGATGATCGCAGTGATTGTGCCGGGCTGTGCCGTCACACACACATCGCGTAGTACGGCATCGGTCCCGGTGTAAGCGAAGCTTACACCACGAAATTCGAGCGATCCACGAACACGGGCAGAGATATGGGATAAGGGTACATAGGCGAGTGACGCGTCCTGCTCGACCGGCTCGTCCAGGTACTCGAATACGCGAGCAAGTGAAACAGTCCCTTGCTGAAACGCGCCGAACAATCCGGCAAGATTGTTCACTGGTCCAGTGAGATAGCCCAGATAGGCACTGAAGGCGATGAAGTCGCCGAGGGACATTTGGTCGCGGAGGATTAACGTCCATCCGTAATAAGTAAATACAGCCGTGCCTAACGCCCGAACGACGTTGTTGGCGAAGCTAACAAGCGCCGACAACCTCCCCGCTCGTAGGCCGCTTTGCAAGGCCTGCACGGCTTCGTTGTGTACACGTTCATAGACCATGGATTCTACGCCCATGGTCTTCAATGTGCGTATATGGCTCAGCACTTCGAATTGATAAGCGCCAAGCTCCGCTGATAATTCCGCGTTTTGGCGATAGTGCCGACGTACCGCCCTACTGGCCATCGTCGTAACTGCTGCGGTTACCGGGGTAACGGCAATGGACAGTACCGCTAGTCGCCAATTGAGTAGCGCTAGAAACGGTGGAACTAGAATTATGTATATCCCGCTTGTGAGCAATGTTTGCAGGGTGCTCGATACCAGCGTTGTAGCCTGCCGCATGTCCTGAAAACGACTCATCACCTCACCCGTACGGTGAGTTTCGTAAAATTGGACGGGAAGAAACTGTAAGTGGTTGAAAAAAAGTAATGATACTGCAGTACTAAGACGCGAACCCACCGTTTGGTTGTAATAGCTCTGAAGGGTCCCCAGCAGTGCAGACGCAACAGACATTACGCCAAGGCCTACAACCACGACTTCCATGAGTGTCACGTCCCGAGCCGGGTACGCCGTGTCGATGAGAACCTTCGACGTGTATGGAACTCCCATACTAAACACGCTTATGATTATCCCAAGTCCGAGGGCGCGAAGCGTGGGACGCCAGTAGGGTCGAAGTAGCATACCAAGGCGAACGAACTGCGCGCATCCTGTCCGAAGCGTCGGTTCGGGTACCACGAACGTGTCCGAGGCCATTTGGGTGCTATTTACCCGGACCGGTGTGGGTTACTGCAAGAAGCCCCGACCGATATGCGACTTCGAGTTGGTCGGATACAGCTTTTCTTACTTCCTGAAGTGGTTTGCGCACTATCGACTCAAGCACTGCGGTGACTGGCAACGAAGCGCTTCCACTATCTACTGCGCCGGATTGAACCGCGTCTACAGCAGAATGCTCGATCTCGCCCGGAGTGTGCGGGGTACGAAGAAGGTTTAGCATGGTACCAGCAAGGCGAGTCACTGGTCTGCTAGAAACGCCTCTTGGAGTTCGCCGGATTAAGTGCCACTGCATTCGGCGTGCGGGTTCGGCTGACCCAGTCGCCCAGTTGTGCCAGTCCCACTGGGTCAACACCACCGATACGGAAGTTGGAAGTTGGAGCTTGATTGAACGGTCTAGGTCCTCCCACTGGGGGGAGCCTATGTCTTGGAGTAATTCATCGAGAAAATCAAATGACGCAATCGCGAGAGCGTAGCGCTCTAAGTCGACTCTCGCCGCGTCGCACAACTGATCTCGCGCAGTGGTCGGCGCAAGGCGACAAATACGCATTATCGCTTCATGCATGCGTGCGACAGGTCCGAAGTTGCGACTGGCGTTGTCAACCCGTTGACCTTCTGTTCGCGCCTCTGTTAGAGAATCACACGACACACCCAGGCGTGCGAACGTGCGTACGGTTGAGCTGAAGAAAGCCGCAACGTGTGCGTAGCCGGCTGATGCCGCGTCGCAGCTTACATCAAAGCCGCATCCAGCTGACGGAGGATTGGGGGTGTTTAGCCTCGTGCCCGCCGTAGCGGAGGGCGTGCTACTGGCCCGAGTTGATGCTAGAGAGGACCCTCCGTTCGTGAGGAGCACCGATGGAAGGGACGGTTCAATGCATCGGAGGAGCGCGTAGCCTATGCCTGCTTCACCAAGCATGAGTGACAGATCGGGCCGACCATGTATGTTCCCCGAAGGCCAACGCTCCTGGCTCCCGCCGTGCCGTTCGATTGCAGCATCAATCTGACACAGGGTATGTTCGGTGGTAGCCGCATCGCCGCTTCTCGTAGCGACACCTAAGACGAGTTCGACGTTGCCCAGAAGGCCATGGCAAAGCGCGCAAGAGGCGCCAGCATTAGCCGTCGAATATTCGTCTGTGGTTTGTGCTGCACGCGTGGCTTCTTCTAGGTACTGATCGTCTCCAAGGATGTCATACGCGCGTAGACGTGTTAGTCCGATACCGCTCGCCCCATGACACCAAGCCACCATGAAGTGCGGTGTGCTGTCGCGCTTGAGGCTGCCATTGCGAATACTATGAACGAGATCTGCACGTGTTTCTTCATTACGAAAGCGCTGACCAATGGCGATGTCCCTGAAGTCACACCAATTACCATGCACGCCCGAATAGGCACTTCGTTCATAGTGAAAAGCTTGCTCAGCGTAGTAGCGACATGCAGTGTTTCCTGTCACGGCATACATTTCGAGAAGGCCATACGCCGCGCCAGAAGCGCCATGTGCCAGCCCAGTCAGATGCCGTATATTTCCTGGGTAAGGCATGCCCCATGAGACCCCATCCGGCTCCCACACGGCTGCAGCCATGAGATACTCTGCGCACTTTCGCGCTAGCACAGTGGCACGCGCGTCGCCTGTGTAATTAGCAATCTCAAGGAGGGGTCCAATCGCACCTGCGGGGCCACCAATCACATCAAAAGGTGCCCCTGGCTCCTCAGGCAATTGCAACTGGCCGACCAAGTCTATTGCACGTTGGGTGAACTCATCCCGACCGCTCGTCTTACCATAGCGGGCGCATGCGTAAGCCACCCCAGTTACCCCCGAGTAGAAACCGATGTTGCTAACAGCTCGGTACCTAACGTCGTCTGCGGCGTGACGCAAAGCAGCTTCCGCGAGACTGTTAAACGCGGTGTCTCCGGTGTAGACGCCGTACTCTCCGAGGAAGAGACCAATCCCGGATGTTCCTTGATAGAGGTCGCTACGGGCGAGAATGGTTCGCGGATCGTCAATGTTTGGGCTGTCTGGATCTGCGATCTCAATCTCCCACGTGGCGCGTCCTCCGGAAACTTGAGCTGACATAGCAAGGCGTTGTGCAATGACGCGCGCCGCGGCACTATACGTCGAACGGCGGGTTGTATCAAGCATGCTCGTGCTCCACGCGCAGTACTTGCGCTAGCCCTGCTAGGGCAGTACCGATGCGCGATGCAAGGCGAACTTCTTCCCTTACCGTTACGCCTAGCCGGTTATTTGTCATGTGGCGATGACTGCCGGCGAGCGCAGCCAGGCAAGCATACCAAGGAATTGGCTCGCCGGAACGAGGAAACAGTTGGCCTCTTTCGTAAGAAGCGCGCAACGCATCGGCTGTGCTTGTCATTGCAGCATGAAACGCAGCCGTAGCAGCATGTTCCACTGTCCGTGTCGAAAGCGCGAACCACAGATCTTGAACAGTCTTAATTAAGGCGTCAGGCACGACAGGCTCTGAGGTTCTTCTAACCGAGAAAGGTCCAGAATTGTTGGTCATGGCCTCTGGCTCCCCCCATCCCATGCATATCTCTGCGGAAAGCTTTGCGTCTCGGAAGAAAGCGTGGAGAAGCGCGACAGTAGAGATCACCGAGCGTCCGAGTCGCCAAGTGCGAGCCGTCATACGCTCATCTACGAGACATGCAAATGCGAATGCAGTTGAGTGAACGAAGGCCTCCTCTGCGATGCACATAGCGTCTTGACCGCCGTAGCGTGATAATTCCGGTTCGTACTCGCGCCACCGAAGCCGTACTTGCGACGTCGATATTGCCGTCGTGTGAGCCACGGCGCGCATCAGTTCAAGAGGGCGGAGCGCTGGTGCGCTCAAACGAAGGCGAACATGAGAGCCCGGATCCACATATCGTACGAAGAACGCCTTCGGGCAATCTGAAGGACTCAATGATATACCGAGATTCTTTAGGCTCGGTGCAATTACGTCGCGAATAAGGGCATCGCACTCAGACTGATAGATATCACCGTTGAAGTAGAGGTGTGCACTGACCCATCCGCTCATGCCAAGTCGTCCGAATAGACGTGATTAGGAACCAATCGACCTTGTAGGACTATTTCTGTGGCGTACCGCCCGGATTCTGAGAGGGGAAGAGTCTCTGATGACGGCAGGCACTCCTCAAACACGACCATTGAAGGTGGCGCGTTGCCAAGGGTCCTGGCGAATAGCGAAATCAGGAGTGGACTTGCAAAGTCTAGAAACTGCGGCTTGTGGTAGTCACGAGAAGGACGGGCAGCAGCTGCAATATTATCCAACGCCGTAGGTTTGGTCTGCTGAATTACGTCGGCCTGATCCGCTCGTTCGTCAGCGGAGCTAGGTAAAGTCTCTAAACCGCCGGTCGCTGGTTGGATCGGCTCCAACTTGGCGGTTGCTGCCGCATCAGCAAGCGCCGGAGCAGCGGACGGCTGACCAGATGGGAGAATTCGCAGATACACACGTTCCGGAATTCCTGCGGCTGAACGCCATTCGTTGAGGCGCAAGAAGAATTCGTCACTCAGTTCTCCGCTCCGAATGGTAGGAACATCCTGTGACACTGCTTGCCACCGTCGGCGCGCGACCACAAGCTGTTCGCCGAGCACAACGCGGGGGCGGTAGCGAACGACCGGTCGCACAGGTTCTTGTTCTGGGTCCCTGATCGGCTGATCGGGAGCGGGGTGCTCCGGAAGCGCTAGCACGCATGGGAATCCGGGACAAAAGTGCGTTAGCAACTGGAAGAGCGGCGGCCGGAGAGCTGGCGTGAGGAATCCGAGATCGACAGGGACTACCCGCGTTCCAGTTGATCGACTTATCAACCATAGAGATGTGCCATCGGGCGCGCGGGCAACGTCTAGGTTCGTGACAGAAAGCTGCGTTACGTCTTGAGGCATCGTAGTATCGGTCGGATACGGCATCGACGCTCCCACCAAGCAAGGGTGGAGGTTTGCGTTGAACGCTCCATCACATGCAACCTCAACAAGGTCTTCAGGCCAGTTGGCGTTGTCCTCTCGAAGCCGTTCCTCAACCTCTTGACCAAGGACATATAGGAATCGCGAATAGAATTTCCCGTGGCCAGGTAGCACTGAGCCCGATGGGACAACGAGCCGGACCTGGCCAGGAGATGTTGCTAGCTGACAGAAAACGCTGTAAGACACCGCGTCGTTAAGAGGAGGGACATCGCGCACGGCGTCCTCAAGCCTCGCAAGCGGTATTTTGACCTCTTCAGCAGTCGGGCTCTCTGCCCAGAATTCTGCGATAATCTCCGTAAGGCGGGCTCGAGCCGCCCCAAACGTTCTGACGCCTCCCTCAACAAAGCTGTGCGCAGCCAGCGCCGAGCCGCCATCAATCGCACTTTCCTCGGCGTGCGTGGGAAGCGGAGGCCTAGGATTCGTTGGTCGCCCGCGCATCCGGTCAATACGATCTTTGTAGTAGCCTCGGTAGTAATCCTCGTAAAATGATAGAAGCGAGATTTGAGTAACATCAACCGTATAGTGGCTATCAAAAAAGCGGCGCATCATACACTGCTGTTCGCGCACCCAGGCTACGCGTGCGAGAACTGCCGCATGACGCTCCAGTTCGCTCGAAGACGCCTTCAATGCACTCTCGCGAATTTTGAGTACACCGGAGCATCCAGCGTCTTCATAGAAGACAAGGTTCCAGTCGGCGGGCGGAGGAATTTGAAGTGCGCCGCATAGGGCACCTGTGCACGCGCGCATGCTTCGCGACAGTTCCACACGCGTCGCGATGTCCGCCATGCCGTACGCGTCAAGATCTTCTGCGAGTGTCTCAAGATGTCCTGCGGCGGTCGTTGCAAGCTCGTTGTTAGACTCGCGAAGCACGGCGGCCAGTCTTCGCTCCCATCGCGAATCCTGATCCGTCACAGGACATTCCAACTGCAAAACCCCGAGTTCAATCAGTCGGTCGACAAACAGCTCCGCCTCTGAGTGGCTTGCGTCTACGGACTGGTCCTCCGCCATACGCTCGATCAGAGCCGAATGGGAGTACCGTGGTAGCCGACCAGCAAGCGTTGTGGCAAGGCGGACTACGTCGCCTGATTTGACTCTTTGGAAGACCTCGCGTGCTTCAAACAACGCCAAGAAACGCACCTGATCACCTACTTCGACCAACGTAGGATTCACGCGCACAAGTGTACTACTCCGAATCTCCCGCTGCTCGAGCAGCGCTGGCCAGATCATGGCCAGGAGCGTCTTGTTAAGACGCACGAATGAACGCTTTGTGTAGGGGTCGCCCTCAATCCACATGATCTCTGACCCCAGACGTTCGTCGGCGTCTTGAACCACTTCGCCGACGTTGACTCCACAAAACATTCCAAAAGGCGTAGCTTTAGACGCCATTCTGCTGAAGTAGCGTAGGAGTCCCCTCTCGATTTGTGTGTCCTTTGCACGCATTTGATCTATTACAACATGTCGGTACCTCCGGAGCTCACTGAACAGGACTGGGCTCGACAACAGTAATCCACTAGCGAAGTCATGATCGCCGGACAATTGCTGGAAGGCTCGCCGGGTCGCAAGCAAGGCACACTTGTACTCGACGCCAAAGTGATCGCGGCGGCGGTCGCACTCGGCCCGCAGACGCAATACTTCGTGAACGCGTACCGCGTCGTTGCACTCCAGCCCAACAAGTACTGAACGTAGCAGTTTATCGCTAACGAGTTTACCGTTGAACAAAGCACGTTTGAGAGCGAGAACGGCTCCACGAAGTTCCACGGTCGGCAGGGTTGGAACGATTGCCGCCAAGATATTCGCGGTTTCCTGCTCAAGGCTTTTGACCGTTGCGCAGCACTGACTAAGTTCTGCGGCTAGTCCGAGAAGGCAGTCACTTCGGAGGTCATTTAAACGCTCAAATGACGTGCCGCCGAACCGCACAAGAGCCGGCATAAACGGGCTTGGTGCCGCTCCGCAAGTTGGATCTGAGGCATTCAGCTGAGCCGCTATAGGCATGTTCTGGATTCTTTTCACATCATGCATGGGTGTGCATCGAAGCGTGAGCCAACTCCGGACAGCTGATTACTGCGTGTCGACCGTGCGCAGTCGACACGCAGTAATCACGAGTGCATTGCGTTACGCTCAACGCCGTGCGCGGCTAGCACGGACACGTGCTGACACACGTGTAATTGCCTGCGGTGTCACACCCTCCGGGGGCGCATTGTGTCTGGTGAATATCGGTAAACTGAACGCAAACACAACTATTGTACTGGCAAGTGAGCATTATACTCGGACAATTGGCGTTGCAAGTTGGTGACGTGTCCGGTCCGTTACCGTTGCCATTCGTGCAATAGTCGGTACAACCATCCGTACAGTTCTGGTTCATGTTTAGCGTACTTTGTGGGCAAACGCCCGTCTGAAATTGGCCGAAAAGCGTACCGCGTCCTACGGGGGCACCCTCTGGCGTAGTGTCGAACGTCTCGACCTCAAGAGCGTCCAAGTCCAGCCGTAATTTCTTCTCCATGTTTGGTCTCCGGCTAATAGCCGATGCGCTGTGGTCATGGTCGCCGTAATCGACGCACCGACCACGGTGTGCAGATTGTACGCTTTGAGAATGAGTTAGCAATTGCGATAATCAGCCAATGATGTCGATTTTTGGACAGCGTTCGAGGCGATTTGACAACAGGCGCGCAATTCCTGTAGACTTCATCATTGCGGTTAGTCGAAGGCCGGTGCATTCTTTCAGAGAGTGACGTGCGCTGTCGCCGGCACATCCGTTTCACAACTGCGGTAAGACCTTCTTGGGGAGGCTAAGCAATGTTCGGTATGAAACGGCAACTGCTCGCAGTATGCGTGATCGCGGCTCTCTTTGTGCTGCCATACGCTGACTCTGCTGCTCAACAACCGCGTACCGTCAGTGACCACCGCGCGACTGTCCACTCAAGTGACCAACGCGATTCGACGTGGGGCGCGCTGGATGGCAGCGTGCGCGACACTTCTGGTGCATCCCTGGTCGGTGTCGAAGTGGTGGCTGTTGATAACCCCAATGCTCGAGCACGAACTGGAGCCGGTGGCGCATTCCGCATCGACAGTATCAAAGCAGGGCCACATCTGATTCGCTTCAGACGAATCGGCATTGTGCCGCTTACTGTCTCCGTTGTCGTTCAGCCGAATACCACGACTTCGGTTGATGCGATGGTAGCACCCATGACAGTAGTGCTTGCCCGAATCACGGTCCAGGCGCCAAGTGGCGAACTGCTGTCTCTACCCTCGGGTGTCGCTGACCGCGCCCGAAATGGAATTGGACATTTCATCACCGCTGCTCAGATAGCTAAGCAGTCCCCACGGGAGACCGGCGACCTGTTTCGAAGGATTGCAGGCCTTCAGGTGAGCGGACTGCCGGGTAGAGAATACGTATCGAACACCCGAGGCACGACGGTCATTTTTGACGCCATCGACGACAATGGTGCACACAAGACGACGACCAACTGCAGTAAGGGGATGAGCGTCTTCGTGGACGGGGCACCGTCAGATTCAAACATTGACAACGTAGCGCCGGGCGACATCGAGGCAATCGAGATATACAAGGATCCCGTGGAGACACCCGTCACCCTCCCGCAGTCGCCGTGCGGCCTCATCTACATCTGGACCAAGTAGGGACACGTAGCCGTTTGACTAACCGGTAAGTGTCTAACAGCGTGCACCGCCCATTTGACGTCGCCATGCTATCAAGCGCTAATCCAACGTTGTACTAGGTCCGTATAGCGTACCGCGTTCGTCGAGCGCCGGCATTGAGGGCATCACGTTGCGCCCAGACGGCTTATCGCACTCTTTGATGGTTTGCGCGAAAAGGGACGCTG
>Ga0134125_10007330_pt1 | contig 12447 bp, 9 predicted proteins | sample KB31751_FD_96464 | JGI IMG/M metagenome (GOLD analysis project Ga0134125, IMG submission 96464) | Terrestrial soil microbial communities with excess Nitrogen fertilizer from Kellogg Biological Station, Michigan, USA - KB3-175-1 | ecosystem: Environmental > Terrestrial > Soil > Unclassified ... | reverse complement strand
GTAAGTCATGGAATATTGCAGACGACCGTACTTCGGATCGTTGATCATGCGGTAGGTGAACCCGAACATAGCTTCCTGGATGTAGCGAGTCGGAGAACCGCAGGTGGAAGCGCCAAGCTGACCAGCCGAACCGTTGCCGGCGCCAGGAGCAGGAGGCAGATTGTAGCAACCGCCATTGTTGAGGTTCTGCGGGCCGTAACCGACCAGCGTTCCGATCGGGCTGGTGTACACCGTGCGCTGCGCGTACTCGCCACCGTAGTAAGCGAACATATCGAGCTTCGGCGTGGGGTGGGTTTCGATGCTCAACATGCCGTGGTAGTTGCGAATCGGCTCCAGCGTTTCGTCGGGACGAAGCGTCGCGTCCGCCAACTGCGAAGAACCGTAACGTCCAACACCCTGTCCGGCCATCGCCTGTACGGCGAAGTCGGCGTACTTCGTGGGCGAGACACGGGCGCTGCCGAAGACACCGCCGGCAGCTTTCGTATTGCTCAACATACGCGTCGTGTCATAGGTAAAGATCGGGGTCGTCGGAGCGGCTACAGTGTTCGACCAGGTGACGGGATTGTAGTAGTCGCGCAGGAAGCGTGCCAGACCACCGAGCTCGAAGTGCGCCTTCGGCAGGTCGAGAGCGCCCTTCACGATAAAGTCCGGGGCCACGTTGTTGGCGTAGGTCGTGATGCCGCCCGTGCCCGCTGTGTTTCCGGTACCGATGTTTCCGGCAGCGTTGTACAGACCGCCGTTCTGACCGGGTCCACCGAAGAAGAAGTCAGCCGGGTTGGTTCCGTTGGCTGTGAAGCTGGTGATCTGCGCCTGCTCGGCAGACGCCGCAATGGTGAACAGACCGGTCTTCACATCGCCGAAGCTCTGTTGCAGACGAATCGCAGGCTGCCGCGTCCAGGAGAAACCAACCATGTACTGCGAATCGATTGTGTTGGGAAGCTTCTCGGTGCGGTTGTTCGTGCTCTTGCCGTTTTCCGTCACGAGCGACCACATCTGCCCACCGGTAAGAGCAAAGCCCTTGGTGTTCTCAACCTTGCCCCAGATCTGGCGCTGACGCAGCACATAACTGTTGCTCTGGTTGTTGTTGGACGAAGTACCCGTACCCAGGAAGTCGGATTCAAAGTATCCGCTCAGCTTGTAGTTTCCGTTATTTCCTTCGAACAAACCACCGAGACGGCTCTGGCGACCCGTGAAGTTCAGTTCGCTCACGTGGCCCTCGTTCGCACTCGGGAATGGGATGGAGTTGAATGGCGTGTTGATGTCGGAGTTGAGCGAGTGTTGGCGATAGACGCCTTCAAACGCGAAGAACGCCACCGGCGTAATCGTAATGCCCTTGTAGTGCAGCACGGAGGGAGACTCGACTGCATCCTTCAACTGCTTCTGGGTTGTAATGACGGTGTCGGTAAGGCTGGCGTTGACGTTCTTCAGATCGCTGACCGTGCTCTGGAGCGTCTCGGCTTTGGCCGTCGACTCAGTAGCTGCGGTATTAGCCTGGGCCGCCGCGGCCGTAGCGCTCGCGGCTTGCGTCTGCGCTTCCGTCGCAGTCTGCTGGACGGTCGTAATCTGCTGGTCCTTATTGGAGAGCTGATTCTTCAACGCTTCAATCTCAGCCTGCTGTGCCTGCATCTGCTCGCGCAAGAGCCGTAGTTCCTCAGCGACCGCGCTGGACTCCGACTTCTTTTCAACCTTTTTGGCTTTCTTGTGCTCAGCGCTTGTATCGCTGGTCTGCGCCTGTGCGGAAAAGATCGATACAGCGAGCACCGCCGCCGTCATCATGGCAAGTCGTTTCATCCGTCCCTCTTTACGAAAGAGGCTAAGCAGTCAAAGACACGGCGGACCTTTCCGCCGGGATCGTCTGTCTTGCCGATTTTTCGTTGTCTTCAATGCTCGCAAGCAGTCGTGAACCATTTAAGAACACCGTGTGACGAGACGATGAATTCCCTACGCCTGGGAACTCCCGTTTTCCACACCGTCTCACCCAAATCGACCGGTGATGTAATCCTCTGTCAGCTTGTTCGAAGGAAATTGAAACATCTTCCGCGCCGCGTCAAACTCGATCAGCTTGCCCTGCAGAAAGAACCCCACATAGTCCGAGATCCTCGCCGCCTGCAACATGTTGTGCGTGACGATAATGATCGTGCACGACCGCCGCAGGTCGAAGATCAGGTCCTCGATCTTCGCCGTTGCAATTGGATCCAGCGCGGAACACGGCTCATCCAGCAACAGCACGTCAGGCTCAACCGCCAGCGCGCGCGCAATACAGAGCCGCTGCTGCTGTCCGCCCGAGAGCGAGAACGCAGACTCATGCAGCTTGTCTTTCACTTCATCCCACAGCGCGGCACGGCGGAGGCATTCTTCCACTTTGTTCTTCAGGTCGCGGCTCTTACAGAGATTGTTTACGCGCAAACCATAAGCAATATTGTCGAAGATGCTCTTAGGAAACGGACTCGGCTTCTGGAATACCATACCCACCCGACGCCGCAACAGCGTCGGTGAGAACTCCAGGAGGTCCGACTGGCCGAAGCGAATACTCCCGGTTACGCGCGTTCTCGGGATCGTCTCGTACATGCGGTTAAGCGTCCGCAGAAAGGTCGACTTGCCGCATCCCGACGGCCCAATCAACCCCGTCACCCGCATCTCGGGTAATTGCAGATTCAGGTCGTGAAGAGCGTGGAAATCGCCGTAAAAGAAGTTCATGTCCGCGACCGTAAACTGCGCCGTCGGCGTCGGGTCCACAGGCTCAGGATCGCCAAAGCGCGCACTGCGTGCATGGTGCAGCTTTTTCAGGTCGAACAACGAAGGCGTAGTCGACATTTAGTGTCCTGCCCGCGCGCGACCGCCGGAAACCAGCAAACGCGCTGCAATGTTAGTGAGGAAGATGCCGGTCAGCAACACAAACCCTGCAGCCCAGGCTTGGCGGTGCCAATCCTCATAGGGCGAAATCGCGTAGTTGAAGATCATCACCGGCAGCGATGCCGTGGGTCCGCTCCATCCCGAACTCCAGAACTGGTTGCCGAATGCCGTGAACAACAACGGCGCCGTTTCTCCAGCGACACGAGCAAGGTTCAGCATAATACCGGTCACAATCCCCTGCATCGCGGCGGGAATAATAACGGTCACCACAGTCTGCGCCTTGCTCGCTCCCAGAGCCAGCCCGCCTTCGCGAAGCGTGTTGGGCACAGCTCGCAAAAATTCATCGGTGCTGCGCAATGCGATAGGGATCATCATGATGCCCAGCGCTACGCCACCGGCAAAAGTCGAAAAGTGATGCTGCGGCAAAACGATCAAACCGTAAACAAAGATGCCGATCACGATCGATGGCACGCCGTTCAGCAGATCGGCGGTGTACCGCACCGCCAGAGAGAAAGGTCCCTTGCCAAACTCCGCCAGGTAAACGCCGCCCAGCAACCCGATCGGGATGCCGATCATGCTGGCCAGCAAAAGTAGCTTGCCGGAGCCCACAATCGCGTTCGCCATGCCTCCGCCCTGTTCACCAACCGGCACCGGAAGCTTGGTAAAGAAGTTGAGGTTCAACGAACGGGCGCCGTTCCATATGAGATAGCCCAGGATGAACAGCAGAACCGAAACCACCAGCAGCGCGGCGATTCCCGTCAGGGACAACATGAAAACGTTGATCACCTTTTTATAGGTTGGAGGATAGGACTTCTGCTTTGACCGCCGCGAGTCGCTCAATGTGCCGTCTCCTGCGACTTCATTCCCAGCATCAACAGCCTCGCCAGTGCATTGATAATCATCGTGACAGCGAACAGGACCAGCGCAAGTTCGATCAGGGCGCCGACATACAAATCGCCAGTGGCCTCGGTAAACTCGTTCGCAATCACTGCCGCGATGGTGTATCCGGGGGCGAGCAGCATTGCCTTGATCTGCGGCACATTGCCGATGACCATGGTCACTGCCATCGTCTCGCCCAACGCGCGGGCCAGCGCGAGAAAGATGGAACCGATCATGCCGCGCTGCGCATACGGTACAACGGACTTCCAGGTAACGTCCCACTTGGTAGCGCCAAGGGCCATCATCGCCTCACGCTGCGCCTGCGGAACGGCCAGCAGCACCTCACGCGAGATGGAAACGATAAACGGCACGATCATGATCGCCAGCACGCACGAAGCCGAGAAGTAGCTCACGCCGTAGAACACGCCCTTGAAGATGGGCAGAAATCCAAACGCTTTCTGCAGCACAGGCACCACATAATCGCGCAGCAGCGGTAGCATCACAAAGATGCCAAGCAGGCCGTAGATAACGCTCGGCACGGCTGCCAGCAACTCGATCATGAAGGTCAGTACGTTCGAAATCTTTCGTGGTGCAAGCTCTGCCAGAAAAATAGCCGCACCGAACCCAACCGGCACCGCCATCAGCAGAGCCAGCATCGATGTCAGAACTGTGCCATAGATAAACGGGAGCGCGCCAAACTGGTCGTTGACCGGGTCCCAGGTCGAGCTGCCAAGAAACTTCCAGCCGAACGCATGACGCGCGACGGCCGAGTCGACCCACAGGTGCTGCACCAGCAAACAGGTAACAAGAATGATGCTGAGTGCCGAAGCAAAGGTGACGAGATACGCAATCTCGTCACCCTTCTTCAGCCTCTCGATGAGAGACAGCTTCTCGGGAGCGTCCTTCTCACCCATCACCGGTGGAGGTGTCGTTACTGCAGAAGCCATTGGTCGTTTCCTAGTAATGGATGTACTTCAGTGCCGCAAGTTCCTTGTCGACAACCGGTTTGGCAAGAGGAGCATACGTGAGAGGCTGGCAGGCCTTCTGGCCTTCTGTAATGCCCCAGGTGAGGAACGCCTTCAAAGCAGCGCCCTTGGTTTTGTCCTTCGCGTCCATCGGAATCAGCATCCATGTAAAGCTCGATACGGGATACGAACCCGCACCGGGCGCGTTGGTGATGGAGACGCGGAAGTCGTCCGGCATACCCTTCACAGCACCGCCGGCAGCCTCAGTCACCGAGTTCAGGTTCGCCTTGATGAACTTGCCCGCCGCGTTCTGCACCTGGCCGTAGCTCATCTTGTTCTGAACCGCGTAGATGAGTTCGACATAGCCGATGGAGTTCGGCGTCTGGCGGACAAAGCCTGAAACGCCTTCGTTACCCTTGCCGCCGATACCCGTGGGCCAGTTCACTGAAGCCGCCGCACCGACCTTGCTCTTCCAGTCCGCGCTGACCTTGGAGAGGAAGTCTACCCAGATGAAGGTGGTCCCGCTGGCTTCCGCACGATGGCAGACGACGATGTCGTTGGCCGGGAGCTTGACGCCTGGGTTCGCCTTGGCAATCTCAGGATCGTTCCACTTGGTGATGGTGCCGAGGTAAATGCCGGCCAGAGCTTTGCCGGTAAAGTTGAGTTCCGCGTTCACGCCGGGGATGTTGTAGATCGGCACAACGGCGCCGAGAGCTACCGGAAAATGCACAATCTGCGTGTGGAGTTTGTCGTGCGCCGTGGCGAGCTGCGCGTCGGTCATCGGGGCGTCGGTGCCGCCAAAGTCAACGATACCGTTGGTGAGCTGGCTGATGCCGCCGCCCGAACCGATCGACTGATAGTTGATCTGCGTTCCTGGATGTAGCTTCGCATATTCGCTGGCCCAGGCAGTATAGAGAGGATTGGCAAATGTGGAGCCCGCACCGGTCAGGTTGACCTGTTGGCTGAAAGCAGGGACAGCGACACTACCGGAAAGGGCAGCAAGAAGCAACAGACGGCGGATCATAAAGGTCCTCACGAGAATCGCTATCCCGCAATGGAAACGGAGATAGTCTATGCGCGTACGCATAGCAACCTTACAGAGCGATTGTAAACGCCGTGTGAATCCGCAGTTTCAGACAATAAAGTTTCATTACATATCCACTTTTCCACAGATCAGCGCTTACGTGGCGCCGCCAATGCGCCTCGGTAGAGTACCGAGACGCCGCGATGGTCTTTACTTTCAACAGGAAGCGCTCAGTTGCCCGTCGAGTATCCCATCCCCGCCAGGACACCGCGCATGTAGGCAAAACTCTCGGTTACGCCCGGCATCGGATCATCGCCATGGATCTCGTACTCCAGATCCACGAACCCTTTATAGCCAATAGCAGTCAGCGCTCCGAAAATTCCCCGGAAAGGAATAATTCCCTCGCCAACCGCGACCTGGCTCTCCTTGCTGCTGAAGTCGGTCAGGTCTTTGACGTGCAGGTTGAACAGCCGCGGACCCACCATATGGATCGCTTCCACAGGGTCCGTTCCGGCACGCTCACAGTGGCCCACGTCGATGCAGCACCCCATGCGCGGGTCCATGGTCTTCACTGCCTTCAAGACGTCCAGCGGCGAATGCCACAGCTTGTCCTCGGGTCCGTGGTTATGGATCGCGAAACGAATGTCGTACTCCTTCACAAACTTCTCGATCCGCGGCAAAACCTCGGGGGCAGGATCGCCGGCCACAATAACCGAAATCCCCGCGCGCTTGCAGTATTCGAACTTGCTGCGAATATCAGCATCTTCATCTTTCGGAAAATAGACCGTCCCGGCGGCATGCAGCTTAATGCCTGCGGCGGTATAGTCGGCGACCGCCTTGGCCTCCTCCGCCGGATCCATCGGCAGATGATCTTTGGTGTCCTTGCAGTTCAGATCGCTCACTTTGAGCTGCTTGAGCCAGGGAATCATCTGCGCGCGCGTAAAGTTTCGAAACGTATAGCTCGCAATGCCAAGGTGGATGGGCGACGGCTTCGGCGACGATTTCGCCACGGGCGGCAACGCCCGCGCAACGACCGAGCCCGAAGTGACGCTGGCCGCAGCAACCAAAGCACCCGACTGAACAAAACTCCGACGCGAAAAAGTATTCTTCATGGCACACTTTCTACCCGCAGCCCCTGCGAGTTGTTACGGCTGACCAGCCTTCGTCTGGAAGCTCCTACAGATGAGGCGCCCAGCCCTTCTCATACTCGCGGTCCCACATCTTCATGGCCGCGGGATCGTTTAGTACTTTGCCATTCGCTGGATCGAGATTCAATGCACGCTTCGTCTCCCAGGCCACGTTCGACAGTTGCAGCATCGTCACGGCAACGTTTCCGATCGAAACCGGCGCGTGCAGCTTCTCGCCCTTCTGCACGCCCGCGATGAAGTTGGCAAAGTGCAGATCGGTCATCGAGTCGCGTCCGGTCAGATCGGCAGACGATGTCGCGCTGCCGGTCTTGAACTCGCTCTTCTTGTTGCCCTTCAGGTCATAAATTTCGTAACCGTCGCGGTCGACCATCACGCTTCCAGTCTCACCGACAATCACCGACCCGCGGTCGCGGTTGTAGATCTTGGAGCCATTGCAGCACTTGCACTCCCACGAGATTTCCTTGTCCGGATAGACATAGCTCGTGACCAGCGTGTCGTAGAACTGCCAATCGTCCTTGAACGCATACCGCCCGCCGGACGCCGTGATCTGGCTGGGAAAATCAACGCCCAGCGCCCACCGGCAAACATCGATCTCGTGCGTTCCGTTGTTCAGCGTCTCGCCTGTTCCCCAGGTCCTGAACCAGTGCCAGTTATACGGCTGCACGTTGTCCCTGTAGGGCACATGCGGCGCGGGGCCCTGCCACAACTCCCAGTCCAGCGTCGCCGGCACCGGCGCTTCCTTGCCCACACCAATCGACTTGCGTGTATTGCTGTACCACGCCTTCGCGAAGTATGCCCGCCCAATCAGACCGTTGTGGATCTTGTCGACAATCTCCATCGTGTGCGGAGAAGACCGCTGCTGCGTTCCCATCTGCACCAGCTTGCCGTACTTCTTCTGGGCTTCCACCAGCATGGCGCCCTCGCCCGGATTGTGGCTGCACGGCTTCTCTACATACACATGCTTGCCCGCCTGCAGACCGGCAATCGCCATTGGAGCGTGCCAGTGATCGGGGGTCGCAATCGTAATCGCATCGACATCCTTCTTCGCGAGGATGTGCCGAAAATCCTTATCTGTCGCCGGAGCCTCGCCCATCTCCCTCTCGGTCGCGGTGGCAAATTTCTTCAGGATGTTGCTCTCGACGTCGCACACATACGCGATACGCGCATTGGCCTTGTTGGCCTTCAGCGACGAAAGATGCGCATACGCACGCCCGTTCAGACCGATGACCGCAAAGTTAAGCCGGCCGTTCGAGCCCATAATCTGCGCATAACTCTTCGCTGTCGACCCAATCGCCAGCCCCGCCGCACCTACAGCCATCGTGTTCAAAAACTCACGCCGTGTCGCCATTTTTTCTCCTTCAAATTCAGTGAACGCGCAGTGGGACATCGATCCACCCATAACGTTATACATTTGTTCGAGGTTAGAACGTACCAGCCGCCTCAAGACATTTCTTCATGCCCGCCCAACTGATGCGCGTTGAAGCCTCCGGCGTACCCGCCCCGCGCCAGTGTGTCTCCAGGCTCACCGCGTCGCGATACCCCGCGGCTTTCAGCGCTCGAAACTGTGCGGTCCAGTCTACGAAACCCTTATCCACCGGCGACCACACGGTCTTGCCTTTATCGTCCTTCACGGCGTTCTTGCAGTGGCAGTGATGGATACGGTTCTTCGGAATCGCATCCCATCCGCCGGGATACGCATCCATCTCGCCACGCATGACGGCGTTGCCTGGATCCCAGTTCAACGCAAAATGCGGAGACTGAATCGCCTCCAGCACCTTCGCCGCCTCGCGGCCGGTCGCCGTATTGCACGCGAACTCATTCTCGATCACCAGCAGCAGGCCCTGCTTTCCTACATGCTCGGCAGTAGCGCGCAGCTTCTCATTGATGGCGGCTCGATAAGGCGCCACGTCGTCCAGCCGCCAGAAATCGAAGCAGCGAATTTTGTTCGTTCCGAACTGCTTGGCCAGCGAGATGCTGCGCTCGATAATCTCGTCCTGCTTCTTGTACGCCACCTCATCCGCCCCATGCATGTCGCCCTTGGAGCCATACTGCGACTTCGGCGCACCCGGCCAATCCACCTTGAACAGCGGGCTTGCGATATCGGTGACCTGCAATTTGTACTTCGCCAGAATCTTCTTCGCGTCGGCGATCTCCTGGTCTGTGGATACCTGCAGGTTCTTTCCCCACATCTCACGAATCTCGACCCAGTGCAGGCCAAAGTCGTTCGCGATCACCGAACAGGCATGATCGAAATCCTGCGAAATTTCATCCGAGATAACTGAAACCTTGAATGGCGATGCCGAGGCCGCCATAGCGAACATCGGTTGTGTGGTCGCTACAGCCGCTGCAGTTGCTGCTGCTCCTGCAAGAAAATCCCTTCTCGTAACCGCTTTCATATTTCTCCCGTTTCTTTACAACCCAACCAGCATACAGCGTCAGGAATGCCACCATAATAAGGGCCGGTCACCCAGTACATGCGATGACCGGTGAGGAAAGAGCCACAAGCTGTTTAGAACTTGAGTTTGACGGCCGCCTGCAGCACGCGCCCGCCGCCAACGCCGTTGACGTTGCCGACACCCGAACCCAGGGTGCCGGTGATCTGGCCGAAGGTGCTTGAGGTGATGCTGCCGGAAGGCAGGCCGAATTCCGGCGTGTTGGTTGCGTTGAAGGCATCGAAGCGTGCCTCCAGTTGGGATTCGCGGAAGACATGGAAGCTCTTGAAGAGGGAGAGGTTGTCGGAGAAATAGCCGGGTCCGCGGAACTGGTTGCGGCCAGTATTGCCCAACGCGCAGGGAACCTGGTTGGTGGGCGAATAGAGAACGCAGGTTGCGGGCGCCTGGAAGTTGGCTCCAGTGCCGGTTGGCCCTGGGTCGAACCATTGCGGGTAGGTTGAGATGTTGCCTCCGGCTACGTTGTGCAGCACCTTATACGAACCGACCATATTGGCTGTCTGTGTGGTACCGGAGGTAACACTGGGGGCAGTGATGTTGAATGGCAGACCGGAGACGATAGAGACGACAGTTGAGACGCGCCAGCCGCCAAGAACCACGTCTCCAATGCCGGAGTTGAAGTACTTGTGGCCGTGTCCTGCAGGCAGCTCATAGGTCACGGTCTGCTCGAAATTGCGGGTGCGATCAAAGTCGGTCACAGACCAGTTGCGGTGTATCGGGCCTGCCCAGAAGAGAAGGCCACCAATCTGTGGGCTGGTAGTGTAGTTCTCGCCCTTAGCCCAGGTGAAGCCGGTTTTGAAATCGAGGCCATGGCTAAAGCGTTTTTTGAGCTCCACTTGCAACGACTCATAGTTGGTGGAGTATTTGAGGCTGTACTCATTCACGGAAGCAGTCTTGAGGAAAGTTGGTGTCACTCCGTCGGCTGCATGGTTGAGTGGGTCGTATTGAGCGCCCTGGCCATAGATTCTCGGCAGATTGATGTTCTGCTCCGAGTCGTTGTCGGTTCCATGGTTCGCGACATAGCCGATTTGAAGGGACATGTCCTTCGGAAGCGCACGCTGGATTGCTACGTTCCAACTTGTCACGTAGCCATTTTTGTAATCGAGGGGGATATAGAGGTTGCCGAGTCCGATGGTGTTATTTGCGGCCGACTCGGTGAGGGTTCCGTCTGATCCGAAGGCTATGGTGGGGGTTGCGGGAATACCGGTAGCGAGGTTGATTACGCCGCCGGCAGGGTTGAGCGTGGGACCGTAGTTTGTACCAGTGTTGTAGTTGGTGCTGGTCTTGATGGGATAGTTGTAGGCGTAGTTGTTATCGAGGAACGGAACATAGCTGATGCCCATACCGGCACGGACTACGGTCTTATCGTCGATGCGATAGGAAAATCCAAGCCGCGGCGCAAAGTTCTTGTAGTCAGTGTGCATCCCGATGTTCGAGGGTTGTCCGCCGACGCCGGCCATCACAAGCTGGTTGGTGGAGGGGAGGTAGTTGACGAAGCCCCCTGCCTTGCGTGGAGTGGCGGGCGGATAAAGCTCGTAGCGAGCGCCGATATCGACCGTGAGCTTGGAGTTCACCTGCCATTTATCGGCAAGGAAGAAGAACAGCCAGGTTTGACGGTATGCCGGGAAGGTACTGTTGGTGTCCTGGCCGACGCTGCTGGGGACATTGAAAAGGAAGCTGGCGATATCGTTGGCCTGACCGGTGCAGGAACCGTTGTAGGGTACGCAGCCGACGGAAATTGAGGTCTGGTTCTCGCCGTAGTTGAACGTGCCGGCAGCCGCGTTGTTATTGCCCTGCAAAAGATCGTCACGGATGCGGCGAATGTCTACGCCGGCTTTGACGGTGTGGTTGCCGAGGATCTTGGTCCAGTTGTTGGCGAAGTCGATGTTCGATTCCGCGCGGAGCCATGGCAGCGACGGCGAATAACCAATTGTCGGCCCGGTAAAACCCCCGAGATTGACAGCAATCTGGCCGCTGGTTTGAGGAGAGTTGTTGGTGCCGTTCGGCCCGTTGCCGGGGATGCCGAGGGTCTTGGCGTCGTTGGCGCCAAAGTCGGTCTGTTGAGCGGAGTTGCGGTAATGCGCCACACCAAACCGGGCCTCGGTGACGAGGGTGGGGGAGAAGGTATGATCGAAGTTCGCGCCAGTCGAGTAGGCGGCGGCGATACCGGTCGCCTCAAAGCCACCGCTGGCCGGACCACCGAGGAAGGCGCCAAAACTTGGGGCCTGGAAGGTGTTTACGTTCTGGTGGCTGAAGCGATAGCTGAGATGGCTCTTCTCCGAAATAGTGTAGTCGGACTTGATGTCGTAGCTGGTGAAGTCTTTGTGGAAGCCGAGGTTTTCCGAAAGATTGTTGGAAGCAGCACCCGAGATATATGTGGCGGATGCCAGGTTAATGGCCGGATTTCGAGCAATTGCGTCGATATCCTTAAGCAGGGTGACTGCGGCCTGACTAATGCCGGGGTTCGAGAGTGGAATTTGGTTGTTGGCAAAAGACGTACGGGGGTTGGTGGCGACACCGCCGGCGACAGGGCCGGTGCCACATAGTGTGTTGGCTGTAGTGCCAAGGCAGTCTGCAGTGTCGCCGGTGTTGGGATCGTAGACCTGTCCCTTGTACTTGGAGAGGTCGAGAGTATTGTTGGTCACACTGTAGTACGGGATGGTGACCTGGCTGACCCCCAACTCGTGGTCGGACACGCGCAGAAAGTCACCGAAAATGAAGAGCTTATTCTTCAGAATCGGACCGCCTATAGAGCCGCCGTCGTAGTTGTAGACAAGACGTCCGTTGGGGCCTTTCTGGAAGAAAGAGCGGGCATTCACGCCGTTGTTTTCCATGTGGGCGAAGACCGAACCGTGAAAATTGTTCGTGCCGGACTTCAGGGTGACATTGACGATGGTGCCGATGGCGCGGCCGAACTCCGCCTCAAAATTGTTGGTCGTGATGTCGACGTTACCGATGGCGGCTGCGGGTGGCACAAGGATGATGTGAATGCCGGTGCGCTCGTCGTTGTCGATACCTTCGATCTGGTAGAGATTGACATAGGACGACTGGCCGTTGGAGTTTGTGGAGAGGTCATTGTTGGAGTTGAAGAACTGAGAGTTGTTGAATACGACCGGCGCCATGCCGGG
>Ga0134125_10007326_pt1 | contig 12450 bp, 12 predicted proteins | sample KB31751_FD_96464 | JGI IMG/M metagenome (GOLD analysis project Ga0134125, IMG submission 96464) | Terrestrial soil microbial communities with excess Nitrogen fertilizer from Kellogg Biological Station, Michigan, USA - KB3-175-1 | ecosystem: Environmental > Terrestrial > Soil > Unclassified ... | reverse complement strand
CGTGAGAGAACATGATGGACCCAGGATCATAGGATAATCGACCGCTTCTGACCGAGAAAATTCGCGATATTTTGAACTGGGTAAAAGTCGCCTGCGGCGCTTTCACCGGGCCTATCCGTGACCGTATCGGTCTCGCGGGCGCGGCCCGCGCCCGCTTTGCCGCGTTCAGCCGGCCGGTGCCCCTCGCGTTCAGGTCTCCAGCCAGAAGGTCACCGGCCCGTCGTTGACCAGCTCCACCTGCATGTCGGCCCCGAACTCACCGGCCGCCACCGGCGAGTGCGCGCTCGTCGCCCGCTCGAGGAGGTAGGCGAAGAGCTTCCGTGCCTCCTCGGGCGCGGCGGCGGTACTGAATCCGGCGCGCGTGCCCTTGTGCGTCTCGGCCGCCAGGGTGAACTGCGGTACCAGCAGCAATCCCCCGCCGATCTCGCGCAGCGACAGGTTCATCCTTCCTGCGGCGTCCGGAAAAATGCGGTAGGCCAGCAGCCGTTCGAGCAGCCGTTCGGCCGCGGCACGGTCATCTCCCCGGCGCACGCCCACCAGCGCGAGCGTCCCGCGTCCGATCTCTCCGAGCCGCCGCCCGCCAGTGCTGACGCAGGCGCGCGAAACGCGTTGGATGAGGCCGATCACGGATTGCTCCACCGCGAGGCGCGGCCGGCGTTTCTTCGCGCCTCGAGCGTCGCTTGACTGGCGCCCCATGCGGCGGGTCCTATAAGATGCGCCGCGGTTTCAGGCAGCGGGGCGGAGATCACGATGGCGGGACGTTGGTTGCGTTCACAAGTGTGTTCTGGCGTGCGGGCTGCCATGGTGGCCCTCAAAGTAGGCATAGGCGTCGGCGTCGGATCGCTCGCGGCCGCGACGGCCTTCGCGCAGCAGGCGCAGACCACAGGTACTGTAGAGCGCGGCGCGACCCTCGCTTCCACCTGCCTCGGCTGCCACGGCATCGAAGGCTATCGCAACGCCTATCCGGATTATGCGGTGCCGCGCCTCGCGGGTCAGCATCAGGAGTATCTGGCCGACGCCCTCAAGGAGTACCGCAGCAACGCGCGCCAGTACCCCACCATGCATCTGCAGGCGCTGTCGCTCTCCGATCAGGATATCGCCGATGTCGCCGCATACCTCGCCAGCAAACCGCTGGTCGCCACGAGCAGCGCCAGCGCCCCGGAAGTGCCGCAGCCCGCGCTCGTCTGCACCTCCTGCCACGGCAGGGACGGCATCGGCGTGACGCCGATGTATCCGTCACTCGCCGGGCAGCACGCCAGCTATCTCGCGCGTGCCATCCGGGAATATCAGACGGGCTATCGCAAGAATCCGATCATGAACGGCATGGCCGCTTCCCTGAAGCCTGCGGACATCACCGCCATCGCCGACTACTTCAGCAGCCTGAAGCCGGGACTCCACACGGAGTCCCGGCCTTTCTTCCGCTGGACCGAGAAGAGTCAGCCCGCGCAGCGCTGATCCGATCCGCTCATCTCGCCTGCACGGGCACGAAGATCCGGGTGTTGCCGCGCTGGATGAGCAGTGCCACGTGGCCGCGCGATTTCTCTACCGCGGCGCGTAGCTGCTCGGCCGAGGAGACGCGCTGGCCATTGGCGGCCAACACGACGTCGCCGGCCTGAATCCCGGCATCTTCCGACGGACCGGTGACACCCTCGACCAGAAGCCCGCCATGGGTGTGGGTCTCCTGCTGCTCTTCCTGACTGAGCGGCCGCACTGCGAGACCCAGACTTCCGCCCTGGCGGTGCGGATTCTGCGCCGAGGCGACCGTCTCGTTGCCCATCGATGCCAGCTTGACCGTGTAGTCATGCTTGGCGTGATCGCGCCAGACGGTCAGCCGCACCGAGGTGCCCGGCATCAGGCTGGCGATCCGGACCGGCAACTGGGTCGAGGTCTGCACGGGCTCTCCGTTCAGGTCGAGAATCACGTCGCCCGGCTGCACGCCGGCCTTGGCTGCGGGCCCGTCCTGCTCGACGCTCGACACCAGTGCGCCCTCCGGCTCCGGCAGACCGAACGAGTCGGCGAGCCCCTGATCGACGTTCTGGATGACCACTCCGAGCTTGCCGCGCTCCACGTGCCCGGTGGTCATCAGCTGGTGCGCCACCTGCATCGCGACATCGATCGGGATGGAAAACGACACACCCATGTAGCCGCCCGTGCGGCTGTAGATCTGCGAGTTGACCCCGATCACCTGGCCCTGCATGTTGAAGAGCGGACCGCCGGAGTTGCCGGGGTTGATCGGCACATCGGTCTGAATGAAGGGCACGTAGCCGGAATCAGGGAGCGTACGGCCCTTGGCGCTGACGATGCCGGAGGTGGCGCTGTTCTCGAAGCCGAACGGCGCGCCGATCGCGAGCACCCACTGCCCCACCTGCAGGGAGTTGGAATTGCCCAGGTTGACGGTCGGCAGGTTGTTGGCGGCGATCTTGATCACGGCGACGTCGGAGACTTTGTCCGCACCAATGACCTTGGCGCTGAACTCGCGCCGGTCGTTCAGCTGGACCGTCACCCGGGTCGCGCCCTCGACGACGTGGGCGTTGGTGAGAATGAGGCCGTCGGATTGGATGATGAAGCCCGATCCCTCGCCGCGGATCGGCTGCTGCTGTTGCGGCCCCTGGAAAGGCAGGCCGCGGAAGAAGGGCGCGAACGGGCTGTTGGGCCCGAACGGATTGTTGTCACCCTCTTCGGGCGCTTTCTCGATGACCCGGATGTTGACGACCGCGGGGCCGTACTTTTTCACCAGGGTGGTGAAATCCGGCAGCAGCACGGCCACGCCGCCGCGCGGCTGAGCCGAGGTCACCGCCGCGGGCGGCGGTGATCCCTGCGCATGCGCCGTCGTCGGTGCCGCGCTGACGGTATAGAGGGCGGCCAGCGGCGCTGCGCCCAGCGCAACGCCCAGCATGCCTGCGACCAATGGATTGCGAACTGCGGTCCTCACTGTCATGTTTCACTCCGAGGGATTCTGTCCGGGTCTATGCCCGGAGAATAGGCGCCGACACTTAAATGATGCTTAAGGGGGGAGAGGTTCCCGGAAACTCAGCCGCGGCGCCTCTGCAGCCACACCATCAGCCCCTGGGTATTGAGCTCCAGGTCGCCCTCGAGGACGTCCAGGAGCCGCTGCGGAGCCAGGCGACAGCCATGGCGGAGGGCCAGCTCGCGCCACAGCTCGCTCATGCCGGCGCGGATGGCCGCCGCGCGATCCGCCGCCGCCGCGCTTTGCTCGGCAATACGGGTCAGCTCGCGGATCTGCCCCTTCAGCGATTCCCCCAGTCGCGGCACATCCGTTACGCGGCTGAAGTGCATCAGATACATCGCCTCGGGCGAGTACGAGAGCAGCCGGTCGATGGACGCGATCAGCTGCTCCGGGTCGAATTGCGTGGGTGTGGTCGTCGGGACGATGAACGCGCCGCGCGGGGAGTCGAGCTCCCGATAGGAGATACCGAAGGTGTCGCCGGTGAAGATGCAGGCGTGCGCCCGGTCGACGAACACCTGATGATGCAAGGCATGGCCGGGAGTGTGCAGGATCTCGAGCCGTCGTCCGGCGAGGCTCAAGGCGTCTCCGTCCCGAGTCGGGTGTACCCGCTCCGCTGCAATGGGCGCGATGTCACCATACAGCCGCCGGAAGCGCTCTTCGCCGTACACGGCCCGCGATCCGGCGATGAGCTTCGCCGGATCGATCATGTGCGGCGCGCCGCGGGGATGCAGTACCGCGGTCGCATTCGGCAACTCGCGCATCAGTCGACCCGCGCCGCCCGCGTGGTCCAGGTGAACATGCGTCAGCAGGAGGTAATCGACAGACTCGCGAGCGATGCCGAGCGCCTCCAGCGCTGCCAGCAGATACGGCACCGAATCGTTCGTGCCGACGTCGACGAGCGCCGCACGCCCGCCATGTTGAACGATGTGCGCCGCCGCGTGTCCCGGGTGCAGGTACTCCGCATCGACGGCCGTGATTCCATCCGGATGCCGAAACAATCGAGGAGTGACAGATGAGCGTGAATGTTCTTGCATGCAGGAAAGTTGCATAGGCACATGGAAGTGCCCGCCGCGCTCGCGCGCTTCATACAATAGCACTCCTCGCAGTGGTGGATTTCAGGCAAGCTTGGCACATGATCCAATTCCTCTTCCCGCGCCGGACGGCAGTCGTACCGGTTCTGGCTGCATTGCTCGTCGCCCCCGGCTTTCCGGCTCACGCGCAGCCCTTCAGCGTCCCCTCCCATCGGATCGACGGCACTCTCGTCTTCGACGGCATTCCGCCCGTCGATACGACGCTCGCTTCGCAGGTAACGCGCTACGAGCAGTGGCGGCAAGCGACCTTCCTCGACTGGCTGCCGGACGGCAGCCTGCTCATCGCAACGCGCTTCGGAGCGGACAGCCAGGTGCATCGCGTCGCCTCGCCCCTCGGCATGCGAGAGCAGCTCACGTTCGGCGACGGTTCCGTCATCGAGGCACGCGCACCGCGCACCGGTGCAGGCTTCGTCTTCGTCAGGCAGACCAACGGCTATCCGCAGCTCTTCGACTATCCGGGCGCCGGCGAGGCTCGCCAGATCACGCAAGGCAATTACGTGCACGGGAGCCCCGTCTGGTCCCATGATGGTAAGCGCGTCGCCTTCTACGGAACAGATCGTACAGGTGTGAATGACGACATCTACGTCGTCAAATTGTCCACAGCGGCGCGTCCGCAACTGGTAGTCGCCGCCTCCACAGGCAGCTGGCGGCCGCTCGCCTGGTCGCAGGACGACAGCAAGCTGCTGTTGTTGAACACCGTGTCCCCGCAGAAGGGCGCACTCTACGTCGCCGATGCTGCAACGGGCGCCCTGACGCCGCTGGCACTCCCCGAATCACGCATCACCAGCGCGGACTTCGCTCCGGACGGTGTTGGCTATTACCTGATCTCCGACGCCCAGAGCAATTTCGAGCAGCTTCTTTATTACAACCCCATCACACGCGTCACTCGACGAGTTTCCGCTGACGTGCCCTGGGATGTGGAGACCTTCGCGGTCGGCGCGGGCGGTCACTACGTGGCGTACGCCGTGAATGACGACGGTCAGAGCCATCTGACCGTCCTCGACACCCTGCGCAACCTGGAATTCAAGCCGCCGGGCCTGCAGGACGGCCGCATCGACAACCTCCGCTTCGACGACACCGGCCAGAAGCTCGCCTTCTCCTACGAGTCGGCCCGCTCGCCCCGTGACGTCTATGTGTACGACGCTGCTCAGGGCGCTCTGCGGCGCTGGACGCGCAGCGAGGTCGGGCCGCTCGATCAGGCCGGTCTCGCGACGGCGCAGCTCGTACATTATCCGACATGGGATCGGCTCGGCCTGAACCGGCGGACTCTCTCCGCTTACGTGTACCTGCCGCGCGGCCCGTCCCCGTGCCCCGTTCTCATCGCGCTCCCCGGCGGTCAGGAGTTGCATTCGCAGTCCCGCCCCGACTGGCAGCCATTCATTCAATTCGTCGTCAACGATCTCGGCTACGCCGTGATCGCTCCCAACGTTCGTGGCTCATCCGGATACGGCAAGGCGTTCCGTGCTCTGGACGGCGGTAAGCTTCGCGACGATGCGGTGCGCGATGTCGGCGCGCTGCTCGTCTGGATCGGCTTGCAGCCCGGTCTCGACTCGCGCCACGTGGCGATCATCGGCCATGGCTATGGCGGCTTTCTGGCGCTGGCCTCACTTGCAACCTACGGCGATCACCTGCAGGGCGCCATCGACGTCGCCGGCATCGCGAATCTGGTCGACTTCGTCGGCCACTCGCCCGCCGTCGAGCGCGCCCAACGCGTCGCCGAGTTCGGTGACGTGCAGGACACCGAGATGCGCGCTTTCCTGGATCGGATCTCGCCGCTCGACAACGTCGCCCTGATCCACCGCCCGGTGCTCATCGTCCAGGGCCTGGATGCTCCTGGATCGCGTGCCGCCGACGCCCAACAGCTCGTCTGGCGCCTGCGCTCCGAGCGCAATCAGGTCTGGTACCTCAGCGCCAGCGACGCGGGCAATGACTTCACGACCCCCGTCGACAGGCGGGCTTACCTCGACACGGCGGCGCAGTTTCTCGAGTTCATTCGGCGGGGAGCGTCACGCTGACCGCCAGGCCTTGGCCGTCCGCTCCCTCACCCAACTCCACCGTGGCCCCGTGCGCCACGGCGATCGCCTTGACGATCGCCAGGCCCAGTCCGCTTCCGGGGTGCCGCGTTCCCGGCCGCCGGTAGAAGCGATCGAACACGCGCTCCCGCTCCTCGCGCGCAATCCCCGGGCCGTTGTCGATGACTCTGACGATGGCCTGCGCCGGCAGCGTGGCCGACCGCTCCACCGACACGTCCACCCGTCCTCCCGCCGGTGTGTAGCGGACCGCGTTGTCCACGAGGTTCCGGATCAGCGTTGCGACGGCATCCCGATCACCCCGCACGAACACCGTCTGCGCCTCCGACATTCCCAGGTCGATCCGCCGCGAGTCCGCCAGCGGGACCAGCTCTGCCACGATCTCCCGGCCCAACTCATCGAGCGCGAAGCGCGTGTGCGCGGGCTCCGCCCGCGGCTCCTGCCGCGCCAGCGCCAGCAGCTGCTCCACGAGCCGGCTTGCCCGCTGCATGCCCTCCGACAGCTTGCCCATCGCTTCCGCACGCTCTGACTCGGTGCTCGCCCGGGCCAGCTCTCCTAGTTGCAGGTGAAGCGCGGTGAGCGGTGTGCGCAGCTCATGCGCCGCATCTGCCATGAACGCCCGCTCCCGATCGAGCGCGGCGGTCAGCCGTGCCAAGAGATCGTTGAGTGAATCCACGAGCGGCCGAACTTCATCGGGCAGCCGCTCGGCGGACAGCGGCTCGACCGCATTCACCCGCCGCGCTTTCACCGCCCTGGCGAGCCGCTGCAAGGGTTGCAGCGCGCGGCCGACGGTGAGCCAGACGATGAGCCCCAGCACCGGCATGAGCAGTGCGAAGGGCGCCAGTGTCCGCAGCGCCAGTTGCGCCGCCTCCTGACGGCGCACGCTCATGGGCTGCGCCACCTGCACGACTTTCGTGGGCGACTCGGTGCCGTACACCCGCCACTGCCCACTGCTGGTGTTGACCGTGGAATAGCCGATGGTCGTGGAGTTGGGCGGCAGCACCGCCCGCTCCGGGCCTATGTAGATCCGCCGGCCGTCGATCGTCCAGATCTGCACCACGAAGTCGTACGCCACATCGTTGGATGGAATGGGCGGCGGAAAGAGGTACTCGACCGGCTGATCGCGCAGGAAGAGCGCGGTCTCCTTGAGGTGATAGTCGAAGAACGTGTCCGCCTCGGCGAGGGCATTGCGATAGGCGATCAGGCCGCCGGCCACGCCCACGAGCAGCACGCTGCCGAGCAGCCACACCAGGAGGCTCGCGCGCAGACTTGCCCGGCCCGAGCTCATCATCATGCTGGCCGCACCCGGTAACCGACGCCGCGCACGTTGAGGATGTAGTCCGCGCCCAGCTTGCGCCGCAGCCCGTGGATATGCACTTCGACGGCGTTGCTCTCGACTTCCTCACCCCAGCCGTAGAGGCGCTCCTCGATGCGGGCGCGCGAGTGGATCGTGCCGGGGCGCTCCATCAGCAGCTGCAGCAACGCGAACTCCTTCGGCGAGAGCGCGATCTCCCGGCCATCACGCGTCACGCCATGGGTCGCGGGATTGAGCGTGACGCCAAGATGCTCGATGGCCGGCGCCGTGCGGCCCGACTTACGCCGCAGGAGCGCCCGGATGCGCGCCGCCAGCTCGTCGAGGTCGAACGGCTTGACCAGATAATCATCAGCGCCGGCATCCAGGCCTTGCACCCGGTCGGAGACCGCATCGCGGGCGGTGATGATGAGGACCGGCAGCTCCTGTCCGCGCGTGCGGGCGGCGGTGAGCACCTCGAGGCCGCCCCGCCGCGGCAGCCCGAGGTCGAGCAGGAGCAGATCGAAGGCGTCCGTCCGCAGCACCTGCGCCGCGGACTCGCCGTCGTGCACCCAGTCCACGGTGAAGCCTTCGCGTTTGAGGCCCGCGCGGATCGCCTCGCCGATCATCGTGTCGTCTTCTACCAGCAGCAGTCTCATGGCCAAGGGACTATGATCGACGGATGCTGCAGCGTCTCGTACACGATGCGGCCGCTCTGGGCGTGGCGCTGACTGAGCACGATGCCGACCGGCTGCGCCAGCTCCTCGAGGAGCTGGCGCATTGGAATCGCCGGTTCAATCTCACCGGGATAACCGATCTCGAGAGCATGGTCAGCCATCATGTGCTCGACAGCCTGGCCGTGCATCGACATCTGCACGGCGCCACCATCGCCGATGTCGGCACGGGAGCCGGGTTCCCGGGCTTGCCGCTCGCGCTCGCGAACCCGGAGCGCCGCTTCAGCCTGATCGATTCCAACGGTAAGAAGATCCGTTTCGTCTCGCATGCGGTGCGGACGCTCGGCCTCATGAACGTGGAGGCGCTGCACGCGCGGGTCGAGGCGTTGCGTCCCGAACGGCCGTTCGACACCGTGCTGGCGCGCGCGTTCGCCCCCCTGTCGGAGCTGCTGGAGGTCGTTGCGCCGCTTTGCGGCAGCGGGACCCGTGTGCTCGCGATGAAGGGCAAATGGCCGCAGGGCGAGCTCGATGCCCTGCCGCCGCGCTGGCGCGTGGCCGACTCGCACACCCTCAGCGTGCCGGGTCTGGCGGAAGCCCGCTGCCTGATCGTGCTCATGTCAGGGCTGGCGCATTAGGCCTTGCCGGTGAGGGGCAGGGCCGTGGTCTCCTTGATGACCGACAGCGCGATGGAGGAATGGACCGACTGCACGCCCGGAAAGCGCGACAGGTGATCGAGGAAGAACGCCTCGTATGCCTTGATGTCCCGGCACACGATGCGCAGCAGGAAGTCGGTCTCGCCCATCAGGGTGTAGCACTCGAGGATCTCCGGATGCTGGCGCACGGCCTGCTCGAATCGCAGCAGCGCATCGCGTCCGTGGCCGGCGAGCTTCACGTGGGAGAACACGAGCACGTTGAGCCCCACCTTCTCCCGATCGAGTAGCGCCACCCGCTTGCGGATGACCCCCAGCTCTTCGAGCCGGCTCACGCGCCGCCAGCAGGTCGAGGCGGTCATACCCAAGCGCTCCGCGATCTCGGCCGCGGATAGATCGCCGTGCTCCTGGATCAGATCGAGTATCCGTGCATCGCCGCGGTCGAGGTCTGCCTGCATTGCCTATCTCGCCCATGAAGCCTCTCGTGCAATGAATGATTCACCTTGGCATGCCAAAGGGCAACCTTTGTCACGCGCAGTGCAGCGCCCGGCGGGTATGGTGACTTTCCCAGGTTGGCAGGAGAGGGCGATGGATCTCTTTCAGATGCGGGACTTCGATGCGCACGAGCAGGTGACGTTCGGCTACGACGCGGCTTCGGGACTGCGCGCCATCATCGCCGTTCATTCCACCGCCTTGGGTCCGTCAGCCGGTGGCTGCCGCATGTGGCCTTATGGTGACTTCTCGGACGCGGTTTCGGACGCGCTGCGTCTGTCGCGCGGCATGAGCTACAAGAACGCCATGGCGGAGCTGCCCTTCGGCGGTGGCAAGGCCGTCATCATCGGTGATGCGCGGGAAAAGACCCGCCAGCGGATGGAAGCGTTCGGGCGATTCGTCGATTCTCTCAGCGGACGCTATATCACCGCCGAGGATGTGGGGACGACCACGGCGGACATGGAGCAGGTCGCAGCCGTGACGCCGTTCGTGAGCGGACTCGCGCAGGAGAGTGGAGAGGCCGGCGGGGACCCGGGACCGAAGACGGCGCTCGGCGTGTATCTCGGTCTGAAAGCCGCCGTGCAGTTCCGCTTGGGCCGGGCGAGCCTCGAGGGTCTCGAGATCGCGGTGCAGGGGCTGGGAGGCGTCGGCTATCCGCTCTGCCGGCTGCTGGCGGCGGGAGGCGCATCGCTTCGCGTGGCGGACGCGCGTCCCGCAGCCGCCCAGCGTGTTTGCCAGGAGCTCGGCGCGCAGCAGGTGCCGGTGGAAGCAATCCTTGCGCAGGACGTGGACGTCCTTGCCCCGTGTGCTCTCGGCGCGGTGTTCGACTCGCGCTCGATCCCGACTCTGCGCGCGCGAGTCATCGCAGGTGCCGCGAACAACCAGCTCGCCCGTGATGAAGACGGGGAGACATTGATGCGCGCGGGCATCCTGTACGCGCCGGACTATGTCATCAACGCGGGCGGCATCATCAGCGTTGCGCACGAATATCGAGGTGATGCAACCGCGGCCCAGGTGAAGGCGCAGATCGAGCGGATTCCCGCGCGCCTCACCGAGATCTTCGAGCGCGCCCGACGCGAGGGGCGGCCGACGAGCGCCGTCGCCGACCAGATGGCGCGGGAGCGGCTGGCCGCGGGCGCCGCGCGGATGGTCGCCTAGTGGCTCAGGAATGCGGCAGGCTTGCAGCAAGCTTGCTGCATGTACACTTGGCGCATGAAGCGCGTCATCGCGGTCGCCAACCAGAAAGGCGGCGTCGGTAAGACCACCACCGCGGTCAATCTGGCCGCCTCCCTCGCGGCCACCCGCCGCCGTGTCCTGCTCATGGACCTCGATCCCCAAGGGAACGCGACCATGGGCAGCGGCATCGACAAGTCGCAGCTCGCCCGCGGCACGCTGGAAGTGCTGCTCGGGGAGGCGGAGCTGACCTCGGCGCTCTGCGGCGTCGAGCATGGCGGCTACGCGCTGCTGCCCGCCAACCAGGATCTGACATCGGCGGAGGTGCGGCTCCTCACCCAGACCGTCGGCCGCGAGACGCGCCTGCGCCGCGTGCTCGAGCCGGCGCGCGGTGCCTACGATGTGATCCTCATCGACTGTCCGCCGGCTCTCAACATGCTGACGGTCAATGCGCTCGTCGCGGCCGACAGCGTGCTCATTCCCATGCAATGCGAGTATTACGCGCTGGAAGGCCTGTCGGCGCTGCTCGGCACCGTCGAGCAGATCCGGGCTGCCGTCAACCCGTCGCTCGAGATCGAAGGTATCCTGCGCACCATGTTCGATCCGCGGAACAATCTCGCGAACGAGGTGAGCGCGCAGCTGCTCATGCATTTCGGCGACAAGGTCTTCCGCACCGTGATTCCCCGCAACATCCGCCTGGCGGAAGCGCCGTCGTTCGGGCGGCCGGTGTTGTTTCATGACAAGGAGTCGCGCGGCGCGCTGGCCTACCTCGCACTCGCGGGGGAGATGATCCGGCGGGAGGAAGAAGAGGCTCGCCAGTCCGCCGGCGCCGCGGATCCGGCCACGACCGGGCCGCGCGCAGACGAGCAGGGCGGACCGCCGCAGGCCACGGATCCGGCGGTGGCCGAAGGCGGCGCGTCGTGATCCAGAAGAAGCCCACCTTGGGCCGGGGTCTGGCGGATCTTCTCGGCCAGATGAGCCCGCCGCGGCCGGCGCCGCAGCCAGGCGAGCCGCCGCCGCCCGCCGCCGCCGCGACGCCGGGCGAAGAGCTCGCGCGCCTGCCGCTCGATGTGCTGCAGCGCGGGCGCTACCAGCCGCGCGTGGACATGCGGCCGGAGACATTGGAGGAGCTCGCCGCGTCCATCAAGGCGCAGGGCGTGGTCCAGCCGATCGTCGTCAGACCGATCGCCGCGCCTGCCGCCGGAGAATCGCAGCGCTACGAGATCATCGCCGGCGAGCGCCGCTGGCGCGCGGCGCAGATCGCGGGCCTGGCCGACATTCCCGCGGTCATCCGCCGCATTCCCGATGAGGCCGCGATCGCCGTCGCGCTGATCGAGAACATTCAGCGCGAGGCCTTGAATCCTCTGGAAGAGGCACGCGCGCTCGAGCGGCTCATCACCGAGTTCGAGCTCACCCACGCGCAGGCGGCCGAGGCCGTCGGCCGCTCGCGCGCCGCCGTGAGCAACCTGCTGCGTCTGCTGGAGCTGGCCCCGGAAGTCGGCGCGCTCCTCGAGCGGCGCGAGCTCGAGATGGGGCACGCGCGCGCGCTGCTCGCGCTCCCGGCGCGGCGGCAGCAGGCGGAAGTGGCGACGATCGTGGCGAAGAAGAGCCTGTCCGTGCGCGACACCGAGGCGCTGGTGAGGCGCATGCAGCAGCGCGGCAAGGAGGGCGAGCGGCCGGGGGAGCCGCATGCCGGCGCGGCTGATCCGGATGTCCGCCGCCTGGAGCAGGACCTCGCCGAGAAGCTCGGGGCCAAGGTACTCATTCAACACTCGCAGGCCGGCAAGGGAAAGCTCGTGGTGAGCTACAACAGCCTCGACGAGCTCGACGGGATTCTGGCGCACATTACGTAGCTCAAGCGCCACCTGCGGCGGCGGGGCACGTCCCTGTGCTTTCCGGGTGCCACGGTGGCGCGGCCGTGCGCCATTTTGCGAGCATCCGGGGTCGTGCCGGCTCCCGCGCAAGAGGCGTATGGCCTTTTCCCAACGGGATCACTATAATTCCGCGACTTTGCCCCTCGATCGGGCGCAAGTACCTGTCGGATAAGGCAAAATTGCAGCCCGGTGCTGCAGTTGTCGGGG
>Ga0134125_10007323_pt1 | contig 12453 bp, 10 predicted proteins | sample KB31751_FD_96464 | JGI IMG/M metagenome (GOLD analysis project Ga0134125, IMG submission 96464) | Terrestrial soil microbial communities with excess Nitrogen fertilizer from Kellogg Biological Station, Michigan, USA - KB3-175-1 | ecosystem: Environmental > Terrestrial > Soil > Unclassified ... | reverse complement strand
CACCGCGGTCTTCTCGTCGGGCCCGGGGAAGTGGCCCTTGCGCTCGTGGCTTCGGAATCACAGCGGATAAAGAGGGCGGCGCAAGGGCCACGTTCACATAACGCGGCGATTATGCGTCGTGGCTCCCAACGCGCGCCTCGCGATCCCACAACGCATAACCGCGCGTTATGTCTGGCGCCCGGGCCCGCCTCGGCCACGCTCCGCGCCAGAGGCACTTCGCTATCAACGCAGCACGCGCGCCGCCGCGCGGCTCGCGTGCACTCTCATCGCGGCGGCAACTCTACCGCCAACCTCCCGCGCTCGCCGTCCTCGCGCGGCTCTCTGCCCCGCCCACCCGCCCAGCTACATCACTTCGCCGCGCGCTGGCGCGCGCGCCTACTGCTTAGCGAGCTTCTTGGCGCGGATTCGCGACGATCGCTGACCAGACTCGTAGGTGCCGAGTTCCCTTGCCCTCTCGAACCAGATCTTTGCCTGGGCGCGGTTGCGCGCAAATCCGATTCCGTAGTGCAGACAGCGTCCCACCTCGTAAACAGCCTGAGGGTCACCCCACAGTGCTGCCTTCAGATAACTGGTAGCCGCCAACTCGGTATTCTTTGAAATCCCGTTGCCAGTCTCGTATGAAACTGCCAAATCAAACAGCGCAGATGGAACATTCTCCTTCGCCGCTCGGCGAATGAGTTGCATCGCCTTTCGAATATTCGTAGGAAAGTATCGTCCAAAGAGGTACCACGTCCCGAGAGCGTAAGTTGCACGAGGATCGCCCGCCTTGTCACCGCGCTCGAGAAGCCGCGCGCTAAGCGCAAGATCTGGCCGCGCCTTCCTCATTTCGAGCAGCGCAGCGTCGTATGGCTTGTTCGGCCTCGTCTTCGATTTCGTTCTCATGTACAAAATGGCTTGCCATCACATGGATCATCGGGGTCCGGTATCCGCATTAGACAAGCATCAGACGTCGGGTCTGCGGAGCACATTTCCTGCATTAGACCCCAAAGTGTCAACCATAAACAAAGACTACCAGCGGATGTTTTCGGCGGCCAAGGACCTTTGTATCCCGGAGGCGGTTTACGCGGCAACCGACGACGCGCGTCACCCTTTTCACCGCCAGCATCAGTCTTCTGGCGCGCTTGACCCTTTTCATGTCGGTTTCGATTGCTTTCAGTTTGGTTCTGGGTGTGTTCCGCTTCCCCAAGGGGATCGAAGGCATTTAGTGGTGCGTTCTCCACATAGCCAAAAGTCGTGAAGCCACCGTCTAGGCCTATCGGATCGCTCTGAATGTACCTACCGAGAATCGGGTCGTAATCTCTGAAGTAGTTGTAGTGGCTTCCAGTCTCCGCATCGTAGTACTGGCCCGGAAACCTCATTGCGTAGCTGAACGTCCCCGCCCCGGCAGGATTTTCATTGGTCGCGTTGTTCCCGAACGGATCGCTGTTGTCCCAAGCCCACCGGATGACGTTGCTGGTGTCGCTGACCTGCCTCGGGCTTCCGAGGTTGTCGGTCCAGACGTAGTAGAGGTTGAAGCTTCCTCCGTTGGGCTTGATGATCGCGACCGGCAGATCGCCCAGCCACACCGTCTCCTCGATCGCTGCGCCCGAGCTGTCGTACTCGCCGATGAGGTGCCCCGCCTCGTCATAGGCGAAGTACGTGTCGCTGCCAGTGTTCTTTCTCACCCTCTGGCCTAAGCCGTTCACCAGGTACGTCGCCGTCCCCGCCTGCTTCATCCTTCCACGGCCGTCATAGACGAGGGTCAAGCTCCCGCTCGCCGTGGTGTCGCCGGCGTTGTCATAGGTGAAGCTCTTGGATGTGGCCCCGGAGAGCGAGCTCAGCCGGTGGCTGCTCGTGGGATAGTTGTAGGTCGTGCTGCTCGAGCCGTTCAACGTGAGGTTGGTGCGATTGCTGTTGGCGTCGTAGGAGTAGCTCTGCGTCGAGCCGCCACCGAGATCGGCCGAGGTGAGCCTGTTCAAGGAGTCGTACCCGTACGTCTGGGCCGTGCTCGCGTACGTCCCGGAAGCCGGCCCCAGCGTGATGGCGCTGATTCGCCCGTCCAGGTCATACGCCCGCTGCATCGGCTCGCCGTTGCCCCACGTCCAGCCGCTGGCCCCCCCGAATGGGAAGTACGTCGCTCCACTTAGTATCGTCGTGGTTCCGTCCACCGTCATCGAGGCGATGCTCCCCTTCGCGTCGAAGGTGTAGGTGATCGCCCGGCCGCTGGGATAGGTGATGCCCGTCTGGCGGCCACTCGAGTAGCTGTACCCCACCGTGAAGGTCTTGTTGCTGGGTGAGGCCGTCACGGTCTGCGCCTTGCTGGTGATCCGCCCCAGGCTGTCGTAGACGTAGGTGGTGTTCCCGCTGGGGTCCGTGATCTTGGTGAGGTGTCCCAGGGCGTAGCTGCCCCCGGTCGTGGTGTTGTCGTACTCGTAGGTGACCGTCCCGTCGGTCACGGTCGCCGCCGTCACCCGATTCAGCGCGTCGTAGGTGTAGGTGGTCGTCGTGCTCCTCGCATCGGTCTGCGTGGTGACGTTCCCGGCATCGTCATAGGTGAAGGTCGTGGTCCCTGTGTCCGGGCTCGCCTGGGTCGTGAGGTTGCCAATCGCATCGTACGTGTAGACCGTCTTGAAGCTCGTGGAGAGCTTCGGGTCCTGCACCGTCGCGAGCCGGTCCTTCGCGTCGTACGTGAAATTCGTGTTCCCTGAGGCCGCGTCGTGCACCTGTGTCAAGCGAGGTCGTCGAGGTCGTAGCCGTAGAGGCCTCAAACAATGTCAATTCGTTGACACTTTGTCTGTCGGCGGATTCCGACCGAGTTTCATCCCCTGATAGCGCGCCACGAACTTGCGGTCGATCGCGTCCTTCCACCGCCACGCGAGCATCCCCTCGAACGCATGGCTTCCCCACACGCCCACGGCTCGCTTCGCGCCGGTCGACACCAGCGCGAGGAATCGCGGGCTCGTGACGTGGCGCTCGAGCGCGCCGCCCGCGAGCGCCGCGCGCAGGTTCGACGCGAGCGTGGGCGCCGCGCGCACCGCGAAGACGCCGGCGCGCGGCAGGGGATGGTTTTCCTGCACGACGCAATCCCCGGCGCCGAAGACCTCGCGGACGGTTACCGATTGCAGGAAGTCGTTCACGAGCATGAAGCCACGCTTGTCGGTGGCCAATCCCGACTGCCGGATCCATTCGTGCGCGCCCGCGCCCGTCGCCCAGAACGTGGCGTCGGAGGCGAACTCGAGGCCGCTCGTGAGCCGCACGAAGTCGCCGCCGATCTCGCTCACCTCGCTCGAGACGTGCAGGCCGATGTTGCGCTTGGCGAGGCGGCGCTTCAGCTTCTCGCGCGCAGCATCGTTGAACTCGGGGACGGCGACGGGCGAGTCCGTGAGGATCCGCACATGCGGGCTCGCGGCCTTGAGGCTGCGGCGCAGCCCATGGTCCATGGCGAGGGCGAGCTCGATGCCCGCGGCGCCCGCGCCCACGACCGTCACGGATTTCACATTTCCCGCAAGCGCCCGGCTGCGCACGTCGGCCCAACCGCGCACCAGGCCCTCGAGCGGTCGCATCACCACGGCGTGCTTCGCGACCCCGCTCGCCTTCCCCAGCACCGGGGACGATCCCACGTCGAGCGAGAGGACGTCGTAGGGAACGACGCTCGCGTCGCTGCACGTCACCTCGCGCTCCACGGGGCTCACCATGGATGCGGTGGTGAGGTGGAGCGTGGCATGCGCGGCGCTCGCCAGCTCCGCGAGGTCCACGGCCGCGTCCGCCAGCGCGTAGTGGCCGGCGATCACGCCGGGCACCATGCCCGTATAGAGCAGGCGCGCATGGGGCGTGACGAGCGTCACCTCCACTCCGGCGAGCGGCTCGAGGGCGAGGCTGCGCAGCACCTCGATGTGCGCATGGCCGCCGCCCAGGAGGACGAGGCGCTTCACGATCGCGCCGCCAGGCGAAGGTCGCCGAACCACGCGGTGGCTTCCTCGGCGGTCTGGTCCGTGTCGTTGCCGACGATGAGGCCGTTCACGCGCGGCAACGGCCCTTTCCACGCCGGAAAGGCGGCGCGGAAGTCCGCCTCGATGTCGCGCGCCTCGCCGATCCACTGCCCGGCCTTCGCATTGCCGCTCTCCAGCACCACGACGCGCACGTGGTCGAAGTGCGGGCTCCACGCGCCGGTGCCGATCGCGTGGCGGTTGTCCCACACATAGCAGAGCGCCGCGGAGGGAACGAAATCGAAGAACGTTCGCGCGATGGCGAGCTTTGCGCGCGTGCCGAAGGAAAGCATTTCCTCGGGATACTCGAAGGAGACGTACACGCGCGCCGCGAAGTCCTCCTTGCCCTTGCGCTCCAGCCGCGCGCCCTCCACGACGCGATCCACCTTCCAGCGCCACGAAAGACGCGGCACCGCCGCCGGATCCACCGACATCCGGTGCGCCACGGAGCCGAAGGCGTGGATGGAGCGCACGCGAAGCGCATTTCCGCCCTCCTCGCGAACCACGCCGATCTCGGAATGCTTGCCGTAGGGAAGGGCGATCGGGAACCACCCCGCGGGCAACGCCGCACCCGGCTCAGCCGTCGAGAAGGGCGGGATGGACGCGTCCCCCGCGGCAAGCGCGGCGAGCGCGGTGCATGCGATCGCGAGCAGGGCCGCCCTCCTCATGCCGGCGCCTCCAACGCGAATCCCTCGCGGCGCATGCGCCGGTAGTCCTCGGGACGGTCCACGTCCCACAGGGGATCGAGCTCCTGCCAGCGCGCTCGCGCACGCACCAGCCTTTCCCGCGTCTGCTGCATCACGGTGTCCTCGCCCCACGCGATGCCCTCGAAAACACCGGGCAACGCCCTCGCCATCCCCACCAGGACGTAGCCGCCATCCTCGGCGGGCACGAAGACCGCGTCGTGATGCGCGAGCGCCCTGGCCGCTTGCCGCAGGACCGCCGCATCGAGCGCCGGGCAGTCGGCGCCGGTCACGAGCACGGGCGAGCCCGCCGCGAGCGCCTCGTGGATCGCGGCCTCCATTCGGTCGCCCAGGTCCGCGCCCCTCTGCTCGCGCAGCTTCACATGGAATCGCGACCCGCACTGCGCGAAGAAGGGATGCTTGGCGTCGGGCGAGCACCACAGCTCGACCGCTCCCACGCCCGAATCCACCGCGGTGGCGAGCGCTTTCAGGGTGAGCGAGGCCGCGAGGCGCGCCGCGCCCTCGTCGCCCAGCTCGGCGGCAAGGCGCGTCTTCACGCGTCCTGCGACCGGGGCTTTCGCGAACACGGCGATGCGCATCGGTCAGCCCTGGCGCGTCTCGTAAGCGCGCGCGAGCGCGCGGGGATCGGCGCCCATCGCATAGGCCGCGCGCAGGCGCCACATGAGGAAGATCGTGCGCAGCGTCCCGTGCTTCTCCCAGCGCCGCGCCGAGGTCGTCGCGCGATCGGCGAGGCAGCGAGGCCGGCCCACCGCGCGCTTGAGGAGATCCGAGAGCGCCACGTCCTCCATGAGCGGAATCTGCGGGAAGCCCCCCACGCGCTCGAAGGCATCGCGCCGCACGAAGATCGCCTGGTCGCCGGTGGCAATGCCGGTCAGCCGCGAGCGCAGGTTCATCGTCGCCGCGACGAGCAGGAGAAGCGGGCTGCCTCCCGCGATCGACACGTCGAAGCGCCCCCACGCCTTCGCGGCAAGCGCGGCCCCGATGGCGCCGAGCGCGCCTTCGGGAAGCCTCGTGTCGGCATGCAGGAAGACGAGGGCGTCGCCGCGCGCGGCCTTCGCTCCCGCGTTCATCTGCGAGGCCCGCCCGCGCGGGGCGGCGACGACGCGGAAGCCCTGTTGCGTTGCGATGCGATCGGAGCCGTCGCGGCTCCCGCCGTCCACCACGATCACCTCGGCGCCGGACGCGGCAAGGGGCGCCAGCGCGGCAAGCGAGGCCCCGAGGATGGCCGCCTCGTCGAGCACCGGCATCACGATGGAGATGGAAAGGGCCTCGCCCACCCTCCAAGGATAAAGGAGTCCGGCGCTGCGCTTAACCCTTGCCGTCGTTCAGGGACCAGTCGTAGTCGAGGAACGAAACGTCGGCCTGCTGGTTGCGCACCTTCGCGCGGTCCTCGGGCTTGTCGGCGAGGAGGTCGGCGTACTTCGCCATCGTGGCCTTCACCGACGTGTAGCCCTTGTTCCCCTTCTCGAAATCCTTGCCGTACCAGTCGAAGATCTTCGAGATCTCGAGCTTCCCGGTCTCCGGGTTGTAGCGGTTGCGCGTGCGGTCCGAGAGGAAGCGGCGCATGCCGTCCTCGAGCTGGCCCTCGAGCTTGTCGGCCGTGAAGGCCTCGTTGCGCAGCATCGGGCAGCCGATGGAAGCGCACACCACCGCGACGTGCACGCGCGGCTCGTCGTACACGCCGGGCTTCCTCAGCGTCTCGTGCTCGACCGTGTCGAGGTTGGCGGGCTCCCCGAAGAGCGTGAAGAACTTGTCCTTCCACGGGTTGCCGAAGACCGTCCCGTAGTCGCGGATCGACTTGATGTCGGGGTAGCGCATCAGGATCTTCTCGATGGTGAGCGCGTTGTAGTCGTTGATGAGGAAGGCCTCCTGCTGCGGCTTGGTCCACGAGTCGAACTCCTTCTTCGTGACCTTCGCGTAGTCGTCGAGCACGGCCTTCAGCTGCGCGCGGTCGGCGGCGAAGCCCTTGTAATCCACGCGCGAGGCGTTGCCCCCCTGGACGTAGTGCACGTGCTTGTGCAGAAGGTCGTCCCACGCCTTGTGGGTATGGTCGAGGGCGAGCGCCGGCAGGGCGAACAGCAGCGCCGCGAGCGCGAGTGCGAAGCGTTTCATGTCAATCGTCTCCATGTGCGGGCTCCGGCTTGTACGCCGGCGCCGTGTCGAATTTGGCGCCCCAGAGTTTCCCGAGGACGTGCCCGAAGCCGGCGGCGCCGCGGCCCCAGGCGGCGATCGCCCGCGTGAGCTCGAGCTGGCCTCGCGTGGCGTGCTGGCGTTTCCACACGCCGGCCGCGTACTTGTTGGCTTCCGCCATCGTGGGATAGGTGTGGATCGTCCCCAGGATCTTTTCCATTCCAAAGCCATGGCGCATCGCGGCCACGTACTCGGCGAGGATGTCGCCCGCGTGCTCGCCGGCGATTGTCGCGCCCAGGATCCTGTCGGTGCCCGGCTTGGTGAGCACCTTCACGCGGCCCACCGCCTCGCCGTCGGCGATGGCGCGGTCGAGGTCGTCGATGCCGTACACCGAGACCTCGTAGGGAATCTTCTTTTCCTTCGCCTCGGTCTCGCTCAACCCCACGCGCGCCACCTCCGGGTCGGTGAATGTCGCCCACGGGACCACGGAGTAGTCCACGCGGAACTTCCTGAACGATCCGAAGATGGAGTTCACCGCGCAGTACCACGCCATGTGGGACGCCGTGTGCGTGAACTGGTACGGGCCCGCCACGTCGCCGCACGCGTAGATATTGGGGTAGAGGGTCTGGAGGAAGTCGTTCACTTCCACGGTCTTCTGCTTCGTCGTGGGAATGCCCAGCTCCTCGAGGCCGTAGCCCTGGGTATTGGCGACGCGCCCCACGGCGCAGAGGATCTCGTCGCACGCGATGCGCTTCTCGCGGCCTTCGTGTTCCACCACCAGGACCTTCTCGCCATTTTCCTGCAGCACCTGCTTCGCCTTGTGGCCCACGAGGACGTCGACGCCGTCTTCGCGGAAGGCTTTCATGACCAGCTCGGAGAACTCGGGGTCTTCCCGGGCGAGGATGCGCGGAAGCATCTCGACCTGCGTCACCTTCGAGCCCAGCCGCGCGAAGCATTGCGTGAGCTCGGAGCCGATGGGGCCGCCGCCCAGCACCACGAGGCGCCCGGGCAGCTTGCGGATCTCCCAGATGTTGTCCGAGGTGAGCGGCTTGGCTTCGGCAAGCCCCGGGATCGGCGGGATGAAGGGGCGGCCTCCCGCGGCGATCACGATGTTCTTCGTGGTGAGCGTTCGGCTCGAGCCGTCCCCGAGCGCCACTTCGACGGTCCAGGGCGAGGTGATCTTCGCCGTGCCCTTCAGGCACTCGACGCCGAGAGAGGAGTAGCGCTCGACCGAATCGTGCGGCTCGACTTCGGCGACGACTCGCTGCACGCGCTCCATCACCTCGGCGAAGTCGAAGTCGGCGTCCGCCCGCCGCAGGCCGAATTCCCTCGCGCGCTTCATGTGGGCGAGCAGCTTCGCCGTCTTGATGAGCGCCTTGGAGGGCACGCAACCGGTGTTCAGGCAATCGCCGCCCATGCGGTGCTTCTCGACGAGCGTCACCTTCGCCTTCACGGCAGCGGCTATGTAAGCGGTGACGAGGCCCGCGGAACCCCCGCCGATCACGACCACGTTGTTGTCGTAGGCCGCGGGGCGTTTCCATTTCGAGAAGACCTTGCGGGCCTTGAGGCCGTCCAGGATCTTCTTCGCCACGAGCGGGAAGATGCCGAGCAGGATGAACGCGGCGACGAGGCCGGGCGAGATCCTGAACTGCCCGAGCTGCGTGCCCGCGTAGACGTACACGATGGTGCCGGCCAGCATCCCCAGCTGGCTCACGCCGTAGAAGGTGCTCACCTTGATGGGCGTGAGGCCCATGAGCAGGTTGATCGCGAAGAAGGGGAACGCCGGCACGAGGCGCATCGCGAAGAGGTAGAACGAGCCCTCGCGCTCGATGCCCGCGTTGATCGCCTTCAGCTTGTCGCCGAATTTCCCCTGCACCCAGTCGCGCAGCAGGTAGCGCGAGGCGAAGAAGGCGAGCGTGGCCCCGATCGTGGACGCGAACGAGACGATCACCACGCCCCAGAGGAGGCCGAAGATCGCCCCCGCGACGAGCGTGAGGATCGCGGCACCCGGAAGCGACAACCCGGTGACGATCACGTACACCGCGAAGAAGATCGCCGCGGTCTCGAGCGGGTTGGCCGCATGGTAGGCCGCGATCGCCTCGCGCTGGGCCTGGAAGTACTCGAGGGACACGTAGCGCTTCAGGTCGAGGGCGAAGAACGCCACGACCAGCGCCACGATGACCCCGAGGACGACGAGCTTTCCGATTTTCATGGCGTGCTTCCCGATGGACGTTTACGCATGCGGGTCGATCCCGGATGCGAGGCTACCTGAGAAGAGTCGCGGCCGGGCCGGGAAACTTACGCGGCGAGGGGAAAAGCCTGCCGGGCCTCGAAGCGCGGGCCCTCCGCGATCCGGCGCCAGTACGAGTCATGGGCGGCGCTCCCCGGCGGCCACGAGGCAAGGAAGCGCCGTGCAAAGGCCTGCGCATCGTAGGGAATGTCGATGAGGTCCACATGGCAGCCCGCCGAGGCGAGGCCGGCCACGCGCCGCGTCCCTTCGTAGGGGCGCACGGAGACCCTCGTCATGAGGCCCATCCGCCGGCCCGCGAAGTTCGGCATTCCGGCCGCTCCGTTGTTGGCGACCACGCCCGAGCCCGCGAACTGCCTCAGTGCCGGAAGGCAGGTGTGCGTGCTCGCGAAGACGTCCACGCAAGCATCGCGAAAGGCCGATTCGATCCAGCGCCGGTGCGCGCCGTCGTCAAGGCGATCCTGCGCGAAGCCCCAGCCCGCGAGCGACGCGGCGTCGCCGTGGACGATCGCCAACCGCGCATCGCCAACCCGGGCGACGAGGTTCATCGGCAGCGCCGCCAGGCGCTCGCGCACCCCCGGGGCCTCGCGCGCCGTCTCCCGCAGCCTCGCCAGGATCTCGTTGGAGCGGTGCACCTCCGCGTCGCTCACGTCGGCGGGATAGGCGCAACCGCAGCCGGCGCCCGAATCCTCGCCCGCGATTTCCGTCTCGACGTTGCCGCGCAGCGCGGGGTGCGCCGACACGCCCGCTTCGATCCGCGCGAAATCCCCGGGCGCCACGTCGAACCAGTGGAAGTCGCCGTTGAAGACGAGCCGCGCGCCCGGCTCGCTCGCGGCGGCTTCCTGCACCGCATCGAGCGACTCGACGTTCCCGTAGAGGCCGCCCACGATGTAGATCGTGTCCGCGACGACTTCGGGCGCGCGATCCAGGCTCGCGGGAGGATAGCGATAGGAGAGCGGGCAGGTGCGGCCCGGCCGCGTTTCGCTCACGCCGCGAGGGCCCCGCCGCAGCTCGACCCCTGCCCCGCGGTGCAGCCGTAGCAATGGTCGCGCACGACGATGGGATTGCCCTCGAGGTCGCGTGAGAGCGCGTCCTCGAGGTGCAAGCGCGCGCGCCCCGCGACGCGCAGCGGCAGGCCCAGCATCTGGTTGAAGTCGCAGTCGTAGAGGTAGCCCTGCCAATCGACGGAGACGAGCGAGCGGCACATGACGGAGTCGAGGTTCTCGTCGCGGTGCGCGCCGCGCAGCAGCTTCATGTAGTCGTTGAACTGGCCCCGGGTGACGAGCGTCGAGCCGAAGCGCTGGATCGGCATGTTGGCGAGCGTGTAGAGCTGGTTGAACACGATGCCGAACTTCTCGCCGAGGATCCTCTTGTAGTCGTCCTCGAGCTGGGCCTGCGGCGGCGGCAGGCTCGGGCCCTGCGGGTTGTACACGAGGTCGAGTGTGAGGCCGCTCCCCTCGCGGCCGTAGCCGAGCGCGTTGAACCTGCGGATCGCCGCCACGCTCTTCTCGTACACGCCCGCGCCGCGCTGGCGGTCCACGAGCTCCTCCGTGTAGCACGGAAGCGAGGCCACGATCGCGACACCCTGCGCGGCGAGGAACTCGGGAAGGTCCTCCTGCCCGGGCTCGAAGACCACGGTGAGGTTGCAGCGGTCCATCACCTTCGCGCCGCGCGCTCGCGCCCCCGTCACCAGGTGCCGGAAGCTCGCGTTCAGCTCCGGAGCGCCGCCGGTGATGTCGAGCATCGTGGCGCCGCTCGCGCCCAGGTATCGCAGGACCTGGTCGGCGGTCTCGCGGGTCATCGCCTCGGTGCGGGTGGGGCCGGCGTTCACGTGGCAATGCAGGCACGCCTGGTTGCAGACGTACCCGACGTTCACCTGGAGCGTCTCAAGGCGGCGGCGGCGCAGCGCCGGGAATTCGGTGGCGGCGAGGAGCGGGAGGGTGGCGTGCATGGCGGTCTAAGCTAGACTAATTCATGGTAAACGAGAAGAACCCGTCGCACCTGGACGGCGCCCGGCTCGATTTCGCCGGCGCCATGAGCTACGGCGACTACCTCGCCCTGGATGACCTGCTGGGCGCCCAGCGCCCGCTTTCCGGCGACCACAACGAGCTCCTCTTCATCGTCCAGCACCAGGCTTCGGAGCTCTGGATGAAGCTCGCGATCCACGAGCTCGTGGCCGCCCGCGACCGGGTGCGCGGCGACGACCTTCCGCCCGCCTTCAAGATGCTCTCGCGCGTGGCGCGCGTGATGGCGCAGTTGAACCAATCGTGGGACGTCCTCTCCACGTTGACACCGGCCGAGTACTCCTCGTTCCGGGCATCGCTCGGCGCCTCCTCGGGCTTCCAGTCGTTCCAGTACCGCATGATCGAATTCCTCCTCGGCAACAAGGATGCGCACCGGATGGAGCCCCACCGGCACAAGACGGCGCTCTACGCCGCGCTGGAGGCGATCCTCGCCGCGCCCTCGCTCTACGATGAAGCCATACGCGTGCTCGCCCGGCGCGGATTCGCCGTGGACAAGGAATGTGTCGAGCGGGACTGGAAAACCTTGCGTCCCTTCAACGAGTCGGTGTGCGCCGCGTGGGTGGAGGTCTACAAGGCCACATCGAAGCATTGGGACCTCTACGAGCTCGCCGAGAAGCTCGTGGACCTGGAGGACGCCTTCCGCCAGTGGCGCTTCCGGCACGCGACCACTGTCGAGCGGATCATCGGCATGAAGCGCGGCACCGGCGGGACCTCGGGCGTGGGATACCTGAGGAAGATGGTCGAGGTCGAGCTCTTCCCCGAGCTCTGGCGGGCGCGAACCCAGCTCTAGGCACCCGGGATGGCGACCGAGATCGAGCTCAAGTTCGACGTGGAGCCTTCCGCCCGGAAGGCGCTCGCCTCGGTGCCGGCGCTCTCGGGAAAGCCCCGTCGCACCCGCATGCGCAGCATCTACTACGACACGCCCGAAGCGCTCCTCGCCCGCAATGGAATGGCGCTACGCCTGCGGCGCGAAGGGCGGCGCTGGGTGCAGGCGCTGAAGGCCGGCTCCACCGGCACCGGCGGCGTGCACTCGCGCGGCGAATGGGAATTCGACAGGCGCGGCGCCACCATCGACGTGACGCTGCTCGCCGGCACGCCCTTCGCGCAGCTCGGGGATTCCGAGGCCCTGGCGAGCCGCCTCGCGCCCGTCTTCGAGGTGCATTTCGTGCGCGACGCGTGGACCGTCGAGCCCGCGCCGGGGGCGAGGCTGGAGCTCGCGTTGGATACCGGAAGCGTCGAGGCGAAGAGCCGCAGCGCTTCCGTGTGCGAGGTGGAGATCGAATGCCTCGAAGGCGCGCCGGCCCACGCGTTCGACCTCGCGCGCACCGTGATGGAGCGCGTGCCGCTGCGCGCGAGCGCGGTCTCGAAGGCCGAGCGCGGCT
>Ga0134125_10007321_pt1 | contig 12454 bp, 10 predicted proteins | sample KB31751_FD_96464 | JGI IMG/M metagenome (GOLD analysis project Ga0134125, IMG submission 96464) | Terrestrial soil microbial communities with excess Nitrogen fertilizer from Kellogg Biological Station, Michigan, USA - KB3-175-1 | ecosystem: Environmental > Terrestrial > Soil > Unclassified ... | reverse complement strand
TGACCCGGCTGGCTGCGGACTATCCGCTGCCCCGGCTGTTGCTGGAGTATCGGGGGATCGCCAAGCTGAAGTCCACCTATACGGACAAATTGCCGCGCATGGTTGACCCGCGGACCGGCCGCGTCCATACGCGTTACGCTCAAGCCGCGGTTGTAACCGGCCGTCTGGCCTCGTCCGATCCCAATCTGCAGAACATCCCGGTGCGCACGGCCGAAGGCCGGCGCGTCCGTTCTGCCTTCGTGTCCACACTCGGGCAGGTGGTTTCGGCCGACTATTCGCAGATCGAGCTGCGCGTGATGGCCCATGTGTCGGGCGACGAGAACCTGCGCCGGGCGTTTGCCGAGCGCCAGGACATCCATAGGGCCACGGCGGCCGAGGTCTTTGGCGTGGCGCCGGACCAGGTCGACGCCGAGCACCGGCGGGCGGCCAAGGCGATCAATTTCGGCCTCATCTACGGGATGGGTGATTTCGGCTTGGCCGCAAACCTGGGTATTACTCGGGCGGCGGCCAGGTCCTACATTGACCGGTATTTCATGCGCTATCCGGGGGTTGCCGATTACATGGCCCGCATTCGCAAGCAGGCCCGCGAGCAGGGCTTTGTGGAGACGGTCTTCGGTCGGCGGCTGTATTTCCCGGAACTGGCCGGCGCAAAGGGCCCGCGCGCGGCCGCGGCCGAACGGGCGGCCATCAATGCGCCCATGCAGGGCACCGCTGCCGACCTCATCAAGATGGCCATGGTGGCGGTCCAGGACTGGCTCGATGCCGACGGCCTGCGCAGCCTCATGGTCATGCAGGTGCACGACGAACTGGTCTTTGATGCCGCACAGGACGAGGTCCCGCTGCTGCGGGAACGCGTGCCGCAGCTCATGGCGGGAGTGGCCGAGCTCGCGGTGCCGCTGGTGGCCGAAGTGGGCGTCGGAATCGACTGGGGGCAGGCCCACTGAGGCCTGCAGGCGGGCGCGTCCGCCCCGGCTCAGTCCACGTGCCGCAAGCGGTTCGGCCTCAGTTCGCCGTAGCGCGCCAGGACCGGGTAGGCCGCAGCATTGACCAGGCAGGCGTTCACGCCCCCTGCATCGCGCAGGACCTCGAGATAAAAGGCCCCCTCGTCGGCCGCGTCGATGCGGCCGGTCTTGATGCGGCCCAGATGCCGTTCGGCGGCCTCGGCCTCCACCGTGCGGAAGTGGTCCTTTTCGAACGCGAGACTGCGGGCGACCTGCCGGTCGCCCGACACGAGCAGGGCGGCCGCCTGGCGCAGGTTGAGTTGCAGCCGCTCCATCACCCCGGCGAGTTCGGTCTGCTGTGTGGCGTCGAACTGCCAGTGCTTTTTGTGCAGCCGACTGGCATGGCCCAGCAGCCCCATTCCCGAGACGCTGGCCGCGTGCGCGATATTCGTGGAGAAGGACAGAATGTCCTTCAATGTTTGCTCGTCGTCGGAGCTGAGATTTTCCTGATCCTGGGTGGCCAGATAGGCCGTGATCGACTGGTCAAGCTGGTTGATGGCACTATTCAGCGAACGCGCCTGGGCGATGGCCGGAGCGTCTTCGCGCAGCAAGGCGCGCTGCGTCAGTTGCAAGGACTCGCGCAGCAGGTCGGTGAGCCGCAGGGACTCCCGCGTAGCCTGTCCCAGGGCGACTGCGGGGACTTCGCGGGCTGAATCATCCAGGTACCGCGGGCGAGCCGGGTCATCCGGATCCACGCGATGCGGCAGCAGGCGCTGCAGGGCGCGGGCATACAGGGGCAGGGCGGGCATGAAGCACACCGCGACCACCGCGTTGAACAGCAGGTGAAAGTTCGCCACCGCGTGCGAGGGATCGGGGCCCAACGCCTTCATGATGGTGTCTGACCATGGCAGGATAGCCAGAGCGACGACGCAGCCCGCCATGCGGGTTCCCAGGTTTCCCATGGGCAACCGGCGCGACGCCGGGTTGCCATCGCGGCCGCTTTCCATCACGGGGTTGAGCGCAGTGCCCAGGTTGGCGCCCAGCACCAGGATATAGGCCAGTTCGGAATCCGCCAAGCCGTGGTGCGCCAGCGACATGATGAGTACGACGACCGCGACGCTGGAATGCGAGGCCCATGTCAGCGCCGTGCTGGCCGCCAGCGCCAGCAGCGGCATGCTGCCCAGGGTCCGCAAGGCGCTGCCCAGTGTGGGGGCGCTTCTCAGAGGCTCGAACATCGTCACCAGCTCATGCAGAGCCAACAGCAGCAGCCCGAGCCCGATGAATACGCGGCCGAGGTCGCGAGCCCGGCCCGGGGCGTGGTGGCGGAACATCCAGACCCCGACCAGAATCAGGGCGGGTGCCAGATAAGTGGGGTTGAAGGACAGGACCTGGACGATCAGGGTCGTGCCCACGTTGGCGCCCAGCATGGCGGACAGGCCGGGTGCCAGTGACACCAGCCCGTCCATGGCGAAGCCCGTGATCATCAGGCCCGTCGCCGTACTGCTCTGGACAGCCGCTGTGACGGCAAGCCCGGTCAGGAACGCTCGTGGAAGCGATCCCATCGCGCGCCCCATCCACAGCCCGAAGGTCTTGCCGAAGGCGCGCTGCACTCCGGTCTGGACCATGTGCACGCCCCACAGCAGCAGGGCGACGAAGCCGCCAAACCCGAGTAGAACCTGGAGTTCCGGCATGCGCGGCTCCGCACCCGCGCGTCAGGACTGAAGGCGGCGCAACGCCTCGATGCGTTGCTCGATGGGCGGGTGCGAGGCGAACAGCGCGCCCAGTGCCCCACCGGCGATACCGGACGCCTGGAAGGACTTCGGCAACGCCCCCGCCTCCAGGCTCCCCAGTCGCGCCAAGGCGTGGATCATGGGGTCACGCGCGCCCAGCAGGCGCGCCGAGCCGGCGTCCGCCCGATATTCCCGCAGGCGGGAGAACCAGGCCACGATGATGGAGGCGATCACGCCAAACAGGATCTCGCACACGATCACGCTCAGGTAGTAGCCCATGCCGACGCCGTCGCGATCGTTCTTGAAGAGCATGCGGTCGACGAAGTAGCCGACCAGCCGGGACAGGAAGATCACGAACGTGTTGACCACTCCCTGGATCAGCGTCAGGGTCACCATGTCTCCATTGGAAACGTGGGTGATCTCGTGCCCCAGTACGGCGGTGATTTCCTCTTCATTCATGGAAGACAGCAGCCCGGTGGATACCGCCACCAGGGATTCGTTGCGAAAGGCGCCGGTGGCAAATGCATTGGGCGCGCCTTCGTACACGGCGACCTCAGGACGGCCAATGCCGGCGCGGTCCGCGAGCTGATGCACGGTATCGACGAGCCAGGCCTCGCGCGTGTTGGCGGGGGCGTTCGGGTCGATGACGCGGGCGCCGGTGCTGGTCTTGGCCATCCATTTGCTCATGAACAGCGAAATGAATGAGCCGGTGAAGCCCAGCAGCGCCGCGAAGATCAGCAGCTGGGCGGGATCGATGCCGTTGGCCGTCAGGTAGCGGCCCACGCCGAGCAGGTTCATGGTGATGCTGAGCACCAGCAACACGGCCAGGTTGGTGGCCAGGAACAGGACGATTCTTTTCATGGGTCAGGGCCTTCCGCCAGCGGGGAGTCGATGTGCTCAAAGTGTATAGTATTGGCTTGCCAAAATGCATTCATGGCGCAGAACCTGAATCGATGAACTGACCGGTAGAGACATTCAATGCAGTCGCTGTGGATGTTGTTGGCATGTGCCATGTTCGCCATGATGGGTGCCTTTGTGAAGGTCGCTGCCGGCTTGGGCGCGTCGCTGCCCGAAATCGTCCTGTTTCGGGGCGTGCCGTCGGTCCTGCTATTGTTTTTTTGGGCTCGTTCCACGCACCGCCCCATTCGGCCCACCAGTTGGCGTCTGCACATCTGGCGCAACCTGAGCGGCATCACCTCCATGTGGCTGGGGTTTTATGCCTTGTTCGACCTCCCATTGCCGACGGCTACCAGCCTGAATTACACGGCCCCGCTTTTTATCGCGGGGTGGTTGTTGCTGGCCGGTGGCGCCCAGCGCGACCCGGTCCGGATGCTGGCCGTGGTCGCCGGATTCCTCGGCGTGCTGGGCATCTTGCGCCCCAGCATCGCGCATGACCAGTGGTTTTCCGCCATGATGGGCCTGGGCGCCGGCGCGTTTGCCGCCATTGCGATGATGCAGATCCGCCAGTTGGGCCGGCTGGGGGAGCCGGAGTGGCTCACGGTGCTGCTGTTTTCCTGCGGGGTTGTGATCAGCAGCCTGGTGGGGCTGTCCATCGTGGGCTGGCATACCCGCAATCCGTTGGCGCTGCTGTCCCTGACGGGGCTGGGGACGGCGGGCCTGGTCGGGCAATTGGCCATGACGCGCGCCTTTGGCCTGGGGTCGACCCTGTTGACGGCGGCGCTGCAGTACACCACCATCATCTTTGCCGCACTGATAGGTGTCGTCTTCTGGGGCGATCGTCCGGCGGCGCTCGCCTGGGCCGGCATCGCGCTCATCATCGGCTCGGGGTTGCTTTCGATCTGGCGCACCTATTCTGAAAATCGTATGCTGCGCGGCGCGCCGGTGGATATGCCACCGGGGTTGTCGCGTGCTGCTCAGGAGGACCCATCATGACCGATTTGTTGATTGAGGCCGGCACGCTGCGCAATCGGCTGGCTCGCCCAGGCTGCCTGGTATTCGACGTGCGCCACGACCTGGCCGACCACCAGGCAGGGCGCCGGGCCTACGAGGCGGGGCACATCCCGGGCGCCTTGTATCTGGATCATGAAGAGCAGCTCAGCGCCCCGCGTACCGGCCGAAATGGCCGTCATCCCTTGCCGGACCGCGGCGACTTCGCCGCATTGATGCGTGCTCAGGGGCTGACGGCCCGCACGGAGGTGGTCGTCTACGACGCCGGCAACAGCATGTTTGCGGCCCACCTCTGGTGGATGCTGCGCTGGCTGGGGCATGAGGCCGTGTCGGTGCTGGATGGCGGCTGGGCCGCCTGGGTAGCGATTGGCGCCGAAGTCGAGTCCGGCACCCGCATGCCCCGGCTGAGCGAGGCGCAAGCGATCCAAAGCCAGGTGTTGTCGGGCAAACCGTCGATGCCGGTCGTGGATGCTCGCGGGGTGCTCGCCAATCTGGACGATCATCGCCTGACCGTCCTCGACGCTCGCGCGCCCGAGCGCTTCAGTGGTTCAGTGGAGCCCATGGATCCGGTCGCCGGGCACATTCCTGGCGCTCTCAACCGACCGTTCAGGTTGAATGTCGAGCCCGACGGCCGTTTCAAGTCGCCCGCGCAGCTTCGCCGGGAATTCGAAACGTTATTGGGAGATCGCCTGGATCGAGGCATCGTGCACCAGTGTGGCTCCGGGATTACCGCCTGCCACAACCTGTTTGCGATGGAACTGGCTGGCCTGCGTGGTTCCGCGCTGTATCCCGGTTCCTGGAGCGAGTGGTGCAGCGATCCAGCGCGCCCGGTGGCCCGGGGCGCCTGACAGGGCCTAGTCCATCATGCGCCGGTACCAGGCATGGAAATGGGCCATGCCGTCTTCCAAGGGTGTCTGGTAGGGACCACACTGGCTGGTTCCGCGTTCCATGAGGGCTCGCCGCCCGGCGTCCATGCGCTCGCCGATCTCGTCGTCCTCGATGGCGGTTTCCAGATAAGCCGCCTGCTGCGCTTCGATGAATTCGCGCTCGAAGGCGGCGATTTCCTCCGGATAGTAGAACTCGATCACGTTCACGGTTTCCTGCGGGTTCACCGGATACAGCGTGGACAGCACCAGTACGTGCGGGTAGAGCTCGATCATGTGCGTAGGGAAATACGTCACCCAGATCGCGCCGAAATCCGGTGCAGCCCCGGCGCGGTAATTCAGCAGCCGATCATGCCAGGCGCGGTAGATGTCCGTTCCCGGCTGACTGAGTGCCCGGTGAATGCCGACCCGCTGCATGCTGTGAAAAGCCGAAAATTCCCACTTCAGGTCATCGCAGGTGACAAACTGGCCCAGTCCGGGGTGAAAGGGGCCGACGTGGTAGTCCTCCAGGTAGACTTCGATGAAAGTCTTCCAGTTGTAATGGCACGGATGGACTTCCACGTGATCCAGCACGTAATCCGAAAAGTCGAATTCGGGGCGCGAGAACAGTCCGCCGATATCGGCGACAGGGTCGCGCGCGCCTTCGAACAGCAGCCCGTGGCAATTGCGCAGAGGAAAGGCATCGAGCTGAAGTCTGGGCTTTTCGGGAAACAAGGGGGCATTGAGCAGCGTGCCCTGGGCGTCATAGCTCCATTGGTGGATGGGGCAGAGCATGCGTCCCCCGGTCTCGCACAAGTTGCCGGAGGCGCAAGCCGAGTCGCGCCCGCTCTGGCCGCCCAGAATCAGTGCCTGGCGGTGGCGGCAGACGTTCGACAGCAGCCGTACCGTGCCCTGTTGGTCGCGCACCAGCACCCGTCCACTGCCTTCCTGGGTCAGCGTGCGCCAGTCGCCCGGGTTGGGCACCATCTTTTCGTGGCCTACGTAGCGTGCGCTGCGCCCGAAGATCCGCTGCTGCTCCTGCCGCAGGACGTCGGGGTCGAAATAGTGTTGCACCGGCAACTGGCTTGCCAGGTTCGTGCCCGATGGGAGATAGGGATTTGTCATGGTGGTTCCCCCCGCAAGAATTCATACCGATGTGCTGCCCATGGCGCCATCAGCGCGAAGAAAAACGCCCGTCCTGGTCCGGCTTCGCAAACCGCATCCGGGCTCACGTGGGAAGTGTCAGGGGCCGGGGCCCAGAATTGTACCCCAGCTTGGCGACCGGCGCCTGATGGGCCTTTACGGCCGATCTCCCACGCATGATTTCATTGGGGGGCAGGGTTCTCGTACAATTCAGACTGGACAGCAGGGATGAAACGCATGGTGAATGATCGAACGGCACAGCAGGCCGGCCACGTGCCGCAGGGCATGGCGGCTGACGCCACCGCGCCTGCCGCGGACAATCCTGATCTTCCGGCCGATTTCGAAGCCGCGCTCGCAGCGCTCGAGTCCGTGGCGGCGCGCATGAGCGACGGCAATCTCGGGCTGGACGAATCGATCGCCCTGTATCAACGCGGGGTGGCCTTGGCGCGGATATGCCAGGAACGGCTGGAGATCGCGGAACAGCAGGTACAGGTCCTCCAGGGGCAGTTGCTCGAGCCCCTGGGCCCCGGGGCTCGAGAGCCCTCATGAGCGCCGTTTCTCCGGAATTCAACGTCTGGATGCAGGAAACCGTGACTCACGTCGCGGCGGTGCTCGACGAATTGCTGCCGCCCGACGAATCCGGTCCGGCCCGGTTGCGCGAGGCCATGCGCTACGCCGTACTGGGACCCGGAAAACGCGTGCGGGCGGCGCTGGTGCGCGCGGCGGGGGAGGCCAGCCGTCCGGCCGGCTCGGCCAGCGCTGCGCAGGATCTTGCGCTGGACTGCGCTGCGGCGGCCGTGGAACTCATCCACGCCTATTCGCTGGTGCATGATGATTTGCCATGCATGGATGATGACGACCTGCGGCGCGGCCGGCCCACGGTACACCGCCAGTTCGGCGACGAGGCGCTGGCCATGCTGGCGGGTGATGCCTTGCAGCCGTTGGCGTTTGCTTGCCTGGCGCAGATGCCGATTGCGCCGGCGCTGGTCGTCCAGGCCGTGCAGGTGCTGTCCCAGGCCGCCGGCAGCGAAGGCATGGTGGGCGGGCAGGCCATTGACTGCGCGAGTGTCGGGCGGGTCTTGCCGATCGAGTCCCTGCAGCAGATGCACCGCATGAAGACCGGGGCCATGCTGGAGGCGAGCGTTTTGCTCGGGGGTATCGTGGCCGGAGCGAGTTCCACCGCGCGCACGGGCCTGGAAGGCTATGCTTCCGCCATGGGACTGGCGTTTCAGGTCGTAGATGACATTTTGGATGTGACTGCCGATTCGGCGACGCTGGGCAAGACGGCCGGCAAGGATGCCGTCCACGGCAAGCCCACTTATGTGTCGCTCATGGGCCTCGAGGGCTCGCGGCGCCTGCTGGGCAATCTGCACGATCAGGCGCGCGAGGCGCTTCTGCCGCTGGGGCCGGGTGCGAGCCGGCTGCGTGAGCTGGCCGATTTCATCATTGGCCGCTCCCATTAGGCGCATCTCGAAGGTCGCGATGGCACAGGAAATCATGACGAGTTTGTTGGAAGACATCGATTCACCGGCAGATTTGCGCCGATTGGACCGTTCGGAGCTGAAAGGGCTGGCGACGGAACTGCGGGCGTTCGTCCTCGATTCCGTTTCCCGTACGGGCGGACATCTGTCGTCGAATCTTGGGGTGGTGGAACTGACGCTGGCGCTGCATTACGTGTTTCACACGCCAGAGGACCGGCTGGTCTGGGACGTGGGACACCAGTCCTATGCGCACAAGATTCTGACCGGGCGCCGCGAGGCCATGCCGGGTTTGCGTCAGCTCGGCGGGATTTCCGGTTTTCCCCGGCGTAGCGAGTCACCCTACGACGCCTTTGGGACAGCCCATTCCTCCACGTCGATCTCGGCGGCTCTGGGGATGGCGGTGGCCGCCCGCAACGCCGGCATCGACCGGCAGAACATTGCCGTCATCGGCGATGGTGCGATGACGGCGGGCATGGCCTTCGAGGCCCTGAATAATGCGGGTGTGATTCCGGACATCAATCTTCTGGTAGTGCTCAACGACAACGACATGTCGATTTCGCCTCCCGTGGGGGCACTGAATTACTACTTTGCGCGGCTGATGTCCGGGCGTTTTTACGCCCGGGCGAAGAATATGGGCAAGGCCGTGCTGCAGCATGTGCCGCCGGTGCTGGAACTCGCTCGCAAGCTCGAAGGCCACGCCAAGGGCATGCTTTCTCCTGCGACGCTGTTCGAAGAGCTGGGCTTCAATTATGTGGGGCCTGTCGATGGTCACGATCTGGAAGTACTGACCAACACGCTGGAAAATCTGCGCGAACTGGGCGGCCTGCAGTTTCTGCACGTCGTGACGCGCAAGGGCCAGGGCTACAAGCTGGCCGAGGCCGATCCCGTGCTCTACCACGGGCCGGGGAAATTCGATCCCCGCGTCGGGATCCAGAAGCCCGCAAAGCCGGGAAACAAGACGTTTTCCCAGGTTTTTGGCGAGTGGCTGTGCGACATGGGGCTGGCAGATACCCGCCTGGTGGGCATCACGCCTGCGATGCGCGAGGGTAGCGGCATGGTGGAATTCGAGCGGCGTTTTCCCGAACGTTACTTTGATGTCGGAATTGCCGAGCAGCACGCGGTCACGTTTGCGGCGGGGCTGGCGTGCGAGGGCTGCAAGCCGGTAGTCGCCATTTATTCCACGTTCCTGCAACGAGGCTATGACCAATTCATCCATGACGTGGCGCTCCAGAATCTGGATGTGACCTTCGCGCTGGACCGCGCGGGCGTCGTCGGGGCGGATGGCGCGACGCATGGAGGCAATTTCGACATTGCCTACCTGCGCTGCGTACCCAACATGGTGGTGGCGACCCCGTCCGACGAACATGAGGCGCGATTGCTGCTCAATGCCTGCTATCAGCATCCGGGACCGGCCTCGGTCCGCTACCCGCGTGGCGCGGGGACCGGCGTGCCGGCCGGCGATTCGCTCGAGCCCGTTCCGATCGGGCGTGCCGTGGTGCGGCGGCGTGGGTCAGGTGTCGCCTTGCTGGTCTTTGGAACGCTGCTGTCCCAGGCGGCCCCGGTGGCCGACGCGCTGGGCGCCACCCTGGTGGACATGCGCTTCGCCAAACCGCTGGATGAGACGCTGCTGGAGGAACTGGCGCGGTCTCACGAGCTGTTCGTGACGATCGAGGAAGCTGCCGTCATGGGGGGCGCGGGCAGCGCCGTCACCGAGTATCTCAATCGGGAGGCGATCGTTCTTCCGGTCCTGCAGCTTGGTCTGCCGGACGAGTTCATCGATCATGGGGACCAGAAGGTCATTCTCGCCGGCCTGGGCCTGGATGCCGCTGGGATCGAGGCGTCCATACGCCAGCGTTTGAATAGGACAATTTCATGAACACCCTGTTGGACCCGGCGGCCGCTGCGATGCCGGACGTACAAAGCTCACCCGACACCCGACGGATTCCGATTCAGCGGGTGGGCGTGCGCGGTGTGCGCCACCCGCTGCTCGTGGCAACGGGAACGGGCCAGCCACAGGCCACGATTGCCGATTGGGAAATGACGGTCGCCTTGCCGGCGGAGTCGAAGGGCACCCATATGTCGCGGTTCATCGGGTTGCTGGAGTCCTATCGTTCGATCCCCCTGACGCCGGAGCGCCTGTGCGAGATGGTCCAGGCCATGCTGGAGCGCCTGCAGGCGGAATCCGGCGATCTGTCCGCCAATTTCCCCTATTTCGTCGAGAAGGCGGCTCCCGTGTCCGGGGTGCGCAGCCTCCTGGACTATCAGGTGGAATGGCGGGCGCGGGCCGTGCGCGCGCAGACTGCGCGCTTTGACCTGCTGGTCCGGGTGCCGGTCACCAGCCTGTGCCCATGTTCCAAGGCGATTTCGGAGTACGGCGCGCACAATCAGCGATCCCACGTCACCGCCCACCTGGAATTCGCGGGCGCGCCGTCGCTGGATCTGGAACGGCTCATTCAGCGTATCGAAGCACAGGCCTCGTCTGAACTTTGGGGACTGCTCAAGCGGGCCGACGAGAAGTACGTCACCGAACACGCCTACGAGAACCCCAAATTCGTCGAAGACCTGGTGCGGGACGTGGCGGTGATGCTGCAGCGCCAGCCCGGCGTGATGGCTTACGAAGTCACCGCCGAGAATTTCGAGTCCATCCACAACCATTCGGCCTATGCCGTGGTGCGCAGCGCCTAGTGTCCCGTTTTGGTGGTTTGGCCGACCCGATTGGCGGCACGGGCTCGTACCGGCGCTAGAATCCGGGTGCGGTGGAGAAGTTCAGGAAGCGCGTGCTGGCACCCTGGAAGGTCAGGCGCAGCGTTCCGATCGGCCCGTTGCGCTGCTTGCCGATGATGATTTCGGCTGTACCCTTGTCCGGAGAATCCGGATTGTAGACTTCATCGCGATAGATGAAGATGATGACGTCGGCGTCCTGCTCGATGGCGCCTGATTCGCGCAGGTCGCTCATGACGGGGCGCTTGTTGGGGCGTTGCTCCAGGCTGCGGTTCAACTGGGACAGGGCCATCACCGGGCAATTCAGTTCCTTGGCCAGGCTTTTGAGCGAACGGCTGATCTCGGAGATTTCCGTTGCGCGGTTCTCGCCGGAGCCGCTGGACGACATGAGCTGCAGATAGTCGATGATGATGAGGCCGAGCTGTCCACATTGCCGCGCCAGGCGCCGGGCGCGCGCGCGCACCTCCATGGAGGTCAGTGCCGGTGTCTCGTCGATATAGATCTGCGCTTCTTCGACCTTCTGGACGGCGTGGGTGAGCCGCGGCCAGTCTTCCTGATTGAGCTTGCCGGTACGCATGCGATGTTGGTCCAGCATGCCGACGGATCCGATCATGCGCATGGCGAGCTGCACGGCGCCCATTTCCATGGAAAACACCGCGACCGGCAACCCCTGCTCGATCGCGACGTGTTCGCCGACGTTCATGGCAAACGAGGTCTTCCCCATCGAGGGACGTCCGGCCACGATCACGAGATCGCCCGGCTGCAGGCCCGACGTCATCCGGTCCAGATCGTTGAATCCGGTAGGGACGCCCGTCACGTCCGAATCGCCTTCGCGGTGGTACAGCTCGTCGATGCGCTCGACAACCTGGGCCAGTAGCGGCCGGATCTCCTGGAACCCCGCCATGCCTCGAGCGCCTTCCTGGGCGATCTGGAACACGCGGGACTCGGCTTCATCCAGAATCTGGCGAGCTTCTTTTCCCTGAGGGTTGAACGCGGCCGACGAAATCTCGTCGGCGATGGACACCAGCTTGCGCAGCATCGAGCGCTCGCGCACGATCTCTGCGTAACGCCGGATGTTGGCGGCCGATGGTGTGTTGTGTGCGAGCGCGTTCAGGTATGGCAGCCCGCCGCATTCCTCGGCCTTGCCCGATGTGGCCAGCGACTCGTGCACGGTGACGACGTCGGCAGGCCGCGCCAGGCTGATCAGCCGGACGATGTGCTGCCAGATCAGACGGTGGTCGAAGCGGTAGAAGTCCTCATCAGCCAGCACATCGGCGACCCGGTCAAACGCCGCGTTGTCCAGCAGCAGGCCGCCGAGGACCGACTGCTCGGCCTCGATGGAGTGGGGCGGTACGCGCAGATAATCCAACTGCGCATCGGTCTGGGTTTCCACAACTGTCCCCGGTTCGTCTGATTCAGCCCATGAAAAAGGCCGGCATTGCACCGGCCCTCTTCAGTCGTGCGCTGCCATTCCCACCGTGGGGAATGTAGCACGGCGCGTTCCGGCCATCAGGCCATTTCGCCCTGGACGGTGAGCGTGATGTCGGCCACCACGTCGGCGTGCAGCGCCACCTGCAGCGGAAACTCGCCGACGGCCTTGATGGCACCGTTGGGCATGCGGATCTGGCTCTTGTGGACATCGGTGAAGCCGGCGGCCTTCAGGGCCT
>Ga0134125_10007320_pt1 | contig 12454 bp, 14 predicted proteins | sample KB31751_FD_96464 | JGI IMG/M metagenome (GOLD analysis project Ga0134125, IMG submission 96464) | Terrestrial soil microbial communities with excess Nitrogen fertilizer from Kellogg Biological Station, Michigan, USA - KB3-175-1 | ecosystem: Environmental > Terrestrial > Soil > Unclassified ... | reverse complement strand
ATAATTTTTTTTAAAAGCAGTCCAGTTCAGCGAAAATAATGATAAATAACAACTAAAACCGCTGTTAAAGCGGCAAAAGAAATGTCAAGATTTCTAGTATTTATTAAACCTCAATGAAAAGGTAAATAAAATAAAGTTATTCCACCAGTGTAGCGAATAACATTAATCATCCTTACTACTCACGGTCGGGAAAATAGTAGAAACCTTATCTTATTAATTAAACTTGTTGTTTCTTCTCTCTCTCTCTCTCTCTCTCTCTCTCTGTGTGTGTGTGTGTGTTTCGTGTTCATTTGTATAACTCATGTTGTTTATATAATTATTAATTTATATATTAATTTAATTTTAACCCCAGACCTTTCGACAATTATTAAGGGGCAAATCAAGAGACGTTTTCTGCCCTAAAAACTCGACCTCTACTTTAGCTCGAGATTTTTTTTCATCTAGGTAGGTAATCTTTCCCTCTTGGTTAATAAAACTTCCAGCTGTAATCTGAATCAAATCACCAATTTTTAAATCATTGTGATGAGTTGTTTCAGTAGTTTCAGTTGTTCTTTGGCTTTGGGAGAAAAACTTTTTGATTACTTCTTCCGAAACGGGTTCGGGCAACCTTACTTCTCCCCGCTGATGATTTAAAAACCTAATTACTCCTTCTATTTTATAAAAAAATCTTACTAGTCCGGGAGTTAGACGGCAATAGCAAAAAACATAATTTTTTACTGTTCCCGGGGCTGACTTTAAATCTTTTATATCCTCTAACCATTGTTTCTCTCTTTCCAACTCAGACTTGATGTTAGCGATAATTTTTTCTTCTTTTCCACCCCGCACAAAAAGGATATACCAATAATAATTTTCTTGTTCCAATTTTTCCATTATATAGTTTATTTTAATTTTGAAAAAGGCATCACCCCAAGAGTATAAAAGAAAATGACTATCGTTATTAATAGGCAATTAAGCAAAGAAAGGTCGAATTTTAAAAATTTGAATAATTGACTGTGTTTTTGGAAAGAGTGATGATAGGAATTCATAAGTTTTTTCTTTATATTTAAAATAGAATAAATTTTTCAATAGTATATCATATTTTTAAAATCTTCAAATTTTTTCTTGTTGAGGTAGAGGAAACGAGACATAAGTAAATTTTTTTCTAACATAACTATTATAAAAAGAATAATTATGTTATCTAATGAAACTTTAAAAAAACTCCAAACGGAACAGAAAAAACTGGATGAGTTTATTGTTAGAAACAATAATATAACTGACAATTTTAAAAGCAAAGAAAGTTTTATCCGCACCAAAATTGCTCTTTTGGTTGAGATTGGAGAATTGGCTAATGAATTAAAAACTTTTAAACACTGAAAAAAACGGAAAGAAATTAATTGAGAAAAAGTTAAAGAAGAATTAATTGACTGCCTACACTTTTATTTAAGTTGAGTCAATAGTTTTCAAATCGATTTTGCGGATTACAAATTTCAGAAATTAGCTCCCGAACCGGATTATAACCAACTTCTCTTGGCTCTTTTTTCGGAAACGGAGGCATTTAGCATTAACGTTCCTTGAAATATAATCAAACAAAACGCCATTGCTAATTTTGAAAAAAGTTGGCAAAAAAATCTAAATGATTTGGGGGAAAACCCAAAAAAAGAAGAATTCGAAAAAGAAATGGAAAAAGTAAAAAAAGATATTGAAAAAACAAATATTAGTCTGTTAGAAGGAATTAAAGAAGAGAAAAATAAATCCAGTTTCTACCGCTGATTAATAATCTTCGAAGAATTAGCCCAAAAGTTAGGAATGAAGAATGAAAAAGATATTGAAAATGCCTATCTGGCGAAGAATAAAATCAATTGGGAGAGACAAAAAAGTAATTATTAAAACTTTTTTATAAAGAAAGTGTAAATTTCTTACATGAGTAAAAGTATCATGCTATCAATTGAGAAAATAAAACAAAAAAAGGAAAAATATACTAACGCGAACTCATATGAGAGAGAGAGAGAGAGAGAGAAGAAATTCAAGAAAAATGTAATAGGTTAATCCTTTTTTCTACCATTAAAAAGCTATACCCTTATTATCTAAAAAAAGTATTTAATTGAGCCTTTTGATTAACATTAGCAATTGGCTTTTTGTGAATACCAGCGAGAATGATTATTCATCATCAATTTGAAAAAGATAATAAAAAGAAAGAAACCGAAGGCTGATACTCGGAAAAAGTTATACAAGGAGAAAAAAACCTCCTTAGTTTTCTTACCACTAATTTCCCGGATAAAGGCCTCACTATTAATGATATATTTTTTCGGGGTTTATTCTCCTTTCTTCTTTATGGTTTGGGGATAGGGGGAATGGTTGTCGTAGAACCAACCGTCCGTTCTCTCTTAGCCTTTACCCGACCAACTAATATTTGAAAAGAGACAAAAAGACGAACGGGGGAGGATGAGATGGTTCTCGTTTATACTACCCCTATTCGTCGCCGGGAAATGGTTTTGAATAAAATGTTAGCATTTATTACTCACCATCTTATCGTTTCTTTCGTTTTTTTTACTTTGCCCTATTTAACCAATCCTTATAATCTCAGACTTAACAATTTCGCTTTATTAATCAAGTTCCTCTTTTTCAATAGTTTTCTGTTCCCTTTAATCTTTTCTTCTCTTTTCGCTTTTTACTTTTGGTCCATAGAGATTTCATACCATGTTTCGTCTCAAATTCTTTGAAGTTGTGCTGGGGTTGTCTTCCTGTCAGCAATGGATGGAAAATATAGTAATGAAGAAGTAATAGAATTTTTTTCCCGGGTGGGACTAGTAGGACAACTTTGTCTTGTAGTTTTTTTTCTTCTTTGAGGTTCCTTCTTTGCCTATCTTCATATCCAAGATTTTGAAGAAATTCAATTTAGTTAAAAGTTTCTTTTTTTTTAAAAGAGGAGTAAGTCAACTATTAATTTTTTAAAAACTAGAATTTTTGAAATAACGAGGAAAGGCGATAGTGTCACGGATGTTTTCGGTCCCAGTGATAAACATTATTAATCTTTCTAAACCTAATCCAAACCCACTACTAGGAGCATACCCATATTTTCGTAAATCAAAATATCAGGCCAAATTTTCAATATCCAGACCGATTTTTTTTGCCTTTTCAATTAGAATTTGGTAGTTATCTTCTCTCATGCTACCCCCAATCAATTCTCCCACTCGGGAAAAAATGAGGTCGAAGCAAGCAACTGTCCTACCATCTGAATTGTTTTTCATATAAAAAGCTTTCAGCCCTTGGGGATAATTAACTACAAAAACCGGTTTATTATTGAAATATTGACAAAGATATTTTTCGTGTTCGGATTGTAAATCCATACCTCATTTGATATCACCAAAAACAAAATTTTCCTTATTTTTGATTAGTATTTCAATACATTCGTCGTAGTCAACTCTTTCCCAGTTTTCTTCGGCAAGCCTTCGCAGTTCATGAGTTAATTCCCTTTGGTTATATCTTTCCAAATGTTCTAATTCGGAATAATTATTGGCTAATACAAAATTTATTACTCATTTTATCATTTTTTCCGCCAAAGCAGTTATCATTTTTAGGTCAGCGAAAATCATCTCCGGCTCTACCATTCAAAACTCGGCCAAATGGCGAGTAGTATTAGATTGTTCGGCTCGAAAGCAAGGGGAAAAAGTATAAACCTTGCCTAACCCTTGGACAAGAGACTCGGCTTGCAACTGACCGCTGACGGTCAATTTTGCTTCTTTATCAAAAAAATTTTTTTTCTTGGCTTGGATAGTAAATAATTCGCCAGCTCCTTCGGCGTCACTACTAGTAATAATAGGAGTAGGGAGGTAATAAAACCCTTCTTGGTGGAAAAACTCGTGAATGGCTTGGCTGACAGAATGACGCAGACGGAAAATCGCTAGAAAATAATTGGTTTTGGCTCTTAAATGAGGAAAACTACGCACCACCTCCAAAGGAATATTCTTCTTTTGCAGAGGATAGTTGCTGTCTGTTGAATTAACCAACTCAAATTTTTCCACTTCTAATTCACAACTCTGCTGGCGTTCCGGAGTGAGAATTAAACAACCAGAAACCAATAAACTGCTACCAAAATTAATTTTTTCTAACAAATTCAATTGCGAAAAGTTTTTCCGTGAAACAACTATTTGGAGATTGTTTATTGTTGAACCATCATTGAGAGCAATAAAATTTTTTTCCTTACCCTTTCGGTGTGATTTTACTCAGCCACCAACTTTAATGATTCTTTCAGATTCATTTAACTCTTTTGCCTGCTGGTAGACCTCCTTAATAGTGATTAACATTTTAAATATTGAATACTTAGAAACTTTGCTGCTGTTAGTAGATATGTTAACTTTTACCCCTTATTTTAAATTTTGAATGATAAATATTGTATAATTTCTTAACCTTTCAGCTTCTTCTGTGTTTTTTTGCTTCACCAGTAATAAAATTTGGCAATAATATACAATTTTACAGTAGTGTTATCTACTTCCCTTACTAGTTAGTGTGTTTAGCAAAGTTTTTATTTCCTTAGCGATTTTGTTTCCGAGAGTTAATTGATTGTCATCCACATTTTCTGTATCAATGTAAGGTAAATCTCGGATAGGAGGAAACACTCTTTTCACTAGCCTTAGTTTCCAACTACTTTTTGACTACATTAGAACCGATTTTACCAGACATGGTTATTGTTTAGGTGGAATTTGGATTTGGGCTTGGGTGGAACTTTCAGCTTGGGGGTCTTGAATACTTAGATTATCCAACTCTAAAAATAGCTTTTGAAATATCTCTGTAATTTGTTCGGTTGGAGAAGTTAAATCTACTTCCACTTCTTTTTCAAAATGAGGCAAATCAGTTCCTACTCCTAATATTTTGCCAAATTCTAAAGGAATATCATTAGTGGATGAAAAGAAATCTTTATCGGCGAAGATATTTTTATGTAAATAATCATCCATGGTCTTTACTGATGGATTTTCTTTATAGATAAATACTCTATTTTGTTTCAAATGTTCCAAAAAGTAATTATTACTTACATTTAAAAGAGTTTTGTTATTCAATTTTACTCAACCATGTATTTTTCCTAATATATCTTTGGCTGTTCCTTTTTCTTTGGTTTTTCATAACTCCCTATTTATAATATAATTATAATCTCTTCTTTTTTCTGCACAGAACTGGAAATCACTATAAATGGGTTAAATAGTGTAGTGATTTATTAAAAAAATTTCATAAGGTTGTGTATTTTGTATTATATATTGCCTAAAATTTTTGAATGTAAACAAATTACGAACTCTCTCTTGCTTTTTTTAAACCATAATTCTTTTTCTTTCCGAACCCTCTTTTTCGATTTCACTCATAAAAGGATTTGTTATTGTTAAACAAGTAATTAAAATTATTACTATAAAAAACATGAAAAAAAATATTCATTTGCCACTTCATCAAATTTCCTATCACTGCAACTATTGTAATCAAAAATTTTCAACTGTTTCTACTTCAAACCAAGACGTTAGAACTGGACCATGCAGCAATTGCCATTCTTTTTATACAAGAGCAGCCGCTAGTGAAACCAAAGTCGGAGCAGTAGAAAAGTTCCGTCAAAGAAACAAAAAAGTTAAAGTTAGATCCCAAGAAAATTAACATAGTTATAACTTTAAATCAGCATTGAATTAATTTGATAATTTTTCCACCAATCAAGAGACCGGAAAGTAAAAAATGATTGAAACTATAATCCAAAGAACGAAGAAAAACACAGAGAAAAAGAGAGAGAATTTTTCTTTATCAGCTACAAAAAGAAATTCAAAGGGACCTTTTTTGTCCAAAAAATTATCTACCAAAAACTTTCCTCCTGGCGAACTTTCTATTTTTTTTCATACATTATTTACTTTCAAAAAACGTTCTCCATTTTTTACAAAACTAAAAAATTTTTCAATAAAAGAACCAGAGGTTTCATCTTTGACAAAAACAACTTGAAGCAGAATTCAGATGTCACCTAAACCCACTTGAAAAAAATATTGAATTGTTAAATAAGCAAAGAAAAAAGAGAGCAGTCAAGACAAAAGTTTGTTTTTTTTCTTTTTTTTTGGTGGAACTGAACTCTTTAATTCTTTGTTATCTTCTAAAAGTGATGGTCTCATTTATTTATTTTTTAAATGTAGAGCCTAAGATAATAGTAGTGATTTATAATTTCAATTAAATAAGGAATATGGAAAAAAATTTTCTCGCTCATCTTAATACGCAAACCAATTCCAATCTTTCCTGGTCTTTTCTCAAAATCTCCCAACTAGTTGACTGAGCCAGTGAGAATAAATTGGATTATTTGGCTATTGCCGATTATTACCCCTACGAAGTCCTTGATTTTTTTAATTTATGCAAAACCAAGAAAATTAAACCAGTTTGAGGAGTAAAAATTTTTTTGCAAGAAGCGGAAAAAAATACTATTGAAATCAGACCTACCGAAGCAGAAGAAAGAAGATATTCAGCTACTATCTATCCACAAAACAATAAGGGATATAAAGAAGTTCTACAAAAACTTTTCTCCCCTATCGCCCCTAATGACCGAACTTTTTCTTTTAATTACATTCTCTCACATTTAAGCAAAAACTGTTTAATTGTCTTGGAAGCCCAAAAACCAGAAGAAATAAAATTTTTTGCCAACCAGTGAATTTTTACCTCTTCTCCAAAAAAAGAAGTCAATTACGACAACGTTTTTATTGGATTTAATTTTTTTATTCTCTCGCCGAGCCAAAACATTCCGCAAAAAATTGTTCCTTTACTTTTACCTTTTTTTTCCGTTAAATCTTTTACTAACGAGGAAAATAGACTGTTGGGGTTATGAAGAAAAACCAACTTCTCTCGCCACTTTCTTGCCTCAGACTTGCAAGGAAATTGTTTTTCTTATCTAGACACTAATGAACTCTTTCCCACTTGCACTGATGACAAAACCTTTTATCAACTACTGCTAATTCAATGACAAAAATTTTTAGCCAAAATTAGCCTCAATCCCTCTTTTAATAAAGAAAAAAAAAAGAAAAACAACGATTCTCTTTTAACCCTTAAAAGCAAGTGTTGACAAAAATTGTTAACTTTAAAAAAAGACAAAGAAAATTACTCGCAAGTCTTAGAAAAAGAGTTAGCAATCATCGAAAAATTCGATTATGTAGATTATTTTCTAGTATTTAGTGATGCGGTAAAGCATTTGCACGGGAAAAATATTATCGTTGGACCTGGACGCGGCAGTGCCGTTTCTTCTTTGGTTGCTTACTTGTTAGAGATAACAAGCATTGACCCGTTGGAACATAACCTTTTTTTTGAAAGATTTTTAAATGAAAAAAGGAAAACTTTGCCTGACATTGACCTAGATGTAGAAAATCAAGAGGAAATATTCAAGTATTTAACTGAAAAGTATCCGAAAAATCAAGTAGCCCGCATTGCCACTAGAAAAAAAATCGGTTGGAAAAACGCTTGTCAAGAAGCAGCAAAAGTTTGTAATATTAGAGAAGAAGAATTGGGAAAAATTTTAACTATTTCTAACAAAGTTTCAAATCCTAACGATTTAAGGCTACAACGTTGAAAAATTCTCCACCCGGCTTTTTTTGCTCTCACTGAGAAAATTCAAAATTTATATTATGATGTCAGTGTCCACCCAGCCGGAATTATCATTAACGAGAAACCACTCATTGGAACAGTGCCACTCTCTAGCCAAAAGGATTTTTTATTAACTTTTTTTGGAGAAGACAAGTTAACTCAGTTGGGGTTGAAAAAATACGACTTTTTAAGCCTTAAAGAAACGTTTAGTTTTGTTACCGACATTAAAACTTTGGGTTTTTTATCTGAGGTTAAAGGAACTTTAAAAGTTAATTTACCTAACTATCAAGAAGTAGACCTTAAAGATAAAAAAACTTGAGAATTGTTAGAAAATTTTCTCCTAACTGGCATTTTTCAGTTGGATACCGTTACTGCTCAGAGATTATTTATTGCTTTTCGTCCGCAATCTTTTTCCGAACTAGTGCTTTTTTTAGCCCTAAACCGCCCCGGAACAAGAAAAAGGGCTGAAGAAATTATTCGTCATAAGAATTCTTCTGCCAAAATACCCTTTCTTTCGCCAATTCTTAAAAAAATCTTGTCCGAGACCCGCGGATTTATTATTTTTGAAGAACAAATAAGTCAAATCTTGGCCCTCGTCTACGAATGTTCTTTTGCGGAAGCGGAAGTCAAAAGGAGAGAGTTAGCCACTAAACCACTAGAAAATAATTTTTTAACCCTATCTCAGAAAAAAATATCCCCTTCCGAAAGCAAACTAATTTATCAGCAGATTACCTCTGCTACCGGCTACAGTTTTAACAAAGCTCATGCGGTAGCTTACGGCTATTTAACCTATTACATTGCTTATCTAAAAGCCAATTTCTTCTCCGAACTTATCACCCATTTCCTCAATAACAAAAAAGAAAAAACTCTTGCCTACTTACGAGAAGCGTTTTTTTATGGTTTTCAGATAGAAAAACCGGATATTAATTATTCTCAAATTAACTGAGCAAAAAAAGGGAAAACGCTGATAATGGGATTTAGTAGTTTAAAAAGGTATCGAACCGACTTTTTTTCTTCTCTTATAGAGGAAAGAAAAAAAAATGGTCCTTACCATAACTGAGAAAATTTCTTGCTTCGAACTAATGAATTATGAAAAAAAATTGAAGTAAGCGATTTTGCTGAATGGGTCAAAAGTGGATTGTTTAGTAGCCTGAAAGTGGATGTTGAAACCTTACTCGAACAAGGAACGGCGATTTTTCGTTATCTTCAAATTCGGTCAAAAATTTCTAACAACAATAACAATGCTTTGCCGTTCTTAGACCTATCGACACAACTTAGTCGGACCGAAAAAAAGATTGCTAACCAAAGAGAGTGAGAAAACTTAGGCTGTTACATCAGTTATTTTTCTCGTTGAAAGCAGTTGTCATCTCCTCACCAATTAACTACACTCTTAACTACTCTTCAAAAGTATAATAATCAGTCAGCAATAGCCAATTTTTACGCTGTCGTTTGTCAAATAGAAAAAAAAGACGAAACAAACTGAACCCTAGTGTTGCAAGATGTCCGAAATTCCTTTAAGTTAGAAATAAGTGACCTCGATCGTCAAGAAAATCAAGAAATCTTAACCATTCATAACGAATTATTATTCGTTTGCCAAATTAAAATTACCGATGGCAGAACTGATTACATTAAGATAATGAAAATTAGTGAATTGTAAAAAGCGTTTTTATCTGAGCAAATTTCTTAGAATTGGAATTAACTTGTCTCGAGTTAGATAAACAGTTACTGCTATTATCGCGACTATTATCAACCCAGTCAAAAGAGAAATGAAAAAAGTCCTCGCGTTTCCTACTTTTTGATTTGCTGATAAACTAAGTTGGTTTTCGAGCATTTCCACCACTTCTTCAATCTCTTCAATTCTTTTTGTTAACCATTGTTCCCTTTTGGCTCGTCGCTCATTTCCTTTATGAAGTGAATTTTGGTCTTTTTCAATTAATTTTTTATGCCCTCGCAAATTTTGCTGAGCTTCTTTTCCTAACAGTTCATAAGCTCTTAGTCAATTTTGGTAACGAACAAAAAAGTTATTTTTCTCGCTGGTTTCGCTCACCAAACTTGTTACTACTTCTTTGCCTTCTTGTTCGACTTCGGTTCATAACTCTTTTGCTTGTTCTCTTAATTTCTCCTCTCTTTCTTTTTCCGTTCCTCAGTAATTATAAAGTCTGATTAAGTCATTTCACGCTTTTTCACTAGGGGGAGTTTTTTTTTTTCGCACTCCGAACAAAATTTCTCGTCGTTCTGGAAATAACTCTTCTCAACTTTCACCTTCTTTTCATTCCCTTAGAGAGTAATAAGTTATATCACCATGCTTACGGTCTACACTGGCTAAAAAGTCGTTGAGTGCTTCTTCTAGTTCTTCTCCTCCCATCACGAGGTATTTTTCCTGAGTGGTGGGGAGTAAAGCGTATTTATCTCCTCCTTCTTTTCGTTCAAGAATATTTTCTAACAATCATTTTTTGTAGTCCCCTCAATTCATATTAATTAATATTTTAGTTTTATCGCTGTATTTTTGCAAAAAAGTTATTTAGCCGAAGGTTAGTTATCTCTTTCATTCTGCCAGTAAGCAAAAATTTTTCAATATTCCGAAGGAGTTAGTTCTTGTGGCCGAATTTTTTTGTGGTAATTATGAATACGGAAATAGTCATCTCATTTTTTTTTCCAATCACCAGCAAAGCTCATTAAATTATTTCATAGGGTTTTTCGCCGTGAACGAAAGCAGTTTTTTAAAAAACGAAAGAAAGCGGCTAATTGAGTTCGGTCTACATCGGCCAGAGGATGGATTTTCATTGTTACCACTGACCCATCCACAGCCGAAAGCGGAGTAAAAGCAGAGGCCGGAACATTAAAAATTATGGAAGCGTCAGTTAAAGAGTTAACCAAAACAGACAAAGCCGAATAATTACTGGAATAATTATTTGGACCGGTAACCCACCTTTGTCCTACCTCTTTTTGCACTAAAAAAACTCAACTCCGAAAAAGTTTATAAGAAAATAAAAGTTCGACCAGCAAAGAATTAGCCAGATAATAAGGTAAATTACCAACCACTATTAAAGAGTTTTTTTGGTATTCAGCGCCAATTTTCAGCCAATCAATAAGGGAAGCATCTTCGTTCAAATAAACAATTTTATCTTTCTTTTGATTATTGGCAACTAGTCAATCAAATAACCGCTTATCTTTTTCATAACTAATTACCTTTTGACAATTAGTTTCCGCCAAATAGTTGGTTAAACTCCCATAGCCACTGCCAATTTCAATTATCACCGTATCAGGCGTAATCGGACAATTTTCGACTATTTTACGGAGATATTCGGAGTCAAAAAGAAAATTTTGCCCCAATTTTTTATTAGGAGAAAAGGGCAAGTTAGTGGGTTTTACCATGAGAAAATGATTTGTTTTTATCAAGTTTTTTATTGACTTTTCGATATCACTGAAAGGTAAAGAACAACGCCAAAATAATTAAAATACCAAAAATTGGGTAAAGAGGAGGAAAAGAAAAATAGCGAAGTGGTTTAATTGCCTCATTCTGTTGAGAATTTGATAAATCAGCATTAGTCGGAGTTAGTAGTTGTTGAAGTTTTGTTTTTTGCTCGTCATCAAAAGTGTCTAACTCGTGCTGGTATCTATATTCTCAAATTATTTCTCCTTCTTTATCGTATTTTATCGGAACCGGCTGATAAACTAATAATGTGTGGTATACTCGAATGCATCCTCAACTAAAACCTAAAACTTTCCCTAAATATTCTATTCCTAGTCTTTCGCTTCACACACCTATTCCTATGTAAAGAGAAAATACGCAAACATTTTCTTTAATAATTCAGCCTTCACTATGTCGTTTAATATTTTCAAAAATTGCATTCTTTACTTCTAACCTTTCTCTATCTTTTGTAATATCACCCCACAGACTTCCATTAGCCAACGTTTGACAATCAATAATATTTTTTTCTGATAATTCTTGAATTATTTGTTCTTTTTTGGATACCATTAAACATTATATAATGAAAATAAAACTACTAGCCGCTTCAAGTAATAAATACTATAAGAATTATTATGAAAAATACCCACTCTAAAATGAAAAAAATATTTCGTAGTTTAAGCAAGCCCTTAGCCGGTAATAATCGTTCTTTTTCGATGCGGGCTACTCGGCGAAAATTTGCTACTAACCGCCAGAAATTTCTAATTAATGGCCAAAAATACTACTTACCAGTTAAATTATTTCGTAGTTTAGTTAAGCAGCAGAAACTTCTTTAATTTTTACACCCACCGTGCGGGGTAAAATTAATTTATTCAGATGAATTAAGTCAGCCGGCTTGGGGTCAAAAATTTCCAAGGCTCGCCGGTGAGTTTTTCGTTCAAATTGTTCTTGGGCGTCCTTATACTTATGAGGAGAAATTGGCACACAGTAAAGCCGTCTTTTAGTCGGAAGAGGTCAAGGACCGCTCGATTTCAGTTTCAGTTGCGAAACTTGTTGGCTGATAATTTTAGTTACTTCTTCGGTGCTGGCAATATCGAAACCGAAGATAATAATTCGGAGTTTATTAGTTAGTGACATGTTGCTGTTCTGAGTTGAAAGTGGGGTTGGCTAATTCTTGACATTCTTTATGAGCTTTTCAATATTGCCAAGAGTAATAGGTTGAAACAACAAAAATTGAAAAAAGAGTTACACTAATTAACACTCCCAACAACAAATCATTTCTTTTCTCATCTTTTTGACCAGAATTAGTTTCTCAACCCAAAAGTACTGTCGTGATGAAACCAATAGCAATAAATAACAAGCAAGCTAAAGCGACAGAAGGAGTAAAACTAGAAATTTGTTGCCAAATTAGCATTCGTTTCAGATAATAGTCACGAGTAATTTCTTTTTCTTTCAATATGGGATTTTCGCTTTTCATACTTTATTATT
>Ga0134125_10007319_pt1 | contig 12454 bp, 9 predicted proteins | sample KB31751_FD_96464 | JGI IMG/M metagenome (GOLD analysis project Ga0134125, IMG submission 96464) | Terrestrial soil microbial communities with excess Nitrogen fertilizer from Kellogg Biological Station, Michigan, USA - KB3-175-1 | ecosystem: Environmental > Terrestrial > Soil > Unclassified ... | reverse complement strand
TTCTTGTAGTTGCGCACGGCGGCTTCGCCGGGCTCGTTCCAGGACAGGTCGGACAGATGCACCAGGCCGTCGATGCCGGCGGCCAGACCCACGAACACGCCGAAGTCGGTAATCGACTTGATCGGACCCTTGACACGATCGCCGCGCTTGGTCTCCTGCGCGAACTCCTGCCAGGGATTCGCCTTGCACTGCTTCATGCCGAGGCTGATGCGGCGCTTGTCTTCGTCGATCTCGAGCACCATGACTTCGACTTCGTCGCCCAGCGACACGATCTTGCTGGGCGCCACGTTCTTGTTGGTCCAGTCCATCTCGGACACGTGGACCAGGCCCTCGATGCCGGGTTCGAGCTCCACAAACGCGCCGTAGTCGGCGATGTTGGTGATCTTGCCGAACATGCGCGTGCCTTGCGGGTAGCGGCGGCTGACGCCCATCCAGGGGTCATCGCCCATTTGCTTGAGGCCCAGCGAGACGCGGTTCTTTTCGGTGTCGAACTTGAGGATCTTGGCCGTGATTTCCTGGCCGGCGGTCACCACTTCGCTCGGGTGGCGCACACGGCGCCAGGCCATGTCGGTGATGTGCAGCAGGCCGTCGATGCCGCCCAGGTCCACGAACGCACCGTACTCGGTGATGTTCTTGACCACGCCATGCACCACGGCGCCTTCCTTCAGGGTTTCCATCAGCTTGGCGCGTTCTTCACCCATGCTGGCTTCCACCACGGCGCGGCGCGACAACACGACGTTGTTGCGCTTGCGGTCGAGCTTGATGACCTTGAATTCCAGGGTCTTGTTTTCGTACGGAGACAGGTCCTTGATGGGACGCGTGTCGATCAGCGAGCCGGGCAGGAAGGCGCGGATGCCATTGACCAGCACGGTCAGGCCGCCCTTGACCTTGCCGCTGGTGGTGCCGGTGACGAACTCGCCGGATTCCAGGGCTTTTTCGAGCGCCATCCAGGAGGACAGGCGCTTGGCCTTGTCGCGCGACAGGATGGTGTCGCCATAGCCGTTTTCGATGGCGTCGATGGCTACCGAGACGAAGTCACCCACCTGGACTTCGAGTTCGCCCTTGTCGCTCTTGAATTCCTCGATCGGCACATAGGCTTCGGACTTGAGGCCGGCGTTGACCACGACAAAGCTGTGCTCGATGCGCACGACTTCGGCAGTGACCACTTCGCCCATGCGCATTTCAGAGCGTTGCAATGATTCTTCAAACAGGGCGGCGAAAGATTCAGACATTCAGTTTCCTTAGAGGCACACAGGCAGGATTCACGAGCGCGGGATTGCTATCGTTTCTATGGCTGGCTGTGCCAGTTTTTTGCGGCCGGACAAGCGTGCAGGCCGCGGGTTGAGTTGAAAAACCAGACGACCGGTGCGCCGCGGTGGCGCGCTGCGGGCCGTATGGGCCAAACTGCCGCTCAGGATGCCCCGAACGGCTGCTTGCCCTGCCACCAACCCAACACCCGATCGACCGATTCCTGAACCGTCAAGTCCGAGTTGTCCAGCAGCAAGGCATCTTCGGCCGGTTTGAGAGGCGCCGCGGTGCGGGACGAATCCCTGGCATCGCGCGCCTCCAGATCGCTCCGAAGACTGTCGAGTATAGCCGGAAAACCCTTTGAAATCAACTGCTTATAACGGCGCTCGGCACGGTGCCCGGCGCTGGCGGTCAGGTAGATCTTGAGCGGCGCGTCGGGAAAGATCACGGTGCCCATGTCGCGCCCGTCCGCCACCAGCCCGGGCAGTTGGCGAAACCCGTGCTGCAGCGCCAGCAGGGCGACGCGCACCGCGGGCAGAGCCGACACGGTGGAGGCGTTCATCCCGGCCTCTTCCGTGCGGATGGCGTCGGTGACGTCGGCGCCATCCAGCCAGATCTTGTCGTCGGCAAAGTGCACGGGTAGGCGCTGCGCGAGCGCGGCAATGGCGGTTTCGTGCGCGGCATCCAGCGCCAGGCCCGCGCGCACGGCAGCCAACGCGGTGACGCGGTACAACGCGCCGGAGTCCAGATAGCGGTAGCCGAGCCGCTGCGCCAGTGCTGCCGCAAGCGTGCCCTTGCCCGAGGCGGTGGGCCCGTCCACGCAAATTACCGGGATGCGAGCCGGGAACGCATGCGCCAGCGAGAACATGGCCTCGAAATAGTCCGGGAAGGTCTTGGCTACGCATTGCGGATCTTCAATGCGCACTGGAAGGCCGGCCGGGTTGAACGCGGCGAGCGCGAAACACATGGCCATCCGGTGGTCGTCGTAGGTATGGATGCTGGCGGCCTTCCAGTGGGCGGGCGAGGGCGGCGGCGTGATGCGCAGGAAGTTGGCGCCTTCATCGACCATTGCGCCGAGCTTGCGCAATTCCGTGGCCATGGCGGCGAGCCGGTCAGTTTCCTTCACGCGCCAGCTTGCAATGTTGCGCAACACGCTCGGGCCGTCGGCATACAGGGCCATCACGGCCAGTGTCATGGCGGCATCGGGGATGTGGTTGCAGTCGAGGTCGATCGCGTGCAGCGGCCACGCGCCGCGCGAAACTTCGAGCCAGTTCGCTCCGCTGGCAACCCGCGCGCCCATCATCTGCGCCGCCTCCACGAAACGGATGTCTCCCTGAATCGAATCCGTTCCCACGCCTTCAATTCTTATGTCTTTTTGACCGGAAGTCCCCGCCGTCATTGCGCCGAGCGCTATGAAGTAACTAGCAGACGAGGCGTCACCCTCGATATGGATGGTGCCCGGCGACTGGTAGTGGCTGCCCGCCGCGATGGTGAAGCGCTGCCAACCCTCGCGCCGCACGGTGATGCCAAAGCGCGCAAGCAGATTCAGGGTGATCTCGATGTAGGGCTTGGAGATCAGCTCGCCCACCACCTCGATCACCAGATCCCGGCTTGTCGCTACAAGCGGCAGCGCCATCAGCAGCGCCGTCAGGAACTGGCTGGAGACGTCGCCGCGCACCTGGATCGGCGTGTCCAGTTGCAAGACGGGCCGGCCCACGCGCAGTGGCGGGTAGCCCGCGCGGCCGAGATAGTCGATGTGGCAGCCCAGCCGGCGCAGGGCGTCCACCAGGTCGCCGATCGGGCGCTCGTGCATGCGCGCAACGCCGCTGAGCTCGAAATCCCCGCCCAGCAGCGCGAGCGCGGCGGCCAGCGGGCGCATCGCGGTGCCGGCGTTGCCCAGGAACAGCCGGGCCTGCGCATTTCCGACTTGGCCGCCCATGCCGTCGATGACCAGGGAGCCGGCGCTTTGCTGGATGCCGCAGCCGAGTTGCCGCAGCGCCGTCAGCATGACGCGGGTGTCGTCCGAATCGAGCAGGTCGTGCACTGTGGTGCTGCCGGCGCTGAAGGCAGCCAGCAGCAGCACGCGATTCGAGATGCTTTTGGAGCCGGGCAGGGCCACGGTGCCGGCGGCCGTCTGCAGCGACGGAATGTCCAGGAATTCGGCCGCGAACATCTATCTATTTGCCGGATTTGCCGGCCGTCATGCGCCAATGGGCCCGCGTCTGGCTGGCCTGCTCGATCTGATGCTCCAGCGCCTCGGCGTTGCCGCTGGAGATCTGCGCTTCCAGGGACTGCAGGGCATGCAGGAAGATTCGCGATTGCGCGAGCAGCTCTTCCCGGTTCGCGATCATGACGTCGCGCCACATGAGCGGGTCGCTGGCCGCGATCCGTGTGAAGTCGCGAAACCCCGGGCCGGCCAGCGACAGGTACTCCTGGCCGCCCGACTGGCCGGTAATGGCGTTCATCAGCGCAAATGCGATCAGGTGCGGCAAATGGCTGACCGCGGCGAACGCGGCGTCGTGCGCTTCGGGCGCCATCTTCTGCACATGGCAACCCAATGCGGTCCAGACCTCGGTGGCCTTTTGCAATTGCGCCGTCAGCGTGCGCTCGATCGGGGTCAGAATCACCTGCTTGCCCGCGTAAAGGTCGGCGTCGGCATGCTCCACGCCAGACACTTCGCGGCCGGTGATCGGGTGCGCCGGCACGAACGAACCCACCTGCTCGCGCAGCACCCGGCGCGCCGCATCGACCACGTCGCGCTTGGTCGAGCCCACATCCATGACCAGGGTCTGCGGGGTGATCAGGTGCTTGATCGATTTGAGGGTGGTTTCGGTGGCGGCCACCGGCACGGCCAGCAACACGATGTCGGCGCCCGATACGGCCAGCAGGGCCGAGGGTGCTTCCAGATCGATCACACCCAGCTGGCGCGCGCGCTCGGTGGTGGAGGGCGACTTGCTGTAGCCGACGACCCGCTTGACCAGCCCGGCCCGCTTCGCCGCCAGCGCGAACGAGCCGCCCATCAGGCCACAGCCGATCAGTCCGAGTTGTTCAAACATCAGCGGTACCTTGTCATGTTCAGTCGCCCACCGGATAGGTGCCCAGCACCTTGTAGAAGGCGCACAGGCCTTGCAGGTCCTTCAATGCGGCAGCCACATGGGGCTGCGACGGGTGGCCCTGGATGTCCACGTAGAAGTAATACTCCCACTGACCCGAGCGCGCGGGCCGCGACTCGAAGCGGGTCATCGAAACGCCATGGGTCTTGAGCGGTACCAGCAAATCATGTACCGCGCCCGGCCGGTTCGGCACCGACACAATCAGACTCACGCAATCCTGGCCGGACGCCTGCGGCGCCTGCAGCGTCTGCGGCAGGCAGATCACGGCGAACCGGGTTCGATTGAAGGCATCGTCCTGGATCGCGTGCGCGACGATGTGCAGGCCGAATTCGCTGCCGGCGCGTTCACTCGCGATGCCGGCCCAGGCCGGATGCGTGGCGGCGAGCCGCGCGCCTTCGGCATTGCTGGAGACGGCACGCCGCTCGGCATCGGGCAAATGGGTGCTCAGCCAGTCCTGACACTGGGCCAGCGCCTGCGGGTGCGCCAGCACGACCTCGATGTCCTCGAGCGAATTGCTCTGGCGCAGCAGGTTATGGCGCACCAACAGACTGGTTTCTCCCACGATGTGCAGCGGCGAGTTCAGGAACAGGTCGAGTGACCGCGCGACCACGCCTTCCGTCGAGTTCTCCACCGGGACGACGCCGAAATCGGCAGTGCCCGCCGCGGTCGCATGAAACACTTCGTCAAAGTTGCCGCAGGGAATGTGCTCGATGCTGGTGCCGAAAAACCGCAGCGCCGCTTCCTCGCTGAACGTACCCGCCGGGCCCAGGTAGGCGACCCGTTGTGGCGCCTCGAGCGCGCGGCAGGCCGACATGATCTCGCGCCAGATGCTCGCCACATTGCGCGCCTTGAGCGGTCCGGGATTGACGGTCTGCAGGCCGTGAATGACCTCGGCTTCGCGTTCCGGCCGGAACACGGGCGAGCCTTCGGCGCGCTTGATCGCACCCACTTCATTCGCAAGCTCGGCCCGGCGGTTCAGCAGCACCAGCAGTTCGCGATCCGCGGTATCGATCTGGATGCGCAGTTGCGCGAGGGTTTTGGCCATGGGTCAGCTCTGCGATCTCTCGAATTCTTGCATGTAGTCCACCAGCGCCTGCACGCCCTCGATCGGCATCGCGTTGTAGATGCTGGCGCGCATGCCGCCGACCGACTTGTGGCCTTTGAGCTGGAGCAGGCCACGATCCTTGGCGCCGGCCAGGAAGGTCTCGTTGCGCGATTCGTCGCGCAGGAAAAATGGCACGTTCATGCGCGAGCGGCAGTTGGAAGCCACCTTGTTCAAGTAGAACTGTGACCGATCGATGAAGTCGTAGAGCAGTCGCGCCTTGGCGATGTTGCGTTGCTCCATGGCCAGGGTACCGCCCTGTTTCTTGAGCCACTGGAACGTCAGTCCGGCGATGTAGATGGCCCAGGTCGGCGGCGTGTTGTACATCGATCGGTTGTCCGCCACGGTTTTGTAGTCGAACGCGCTGGGACAGGCGGGCAGAGCCTGTCCCAGCAGGTCTTCGCGCACCACCACCAGCGTGACGCCGGCCGGCCCGAGGTTCTTCTGTGCGCCGCCAAATGCCAGCCCGACGCGGCTCCAGTCCACGGGGCGCGATGCTACGTGGGAGGAAAAATCGATCACCAGCGGCGCATCGCACCCGAACGTCTTCAGATCCGGCAACACCTGGAATTCGACGCCGTGAATGGTCTCGTTGCTGCAGATATGCACGTAGGCCGCATGGCGGTCGAGCCGCCAACTGGCCGGGTCGGGCAGCGTGGTGTAGCCATCCGCCTGCGTGCTGGCGGCGACTCTCGCCGGGCAGTACTTCTGCGCTTCATTCAGTGACTTCTGGCTCCAACTGCCGGTGACCACGAAGTCGGCGCCGGCGCCGCGCGACAGGTTCAACGGAACGATTGCGTTTTCAGCCAGGCCGCCGCCCTGCATAAACAGAATCCTGAAATGCGCCGGGACAGCCAGCAACTCGCGCAGGTCGGCTTCGGCCTGCTCGTAGATGGAGAGGAATTCCTTGCCGCGATGGCTCATCTCCATTACGCTCATGCCGCTGCCATGCCAGTCCAGCATCTCGGCAGCCGCCAACTGCAGAACTTCCTCGGGAATGGCAGCGGGTCCCGCGGAGAAGTTGTACGGGCGCGTACTCGCAGGCACGGTCACTTGCCGGTCGGAGCGGCCGCAGCGGGAGGCGATGCGCCCAACGCCTTGGCCACCGCGGGGCCCACCTGGCTCAGCTTGGGTTCGATCGTGTCGCGCGTCTGGGCCACCAGCATTTCTCCGAGAGCCTTTTGCATTTGCGGCGCCACGGTTGCGTATTTCTTGGCCAGCGGCGAATTGATCCAGGCCACGAGTTGGCGCAATTCATCTTCGCTGAAGTTTTGCTCCAGGATCGGTCCCAGGGCGGCCGGCGCTATCTGCACGGCCTTGTCGCGAACAATGGGGAAAGCCGAATCAAAATAGCTTTTGAGAACGACGTCAGCGGCCTTGGCGGCGGCCGCGCGCTTCTCCGGGGGAACCTGGGTCTGCAGGTACTGTGTACCGGCCTGCGATATCGGCGCGCTCGATTGCTCCACCAGCGACCGCGCCAACGTCTCGATTTGGGGGCGCTGCAACTGGACGAACTGTTTGACGAGTGCCGCCTTGCCGTCCTGCGCCATGGCCAGGGAACTCGTCACCAATGCGGCGAGCAGGAGTGCAAGTTTGATGTTTTTCACTGAATTCACTGAGGATTCTCCGTTGTGGATGATGAGGTGTCGTCGCTGTCGGGTTCGCTGTCGCCGTTCACATCGTTCTCCACGATGCGTTGCAGGCCGCTGAGTTTCGAGCCCTCATCGAGCCCGATCAGCGTCACGCCCTGGGTGGCTCGCCCCATTTCCCTGATTTCACCGACACGGGTGCGCACCAGCACGCCCGTGTCGGTAATGAGCATAATTTCGTCATCGCCGCGTACCAGTGTGGCGGCTACCACCTTGCCGTTGCGTTCGGTCTGCTGGATGGCAATCATGCCCTTGGTGCCGCGCCCGTGACGCGTGTATTCGGTGATGCTGGTGCGTTTGCCGTAACCATTCTCGGATGCGGTCAGGACGCTCTGCAGTTCGTCCTCGGCCACCAGCATGGCGATGACGCTCTGGCCATCGTCGAGTGTCATGCCACGCACGCCGCGCGCATTCCGTCCCATGGGGCGCACGTCGTTTTCGTCGAACCGCACGGCCTTGCCGCCGTCACTGAAAAGCATGACGTCGTGCTGGCCGTCGGTCAGCGCTGCCCCGATCAGAAAGTCACCCGGATCGAGGTCCACCGCAATGATGCCGGCTTTGCGCGGGTTGCCGAATTCGTCCAGCGCGGTCTTCTTGACCGTGCCCATGGACGTGGCCATGAACACGAACTGATTTGCCGGAAAACTGCGTTTTTCGCCCGTGAGCGGCAACACCACCGTGATTTTTTCACCTTCCTGCAACGGGAACATGTTGACGATGGGGCGCCCGCGCGAGCCACGCGAGCCCTGCGGCACTTCCCACACCTTGAGCCAGTACAACCGTCCCCGGTTGGAAAAGCAAAGAATGTAATCATGCGTATTGGCAATGAAGAGCTGATCGATCCAGTCGTCTTCCTTGGTGGCCGTGGCCTGCTTGCCGCGACCGCCACGCTTCTGGGCGCGGTATTCGGACAGTGGCTGGCTCTTGATATAGCCGCTGTGCGACAACGTGACCACCATGTCCGTCGGGGTGATCAAGTCTTCGGTACTCAGGTCGACCGAACTGTGTTCCACCAGACTGCGGCGCACGCCGATTTTGGTCTGCCCAAATTCCTGCCTGAGGGTAGTCAGCTCGTCGCCGATGATGGCCGAAACACGCTCCGGCCTGGCCAGGATGTCGAGCAGATCCTCGATCTCTGCCATGACCTCCTTGTACTCGGTGACGATCTTGTCTTGCTCGAGGCCGGTCAGGCGTTGCAGGCGCATCTGCAGGATTTCCTGGGCCTGCGTGTCGGAGAGCCGGTACAACCCGTCGCCACCCATGCCGCAGATCTTATCCAGACCGTCCGGGCGATAGTCGTCGGCATTCACCACGCCGCCGTCGGCCCGGGTACGGGTCAGCATCTCGCGCACCAGTTGGCTGTCCCATGACCGGGCCATCAGTTCCACCTTGGCCACGGGCGGTGTCGGCGCATTGCGGATGATGGCGATGAAGTCGTCAATATTGGCCAGCGCCACAGCCAGGCCTTCGAGCACATGGCCGCGCTCGCGCGCCTTGCGCAGCGTAAACACCGTGCGACGGGTCACGACCTCGCGACGATGCTCCAGGAAGACCTCGATCAGATCCTTCAGGTTGCACAGCTTGGGCTGGCCGTTCACCAGCGCCACCATGTTGATGCCGAAGGTGTCCTGCAGCTGCGTCTGCTTGTACAGGTTGTTGAGCACCACTTCGGGCACTTCGCCGCGTTTGAGCTCGATCACCAGGCGCATGCCGGACTTGTCCGATTCGTCCTGAATGTGGCTGATACCCTCGATCTTCTTCGCATGCACCAGCTCAGCCATGCGCTCCTGAAGGGTCTTCTTGTTGACCTGGTAGGGCAGCTCGTCCACGACGATCGACTGGCGTTGTCCCTTGTCGATGTCTTCGAAGTGGCACTTGGCGCGCATCACGACCTTGCCGCGGCCGGTACGATATCCTTCCCTGACACCATTCATGCCGTAAATGATGCCGGCCGTGGGAAAGTCCGGTGCCGGAATGATCTCCATCAACTCGTCCACGCCCGCTTGCGGATTCTTGAGCAGGTGCAGGCACGCGTCGACGACTTCGTTGAGGTTGTGCGGCGGAATGTTGGTGGCCATCCCCACCGCGATGCCGCCGGAGCCATTGATCAACAGGTTGGGGACCCGCGACGGCAGAACCAGTGGTTCCTTCTCGCTGCCATCGTAGTTGGGACCAAAATCGACCGTTTCCTTGTCGATATCCGCCAGCATCTCCTGGGCAATCTTCGCCAGCCGGATCTCGGTATAGCGCATGGCCGCCGCGTTGTCCCCGTCCACGGATCCGAAGTTGCCCTGTCCGTCCACCAGCATGTGGCGCATCGAAAAATCCTGCGCCATCCGGACAATCGCGTCGTACACGGACTGGTCCCCGTGCGGATGGTATTTACCAATGACATCGCCAACGATGCGCGCGGACTTCTTGTAGGGGCGATTCCAGTCGTTGCTCAGCTCGTGCATCGCGTACAAAACGCGCCGATGCACCGGCTTGAGTCCATCCCTCGCGTCCGGCAAGGCACGCCCCACGATGACGCTCATGGCGTAGTCAAGGTAACTGCGCCGCATCTCCTCTTCTAGGCTGACGGGCAGGGTTTCTTTGGCGAACAAGGTCATGGGGGATTTCGGACTGGTAGCGTTCGATTTTACGGGCAAGGAGCTGTCGCGAAGCAGCAACACATCAGTCTAATTGCGGTTTTGTCCTACGGCGCGCGGCCTGATTTACCCCAGAACGCGTGGGGACGTGTGGCACAATTGTCAGAACGTTTCGGGTGGTGGTCACTCAAAACGTCCTGTTTCGCAGCGCGGCTGCGGCTTTTTCCCCAAGAGGAGAACCATGAAGAAATTGAACAAAGTGGCGATGTTGATTGCCTCCGCAGCGCTTGTCACTGCCGCTGGTGCCCAGACTGTCGATAACTGGCGTAACGGTACCAACGAACTCGTCTGGAAGAACGGTACCAACGAATTGTGCTGGCGTGATGCCAACTGGACCCCGGCGACTGCCGCGGCCAACTGCGATGGCGCGATTGTGCCCGCCGCCGCCGCTGCTCCCGCTCCGGCCCCGGTGGTGGCGCCGGCCGCAGCGCCGCCGGCTCCTGTCATGTCCTCCAAGGTCACTTTCGCCGCAGACGCATTCTTTGACTTCGACAAGTCTGTTCTGAAGCCCGAAGGCAAGGCCAAACTGGACGACCTAGTCCAGAAGATCCAGGACGTCAAGCTGGAAGTGATCATCGCAGTGGGTCATACCGATTCGATCGGCAGCGTTGCCTACAACCAGAAGCTGTCGGTTCGCCGCGCTGAAGCCGTCAAGGCTTATTTGGTGTCCAAGGGCATCGAGAAGAACCGCGTTTACACCGAAGGCAAGGGCAAGTCCCAGCCGATCGCCAGCAACAAGACCGCTGAAGGTCGCGCAAAGAATCGCCGCGTGGAAATCGAAGTGGTCGGTACCCGCGCCGCCGCCCAGTAATCCTTAAGGATTCTTTTAAAAGGCCCCGCAAGCCCAGGCTTGCGGGGCCTTTTTCATGAGTTCGAGGACAATTGACGCATGAATCACGTTGAGAATGCCGACCCGGCCGAACTGGCCAAATTTTCCGAACTCGCGCATCACTGGTGGGATCTGGAAAGCGAGTTCCGTCCGCTGCACCAGATCAACCCCTTGCGTCTGGACTGGATCGACCGCCTGTCCCGCGTGAACGGGAAAAGAGTGCTCGATGTGGGCTGCGGTGGCGGCATCCTGGCCGACGCTATGGCCCGCAAAGGCGCGCAGGTGCTGGGGATCGACCTGGCGACGAAGGCGCTGAAGGTCGCGGAACTGCATGCGCTCGAGGCGTGCACGCCCAACGTGCAGTACCGCGAAATCAGCGCGGAGACGCTGGCACAAGAGCAGCCGGGTGGTTTTGACATCGTGACCTGCATGGAAATGCTCGAACATGTCCCAGACCCCGCCTCCGTGGTGGCCGCGTGCGTGGCGCTGGTCAAGCCACAGGGATGGGTCTTCTTCTCAACCATTAATCGCAATCCGAAGTCGTTCCTGTTTGCGATCGTTGGCGCCGAATATGTTCTGAATCTGCTGCCGCGGGGCACGCATGAATACGCCAAGCTGATCCGTCCCGCAGAATTGGCAAGTTTCTGCCGCCGGGCTGGATTGGATCTGAAAGCGATTCGCGGCATGGAATACAACCCGCTGACACGCCGTTACTGGCTGAGCAGCGACACCAGCGTGAATTACATGTTTGCAACACAAAAGTTGGCAGGGGTTTGACGCGTGTTTACCGACATAGACGCCGTGTTGTTTGATCTGGACGGCACGCTGATCGACAGCGCTCCCGACCTTGGCGCTGCCGCCGACAAAATGAGAACCGACCGCGGCCTGGCATCGCTGGCGATGGCGCAATATCGACCGATGGCAGGCGCAGGTGCCCGAGGCATGCTTGGCGTCGCCTTTGGCGTGATCCCGGAGCATCCTGACTTTCCGGCACTGCGGGAGGAGTTTTTTGCCAACTATGAAGCCTGCATGACACAGCGCACCGTGGTCTTTGACGGCGTGGCCGAGCTGATTCAATCTCTGCTGGCACGCCAGCTGGCTTGGGGCGTTGTGACCAACAAGGCAGCCCGTTTCACGGTTCCGTTGACCCGCTCCATGCCGCTGTTTGCCACCGTGGGCACCGTGATCAGCGGCGATACCACGCCTCATCCCAAGCCATGCCCGGAGCCGCTGCTCGAAGCAGCCCGGCGCCTGGGGCTGGCCCCGGAAAAGTGTATTTATGTGGGTGATGATGAGCGCGACGTGATGGCAGGGTTGGCGGCTGGCATGGGGACCGTGGCGGCCAATTATGGGTATCTGGGGCGCCAGGCGGACACGGCCCATTGGGGAGCCCACGCAACGATTGCCTCCCCACTGCAACTGTTGCCATTGCTGCAGAACTTGCAATCGGCGGCGATGACCTAAAATAGCGGTCGAGGGGCTGCACTGGTTTCGACGTGGGTACGGAATCGCTGTGGTGCATGTCGAGCTTGAGTAATGCTCGTAAAAATCGACTCAACAAAGTAACTGCAAACGACGAACGTTTCGCACTCGCTGCTTAATAACCAGTGAGCCTTACAACAGCAGGTCGATGGGCTGGGCAAGGGTGCCGCAAGGTGTCCAGGCTGTAAGGTTATTCACATCGGCTGGTCTTGGACCGGGCACCTTGGTTCAAGGCGAGACAATAGGATGCTGGCGGCCTGCATAGCGTGCGACTGCGCGATGCAGGTGGCGAGACTTAAATCAGACCGCTAAACATGTAGATCTGCGCGAAGAAGGCTTGCGGACGGGGGTTCAAATCCCCCCAGCTCCACCACTACCCTGTA
>Ga0134125_10007318_pt1 | contig 12455 bp, 11 predicted proteins | sample KB31751_FD_96464 | JGI IMG/M metagenome (GOLD analysis project Ga0134125, IMG submission 96464) | Terrestrial soil microbial communities with excess Nitrogen fertilizer from Kellogg Biological Station, Michigan, USA - KB3-175-1 | ecosystem: Environmental > Terrestrial > Soil > Unclassified ... | reverse complement strand
CGACGAGAACAGGAACACCGACAGCACCATGAGGGAGATGCCGCGCAGCACGCTCGCCGCCGCGCCGGTCCTGCTGGCCGTGTCCGTCATGATCCCCAAGCAGCAAAAAAGCGTTCGCTATCCCCAGCCCACAATCTACCCGATCCCGTGACCAGCCAACCCACCGGGCGCGCGGGCCTGTCGTGCCGGGAACGCAGGGTGGCGGCGCGATGGGGATCTGAAACCACCGTACGCCATTGGTTTCACTGAGCAGTTGCAACAAAGGATTGGCAGCGCGCACGGAAATCGCCTAACGTCGCCCCAACAATAAACGATAAGCAAATCCAGGGAGCCTGTTTCGTGGTCGATGCCGTCGCCGTCGAGGCACGGAACGTCAGCAAGGTCTTTGGCACCGGCGCCGACGCCGTGCGCGCCCTGGATGGGGTGTCCGTCACCATCCGGGAGAACGAGTTCTTCACCCTGCTCGGCCCCTCCGGTTGCGGCAAGACGACCCTCCTGCGCCTGACCGCCGGCTTCGAGCTGCCGACCGCCGGCGAGATCCTGCTGGAAGGCCAGCATGTCGAGCACCTGCCGCCCTACCAGCGGCCGGTCAACACCGTGTTCCAGAGCTACGCCCTGTTCCCGCACATGACGGTGGCGCAGAACATCGCCTTCGGTCTGGAGATGCGCAATGTGCCGCGCAGCGATATCGACGCCACCGTCAACGAGATGCTCGGGCTGGTGAAGATGTCGGGCCTCGGCGGCCGCCGGCCCTCCCAGCTGTCGGGCGGCCAGCAACAGCGGGTGGCGCTGGCGCGGGCGCTCGCCAACCATCCGAAAGTGCTGCTGCTGGATGAGCCGCTTTCTGCCCTCGACCTGAAGCTGCGCCAGGGCATGCGCACGGAGCTCAAGGCCCTGCAGAAACGCACGGGGATCACCTTCATCTTCGTGACCCATGACCAGGAAGAGGCGCTCACCATGAGCGACCGCATCGCCGTCATGAGCCAGGGCAAGATCCAGCAGCTGGGCGCGCCGCTCGAGATCTACGAACAGCCGGTCAATCGCTTCGTCGCCGATTTCATCGGCGACACCAACTTCGTCACGGCCACGATCGACGGCCGTGCCGGCGATTACGTGCGCTGCCGCTGTGGCGGCGGGCTCGACCTGTTGGCGAACCCGATCGGCGGCACCGCGCCCGGCGCTACTGTCACGCTGGCGGTGCGGCCGGAGAAGATCCTGTTGAAGCCGGGCGCCCTCGGCACGATCGCGCAGACTGTCTATGTCGGCACCGACACCAACTACGAGGTTCGCCTCGGCGACGGCTCGCGCATCAACGTGCGTATGCAGAATGCCGCCGATGGCCATGCCCAGTTCACGGTCGGCGACGGCGTCGTCATCGAAGTGCCAGACGGCGCGGCGCGCATGTTGCAGGACTAGCGCTGCCCATGGCCGTCGCCGCCGAAGCCCCTCGCATCGCTCTCGCTCAGGCGGCGGCCGAACGCCGGTTCCTGCTCGGCCGCCGCCTGCTGGCGAGCCCGGCGATGATCGTCATCGGCGTGTTCGGTATCCTGCCTCTGCTGATCATGTTCATCTATTCGTTCCTGGTCGCCGCAACCTATGGCGGCGTCGAGTGGAGCTTCACGACCGAGGCATATGTCTCCTTCCTGTTCCAGCGCGACATCTTCGACGACACGCTGCAATTCGTTCCGGACTACTTGCAGATCTACCTCCGCACCTTCGTGCTCGCCGGCTTCACCACCGTCGCCTCGCTGATCGTCGGCTTCCCGACCGCCTATTTCATGGCGACGCGGCCGCCGTCGCAGCGCAACTTCTGGGTGTTTCTGATCACCCTGCCGTTCTGGACCAATCTGCTGATTCGCACCTATGCGATCCAGCTGATCATCCGCGACGAAGGCCTGGTGAACGACCTGTTGCGAGCGATCGGCCTGATCGACCAGCCGATCCACATCCTCTACACGAACTTCGCCATCATGCTCGGGCTGCTCTACAGCTTCCTGCCGTTCATGGTGCTGCCGCTCTACACGAGTCTCGAGAAGCTCGACTTCCGGTTGGTCGAGGCCGGCTTCGATCTCTACGCCACGCGCGGGCGCGTGCTGCGCCGCATCGTCATCCCGCTGGCGAAACCCGGCATCATCGCCGGTTGCATCCTGGTGTTCATTCCGGCACTCGGCGCCTATGTGACGCCGCTGATCCTGGGCGGCGGCAAGCAGCACATGATCGGCAGCCTCATCGCCACCCAGTTCGGAACCTCCCGCAACTGGCCGTTCGGGTGCGCGCAGGCCTTCATCCTGATGGCGATCGTGCTGCTGGCGCTGCTGGTCTATGTGCGCAGCACGACGGGAAAATCGCGGGTGGCCCATGGCTGAGCAGGCCTTGTCGGCAGCGCAGGTTCTCGATCGAGCGGCCGGTCGGCGGGGCCGGCGCTTCGATCTGAAGCGGCAGCCCGGGTTCGGCGTCGTGGCCCTGTTGTGCGTGGCCATGTTGTACGCGCCGATCCTGATCGTGGTGGGCTTTGCCTTCAACGACAGTCCCTCGGTGACGCGCTGGTCGTCATTCAGTCTCGCCTGGTTCGAGAAGGTGCTGGCCAACGGCGACATCCACAATGCCGCGCGCAACACCCTCGTCATCGCCTCCTGCGCCACCATCATCGCCACCCTCATCGCGACGGCCGCGGCGCTGGCGACGACGCGCAGCCGGGCCTGGCCGGGCCAGACCACCGTCTACACCTTCATCAACCTGCCGCTGGTGGTTCCGGAGATCGTCACAGCCGTGGCGACGGCCTCGTTCTTTGCGCTGCTCGCTCAGCAGGTCGGCATCAGCTTCGGGATCGGCAACCTGATCCTCACCCACTCCGTCTTCTGCATCCCCTTCGCCTACCTGCCGATCCGCGCCCGCCTCGAGGACATGGACCTGACCCTGGAGCAGGCGGCGGCCGACCTCTATGCGACGCCGTGGCAGGCCTTCCGGCGTGTGACGTTGCCGCTGCTGACGCCGGGCATCTCGTCGGGCGCCGCGCTCGCCTTCATCATTTCCTTCGACGATTTCACCATCACCCAGCTCGTCGCCGGCGCCGGCCAGACCACCCTGCCGCTCTACATCTGGGGGCAATTGCACAAGGTCGGCGTCACGCCGGAGGTCAATGCCATCTCGGCGATACTGCTGGTGGTCTCCATCTTGTTCGTTTCACTGTCCTTCCTCGTCGGCCGTCGTCGCTGACGGGGAGAAATCGCAACACCTACAGGGAGAAAAACATGAAATTGCGATTATTGGGGGCGGCTGCCGTCGCTCTGTTGCTGGCCGGAGGCGCCGCACGCGCCGACGGCGACTTGCACATCTTCAACTGGGGCGACTACACGAATCCCAAGCTGATCGAGAAGTTCCAGAAGCAGTACAACGTCAAAGTCACACTCGACGACTACGATTCGAACGAGACCATGCTGGCGAAGGTGCGCGCCGGCGGCACCGGCTACGACGTCGTCGTGCCCTCCGACTACACGGTCAAGATCATGATCGAGGAGGACATGCTGGCGAAGACCGAGCCCGACCAGATGGAGAACTTCAAGAACGTCAATCCGAAGTTCGTCGGCGTCTACTGGGACAACGGCCGCCACTACACCGTGCCCTGGCAGTGGGGCACCACGGCCTTCGTCGTCGACACCGCGAAATACAAAGGCGACATCAACACGCTCGCCCTGATGTTCGCGCCGCCGCCGGAGCTGCAGGGCCGCATCAACGTGCTCGACGACATGAACTCGCTGTTCAATGCCGGCCTGCGCTATCTCAACCTGCCGCGCTGCAACAGCAACCCCGAAGACCTGAAGAAGCTCTACGATCTCCTGATGGGCGCGAAGGCAACATGGCGCACGTTCGACTATGACACCATCGGCAAGATGACGTCGGGCGACGTCGATCTGTCGCAGACCTGGAACGGGGCCGCCCGCCGCATCCGCCTGCAGCGGCCGACGGCAGCCTATGCCTTCCCGAAGGAAGGCATCGAGGGCTGGATGGACAATGTGGCGGTTCTCAAGGATGCCAAGAACATGGAGAACGCCAAGCTGTGGCAGAACTTCCTGATGGATCCCGAGAACGCCGCGCTGATCTCCGACTTCGCGAAATACTCGAACGGCATCCTCGGCAGCGACGAATTCATGAAGAAGCTGGATCCCGCTTTCGTCGATTCGCCGGAGTTCAAGATCCCCGCCGGCCTCGAGCCGGAGTTCGTGCCGCCCTGCACGAAGGAAGTGACGGACAAGTACAACAAGATCTGGACGGCCCTGAAGAAGTGAGGTGCCTGCTGGATTGAATCGCTGACTCGGGGAGGCCTTATGGCCTCCCCTTTTTCGTCATGACAGAGGATGCACCGTGAAGACCATCTACACCGACGAGCATCGCCACCAGGACGGCAAGCTCGAGCTGATCGACGGCAAGTTCATGCCGGCGTTCGAGATGCCGCGGCGGGCGCAGATCGTCATCGACCGCGTCAAGGCGGAGAAGCTGGGCCCGATCCAGCCGCCGGAAGAATTCGGCCTGGAACCGGTCAAGCGCATCCACGACAAGGGCTTCGTCGAGTTCCTGCGCACGGCCTGGGACGAATGGATCCAGGCCCACGGCGCCTACGACGCCCTGCCGCTGAACTGGCATACCCGCGGCTTCCGCAAGAACCCGCCGATACCCGAGCAGATCGACGGCAAGATCAGCTACTACGCCATCGACGCCGGGACGCCGATCATGGCGGGCACCTGGCGCGCCATCACCGCAGCGGCCAACGTCGCGCTCACCGGCGCCCGGCTCGTGAAGGCCGGCGAGCGCGCCGTGTTCTCGCTCTGCCGCCCACCTGGCCACCATGCCGGCACCGATTTCTTCGGCGGCTATTGCTTCTTCAACAACGTCGCGATCGCAGCCCAGTGGTTTCGCGACAATGGCTGCAAGAAGGTCGCCATCCTCGACGTCGACTATCACCACGGCAACGGCACCCAGGAGATGTTCTATCGTCGCGCCGACGTGCTCACGATCTCCATCCACGCCGATCCGCGCCAGGAATATCCATTCTTCCTCGGCCATGCCGACGAGACGGGCAAGGGCAAGGGCGAGGGCTTCCACCTCAACCTGCCGCTGCGGTGGTACAGCGCCTGGGACCGCTACGAAGAGGCCATGCAGGTGGCGATGAAGAAGCTGAAGAAGTATGGCCCGGAAGTGATCCTGGTCTCGCTCGGCCTCGACACCTTCAAGGACGACCCGATCTCCAAGTTCAAGCTCGAACACGAGGACTATCTGCGTATCGGCGAGATGATCGCCGCCGCCGGCAAGCCGACGCTGTTCGTGATGGAGGGCGGCTATGCCGTGGAGGCGCTCGGCGTCAACACCGTGAACGTGCTGACGGGATTCGAGCAGGCGGCCCGCGGTCAGCGATGAAGACGATCTACAGCGACCGGCACCGCCTGCACGACCCCAAGGTGGAGTTCAGCGGCGGCCGCTTCGTCCCGGGCTTCGAGATTCCGCGGCGGGCGGAGATCGTGCTCGCGCGTGTCGAAGAGACGCAACTGGGGCCGGTGCTGCCGCCGGAAGCCGGCGACCTGACCGCGATTGCCCGCGTACACGATGCGGCGTTCGTCGATTTCCTCGAGACTGGTTACGAGGAATGGCGCAAGGTCTACGGCGACAGCGCCGCCATCCCCGCCACCTGGATCGGGCCGGCCATGCGGCGCAAGCTGCCGAACCGGATCGGCGCCCGCTTCGGCTACTACTGCTTCGACGCCGCCACCGCCATGACCGCCACCAGTTGGCAGGCGGCCAAGGCCGGCGCCGAGGTGGCGCTCACCGCGCAGCGCCAGGTCGCCGCCGGCGAGCGCGCCGCCTTCGCCCTCTGCCGCCCGCCCGGCCATCATGCCGGCCACGACTTTTATGGCGGCTACTGCTTCCTCAACAACGCCGCCATCGCGGCCCAGGCGTTCATCGACGGTGGCGCTTGCCGCGCCGCCATCCTCGACGTCGACTTCCACCACGGCAACGGCAGCCAGGAGATCTTCTACCGCCGCAATGACCTGCTGTTCTGCTCGCTGCATGGCCATCCCGAGGACGAGTACCCCTATTTCTCCGGCTTCGCCGACGAGCGCGGCGAGGGCGCCGGCGAAGGCTTCAATCACAATTACCCGCTGCGACCGGGCACCGCCTGGGACGCCTATCGCCCCGCCCTCATCGATGCGCTCGCGAAGATCGCCGCCTTTGCCCCCGACGCCCTGGTGGTGTCGCTCGGCGTCGACACCTTCGAGCGCGACCCGATCTCGCGCTTCAAGCTGAAGAGCGAGGACTACCTCCGCATCGGCGAACCGATCGCCGGCCTGAATCGCCCGACGCTGTTCATCATGGAAGGCGGCTACGCGGTCGAGGAGATCGGCCTCAATGCCGTCAACGTGCTGACGGGATTCGAGCAGGCCTGACCGGCCTTGCCGTCAGTCTGCCGCCAGCTTCACCGCATAGGTCAGCGGCACCGCCGTCGTGTATTTCATCTCCTCCATCGCGAAGGTGGAGCTGACATCGCTGAGATCGATCTTCTCGATCAGGCGCTTGTAGACGCCGTCATAGGCGGCGATGTCCGGCACCACCACGCGCAGCAGATAGTCGATGTCGCCGGCCATGCGGTAGAACTCGACGACCTCGGGAATACTGTCGACGGCGCGCGAGAACCGCTCCAGCCATTCCTGGTTGTGCTGGTTGGTGCGCACCGCCACGAAAACGGTGACGCCGACATTGAGTTTGCGGCGATCGAGCAACGCGACGCGGCCGCGGATCACCCCCGCCTCCTCCAGCAGGCGGATCCGCCGCCAGCACGGCGTCGGCGACAAGCCCACCTGCTTGGCGATCTCGGCAACCGGGCGGCCGGCGTCCTCCTGCAGGATGGTTAGGATTTTGTTATCGAAATCATCTAGTGATATTTTCATCTACCAGCTACACGTATATTAGAAGAACTTTCTCCATATTACCAGAATTCATGACAAAATAGCAAACATCTACCGGCTCCATCCGGTATCATCCCTGCGGTCACCTAGCCGCTGTCGGAGCCGCGCTCATGCCGTCGATGGACGCCTTCACCCGCCACCCCGCCGCTGTCGGCGAGACCTATGGCGAGCATCTCGTCTTCGCGACCGGCGTCGGCGGCCGCCTGATGCTGGCCGGCGTCGCCTGCCTGCTGCATGGCATCTTCCCGTTCCTGTTCGAGCGGACCGGCAGCCGGACCATCATCGACCTTCACGGCCGCGTCACCGGCGGTGCCAGGGCGCAGCTGCATCCGGTCGGCGCCGAGAAATCCGCGGCGCGCTGAACCGCCCAGCCCGGGATCTCCGTCAGAGATACCAGGCGTACTCGCGCGTGAACGTCTCCCCCATGAACTTCGCGTACTCGCCCTCCTTCACGGCGGCGTAGAGCGCGAGATAGTCGGCGCCCAGCCAGTCCGGCAGGAGAGCGGCCGATCGCATCGACTGCAGCGCGGCCGGGACGGTTAGCGGCAGCGTGGGGTCGACCGCCGTGCAGACATTGCCGGCCGCCGGCGGGCCGGGATCGAGGCGGCCCTCGATGCCGTGCAGCGCACCCGCCAGCACGGCGGCGAGCACGAGATACGGGTTGGCGTCGGCGCCGGCGATGCGGTGCTCGATCCGGCGGTTCTCGCCGGGGCCGCTCGGCACCCGGAAGGCGACCGAGCGGTTGTTGGAACCCCAGGTCGCGTTCACCGGCACGAACATGTTGGCGCCGAAGCGCCGGAAGCTGGTGAAGCTCGGTGCGAAGATCAGCATCGCCTCGCGCATGGTGGCGGCGAGGCCGCCGATAGCCGCGCGCAGCAGCGCGCTGCCGCCCGGCGATCCGTCGTCGAAGAGATTGCGCCCACCCTCGTCCAGCAGGCTGAAATGGACATGCAGGCCGCTGCCGGTCTGGTTGGGGTAGGGCTTCGGCATGAAGGTCGCTTCGCCGCCGTGGCGTCGCGCTACCGCCTTGACGACCCGGCGGAATAGCGCCGCCTCGTCCGCCACCCTGAGAATATCCTCCTTGTGCTGCAGATTGATCTCGAACTGGCCGGGCGCGAATTCAGAGATCGCGGTGGTGACGGCGATCCCCTGGGCCCGGCAACTGTCGCGGATCTCGCCGAGGATGGCGCCGTAGGCATCGAGATCGTCGACCAGATAGGGCTGGTTGCCGCTCTCGCGCCCGGCCCCGCCCGGCCGCAGTGGCGGCTGCGGCCGGCCGCCCTCGTCGCGCGTCCGGTCGATCAGATAGAACTCGTACTCGAGCGCCGCCACCGGACGCAGCTTGGCCGCGCGATAGCGCTGGAGCACGCCGTCCAGCACCCAGCGCGGATCGGCGCGCGAGCGGCGGCCGTCGCTCTCGAAGAAGGTCAGCAGCAGCTGGGCCGACGGCCGCTCGGCCCACGGCACCGGCGCCAGCGTGTCCGCGATCGGAACGGCGGTCCCGTCGGGCGCGCCGTTGCCGATGCCGATGCCGAGCGGATCGCAGGAATCGCCGGTGACATCGATGAGATGGAGGGCATAGGGCATCTCCAGCCCGTGGCGGAACAGCTTGTCCGCCTGCTCCACCGGCGTGCGCTTGGTGCGAAACGCGCCGCAGAGGTCGGCGACCAGCGGGTCGAGGAATTCCGTGCGGGGATGCGCGGACAAGAACCGCTTGAGTTCCTCGAGTCCCGCCTGCGCCGCCGCCGCGGCGATGACCGGCGGCGCCGTCATGAATGCGACGCCTTAACCTCCTCGAACATCCGCTGCAGCCGCTCCTCGCCCTTGATCGGGCGCTGCAGAATGCCCTTGCCGAGCACCTCATCCGGACTCGGCGACAGGCCGAGATCGGCGAGTTCGTCCTTGCTCAGGATCGTATAGGGCGTCTTCGTGGCCGAGCCGTAGCCGAAGTTGCGCATCTCATAGGCGCGCGCCTCCGGGTCGAGCAGGGCGTCGACGAGCTCATGTGCCTGATCCATCAGCTTCGTGCTCTTGACGATGCCGACGCCGCATACCCAGGTCATGGCGCCCTCCTTGGGCTCCATGAACTTCACGGCCAGGCCCTGCTTGCGCAAGCGCCCGATGGATTCGTTCCAGCCGGTGGTGGCGACGATCTCGCCGCTGGCCAGGCCCTGTTCCAGGCTGGTCGAGTCCGGCACGAAGTAGCGCAGCTGCGGCATCAGCTCCTCGAGCTTGGCGCGGGCCTTGGCCAACGCTTCGTCGGAGCTGTAATCGAAGGGGTCGGCGAGTCCGGCCATGATGCCGGCCACCACGACGCCGTCGGTCAGGCTGTCGAACATGGCGACCCGACCCTTGTATTTCGGATCCCACAGGATCGACCAGCTCTCGTTGCCGACATATTCGGGCGCCAGGTCGGTGCGATAGACGATCGAGGTCTGGCCCCAGTCGGCCGGCAGCCAGACGCGCTTGCCGTCCTGCATGCCGGCGGGGATGTCCCGCAGGCTCTCGAAGAGGTCGCCGTAGGCGCGGATCCTGGATACATCGATCTCGCCGAGCACGCCGGCTCCATACCAGCGCGCCACCTTGTAGGCGCAGGGCAGCACGACGTCCGGCTGGAAACCGGCGAGGATCTTCTGCAGCCCTTCCTCTTCATCGGCGTACATGGCGAAGGTCGGCGGCCCGCCATGCTTCTTCACGTAGGTGGGATAGAGGTCCGGAACGTCATAGCCGGCCCAGGTGAAGACGGTCGGCGTATCCGCCGCCAGCGCCGACCGGCGTCCGCCGGCGGCGGTGACGGCGATGCCGGTGGCGGCCAGCAGGCGCATGCAGTCGCGCCGGCCGATCCGGCCCGCGCGCAATTGTTCGCGTAAACGCGCAACATCGATCATGGCATCCTCCCGTTCGTTGCTCCCTGTGACGCCGCCGGTTCTTAGCGCCGGCGGTTCCTGCCTTCGAACGCAGCAGTATTTTCCCCCGCGCTCGGCGCTGTCAAACGGGCTGGCGCAAGCAGGTGCCGACGTCGGCATGGCACGACCGCGACGCGCCCCTTACAATCGCCGCGCGGATCGGCAGTGGGGCGGCAAGCGGAAGATGGTCGCACGGGTCAAGACGGTGGCCTTCCAGGGCATCGAGGTGCTGGAGGTCGACGTGCAGGTGCAGATCCTGCCGGGCGCCGTCGGCATCGTCGTCGTCGGGCTGCCCGACAAGGCCGTGGGCGAAAGTCGCGAGCGCGTGCGCGGCGCGCTCGGCGCCATCGGTCTGGGCCTGCCGCCCAAGCGCGTGGTGGTCAACCTGGCGCCCGCCGACGTGCTGAAGGAAGGCAGCCATTTCGACCTCCCGATCGCGCTCGCCGTGCTCGGCGCCATGGGCGTGCTGCCGGCGGACGAGCTGGTCCGCTTCACGGCGCTGGGCGAACTCGGTCTCGATGGCACCATCGCGCCCGTGGCCGGCGTGCTGCCGGCGGCGATCCACGCCGTCGAGATGGAGCGCGGGCTGATCTGCCCGGCGGCGCAAGGCGGCGAAGCGGCCTGGGCCGGCGGGCTCGAGGTGGTGGCGCCGCCGAACCTGCTGGCCCTGATCAACCACTTCAAGGGCACGCAGATCCTGACGCCGCCGCAACCCCGGATTGCGGAAGATACCGCCAGCCACCTCGACCTGCGGGACATCAAGGGCCAGGAGACCGCCAAGCGCGCGCTCGAGGTGGCGGCCGCCGGCGGCCACAACCTCTTGATGCTGGGACCGCCCGGCGCCGGCAAGTCCATGCTGGCGGCGCGGCTGCCGGCCCTCTTGCCGCCGCTCGATCCGGCCGAGGCGCTGGAGGTGAGCATGGTGCATTCGGTCGCGGGACAGCTGACCGACGGCAAATTGATGCGCCGGCGCCCATTCCGCGATCCCCACCATTCGGCCTCGCTGCCGGCGCTGGTTGGTGGTGGCATCCGCGCCAAGCCGGGCGAGGTCTCGCTCGCCCATCTCGGCGTGCTGTTCCTCGACGAGCTGCCGGAGTTCCAGCGCGCCACGCTCGAATCCCTGCGCCAGCCGATCGAGACCGGCCGCGTCTCGGTGGCGCGCGCCAATGCCCACGTCACCTATCCCGCCCGCTTCCAGCTGGTGGCCGCCATGAACCCCTGCAAATGCGGCTATCTCGGCGACCGCAGCATGGGCTGCTCGCGCCAGCCCAAATGTGCCGAGGACTACCAGGCCCGCATCTCCGGCCCGCTCTTCGACCGCATCGACCTCCATGTCGACGTCCCCGCGGTGTCGCCCGCCGACCTCACCCTGCCGCCGCCGGCGGAGGACTCGCAGCAAGTGGCCAAGCGCGTGGCCGCAGCGCGGGCGCAACAGGCCTCGCGCTTCGAGATCGCCAACGCCAAGGCCAACGGCCGGGCGATCCGCACCAACGCCGACGCCGACGGCGAGTTGCTGGAGCACGTGGCCGCCCCCGACGCCGAGGGCCGCAAGCTCTTGACCGACGCCGCCGAGAAGTTCCGCCTGACCGCCCGCGGCTATCACCGCGTGCTCCGCGTCGCCCGCACGCTCGCCGACCTCGACGCGGCCTATTCCGTGCGCCGCCCGCACATCGCGGAGGCGCTCAGCTACCGTCGCGTGATGCTGCGGGGATGAGGATAACCGGTCTACTCTGCCCCTTAAATCAGCCATGACGGCGAACCAGAACTCCCTCGGCACCTACGACTACGTCATCGTCGGCGGCGGCACGGCCGGCTGCCTGCTGGCGAACCGTCTGTCGGCCGATCCGACCGTCACCGTCGCCCTGCTCGAAGCCGGCGGGCGCGACGATTACCTGTGGATCCACATCCCCGTCGGTTATCTCTACTGCATGAACAACCCGCGCACGGACTGGTGTTTCAAAACGGAGATCGAGCCCGGGCTCGGCGGGCGCGCCATCAATTACGCGCGCGGCAAGGTTCTCGGCGGCTGCTCTTCGATCAACGGGATGATCTATATGCGCGGGCAGGCGCGCGACTACGATCATTGGCGCCAGCTCGGCAATGCCGGCTGGGGTTGGGACGACGTGCTGCCCTACTTCAAGGCGCATGAGGACTTCGTGCACGGCGCCGACGATCTTCACGGCTCGGGCGCCGAATGGCGCATCGAAGAGCAGCGCCTGCATTGGCCGATCCTCGACGCCGTGCGCGATGCGGCGGCGGCGGTCGGCATACCCCGCGTCACCGACTTCAATCGCGGCGACAATCTCGGGATCGGCTATTTCCAGGTCAACCAGCGGCGCGGCGTGCGCATCAACGCGGCCAAGGCCTTCCTGCGCCCGGCGCGCCGGCGGCCGAATTTGCGAGTCATCCTGCGCGCGCAGGCCAAGCGCGTGCTCGTGGAGGATGGCCGTGCCGTCGGCGTCGAGGTTAGCGTCGACGGTCAGGACAGGATGGTCGGAGCGTGCGGCGAGGTCATTCTCGCCGCCGGCGCCATCGGCTCGCCTCATCTGTTGGAGCTGTCGGGGATCGGCAGCGGCGAGCGGCTGCGCGGTCT
>Ga0134125_10007314_pt1 | contig 12457 bp, 6 predicted proteins | sample KB31751_FD_96464 | JGI IMG/M metagenome (GOLD analysis project Ga0134125, IMG submission 96464) | Terrestrial soil microbial communities with excess Nitrogen fertilizer from Kellogg Biological Station, Michigan, USA - KB3-175-1 | ecosystem: Environmental > Terrestrial > Soil > Unclassified ... | reverse complement strand
CGACACGATGGTCATCGGCGTCTTCAGATCGTGGAGCACGCCCGACATCATCTGGCCGATCGACGCCAGCCGCTCGGAGTGCAGCCGCTCCTCGCGGTTGCGCGCGATGATGATGGCGCGCGACACCTGCCCGGCGATGAGCGTCAAGAGGCGCAGGTCGCCGTCGTCGAAGCCGGCGCCCGACGAGGTACGCTTGTTGACCAGCTCGATGGCGCCGAGCGACTGCGGCTCGTCGTCGTCGCTGGCGCGGGGCGCGACCAGCGGCACGGCGAGGATGCTGCGCGCGGGCACGCCGATCTTCTCGGCGATGAAGAGATCGTGGCGCGCGTCGTGGACGGGATCGTTCACCAACAGCGGCTGCTTGTGCAGGGCGACCCAGCCGACGATGCCCTCGCCGGCGGGCAGCTTGAGCCGCTGCAGCCCCTCGGCGCCGTGGCCCTGCGCGGTGCGGAAGAAGAGCTCGCCCGAGCTGCGCTCGCGGAGGAGGATCGATCCCGCCTCGACGCTGACCAGGTGGATCGCGCGCGACAGGAGGCGCGCCAGCAGGCCGTCGAGGTCGAGCGCCGCCGAGGCCTCGCGCTCGATCTCGAAGAGCAGGTCGAGCTCGGCGATGCGCTGGCGCAGCTGATCCTGTGTCGAGAGCAGCGCCATGTTCTTGCCGAGCACGTTCAGGTAGAGCTTGGAGTTCTCGATGGCGATGCCGGCGTGCGCGGCGACGGTGGCGAGGAGCGCCTCGTCGTCGACGTCGAAGGGGCCGAGGCGCTTGTTGAGCACCTGCACGACGCCGATGGTGTGGCCCTTGTGATCGGGCATCGGCATGCACAGGATCGAGCGCGTGCGGAAGCCCGACGACTTGTCGACCGACTGGTTGAAGCGCGCGTCGGCGTAGGCGTCGGGGATGTTGACCGTCTCGCCCGACCGCGAGACCCAGCCGGCGATGCCCTCGCCGGTCTTGAGACGGATGGTGGCGATGGCGCCGCCTTGCGCGATCTTGGACTCGAGGTGCGTGCCGTCGTCGGTGACGAGGTAGATCGTGGCGCGCTCGGCGTCGAGGAGATCGGTCACTTTTTCGAGCAGCACGACGAGCAGACGATCGAGGTCGAGCGTCGCGCCCAGCACTTTGCCGAGCTCGCGGACGGCCGCGATTTTCTTCTTCTCGATTCGTAATTGCTGCTCGAGATCCACCGACGGCGCAGTTCCCGCGGCGGACGACTGACCGCTCATTCGAGGCCGCGGGCGCGCAAGGCGTCGTCGTCTTCGCCGCGCAGGTGGCCGAGCTCGTGGAGCAGCGTGGTGCGGATCTGCTGGATCAGCTCGTCGCGCGACGCCACCGCGCGCGCCAGGTTCTTGCGGTAGATGACGATGGCGCGCGCCTCCGACTCGGGCGCCTCACCGATGGGCGCGCCGCGGAACAGGCCGAGGATGGTCGGCGCCAGCGGCGGCTCCTCGGCGGTCAGATCGCTCAGATCGGGCAGATCCGACGTCTCCAGGCTGACGCGGCTGAGATCGGCGCGCAGCTCGGGCGAGAGCTTCTTGGCCTCGCCGTCGACGAGCGCGCGGAACTCGGCTTGCGACACTTCGACGGGCGAGTGGAACTCGGTGGGCGCCTCGGTGCGCGCGCGCGCGAGCTCGCGATCGGCGCCGGCGACGTCGCCGAGGCGCTCGAGCGTGAGCCCGAGGTGATGGTGCGCCCAGGCGTCGTGCGGGTTCTTGGCGAGCACGTCGGTGAAGGCGCGCTTGGCCTCGCTGAAGCGGCAGAGATCGAAGAGCGCCACAGCGCGCTCGTAGCGGGCGTGCGGATCGTCGGGCACCGCGGCGAGCGCGGCGTCGAGGCGCATGAGCGCCTCGCGCGAGCGGCCGAGATCGTTGAGCGCCTGCCCCTCGAGCAGCGCCAACCGCGCGACCAGCGCGCGATCGGGCCGCGCGCCGTGCGGATGTAGGCGCTTCAACCTGCGCGAGCCGCGCCGCGCGAACTCCAGCCCCGTCTCGGTGTGATCGTTCGTCGGCGGCAGACGGTTGATGTAGAGATCGGCGGCGCCGGCGAGCGTCTCCGGATCGTCGGGATCGAGCGCGAGGGCGCGCGTGAAGGCCGACTCGGCCTCGTCGAGCCGGCCGATCTCCTGCAGCGCGGCGGCGCGATCGTGGTGCGCTTCCACCGAACGGGGCTCGACACGCGCGGCCTCTTCGGCACAGACGAGCGAGGTCTGGAAGTCGCCGTGGTCGTAACGATCGGCGGCGCGGTCGAGCAGCGCCTCGAGCGGCCGCGGCGGATCGCCCGAGGCGTCCTCGTCGAAGCAGCGCTTGAGCGGGCGCGCCGGCGCGGTCGACTCGCCCGGCTTCTGGGTCGCGCGCATGGCCGAGCGCTCGGGCGACTCCGCCGGCGTCGACGGACGCGTCGTGGTGCGCTTGCAGCCGGGCGCCAACAGGACGAAGGCGGCTAGGACGAACGCGGCGCGACGCATGGACCTTCCGATTATACCACCTAGAAGAGGAAGGGCACGAGGGCTCGGCGTCCCGTCGGATAGTCGGCGAAGGTGCGACGGTACCACTGGTGGTTGGCCCAGGCGCGCGGCGCCAGGTTGGCCGCGGTCCAGACCACGAAGACGAGCGCGGCCGGCGACCAGGCGGCGAGGGCGAAGCCCGACCATTCGACGAGCTCGCCGAAGTAGTTGGGCGCGGAGACGAAGCGGTAGAGGCCGCCGTGCGGGATCTTGTAGCCGCGCTCGCCGGGGGCGCGCAGGTTGCGCAGGACCTCGTCGGCGTGCTGGTTGATGGCGAAGCCGACGAGGAAGATCGCGGCGCCGCCGACAAAGCGCGGGCCGAGGAGCCAGCCGTCGGGGTAGTGCCCGAAGTGCGAGACCCAGCGCGCGTTCAGGTAGGTGTTGGCGAGGTTGAAGGCGACGCCGAGCAGGGCGACGGTGAGCGGCATCGGCTTGTCGCCGCCGCGACGGCGGAAGGGATAGAGGAACGCGCGGTTGGCGTAGTGCAGCTGCCACAGGCAGAGCAGGGCGAGCGGCGCCAGCTCGGCGCGATGCTCGCCGCGCCAGTAGAACAGGAGGAAGCCGAGCGACGCGGGCGCCTCCATGAGGATCCAGCCGGCGGTCGACGACACCGTCGGGCCCCAGCCGGCGCGGGTGTGGCGGCCGTAGGGCGCGGTGATGAGAAACAGCACCGTGAAGACCACGGCCGACAGCACCAGCATTCCGATCAACAGATCGCGAAAGAAGACAGCCTCGGTCATCGTCGTTCCGCATGCGCGCGCGGCGGAAGCGCGCCAAGTCGGCTCGCTGCACTCGCCTCCCGGGCGCCAAGACCCTTCCGCCGTGCGCTCATGCCGGGTTAGGCGAGGGCACCTGCGTCGCGGAACCAGTCGTAGGCGGCGGTGATGGTCTCGATGAGCGGGCGCGACGTGTAGCCGAGCTCGCGCGCGGCCTTGTCGTGGCTGACGAGCTGGTGGTTGCGGAGCGCGTGCAGCGAGTGCTTGGTGTAGAGCGGCTCCTTGCCGGCGACGCGCGCGTAGGCGGTGGCGAACGGCGCGCCGATGCGCGCCAGCCACATCGGCGAGGTGATGCGCGGCGGGCGCACGCCGGTGACGTCTTTGACGATCGAGGCCAGCTCGGCGACGGTGCGGCGCGCGCCGGAGAGCAGATACCGAGCGCCGGTGGGCGCGCGATCGGCGGCGGCCAGCGCGCCGGCGATGACGTCGCGCACGTCGACCCAATCGAAGCCGCCGTCGACGAGCGCGGGCAGGCGGCGGTAGTAGAGATCGAGCAGCACGCGCCCCATGGCCGACGGGCCGTAGTCGTGCGGGCCGAGGATCGCCGTCGGGTTGACGATGACGGCGTCGAGGCCGCGGGCGATGGCGGCCTGGACCTCGCGCTCGGCCTGCGCCTTCGAGCGATCATAGGGCGGCATGTGCGGCGAGGAGGTCAGCGCGCGGGTCTCGTCGATCGCCTGATCGTGCGGCGTCGGCGAGAGCGCGTGGATCGACGAGAAGTGGATGAGGCGGGAGACGCGCGCCGTCTGGCACGCGGCGACGACGTTGCGCGTGCCGTCGACGTTGACGGCGTGGACGACGTCCTCGTCGCCGGGGGCGATGGAGATGCGCGCGGCGAGGTGGAAGACGCGCTCGCAGCCGGCGAAGGCGCGGTCGAGGGTGGCGCGCTCGAGGATGTCGCCGTCGACGAACTCGCAGGCGACGCCGTCGAGCCCGCGGCGATTGCCGCCATGCACGAGCGCGCGGACCGAGTGGCCGCTGGCGACGAGAGTACGTACGAGATTGGCGCCGACGTGTCCGGTGGCGCCCGTGACCGCGATGTTCATCACGGCAACTTACCCGAAAAAAACCAACAGGGAGATCACGAGATCAGGAGATCAGGAAAATTGATCCTCGGATCCGAGCGTCAAAGTTTCTTGATCTCCTGATCTCTTGATCTCCCTGTAAAGCTTTTTTCGGGGCTACTTGGCTTCGGCCCAGCTCCTACCGATGCCGAGGTCGACCTTGAGCGGGACGTCGAGCTTGGCCACGCCTTCCATCTTGTCGACGAGCCGCTTGCCCACCGCCTCTGCCTGCTCCGCCGGGGCCTCGAGCACGAGCTCGTCGTGCACCGTCAAGAGCATCTTCACGCCGCGCAGGTTCTGGTCGAGCTCGCGCTGCACGGCGATCATCGCCACCTTCAGCAGGTCCGCCGCCGTCCCCTGAATCGGCGTGTTGCGCGCCATGCGCTCGCCCGCCGAGCGCAGCATGCGGTTGCGCGCCTGCAGCTCGGGAATCGGCCGGAAGCGCCCGAACAGCGTGCGCGTGCCGCCGTCGCGGTATGCCTCCTCGATGATCTCGTGCATGTACTTGTCGAGCCGCGCGTAGGTCTTGAGGTAGCCCTCGATGTAGCGCTTGGCGTCGGCGCGCTCGATGCCGAGCCGCTGCGCGAGCCCGAAGTCCGACAGGCCGTAGACGATGCCGTAGTTGATCATCTTGGCCACCGAGCGCAGCTTCGGATCGTCGGCCTGCGCCGCGCCGAACATTTCGATCACGGTGCGGCGATGGATGTCCTCGTCTTTGCCGAACGCGTCGAGGAGCACCGGATCCTTCGACAGGTGCGCCAGGACGCGCAGCTCGATCTGCGAGTAGTCGGCGGCGATGAGCATGCAGCCCTCGGCGGCGACGAAGGCGCGCCGGATCTCGCGCCCGAGCTCGGTGCGGATGGGCACGTTCTGCAGGTTCGGCTCCGTCGACGACAAGCGCCCGGTGGCCGCCACCGTCTGGCGGTAGGAGGTATGCAGCCGCCCGTCCTTGGGATCGACCACCGCCGGCAGCGCGTCGATGTACGTGCCCTTGAGCTTGGCGAGCACGCGATGCTCGAGGATCTTGGCCGCCACCGGATGCAGCGGCGCCAGCTCCTCGAGCACGTCGGCGTCGGTGGACCAGCCGGTCTTGGTGCGCTTGATGCCGGGCAGCCCGAGCTTGTCGAACAGGAGCTCCTGCAGCTGCTTCGGTGAGCCGAGGTTGATCTCGCTGCCCGCGAGCGCCTGCACCTCGGCCTCGATCGCCTGCAGCTTCTGATCGACGTCGCGCCCGAGCGTGCGCAGCCATTCGGTGTCGAGACGCACGCCGTGCATCTCCATCACCGCCAGGACGCGCGCCAGCGGCAGCTCGATCTCGTCGAGCAGGCGCAGCATCTTGTGTGCCTCGAGCTCCGCGCGCAGCAGCGCCCCGACGGCGAGCGTGCCCTCCGCCTGGCAGCCGGCGTAGGCGGCGGCGCGCGGCACGTCGAGCGTGTCGTAGGCGAGCGCCTTCTTGCCCGAGCCGAGCAGCGCCGCGCGCGACTCGACCGTCGTGCCGAAGCGGCGCCCACAGAGCGACGACACGTCGTGCTCGGCCGTCGGATCGACGAGGTAGGAGGCGATCTGCGGATCGGACGCGACGCCGCCGATGCGCGCGCCGTAGCGGGTGAGCAGCACGATCGCGTCCTTGAGCCCATGCACGTGCTTGCGCGGCTGTCCGGCGGCGAGGACGAGCTTCAAGATGTCGAGCGCCTTCATGGCGTCGAGCTGCGCCGGCGCGCCGAGATAGCGATGGCCGAGCGGCACGTACACCGTCGGGCGTCCGGGCGACGCCAGCGCCACGCCGAGGAGCGCCGCGCCCAGCTGCGACGACGGCGGCGACGCGGTCGACTCGAACGCCAGCCCGAGCTCGTCGGTGCGCAACAGCTCCGACGCCAGCGCGCGCAGCTCCGCCTCGTCGGTGATGACGGTCGGCGGGGCCTTGCCGATCTCGATCTTCAGCGGCGGTTCTATTGTCGCTGGCGTCGCCGTTGGCGACGCGAATGCGAGCTCGCCACTCGCGAGCGCGCCGCCCGCGGGCGCGCCGCCCGACACCGGCACCGTCGCGTTGCCGTGCGCGTCGACCTCGAACGTCGGCGGCTTGTGCGCGATCGGCTTGAGCCGCTCGAGGAGGCGCACGAACTCCAGCTCGCGCAGCAGCGTCTCGACCTTCGCCATGTCCGGCTCGCGCCGCCGGAGCGCCTCGAGCTCCACCGTGTTGGCCACGTGCTCGTCGAGCGACACCAGCTGCCGCGACAGCCGCACCGCCTCGACGTGCGACTTCACCTTCTCGGCCACGCTCTTGGCGCCGCGCAACCCCGGCAGCGCCGCGATCTCGTCGGCGTGCGCGATCAGGTTCTCGACCGACCCGTAGGCCTGGATCAGCGCCGCCGCCGTCTTGGGCCCCACGCCCGGAATGCCCGGCACGTTGTCGATCGAGTCGCCCATGAGCGCGAGCACGTCGCCCAGCTTCGACGGCGGCACGCCGAACTTTTCCTCGACCTCCTTCTCGCCGTAGGTGAAGCCCTGCGGCACGTTCTTCATGGTGTCGTAGAGCACCACCTTGCCGTCGGAGACGAGCTGCATGAGGTCCTTGTCGGACGTCACGACGACCACGCGCTGCCCGCGCTCTTTGGCCTGCCGCGCGAGCGTGGCGATGAGATCGTCCGCCTCGCAACCGACCGCCTCCAGCACCGGGATGTTGAAGGTCTCGAGCACGCGCCGCATGAGACCGAACTGCGGCTTCAGATCGTCGGGCGCCTCCGAGCGGTTGGCCTTGTACTCCTTGTACAGGTCGTCGCGAAACGAGCGCGAGCCGGCGTCGAACACGACCGCGAGGTGCGTCGGCCGATGGTCGGTCTCCAGCTTGATGAGCATCTGCGTGAAGCCGTAGGCCGCGCCGGTCGGCTGCCCCGCCTTGGTCGTGAGCGGCGGCAGCGCGTGATAGGCGCGAAAGAGGAAGTTCGAGCCGTCGACGATGTACAGAGCGTCGGATTCCGCCATGGCGGCGGAGAGCCTAGCACGCGGGGGGCTACGGAATCGGGCCGTTCATGATCTTCGGCGGCACCAGGAAGAACACGTCGCGCGGGACGCCGAGGTTCACGGTGTTGCCGTTCGACACGCCCTTGACGTTGAGCACCGCGTGGAACATCTGCGGCTTGTCGGTGTTCATCACCGTCGTGTTCATCTTCGGGATGACGTCGAAGCAGATCTGCTGCCCGCCGCCGATGCCGGGGAACGTGTCGAGGACGCCGTCGCCGCCGGGCGCCGCCTTCGGCCCGGTGAAGTTGTCCTGCAGCGGCGTCGGCGTCATGGTCACGCACATCGCCGCCGGGCCCATGCCCGAGAGGTTGGGCACGAGCTTCAACATGAAGCGGTCGATGGTCATCGGATCGACGTCGCTGGCCTCGACGTGGATGTCGAACTTGAGGCCGTTGGCCAGCGCCACGATGCCCGACGTCACCGCCGAGCCGACGCCGTTGCCGTTGGTGTCGTTGTAGCCGTAGGCGAGCGGGCAGTTGCCGCTGGCGTCGGGCGCTTCGCCGGCGCCGCCGTCGGAGGTGCAGCACTGCGTGATCGCGCACGTCGACGGGCGCGTGCCGACGGGGCCGAAGTCGGCCGGCTTGACCACCGCGCCGGTGGCGTTGGCGGTGGCGATGGCGCGCGCCTTGGCGTTGCCCGTGGCCGAGCCCGAGTGGCCGGCGATGCCCATGACGTGCGCGGTGAGCAGGTTCGCGCGCGCGATCGCGGCGGCACGCGTGGGCACGCCGTTTTCGGCGCTGCCGTAGTCGTTGAGCCCGTCTTCGCCGTTGGCCGCCGTGCCCGGCGCGTCATGCCACTCGGCGTCCGAGACGGTGACGATGATCGGCACCGACCCGGCGCGGAACAGCGCGCCGCCGAGCGTGCCCTGCGTCTCTCCCGCCGGCACCGGGTTCGGCTGCGGCGCCGTGATCGCGCTCGTCCAGGTGTGCCCGAGCGCGGTCGCCGACAGCGCCGGACCGCCCGCGATGTTGTAGAGCGCCTCCCAGCCGGCCTCGGGGCCGTCGCCGCCGTCGCCGATCATGAGGCCGTTGAGCGAATTCTGCAGCGCGGTGAGCCCGGCCGCCGTCGAGACGGTGGTGATGCGATAGTCGTACGCGACGATGTACGGATCGTCCGTGGTGAAGTCGCGGAAGTCCATGATGCCCATCGCGACGCTCTTGACCTTCATCTGCACCGAGGCCGCCACGTTGGACAGCCCCGCCTGCAGGTTGGCGAGCGCGTTGCCCATCGAGCCGGTGGTGTCGATCGAGAAGATGACGTCGGCCTGCGCCACGTCGGTCGACATGCTCAGCGTCTCCGAGGTCGGCGACGGCGGCAGGTTGTAGTCGACCACGAAGACGAAGTCGCCGCTCTGCAAGGGCGATTGCGCCGGGTTCGACGCCTGGCACATGCACACCGCCTGCTGCGCCGCCGGCTTGGCCGCGCAGTCGGCGACCTCGACGAGATCGGACACGCCGTCGCCGTCGGTGTCGGCCTTCATGCGATCGGTCTCGCAGGTGTCGAGCATGCCGTTGCAGTTCTTGTCCTCGATGCCGTCGGTGAGCCCGTCGTTGTCGCTGTCGACGTCGGCGAAGTCGGGCGCGCCGTCCATGTCGGAGTCGACGGCGCCTTCGAGCGCGTCGGGCACGCAGTCGCCGTCGGAGTCGAGGTCGCGATAGTTGGGGATGAGGTCGCCGTCGGTGTCGACGGCGCCGTCGGTGAGATCGGGGATGCCGTCGCCGTCGGAGTCGGTGTCGAGGAAGTCGGGGATGCCGTCGCCGTCGGTGTCTGGGGCGTCGGCCAGCTTCATCGCCGCCACCGACGCGCCCTGCGCCGTCAGCTCGAGCTTGTCGACGATGCCGTCGCCGTCGTTGTCGTCGTCGCGATAGTCGGGAATGCCGTCGCCGTCGGTGTCGAGCGGATGCGTCGGATCGGGCCCGGCCTCCTCGCGATCGGCGACGGTGGCGTCGTTGGCATCGTCGGAGTCGAGGTCGACGAAGTCGGGCTTGCCGTCGCCGTCGGTGTCGACGGGCGCCATGCACGGCGTGGCGTTGCCGCCCTCGACCGAGTCGGGGATGCCGTCGCCGTCGGAGTCGCTGTCGAGGTAATCGGGCGTGCCATCGCCGTCGGTGTCACGCGCGGGCGAGACGTCGCCGCCTTCGTCGTGATCGCTGATGCCGTCGCCGTCGGAGTCTTTGGGCGGCGACTGGCAGTCGTCGCCGTAGCCACCGTCTGGAACGCCGTTGCCGCCGCTCGGGTGCGTCGCTCCCTGTTGCGGCCCGCAGCCGACGAGGAGGAGCGAGAAGAAAAGGCAGGCGCTCGAAAGGACGCCGGCGCGCTTCATATGATATTCCTCGGCAAAACTTGAACGCATCATAAGCGATTGCATAACGGGTTCAATAGATGAGTCGCCCGAGGGTGCAGATCGGGGCCCTCGGCCTGGCCGTGGCCGCGCTCATGGCGCTCGGCGTCGTGGTCGCCTCGCAGGCGCTGTCCTGGGACACCCCGTTCGGCGGCTTCTTCGTCTATCGCTCGGGCGCGGTGACCTCGCTCTGGCGGGCCGACTGGGCCGGGCGCCGCGCCGGGCTGCACGTCCGCGACGTCATCACCGCCGTCGACGGCGAGCCGGTGGCCGACGGCCCGGCGCTCACCGCCGCGCTCGACCACCGCCGCGCCGCCGCCGCCATCACCCTCGACGTGCGCCACCCCGACGGCCGCACCGCCCGCGTGCAGGTGCCGCTGACGCGCCTGACCAAGTGGGACCTCGGCTACACCTTCCTGCTGCCGTTTTCGATCGGCCTCCTCTACCTGCTCCTCGGCGCCACCATCTATCGTTACAAGCGCACCCGGGCGGGCGCGCTCGCCTGCGCGCTGTGCCTGGTCGCCGCGGCCTTCTATCTGTCGATGTTCGACGCCCACACGACCTATCGCTTCACGCGCGTGTGGCTCAGCTATCCGCTGCTCGGCCCGCTCTCGGTGCACCTGTTCGCCGTCTTTCCCGAAGTGCGCCCGCGCTGGGCGCGCCGCCGCGTGCTCGTGCCGCTGTACGCCGTCGGCTGCGCGGTGGTGGCGTGGCGGCAGGTGGCGATCGCCGATCCGCGCATGTCGGACACCGCGTCGCTGACGTCGGCGGCGCTGTTGTCGCTCGAGTTCGCGGCCGACCTCGGCCTTTTGGCATACACCATGACGCGCGGCGCGTCGCCGGCGGTGCGCAACCGCGCCAAGTCGATCTTCGTCGGGCTGGCGCTGACCTGCACGACGGCGGTGGCCTGGCAGTTCGCCTCGCGCATCGCCTCGGCGTCGGAGCTCTTGACCGCCGACGTGGCGATGGTGCTCTCCGCGCTCTTCCCCGCGCTCATCGCCTACGCGATCTTGAAGCGCAACCTCTTCGACTTCGACGCCGTCCTGCGCGCGTCGCTGGTCTACGCCGTGGCGACGGCGCTGGTGCTCGGCGTCTACTTCGCCGCCGTCGCCGTCGCCAGCCACTTCGCCACCATCTTCATCGGCCAATCGTTCGCGGTGGCGCTGACCATCACCGTCGCGGTCGCCTTCCATCCGCTGCGAAAGGGCGTGCAGCACATCGTCGACAAGCTGCTCTATCGCGACTCGCGCATGCCGGCGCTGCTCGAGCTGCTGCGCGCGCTGCCGTCGGTGGAGGACGTGCCTTCTCTGGCCGAGGTTGCGCTCGGGCCGCTCCAGCGCCTGACGCGCGCGCGCGGCGTCCTGTTGTTCGTGCCGTCGCGGCTCGGCCATCTCGACGTCGCCGGGCGCGCCGGCGAGGTCGAGGCCGAAGGGCAGGGCACGCTCTCGGTCGGCGGCGCGTTCGAGGCCGCGCTGGTCGGCGATCCGCGGCCGCAGGCGGTGCGCGATCTCGGCGAGGAGCTCGCCGCCGAGCGCGCCTATCTCGACAGCCTGTCGCTGGAGCTGGTGATGCCGCTCGTCGGCCGCGGCCGCCCGAACACGACGCTCGTCGGCCTGGTCGCCTTCACCGCCCCGCGCGGCGGCGTGCACGGCTCGGGCGTCCTGCACGCGCTCACCGTGGCCGCGCCGCAGCTCGCGCTCGCCCTCGAGAACGCCGCGCTCGTCGCCGAGGGGGCGCTGCGCGAGCGGCTCGCCGCGCTCGGCCAGCTCGCCGCCGTGATCGTGCACGAAGTGAAGAACCCGCTCGGCATCATCAAGGTCTCGGCCGGCGCCCTGCGCCAGCGGGCGCGCGACGACGCCTCGTCGACGCTCTGCGCCTGCATCGAGGACGAGGTCGACCGCATGGACGCGACCGTGCGCCGCCTCCTCGAGCTGGCGCGCCCGCCCGCGCCGGCGCTCAAGCCCACCGACGTCGGCGCCCTCATCCGGCAGACGCTCGACCGGCTCGCGCCCGAGCTGGCCGCGGCGCGCATCGACGTGCGCTGCGAGCTCGGCGAGACGCCCAAGGTCAACGCCGACGCCGAGTGGATCCGCAACGCGCTGTTGAACCTCTTTTTGAACGCGCGCGAAGCGATGCCGTCGGGCGGCGCGCTCTCGGTGCGCATGCGTCCCGCCGCCGAGCGCGAGCTCGTCGAGATCGAGGTCGAAGACTCGGGCGTCGGCATGGACGAGGCCACGCGCCGCCAGCTGTTCCGCCCGTTCTTCACCACGCGCCACGGCGGCACCGGCCTCGGGCTGGCGATCGTCAAGCGCGTGATCGAAGATCACAAGGGCGCCATCCGCGTCGAGTCGCGCCCGGGCCGGGGCAGCCGCTTCACCCTGACGCTTCCCTTATAGGTGTAGGCGTCTTACGCTCACACGCGCACGATCCTAATAATGGATGAATAGGCCAACGGTGCTATCGTCAGAGTGCTGTGCGCCGGCTGGGCCGACTCGTCTTTCGCATCGCCATCTGGGGCTTTGTCGCCCTGTGGCTGGCCTATACCGCCGCCTACTACAAGTTCAACGACGACGTCCTCGGTAGCTTCATCACCAAGAAGGTCGACGCCGTCGATCGCGGTCAGTTCATCCTCAAGCGCGCGCACTTCCCGTACTGGGGAGGCCTGGCGTCGATCGTCCTGCCGTCGACGCCGGCGCACGTCATCGGCGAGGACTTCACGCTCCTCGATCCCGACGGCAACCCGGTCGTCCGCGT
>Ga0134125_10007313_pt1 | contig 12459 bp, 12 predicted proteins | sample KB31751_FD_96464 | JGI IMG/M metagenome (GOLD analysis project Ga0134125, IMG submission 96464) | Terrestrial soil microbial communities with excess Nitrogen fertilizer from Kellogg Biological Station, Michigan, USA - KB3-175-1 | ecosystem: Environmental > Terrestrial > Soil > Unclassified ... | reverse complement strand
CCCGGCAGCGTCGAGTCCATCGCAGTCTCCAAGGTGCAGTCTATGAAGGCCCCCTTTGGCAGGAGCAGGCGCGGCGTGGGAAGCAATTGCGCTCGAGTCGCGCTCAGGACGCTGGGCCGCAACAGCGTTTCCAGCGCGTTCCCGCGCAGAGCCACCGTCGGATCCGGCGCCGGCGCGCGGCCCGACCGAAGGGCCGCGGTCGGCTCCTCAGCCGGCCCACCTGTCGCGACGTCGGATGACACCCTGCTCCTGGCCCCCGCAAACACCTCACCGGACAAGCGGCGCTCGAGCGCCCGTTGGCGCGGAGACAGCGGCGCCGGCGCGTCATAGCCGCGCGGCAGTCCGCCTGTGGCCCTCTCCAGCGGCGGCTCGAGCAGAGGATCCGGCGGCGGCGCGACTGCCCGTGAGGATCCTCCCGTGGTGGATGACTGCACCGCGGTGCCTGTCAGCGTCGAAGACGCTCTCGGCACTGAGACAAGGGAGCCCGGTACGCGCGGCAAAGCGGCGGTCCCGAACGCAGGCAGTGTCATGCCTCCTCCGGCGATCTCCGGCAGTGAAGCATGGACAGACGCGGGAGCCGGCCGAGAGAGTGCCTCCGCGTAGTACCAAGCCAACATGCCGGCGCCCACACTGATCATCAATCCCGCCGCGACGAGACTGGTCATTCTCGACTGCAGGGAACGCGCACCGCTCGCGATCGACTTGGCGCGGTCGCCCGGAATTTCGCCCGTTCGAGACATGTCGGTCTGCAGAGGTGACTCGTCCGGGGAGCCGCCTGTCTCCGGCTCATTGGCATTCCTTCGCCGCGAGAACCGAATCATGGCTCGACCCCGCCATCGGCTCTTCGCGTCACACGCTCCACGTTGGGCGCGATCGTTCCGGAAGACAGCCGTTCCCCGCCTCCCTTAAAGGCCCGATCGACGATGCAGCCCGCGAGCTTCCCGCGCCGAACGATCAGGCGGCGCACGAGCCGCTGAACGACGATCCGGCCCGCTTGCACATCGAAGTTCACCAGTGATTCGCTGCCGTCCTCGTTCGAGGCAAAAATTGCCGGCAATTCAGTGTGTGCCCCGAACACCAGCGTCGTCTCTACGCCGTCATCCCAGGCTGCTGCGGGCTGCAACGAGGGAGCCCCGCAGTACCAGTAGTCGTAATTGCGCGCCCGGGTCCTGCGCGCAGCGGCGAGATCCGTCTCGACCTGCTGCCGCAAGCGTGATGCGGCACGGATAGGCGCTTCGGGGTATTCGAATCTGAGCGCGTAGATGACGTCCGCGCCGCCCGGGTCCGGAGGGCCCCGCTCCGCCTCGTAGTCGAAGAGATATGTCCGCCGGCTGGTGAGCACGGTGAGGTTCGTCGCCACGCGGCCAGCTTTGGGCTTGAGAAACAGGTGATTGGCTTCGGCTGCGAACGTGACGCCCTTGGAGTCACCTACACCGAGGCCCACGAATCGCTCCCCCGGAGCGAAAGTGATGTCGATCTGGTAGCCGACATAGCCTCGGAGCCGGTAGATAGCATCTGCGTGATAGGGCGCCACCCTTATCCGCGGGTCCGGCAGCGAAGTCGCCTGCGAAGACTGCGCGCGGGCGAGCGCGGCCGCCAGGCAGCAGAAACAACAGATGGATACGGACACCAATAGCGGTTGACGCTTCATGAGCGCACTCCTCCAAGACTTCACCGACCCGCCGCTTCCTGACCTGTACCCAACACCTCAGGCTCGATGCCGATATCCAGCACCTCGAAACCCAGCGGGTTCCAGCTGCGCGTGCGCGGATCCTCCGGTGGCTTGCCATACCGGTACTCGATGCTGGCTATCCAGTGCGTGACGTGTCGCGGCACCGTGTCTCCTTCACGCCCGATGCGCGCGAAGCGTACCTGCGCGAGGCCAGAGGCACCGGTCGGTGGCTTGAAGAAGCTCACCGACTCGATGCGAACCGTCTCCGAACTGCCATCCTTGTGCACGTTGAGCGGCGAGCTCGGATTGGCTCTGCTCCACTTCGCGTACATCGCCTGGTTGAGCCGGGCGGAGTTGAAGGCTCCACATTCCTCGTAATCGCTTTCCGCGAACGAATAATCGAATCGCTCGCAGATGGTGATGTAGTGCGTCAAGAAATACCGGGTTACGGCTTCGCCGAGCGCCGCATGTCCGGTGTATACCGGCACCGTGTCAACGACTCCTGTGGAGTTGTCCACCCGGATGAGATAGGGCTCCACCCGCTTCAGCGGCGTCATCAGAGCTAGCGCGGTGCTACTCGCGACGGCACAGAGCCAGCCGGCAATCGCCACCCGCCAGGCCACCGTCGCCGCATGGGCCGCCTGCGCCATCCGGTCGGCATCCCACGAAGCCGCTTCCTCCAAGTACTCCTTTGGCGCTCGATCCGTGTTCATGGATGCACCGGCTTTGCGTGCGCCGCAGTCCAGGATGCATTTATCGGCGTGAGCCGTCGATCACAGCGCGGAGATTTTGCCGCGCAGGCCATGAGGAACAACAGGACGATCAAGATAAGAACCGCCTTCACGATGCACCTCCTCGAATCCCTGCCGTATTTGTCGGAGCAGCCCTTGCCGATCGAACATTCCTGATGTGATTGACGATCGCCAGTCCGCTCATGACGGCCCGCGTAGGCGCCCCGATCGTCCGACTGACGAGCCCCAGGCTATTGAGCGCCACCCCGCCGGCAAGCCCTGCGGCGATGGGCATGACCTGACGCAGGAAGAGGAAGACCAGTACGGTGGCAAGTATCATATTGATCGCGTCCACGGTACGGATCGCGGTGCCCAGAGCCTGCGTTTGCTGCGCGTAGGATTGGACGAGATGCAGCATCAGGGCGGCCACCATCACGGTGAGGATCGTGATCAGCGCGTAATTGGCGAGTTGCGCGAGCCACGCCTCGAAGAACCTGCGGGTCGTGTCAAACAGCAGGAAGACCACGAAGAGGGGACCAAGGGCGAGCAGCACGGCGAGAGCAACGCTGGACAGGGCGAGGAGGAACATCGTATAGACACAGAGCGCTCCGACGATCAGCCAGACCACCATGCCGGCCAGCGTGTAACCGAAATGGGTCCAGGGACCACCGTCGCGAAACAGCTGGTCCGCCACGGCCCCGCCCGCATTCCAGATGGCATCGATGGTCTGGACCGGGTCGGACGCACCTACGACCGCCGCGGCGAATTCTGCCGGCGCGCTGTAGAAGGTATCGACCAGCAGCGTGTTGTAGAGCCACAAGTGCAGCGCCACGCCCAGGATGACTGCGAGAGTCACGACCCGCTTCAAGCCCGCGACGAACGGCTCCTCGATGCGCCCGGTGAGCTGCAGATAGCCCCAGATCATGACGTAAACAGTCCCCAGTGTGACGACGGCAGGCTCGAGGATCGAAGCCACTCGGGCCGTGTTCTCGCCGATGTAGCTCGCGAGCTGACCGTTCAGCCACGTCCAGAACGTCTGGAAGAAGTCCACGACCTTCCCCTGCCATCAAGGCGTCGGCTGGAAGCGGCTGGCAAACCGACCCAGCCCATCGATGGCCCGCTCGCGGTCCTGCTCCTCATCGGTCCAGCGCTGGGCTTGGGCGGCGGCGACCAGCATGAGCAGCTTGGTCTGCTCGTTCTGGAGCATCGCCTGCTCCGCGCCGATCCGTGCGGTCAGGTCGAGAATGCCCTTCTGGTCGCTAGCGGTGCCGATGCTGGTGATGAGTTGCTGGAGATCGGCGAAACGGCCGCTGGCGTTCGCCAGCGCCTGCCGCGAGACGGCCTGCAGCAGAGCGGCAGTGCGCCGGTTCGCAGCGAGCTGCTGCTGGCTGTCCGGTGAAAGCGTGGCGACCTGCTGCGCGGTCAGCACGGCATCCTCGCCGAGAGCCTGCTGGATCCCGGTCGAGAGGGCCGCATACGCGGAGCTGGTGTCATTGAGGGCAGCCGTGAGCTGTCCCCAATCGCCGGGCAGGTAATTGCGATTCGTGCCCGCCAGCAGCTGCTCCATACCGCGATCGCCCCTCATCGAGCTCAACTCCGTCTCCGCCTCCGAGAGATGCTGGCGCGCGACAGTGAGCGTCTGCTCCAGGTTCTGCACCTCGGTCACCAACTGCGTGACCGCGGCGACATCAATGACCGCGAACTGGGCGCGCGCGGCAGGGGTGACCAGCAGGAGGGCAAGAGCCCCGATCGGCAGTAGGTTTCGGACGGACGTCATGATTCGCTCCTTGCGACGGGTGGATGGGGATGTGGATCGTTCAACGGGCTACTGCGCGGGCGGAGAGGACATCCAGCTCGGATTCGAATCCGTGCAAATCTAGCCGGCAGACCACGCTCTGATGCCCTTGCTTGACGAGAAATGCGCGCGCGCCGGGCTCGAGCTCTTCCTTGACGAGAGCGAGCTCGCGATGGCTGAGACCGAAGCCCACGGTATATTCCTCTGGCATGGCATCCGCGTTCGGAAAGAAAATCTTCGTCGGAGTCTGCTCGATGATGGTGCGGCTGATGGGACTCTCGAGCACATCACTTGCGCTCTGCGTCGCGAGGCACATGACACCGTTGAGCTTTCGCCAGGTCTTGGGCCCGTCCTTGGCGAAGCTCTCGAAGGCAGGATCCTGGAGCAGCCGCCAGAACTCGTCCATCCAGCACACGAGCCGGCGACCATCCAACATCTGGCGCACCAGGTGAAAGAGATACATCGTGACTGGCGCGCGAACGATGTCGTTGTCGAGAAATTCTGTCACGTCGAATCCGACCACTGATTGGCCACCGACGCGCGGCAGTACCGAGTCCTCCGGATTGTCGAATACCCAGGCGTACGCGCCCTCCCCCGCTGCGCACCATCGCCCAAGCCGTGCATGTAGGCCTTCGGGATCGGTGGGATCGAGGAACTCGAGCAATCGCGAGAGGCGCCGTGCCCCGGGCGCAAGCGACAACGCTCCGCGCAAAGCCTGATCCAGATCCCGCTGCTCACGGACGTTGAGCGGACGTGTGCCCGGGGCTCGCGCGAGGAGCGGCAGCCAACTTCGTAAGAATTCCAGATGGCCGGGACCGGTCGGCAGCTGCAGAGGGTTGAATCCGGTGGCAAGCCCGTTGCGCAGCGTGAGGTACTCACCGCCGAGCGCGCACACCAGCCGCTCGAGCCCACGGTCCTTATCGAGCACCACCTGGGTGACGCCCTGCCGCGCGAGCATCGCCACGAGAAACCCGATCAGCACTGTCTTGCCGGAACCGGTGGGACCGCAGATGAAGGTATGGCCGGCGTCGCGCCGGCTGTTCCCATCGGACGGATCGCTCGCGTGCAACGAGAAGTGATACGCCGAATGCGCGCGGGTCGGAAAAAGGGTCAATGCCTCGCCCCAATGGTTGCCCGTCGCGCGTCCCGGTGGGAAGTTGTGGAAGGCCGCCAGAGCCGCAAAATTGCGCGAGGTGATCGGCGCCTTGCGAGGCCGCAGCTGGAAGTTGCCGGGCAGCTGTGCCCAGAAGGCCGCCTCGAGCGCCAAGTCCTCGCGCGCCACCGTCATGCCGGTATCGGCAAGAATGGCGCGCGCCCGCGCTACGCAATCATTCAGGGTGCGTAGCCGCTCCTCATGAGGGCGACCTTCCGCGACGGCATCAGGAGCGGAGAGCACTTGCAAAGTGAAATGATGGTCTCCCATCACAAATTCGTTGCTGGTCAGGGCATCCAGCGCTTCGCCCAGCTCCGCTGCTTGGGACACCGCGAAATCTCCGGCGTTTGCCATCCGGTTGATTTGACGCGTGAGCAGCGCCTGGCCGCCTGCCTTGGAAAGAAATGCAAACGATTGGGTGAGCACGAACGCAAACGGCGCGCTGAGCAACCGATCGAGCATGCCGCTGACACTTGGCGTCGGGTACTCCTTGATCGCGAGCATTGCCCCCACGCGTGTACCCGTCGCCAGGCGGTACTCCACGACCTCCCCGCCAAAGCACAGCCGCGTGGTTGCAAGGGCGGCGCCGAGAGGGCCACGAGGCAGCGGTATCCGTTGCGATTCTCCATTGACGAGCAAGGCGAGATACTCGAGGAGCGATGAATACCAGCGGCCCGAGTGCTGATAACAGCCGAGACTCTCCGGCTCGTAGCGCGCCAGAGCCACACACAGTGTCCGTGCGAGCTTGCGGCAGGCGTCGAGGGCGTCAGCCGTCTCGAGGTCGGGCCTCACAGGCTTGACGCGGGTGATTACATTGGAAAGAAAGCCTGAGGCGCGGCTTGCCGTCGGCCTATAGAGCACCGCCAGGTACAGCTCGTTCACCATGAGGATCTCGCCCGCGAGGCGGTGCATATATCTCTCATGAAGGGCCGCGGCAAAGCCCTCCGTGACGGCAGCGGAAGACCTCAAAGTCTCCCGACGTCTGATGACATGGCTCCAGACCGCGATACCGGGCGCAGCCACGTTGCGCCATAAAACGTTCAGCTTCTCGTGCCAGACATTGAGCTGATCGACGTCGGCACTCTCGAAGCTGGCGCCCCCCAATCGGAAGACCTGCACATAGTCGCCGAAAGAAGTCCTGACAACCTCCGGCGCCACGTGCGCCGTGTAGGGAATGTATTGGTCCGCCGTCAGCTCGTGGCGCATGGCGGCCCTTCGGCTCGCGCTCAGCATGATGAACGCTTCCCTGCGAGGCGGTTGGGAATCGCGACAGCGGCGACAAGCCGGCGCCGCCCGGACGAGCGTATCGGATCGAGAGTAAGCGGACTGTAGCTGCTCGCGCCCCACCAACGCCCATTGGCAATCAGCGCCGGCAGCCGTGTCCTCCCCCATAGGAGCAAAAGGTCGAAGTAGCGCGCGTCGCGTCCGCAGAGTAGTACGCTCGCGCAGTGGATCGGCAATGCGACGAGCAGCGCCAGGAGATTCCTGGTGGTGAGGAACGCCTCGAGCGTGAACACCAGGTTGAAGAGGAGCGCCGCGTAAGTCACTCCCCAGCGCATTGGCGGTCGTGTCGCTCCGACGAAGAGCGGATCGGTGGCCGGTCCACGTGTTTTTATCTCCATTTCCGCTTCTCCTCAGACGCCGAACATTCCGCGCACCCATGCAACAATTTGCGGCGCGCCAAAGGCGATGGCAATTCCCAAGATGGCCCCTATGCACCAACCCCATGAAATCCGGCTTGCCATCGCCATGGCTCCGAGCACCATCACGAGAATGATGGCGATCGGCGTCAGCCACGCCAAAATGTTGCTTTCGAGAGCGGTCGCCCCCGTCAGAAACGGAGACGCCTGGGCCAGCACCGGCTGTGGCATCGCCAGGAACAGCGTGGTCATGATGCCCAGCAGGGCCAGGGCGCCGGATGGCCCGCGCGCCGCGATTCGAGTAGTTTGGTGCAACATGGATGATCTCCGTTTCCCTGTCCGATCGCCTCCCTACGCGCTCGCGGCGAGCCGCTGCGGCTCCTCGGGCCGGCGGGATGCGCGCTCTTCCCGTTTGGCCTTGCCGGGAGCCCCGAACCGAAACCCCTGCACGACAAAGCTGTAGTCGTAATGCCGTACCCCTTCTTTGTCCGTCCAGTTGTCCGCGCGCACCTGCGCTTCGACGATGAGCTGGTCGCCCTTGCGCGCGGTACGCGCAATCGTCTCCCCGAGCGGGCCGAAGGCCGTGAACCAGATTGTGGTGGCGATCTCGCGTGCCTCGCCGGCTTCATCCTTGCCGGCGTAGTCGTTGCCGATCAAACAGAACTTCGCGTAGGTTCGCTCGTCTTTGACGGTGAGCTCGGGATTGCGGGAAAGGTTGCCGATGGCGGTGAGGGTGAAACTGTTCATGACAGGCTCCTTGTGTTGGCCTACGTGCCCGATTGCACGATGAACAGTCTAGAGACGCGCGCGAGGATTGGAATCGCATTTGCCTCCGTGTTTGTATAGAAATGAACCTCCCCGATCCGGCCAAACGGAGCTATGCTGAAGCTGACAATTCAGTCACGGAAGGAGATTCTCATGTCGCTGATCGACGATTCGGACGATGACACCGTGATCGAGGAGTGCATCGAGGAGTTGGACGAACTGGTCATGAGCCTCGACCGCTTTCCGCCGGCCGCGGTTGCGGTGGCGATGGGTACTTATCTCGAGGGGTTGCTGGGCGCGCTGCTGGATGATGGCCAGTGCACAACGGATGAGGTCCGCACGCTTCTGCGGGAAATCGAGTCCGGAGTCATCGAATCCGGCCCCACCGCCAAAGAGGAGCAGGCGCCGCCCGAGGGCTGACCGCCCGGCGCAAGCGTCTGGGCCTCGCTCCGTCGCGGGCCCCGGAGCCTGAGCCTATATAATAAGCCAGACTGTTCAGTCTACCTGTCTATCTGCTATCATGCAGCAGCATGGCAAGGACCCGCGAACTGGACGTCAGTGATCTCGCCCGCACCCTGGGACGGCTGGTGCGGCACATGCGGGCCGCAGCCGCGCAGCATGAGCTCTCCCTCACCGAATCGGCCGTGCTGGCCCGGCTCGGCAGAGACGGTCCCGCGACCACCGCGGAGCTCGCGCGCGCCGAGGGCATGCGCCCGCAATCCATGAGCGCCGCGGTCGCTACCCTCGAGGAGCGCGGCCTCGTCGAGCGCAAGCCGCACCCGAGCGATGGCCGCCAGCTGAATATCGCGCTCACCGACAAGGGCGCCGAAGTGCGCAGCAGCACCAAGGACCTGAAGCGCGCCTGGCTCGCCCAGGCGACGGCCGGTCTGCAGGACGAGGAGCGTCAGACCCTCGCCAGAGCCGGCGACATTCTCAAGCGGTTGCTGGAGCCGTGATGCCGGGAACGGACTCCAACAGCGGCCGCACCATTCAACCGTCGGCGTCGCCCCTTTCCGCGGTCTCGCACACCTGGCGCGCGCTGCGCCATCGCAATTTCAGGCTCTTCTTCTTCGGCCAGAGCACCTCGCTCATCGGCACCTGGATGACGCGGCTCGCGACGGCGTGGCTCGTCTATCGGCTCACTCACTCCGCCCTCCTCCTGGGCGTCGTGAGTTTCTCCGGTCAGATCGTCTCCTTCCTCCTCGGGCCTTTCGCGGCGGTGTGGGTGGAGCGTCTGGAGCGGCGGCGGCTTCTCATCATCACGCAGGCAGCTGCCGCGATCCAATCCCTCGCGCTCGCGGTGTTGACGCTCGCCAATGTGATCACCCTCGGCGAGATCATCGCCCTCATGGTCTTCCAGGGTCTGATCAACGCCTTCGACATGCCGGGCCGCCAGTCCTTCCTCGTCCAGATGGTGGAGGACCGGGGCGATCTCGCCAACGCCATCGCCATCAACTCCTCGATGGTCAATGGCGCACGGCTCATCGGCCCCGCGATCGGCGGCTTCATCATTGCGACGCTCGGTGAGGGGTGGTGTTTCCTCATCGACGGCGTCTCGTATATCGCGGTGATCGGCTCTCTCGTCGCCATGCGGTTGCCGGCGCTGGATGGCCGCGGCCGGCCGGGGACTAGCCTTCTCCAGGAGCTGGGCGAGGGCTGGAACTATGTCAGCGGCTTCCGCCCGATCCGCACCGTCCTGCTGCTCCTGGCCGCGACGTGTTTCCTGGGCTGGCCGTATTCGGTGCTGCTGCCGGTTTTTGCGGGCAAGGTGCTGCACGGGGATGCGCATACGCTGGGGTGGCTCACCGCCGCCTCGGGCGCTGGAGCCTTCTCCTCCGCGCTCGCCCTCGCGATGCGCAAGTCCATCAAAGGCCTGACGCGCACGCTGCAGGCGTCGGTCGCCCTGCTCGGCGTCGGTCTGATCCTCTTCGGCCTGTCGCACATCCTGTGGCTGTCACTCATCCTGATGGTGGTGGTGGGCTTCGGCCTCATTCAGGCCGCGGCAGTCTGCAACACCATCATCCAGTCGCTCGTGCCCGACGACAAACGGGCACGCGTCATGGGCTACTACACCATGGCGTTCTTCGGTGCTGCTCCCTTCGGCAGCCTCATGGCCGGCGCACTGGCTCAGCACATCGGTGCGCCTGAGACGGTCATGCTGACCGGCAGCTTGTGCATCGTCGGCGCCGCCTGGTTCACCCTGCAGCTGCCAAAGATCAGGCCCGCGATGCGCGAGGCGTATCGTGAGAAGGAGCTTGCGGATCAGTGCGCCGCAGAGCTACCGAGCCGTAGCGTCTTGGGCGCCACTCCCTTGAGTGGCCCGGTTCCCGCCCCGAGGATCTCGACTTCCGGCTCGCGATGAGGCGGCGCGCCAGGCGAGCGCCAGCATCGCAAAGCCAAAGACGAGCAGCGCACCACCCCACCACAGATTGACGTTGATGCCGAGCGAGCGCTGATAGATGGCGGGGCTGCTCAAGAGCCCATAGCCCGCAAGGAGGTGAAGTAGACGTACCACTTGCCGCGAATCCAGTGCAGCTCCGGCGCCCAGATCGAGGCCGAATCCGGGCCGGCGGCAGGAGGCCGCCAGATTACTTTCTCTTCGGCGGTTCGAAGTCGAGTGATGTCCCGTGTGCGCCAGAGGGCGATCCGGTTGCCGAGCGTGTTGGTGTAGTAGTAGAAGCCGTCGTGGCGGATCACCCACGGATCGGGCCCGATGGCAGCAGCGGATTGACGAAAGTCTCCGCAGCCGCACTCCTGGCCAGCCCGCACGATCCCACACTGATGGCAAGCAGTGCCGGCACACAGGCGCGCGCCACACGCGCCACGATGCGTCTCGAGTACGCACGCCGATCGGCGGCGGCGGCAACCGCGGCCGGCATCACGGCTCTTACCGCCCAGACGGCAGCCAACGTTCAGCGAGCGGCGCCTCAGGGCGGCCGACGCTCCGGGGCCCGGGCGGCGGGAGCCGCGCGCGGCGCCGCTGGGCGCGCCTGCGCCGGCGGGCTGAAGCGCGGTGCCGACCGCTGTTGCGGAATCTGACGCACCGGAGGGGCAAAGCGCTGCTCAGGGATTTGACGCGGCGGTGGCGAGAAGCGCTGCTGCGGCATCTGCCGTTCCGGCGCGTTGAATCGCTGCTCAGGGACCTGACGCACCGGCGGCGCGAAGCGCTGCTGCGGCATCTGCCGTTCCGGCGCGTTGAACCGCTGCTGCGGGACCTGACGCACCGGCGGCGCGAAGCGCTGCTGCGGTATCTGCCGTTCCGGCGCGTTGAATCGCTGCTGCGGGACCTGACGCACCGGCGGCGAGAAGCGCTGCTGCGGTATCTGCCGTTGCGGCGCGTTGAACCGCTGCTCCGGGACCTGACGAGCCGGTGGCCTGAACTGTTGCCCGGGGACCTGCCGCTCCGGCGCATTGAATCGTATATCCGGGCGCTGACGCGTCCGCGGCGCAAAGTGCTGCTCCGGATCCTGGCGGGGCGAAGGAGCGAAGCGCTGCTGGCCCGGCGCGAGTGGCGCCGCCGGCATCTGCCGCTGGACCCAGGGCGGGCGGTCATTTCTTGTGGCGCGTGCCGGCGGCAGACTCGGCTGCTGCAGCGCATGCTCGCGTGCCGCCATGTTGGCACCTGCGGTTGCGCCGCGACGATCCGGTGCCGTGTGCAACTGCAGCCCCGGACGGTTCGGTGCGGAAGGGCTCGTGAGGCGCACCCGTACCGCGGGCGTGTAGGGTCGCATTCGTGACAATTGCGCCATGGACACCGGCCTGCCGCCGTTCGCCCGCATGGCCGCCTGCTCCCGTGCGAAAGACACCGGTGCACGCGGCGGCGCGAGTCGCGCCACTATTGGACGATCCACGACCGCGCGCGGCGGCGCCCTGACTACCCTTCCGGCACGCGCCCCAAGAACGCTCTGCCGTCCCGGCATGATCGCGGGTGCCATGGCAGTGGCTCGAAAGCCGCCCTGGTGCGGCAGAATCACCCGATGTGGCCCGACGGTCTGCGCAGACGTGAATACGTTGCGCGGCACGGCAGTTATGGCGCCGGGGACTTGGATGTTGGCGTAGTGGACATTCCCGATGTGCCCTCTATACGCGTTGCCGATCTCCCCCGCATTGACCAGCCGGGTATTCGCCATGTTGATGTTCCGGACATACGCGCGACTTGCGTGAAAGCCCGGCACATAGACATCGCGCGGACCGAGAGGGAACCACCCGACATGGGCCCCGGTCGTCACCGAGACGCCGCCGTGGCGGCCGCCGACCCAGCCGACCAGTGCGGGCGCATAGACCGGACGAATCCGGCGAGGCCCGGGGACCCAACACCAGCGGCGATGCCAGTACCCCCAGCGCCCGTAGTGGAAGGGCGCAAAGCCCCAGGGCGCCGCATCGACCCAGGTCCAGCCCCAGGGTGAGATCCACACCCAGTTGCCGTTGCTGTAAGGCGTCCAGCCGACCGCCACCGTCGGGAACCACGCATAGCCCCAGTCCGGCGTGTTTTCCCAAGTGCCATAGGAGCCCAGGTCATCCGCCCCAACCATGTCGGGCGGAACGTATTCCTGCGCAACCGCGGCCTGCTGCTGCATCTGCCGCTCGCGCTGCATCGACCAGTCGTCGAATGCGTCCGGGGAGCCGAGGCTCGCGTAATCGGCGGCGAGCGTGCTCGTGCCCGTGAACGTTACGCTCTGTTGCGCCGTGACCCGGAATGACTG
>Ga0134125_10007312_pt1 | contig 12460 bp, 2 predicted proteins | sample KB31751_FD_96464 | JGI IMG/M metagenome (GOLD analysis project Ga0134125, IMG submission 96464) | Terrestrial soil microbial communities with excess Nitrogen fertilizer from Kellogg Biological Station, Michigan, USA - KB3-175-1 | ecosystem: Environmental > Terrestrial > Soil > Unclassified ... | reverse complement strand
AGATTATTAAAAATGATTAGTTAGAAATTATTTCTTACTTTTTATCTTTTTAATAATACATTACTCTAAATTATTTAAAATAGGTTAAAGAAAAATTAACATTTTATTTGAGTAGCGTAATATCGCAACCAGTTATGCCTCAATTGAATTGGATATTTAGTTTTTCTAGACTAGTGAAATCTCGTAAATCTAAATTTCCTTTTAGTCGTGTCCACTCTCAATAACCATTAATGATTACTTCCTTGATTTTACTTCTTTCCTCCTTGGGATAATTAAAATCTAATCAAGTTTGAGTTTGATAATAATCTTCTTCTCTACCTGGATTTTCTTTTAAATAATTAGCAAGATTGCGTTCCCTTTTTTCTTTTTCACTTGAAACTTGTCTCTTTCATTCCCCATCATCCAATGAAACCTTTTCAATGTAACTAATGTCATCAACTAGTCCTTGTTTAATACCACTATTTCTTAAGTCCAAGTAATTGAGATTACGAAATAAGAAAGTAAAGTTTCAAAAACTATGATTGTTATGAAATTTATTATTAACTAAATTAAGAGTTTTTAGTTTAGTGGGGTCGCTGGTATCAAAAATTAGCCGAGACAATTGATTATCATTAGTTACCAATTCCTCTAATGATTTACTACTATCAGTTAAATCGAGAGAAGTAATTTGATTATGAGAACAATTCAGTTTTTTTAAGTTTTTAAATCCAGTTAGGATTAATTTTCCTTCGAGATTTTGATTACTAATGTCTAAGTTTTCAACTTTTTCTCTTTTTTCTGGCGTGTTATATTTTTCTTGTTTATAAAGTCATTTTTGTGCGTTTACCATATTTTTAGTCATTTATTTAATTTTGATTTATACTTATTACAATGCTAGTGATTATTTCGGATCAACTTGAATTTGGGCTTGATATTGATTAACATCCTCTTGGTTATTGAGACCAATTATAAAGGTTTTTTCTTCAATTTTTAAATCCTTGTCCTCGCCTTCACTCTTTGCTACCAACTTTTCATATCCTTCTTCTATTCTTAATAAATCCATGCGATGGCGAATATTATTTTTTTCTTTTTTTTCTTCCATACTATTACCTTTGACCTTCAAAGCTAATATAGCAAATGGTTTGTCACTTCGCCATTCTTCCCTATTTGGTATTATGAGAACTTTTTCTTTACTTATCATCTGAACTCCTTCCTTAGTTCCTGACAAGATTAAAATTACTCCATCTTTATCGTTTTCGTTTCTTTTCACTCAAATTTCCCTTCGTCAAAGGCCACCTTCTACTGTTTCTTCCCTTTCAGCCTTATATATACCATTGTCCTTTCAGGCTATGATATACTCTGAACCATTCACTTTAATTCCCTTATCTTGCTCAAATCCAATATTCCCTTCCTTAGGTTTATAATCAATACTTATACTTCCTCTCACACTACTTACACCTCCATCCATTTCTGGAACTCAACACAATCCAGGCTTCTTACTTCCTACACCATGCCAAGCCAAAGGTTCTCCGTGTCCACTCTTGGTAGCAATGAACATTACTTCTCTCAACACCGATTCAGGGTCTTTATCATAGTTAACCTTTATCTTTTTTCCATAAGGTAATAGACCCGCTATTGAATAAATTCCATCAAGAGCAATAGATCTTCCTCTATTTTTTACTGCTCATAGTGCTTCACTTAATTTGAGCGAAGCCTTGTCACTAAGGCTATATCCTCTTTCATTTTTTCCACCTTCTTTTCACTCATAATATACCCAACCCACTGGGGTCGCAATCTTGTTCTCACAAAGTTTTTTTATACTATTACATTCTTCATAATGAGCCTCAGAAAATTGACGAAGTTTTCAAACCAGAGCCATAAATCGACCATCAATCAAAAAATCATCAAACATGAAAATGGTTTGCTTCGATAAAAATCCTTCTTGATAAGTTCAAGAACGTTTAAATCAGTTAGAATTAATTATTTTTTTTAGTATTGGCAAAGAATTTTTAATGATTTCATCGGGATGAATGAGTCCACTTTCTCCTTTTTCAAAAGAATTTAATAATTTTTTCATAGTCTCTTCACCAATAGTTTCATGTACCGCCACCAAAGTTACAGTACTATTGCCATAATAATCTCTCATCTGAGGAATTTCATGCTGTTTTTCATTAGAAGAAGGATTTTGATCAATGCATAATTGATCCATTCACAAGTATCTAATTTCGCTACCTTCCTTAAATAAGTGAAAATTATTCAGGACTTCAAGAGTTTTGAGAGCCTTGCTTAAAGATTTTTCTCCGCCTGGACTTAACCTTTCTCAAGCATTTTCAGTATTTCATGTCATTTTCTCCTTAGCAGGTCCATCTCAAGTATAAGACAAGATAGCATAATGTGTAGCATCCTCACACTCAATTCTGCTTTTTATTTCGATTTTTGGGTCTCTATTTTCATTAAACTCGCTAGTGATATAACAAAGTCTACTTGGCAATCTACTTAATAATAGAGGTTCGCCAACTTTCCAAATAAATTCTGTTTCTTTTTCTGAAGGATAAATCAATTTACCTTGGTCGAAATAACTTTCTTTTTCCCATCTTTCCTTTCTTTCTTCCACTTCTTCAATTCTCTCCTCCTTCTTTAATAAAACAGGAATTTTCACCAATGCTTTCACACTAGTTTCGTGAGGCATATCACTTCCACTCTTTAATTTTTTCATATCATAAAAATTATTTTCTTTATCATATCATTTTACTTTTGATAAATCTTTTTCCGCATCTTTCTCTTTATTATCGCCACTTTTTTTAGACTTATTTTTGTTATCAAAGTAATAAATTTTTTCCAATTTTTTTGGTAATTGCTCTATTATCATTGCTTCATCTAATTCCTCATCTTTCAAACCCAAAAAGTCACTGATTTTAATCCTCTCACTTCCGCAAATATTAATTTCCAGCAATTCATCTAAACCACTTAAATCTTTTAGAGAACCAGTAAAATCGTTTTTCCCATTTTCATCATCATTACCAACAAGCAAAAATTTTAAACTTTTAAACTTAGCAAAATCACCTATTTCAACATTAGAAATCTTATTGTTTCTAACATCAAAATAATTCAAAGATGAAGAAGAGTATTTATCTTCAGTCTTGTCTTTTATCTTTTTGAAAATGTTCTCTATTCTATCAAATTCGTTATCAGAAGCCCTCAATTCTTTCAAGTTGCAATCCATATTAAATGTCAATTTTGTTAATTTATTATTCCTGCAATCAATACCTACTAATTTTGGACAATCACTCAAATCAATTTCAGTCAACTGATTATTACGACAAGTTAGATGTTTAAGTTCACTAAAGCTGGCTAATTTTAACTCACCAGTTAACTCCTGCTCACTAATATTTAGTTCTCTCATGTTTTCTCTTTCTTTTCCTCCCAAAGGATACTTTTTATCCAATCAACTCTGAACACTTATCTCTTTTCATTTGTCTCTTTTGTCATTTAGGATAGTTAACTTCTCTACCATTCTAGTCAGCATTTTTTCCCCCTCATCACTAAATTTGTTATCAGAAATTGTCAACTCCTTCAATTTGCTAAAATTTTCAACTCCTAATAATTCAGTCAACTCATTTTTAGAGCAATCCAATGTTTCCAAATTAATATTATTTGCAAGATTAATCTCCTTTAATTTGTTATTAAAACAACTAAGTTTTTTAAGTTTAGTGTTTTTACTTACATCTATACTAGTTAATTCATTACTATGACAATCTAACACTTCTAAATCTTTATACTCACTTAAATCTAAATGACCTTTTAATCTTTCTGACCAAAGGTAGTCCAGCACTTTGTCAGATTTATCAGGATACATTTCATTCAATCTTTTTTTAGTAAGATGAGAATACAACTTTTCTTGAATATTTTTTACTTTACTTTTCGGTCTTTCTTCAGCAGAACAATTAAATCATATTATGCTTAATTTTTCAGGTAAATCTTCAACGTTTCCTTGATTAATATCAACATTGGAGATATGTAAGTTTTCCAGATCAGTTAGTCCTTTTAAAGAATTTAGAGAGCCAACAAAATGGTTATATTTATTTTCCTCAATTTTTTCTTTGTTGTCATTACCAATTAATAATTGCTTTAATTTAGTAAATTTACTAAAAATTGATATATCTATGTCTTTTTTCGATTGTTCAGACAAATTATTATTTCTTAGGTCTAAACTAGTAAGTTTTTCGGGATTTAAAAGACTAAATTCAAATCTCTCTATAAGATTGTCATTAAAGGAAAGGTTTTCTAATTTAGTCAGTCCAGTTAAATTTAGTTCGTTGAGTTGATTATAAGAACAATTTAGGTCCGTTAGATTCTCAAAATCACTCAAATCTAATTTTCCTACTAAACCTTTTTCACTAATATCTAATTTAATAATTTCACTCTTGGTTTTCCCTTCGTAACCAGCAAGAATACTTACTCCATCCTCAGGAAAATTTTTATCTAATCATTGTTGAACCTCTTGCCTTTTTGCATATTTACCATCTCTTACAAGCACTAACTGTTCTTTTATTTTTCTCACCTCACTCTCTGGTCTTTCTTCGTTAGAACAGTAAATCTGATTTAAATTGTCAGGCAAAAATTCCAGACCATTATTAATATCAATATTGCTAATATCAATTGTTTTTAAACTGGCTAAATTTTGCAGATATTCCAAAGAGCCAGTAAAACGGTTAAATTTTCCTTTTTTAATCCTTTCTTCATCATTATTTCCCAAATAGAGCCTTTCTAAGTTAATAAAAGATTTTAGGAATGACAAGTCTTGAGTTTCAAGATTATTGTTCTTTATGTCCAAGTATGCTAATTTATTAGGATCAGACAGTTGATTCAAAAAATCAGTCTTTGCTAACAAATTGTTCGAACAATTCAAACTTTCTAGGTTTGCACAATCCTCTAGATTTAGTTCAGTAATTTTGTTATTTAAAAAGTTAAGCTCTTTTAAATTAGTAAAACCTCGCAAGTCAAGTTGTCCTTCTAAATCCTTATCAGAAATATTTAAGTTATTTATTTTACCTTTTTCTTCCGGCAAGTAATTATTTAAATAATTTTGAGCAATTTTTACTCAATTATTGAAGTCCTCCTTTAAATTGTCTAAATCATTTCCTATTTCTTGCGGACTAAGATTTTTTTCTTTTTTTAAATAACTAGCAAAATCATATTCAACTTCTTTCAATCCTACTTCTCGTCATTGTTTAACTTCCTCGCTCTTTAATCCTCTTCTTTTTCATTCTTTTCAAATTTCAATATCATTATTGCAAGGAGCGAGTTGCTCACAAATTTTACTTACTTTAAACTCGTCAGACATAACCTCATGCCTCAGAGTCTCAATGCTATCTGGCAAATGTTCTAGACCAGAATCAATATCAGTATTTTTAATATGCAAATCTTTTAATTTCTCTAAACCTTTTAAAGGCTCTAAAGAACCAGTAAATTTGTTATAAATGTTATTAGTTAGATGCTCTTCATTATCATTACCAATTCACAAAGTCTCTAAATTAGCAAACTGACTAAAAACTGAGCAATCTTGTTCAGAGAGATCATTAGCACTGATGTTTAGAAAAGTGAGTTTATCAGGATTTAGAGAAGAATAATCAAAACCGGTTAAGTAATTATCATAACATTGAATTTCCTCTAATTTCTCTAAACCAGTTAAATCTAATTTCATTAATTTGTTGAAACCGCAATCAAGGTTTCTCAATTTTCAGCAGTTATTTATCTTGAGATTAGTTAACTGATTATAAGAACAATTTAATACTTCTAAATTAATGAAATCAGATAAATCAAGTTCTCCTTCCAAATTTTCATTGCAAAAACTTAAACTTTCAATTTCACTCTTTTGCTTGCCTGGATAATTCTCCTCTAAATATTCTTCCAAAAACTTTTGAGCATTTTTTAAATTAACAATTTTATTTTCATACTTTTCTTCATCGTTTATTTCTAATTTATTTTTGTCCACAAAATGAGAAATAAAAATCTTTTCTAAATTAGGAAAATCTGATAAGTCCAGTTTTCCTTCTACACTCTCTTTATTAATGTATAACTCTTTTATATTTTCTCTTTCTTCTTTTGGATATTTTTGGTTAAGTCAATCTTGAGCATTTTGTTTTTCTTCCTCTCTTGATTCCTCTGAACTTTCTTCTAATTCTTTCCTATATCTTCCTCTCAACTCCTCCATATCATCATCACCCAAGAACTCTTCGGCAGTAACATTGTATTTTTTCTTTAATCAATCAGCAAAATCAACTTCTGCAGGCTCTAAGCCAAATTCCATTCATTCTTTGGTTTCTTCCGCACTGAAACCTTTTGTTTCTCACTTTTTTTGTAATTCTGATGTAAAATTTGGGTATGTTTCTGTTATTTCTGTTCAGTTTACCATATGTTTTTGAATATTTATTTGATTTGTATTATTATGTCTAAAGTGTGTTTTCCAATCACTATTCAGGCTTTTAAGCAAATATATCTGACTTAGGAGTGATTGATTTTTAAAGCGTTCCAGTTAGATATTTAGTATCGTTTTGGTCATAGGCAACTTGTTATTTTGTTGTTATTACATATAAAAGTTTTTAATTCCTTATACTGATAGGAATTTTTATAGTCTATATTTATAGTTTTATGCACTTTTTTATCGTCCATTTTTGTCGTCCAGCACGCTAGCCTTTCTTTTAGTTTAGTCAAAATTATAATAATTTTTTTCAATGAAAATGGCAAAAATGCTCCTTTCTCCACTTCCTCAAAACATTAATTCCTCCCCATTCCCCTTATTCAATTCTCTTTTGTTTTTTGGACTTGAAAGATAATCAGCCAATGATGGTTAAATAACTTATGACTAGTAAACTAATTCAGATTCACCTTTCTTGATGATGGGCATGGGTTAATTGAGATTTTTGTTGAGTTAGTTCCGCCTGATTTTTGCTGAACTGGTTTTGAATTAATTTATTCCTTTCTTTCATTACCAAATCCAAAGTAGTGGCTTGGTTAATTTTGGCTTGGGTGGAAGGAGTAAGGACAATTCCTAATTTTTTACAATTTTGGAAAGTATCATTCTTGACTAATTTCAATATTTTTTGATATTCGGCTTGTTGAATAGCACTATAATCCGGATCTTTTTCGGCTAACTGTTTTTTCAGTAATTCAATAGTTTTTTTGGCTTTGGTTAATTTTTTTTGTAATTTTTGACTGTTGGCTAGTGGACTTCTAATTAATTCTTCAATTCTAGTAATTATTTTTTTTAGGGTTAGTTCTTTGCTTTCTAAACCAAGTTCCAGAGAATTATTGATTTCTCAGAATATTTCTTTTCTTTGAGCGGTCAACTTCTTTTGTAATCTTTCATAATCACCTAAGCAACAAGATCGCTGACAACTTATGGAGCAAGTATGTGTATCTAATTTATTTTTGTAATTATCTCTTTCGGTTTTTAAATTATCTGCTCGTTGCTTTTCCTGCTGATAGTCATTAGTTAAGCGGGTAATGTCTTCGTTGGCAGTGGCTAATTGTTGTTGTAAATTATTATTACGATTTTGCTGGATAGTCAACTGTTGCTGAGTGATTTGGTGGTTGGCTTGCTCCTGCTGTAAATCCGCTTGTTTTTGGGTTAATTGATCGTGGGTGTCGGCATGAGCAGTTTGCTCGACTTGGAAATCAGCTTGGGCAGCATCTCGTGCGTTTTGAACCATTTTACAACTGGTTCGCAAAAATTTTGAGTTCATTCGGGACCTTTTTTTGAGTTCTTCGTGTTTTTTTTGAAGTTCATCTAATTCAGTCTGACGAGAGTCAAGTTCTGTTTTCAGTACATCGAATACAGCCTTGCCTTCAACAAACAACCAATTTATTGCCTGGACACATTCGCTTATCAATTGTTTATGTTTCAGTTCGTTTGCTTGGTCTTTGCCTCGAACTTCTTTTTTTATTTGTCTTAACACTTCACGATACTGGCCTAATACTTCCATGTATTTTTCTTTATCAGATTTTGCTTTTCTTTTTAATTCATCATATTTAGTTTGTTTATCTCCTAATTGTCTTTGAAGTTCATTGAGTTGTCTGTCAAGTTCATTTTTCTGGTTCGTCAATTCAGTTTTTTGTTCACTTAATGTCTTATTATCCCCTTTTCTTTGGTTTAGTTCCGCGTCTTTGCCAACTAACTTACTCTTTATTTCGGTCAGTTCACCGTCTTTAATAAATAATTCGGCTTGTTTATTTTCTAATTTCTCACTTAGTTCTCTTAAACTTTCTGCGGCTTGGGCTAATTCATTTGCTTGGACTTCAATGGTTGTTTCATTTTGAATTTTTTGTTCATTTAAATTTTTGTTTTTTGCCTCCAGTTCACTATTTTTTGCGTTTGCTTCACTTAACTGACTAATTAATACATTGTTCTTTTCCTCCTCGCCTTTTAACTTTATATTTGCTAAATCATTGTATCGTGTTTCTCATTCATTAAGACTATTTTTTAATCTTCCTAATTCTTCTTCGAGTTGAGCCTTAGCAGCGGTTAAAATTCCATGTTCAGTTAATTTTCTTCTTTCCTCGTCAGTCTTAACCTGGTCGAGCAGTCTTGAGTTTTCAGTTTGCAAAGTTAGATATCTTTGGCTTAAATCTGCGAGCCGGTTTCCTAAGATAGTTAGTTCATTTTCAATTCTCGTTTTGACTGTTTTTTCCTCTTCAATTTCCCGACTAAGACGACCATTTTCATTTGTTAATTGCTTGACTTTCTTTGACTCATTCTCTCAACTTTTTTTTGAACTGTTGGCTTCAGTTGTCTTAATTCCTAAATTTTCTTCCAATTTCGCTAATTTTTGCTGTAATTTCTGCACCTCGCTTTGAGCGACTTGGATTTGTCCTAAGGCTGCTTCGGTTTCAGGAAGAGGCCTCTGGTTGTTTGTTGCTAATTCTTCTTCAAGTATTCCTCGTCATTTTTTTCGTTCGGAAGCGAATTTATTTCCTTTTTTTGATTTTAAATCCCCCAAATGTTTACCACCAATTTGGCCGTTTTGAATTATTTTTTCAGTCAAGGCAATTACCGCTACTCCGCAATCATAACTATTACCTCTTCCTTGATGAATATCATTACTATGCTTTTTAATTAAGTGTTCTGGTCATTTAGTTTCTGATACTCCTTGGTCGAGCAAAATTTTCTTCACTAAAGACTCTACGTAGTTATAATTAGTCCCATTGAGAGAATCATAATGATAAAAGCATTTAGTTTTGGCTTCATAGACCAACAGACTTCAATGAAAGTTCGGATTATTAACCGGAATAAAAACCAGTTCTTTACCATTGTCATTTATCTCCTGTAGTAGTTTAGAAAATGCCGCCTGATCTTCTTCCCTGCCTTTGGCCTCTTTTGTATAATGAAATTGGTGAGCCGGAAGGATTTTACATTTATTAGTATCTTTTGGCATCCTTTCTCCGGCTCAGTCTATTTCGCGGTCGGTTAGTCATTTTTCAGGAGTAAATCAATTATTCATGTCGTTTTCTTTGCTGACAGCGACTAACGGTGATACCTTTAATTGCTGAGACAGAGTCTCTAGTTTTCCATTTATCTGACCTATTTCTTTAGTTCGGAGTTTTAGAGCCTTTTGTAAACCATTTTTAACTTTTTCTAATTTTTGCTTTTCTCTCGAAAGTTCATTTTTTTCGTTGCTTGTTCCAGTATTTTCTTCTTGCAATCCCTTCACCTGACTTTCTAAATTCTCTTTTGCGGTTTCTAGTCTAACAACTTGGCTTTCTAATCTTAACAACTGACCATCTAATTCTTGGTTTTTTTGATTTAAAACTTCATTTTCTTTAGCAATTATTTCGTTTTCTCCCGATAATTTTTTTCATTGTTCGTATATACTTTTAATTTCCTTATTTTTACTTTCTATTCTTGTTTTTGAATCTTCTTCCAGTTTAGCAATTTCAGTGTTTTTAGTTTCTAAATCGTTGGCGATTTTTTGTTTTTCCCCTTTGGATTTATTAAAATCATTCTTTGCTTTCTCAAGGCCAAGTTCTAATTTATTGTAATCTTCTCTGGTTGGTCTATTATTTAATTCTTTAATCTGAGAGTTTGCGTTCTTTATTTGATCTTGAAGTCTGATTTCAATATTTTTGGCCTCCGCTAAACTTGCTTTGAGCGTTGTTGTTTCTTCTTGGTTTTCTTTTGCTTTCTTTTCTAATACTGATTTTTCTATGGCTAGTTTTTCGGCTTGAGTTTTAGCATGGTTAATTTGTTCTTGCCAGTTAGTAGGAATAACTCCTAATTGTTGTTCCAAGCCTTTAATATTATCATTAATAGCATTTAGTTGCTTTGTCAGATTATCCTTATCGGTTTGTAAAGCAGTGTTCTTTGCCTTAATTTCTGCTATTTCAGTTTGTAATCCATTTATTTGCTCGGCTTTTTCGGCCAGTTGGCTATCCAATTTTTCTTTGTCTTTCTCAATAGTTTCTTTTAGTTTGGAAGTCTCGGCTTCCTTGCTTGTTAATGTTTCTTTTAAACCATTTTTCTCTTCGGTTAGACTAGCAACATTTTTTTCATTATCTTCTAATTTAAGTTTCAACTTTTCTAATTCAGCATTTAAGCTATTGATTTGGGAATTGGCATTGTCTATTAAAATTCTAGAATCATTATTTGCATTTTCATAAAGACCTTTTCATTTTTCAACTTTACTCTGGGTCGGACGGAGTTCTAATTCTCGACTAACACTATCTAGTGATTTTTTCAGACTACTAATTTTTTGTTCAGCCTCTCCCAACTCACTATTTAAACTTTCTATCGTAATTGCTTGGGTTGCTATTTGCTCGGCTAACGAATTGTTTTCTGTTTGAACTTCACCTACTTGATTTTTTAAATCGTCTCGTTCAGCAGTTAAGTTTTCTAGTCCAGTAATTTTATTTTGCTTATTTTCACATTCCGCACATTCTTTTTCTTCTATTTTCTTAATGTTTTCTCGTAATGTAGCAATAGTTTCTTTTGTTTTTTTTAATTCTTTGGTTAACTCTTCATTTATGATTTTGGCATTCTCTAATTTTGTTTTATAACTTTCTTCTGTCTCTGCCAAGGAAGATTCTAATTTTCCCCTTCACTCTTCGTTAATCGCCTTAAGATATCTATGGGTCGGACGATCCTTTAATTCTTCATTCCTCTTTTCTAATTCACCAACACTTTTTTTAGCACTCGCTAATTCATGGTTTAAACTTTCTATTTCACTATTTTTCTCTTCTACATCATTTTTTAATCTTTCTACTTCGGTCTCTAATTGGCTTTTCTCCGTAGTTGGTTGGGATACTTGGTTTTTGGCGGCTTGCTTTTCTGCTAGGGCTTTGTTTAATTGGCTAGTTAAATCACTAATCTCAACTTCAAGATCATTAATCTTTTTAAGATAATTCCCGTTTTCTTCTTCATAATCTTCGACCTTTTTGTTTAAATCATTTACGTAGTTTTGCAATTCGGTGTAGTCGTCATAAACAGGTGGATTGCTGCTTGCTTCTCCTCCTTCTTTTTCCTCGTAAACTGGTAAACTTTCGGAGTTTTTTTCTTGGTCGAAGGCTGATTGACTGGATAATTGTTCTTCTAACTCTTTATTTCTTTGTTGGGCTTCTTCTAATTGGGTGGATAATTTGTCCTTTTCATTTTTTAACTCCTCAGTCCGGTTCATAAAAGAAGTTCGTTCGTCTCTAATTTTCCTTTCATAATCTTCATTCGTTTCGTCTCTGATGGCCCGCAATTGTTCTCGTAATAGTTCTACATCATTTTCTAACACTGCTTTTTGCCCTCTAACTATATTTGAATCATCTCTCAGTAATGAAATAATTTTTTCATAAGTTTCTTTTACTTTATTTATCCCAACTTCTTGTCCTTCCTTTTCTTTATTTAATCGTTTTATTCGTCCGTTCAACTCTAATATTTCTTGGTCTTTTGCTATTTCACTTTCTTGTTTTTCTTTTATAAATTTATCCCTGCTACTAATTATTTCATCCTTAGCATCCAGGACATCATTTAATTCTTTTATCATTTTTTCTTTTTCAGCCATTATCTCATTATGCTCCGTAATCATTTTTTTGCTTTCTTCTGCCAGTCTCTCATTTTGAGATGTTAATTCCTCGTTTCGGCTTTTGGTTGTGGAAAGTTCTTTTCTTAGATTGTCTAATTCTTCCGCTTTTATAACTGTTCCAGGGATAGCCTTTTTGGTTGGACTTTGATTACCTTTATTGCCAATTGCCAAAGGTTTAGTAGCAGTAGGTTTATCATTATTTCTTGAAGAGGAAGCGGCCGTTGGTCTCGTTAAACGGTTGATAAGGGAAGGTTTAGTTGAAGTAGATTTTCTTCTCTCCTTCTTCCCTTCTAGAGTTCGTTTTTCTTCTTCTATTCTATTTTTTTCTTCTTCTATTCTATTTTTTTCTTCTTCTATTCTATTTTTTTCTTCTTCTATTCTATTTTTTTCTTCTTCTATTCTATTTTTTTCTTCTT